>FTBA01000263.1_pt1 | contig 29376 bp, 16 predicted proteins | sample 1639221 | NCBI WGS metagenome assembly FTBA01 (sample SAMEA3914864, study PRJEB12502) | metagenome | biome: forest; material: soil | place: USA | collected 2012-03-12 | depth 0.3 m | reverse complement strand
TAGGGCATCTGCTGCTTGTTTCGTTCACAGCGGAAGATTGGGATGGCCGATTTTTCTTACCAGTGATTCCGATTGTCATAGTAGGTGCTTCTATCGGAATCACCTCTCATGCACAGAAAACTCAAACTTGTTTTACAAGTTGATCCGTGTCTTTTTGGGGAAAATAAGACAAATGAGTATCTCTTATACTATCTTAATTGATGCTCCCTCCTTTTCCTACCAACACCCATCTCCCTGGTTTGCGGGAATAGATCGTATGGTCATACATGGCCTCACAGAACGTAGAAGGCAAATAAAACTTGCCCGTATACGCGGCATTGAGCAAAATGCGGAATGTCTTTGTCTTTCCAGACTCTAAGTTGAAATATGTATATACCCTGTCGTCCCGGACATCTTGGTAATCAAATAAAGAGCTTGCATAAAACTGGCTCGTTCCATCCATGCGGGTATTGGAGATTTCCCACCCGCTGGGGAAGATTTGCGTCAATGCCATCTGCTTGTATTCTCCTCGCGTACCTGGATTCGTCAAGGTCACTTCTGCCATAAAATCTGTTCCTTGTGGAATAGCAGAAACGTCCAGCACCTTCCCTTTCATCGTCTTGTACACGATCGACATTTTCAAATTGGTCTCTACTTCTGTCGGGTCCCCCATCAAAGGCACCCCTTCCGATACGATCCGGGCATACAAAATAGAGGCATTCGGATTTAAAACCGTTACCCGGCTACTCGCATTGGCATTGGGGATTGGCAATTGAGACAAAGGAAGTGCCGTACTCACTTGCTTCGAGCCAGAAGAGGGAAATGTATACCGAAATTGCAACCCTTTGTTTTCTTTTTGGATTCCCACATACTTACTCACCGCAAGCAAACAATAGGCGGTCGTTTGCGTGCTCATCCAATCATAGGGATTGCTCAAGGCCTTGGAAATTTCCATTAGCAAACTGACGCTGTTGACCCGCTCCCCCATTAAGATCATCGTCTCCAAGATCATGGCTTCGTCCCGTTCATCAGACCCATAGGTATAGGCCAATTCCTTATAATCGGGTACTTGTATAGGCAGCCCTTTGATGATCTCTTGGGCTACTTTGCTTTGTCCAGCCAGTGTATAGGCTGCTGCCAGTCTCCAAGAAGCGGATGTACTCAGGTTTCCCGCGTCCTTTAGCCTGTTCATAGCAGAAAAGTCAGATTTTCCTGCCAAAGCCAATGTATACAAGCGATACGTCAATTCCAGCCCTTGCCAATCGTATTCCCTCGAACGAGGCATCTGCGTGCGTTGTTTCTGAAACTCTGCCCATTTCGACAGCATTTCGGAGGGTACTTTATAGCCTTTTGCTTGCGCCTCTAGTAAGAAATGTCCGGCATAATTCGTCCCCCATTCGCTCGGCTCACTCTCCCCCGGCCAGTAGGAAAATCCTCCGTCCGATGTTTGGAAATTTTGCAGTCTCCGAATCCCTGCGGTGATATTGTTTTGAATCATGGCCTTTTTCGCTTCGTCCAATTGGACCAAATCCGAGAGGTATAATTGAGGGAATACCGAAGAAGTAGTTTGTTCGATACATCCATGGGGATATTGGACCAAATAGGACATACGTTGTTCCAGATTGATGGGCGGAATCACAGATACTTCCAACGTACCTGTATTTGTTCCTGCCATCCCTGTAGGGACATAATCGCCTGACCAAGACCTTCCGGGTTCAATGATTTGCTCTACCACACTGCTTACGTAAGGATTAGGAACACGCACTTTAATGTCGATCTCTTGCGTGGCACGATTGCTGCCACTTATTGCCGTGACAATCACCTTCCCTTGGCCCAATTTTGGCTTTACTTTCAAATTAAAAGTGACCAATTGATCTCCTGGCTTCGAAAAACTAGCAGTGGCCGTAGTACTTCCTACCAGCGTAAGGAGGTCGTTTGTTTTCACAGAAATACTGACATTTTTCACAGAACCTTCCAACGCAAAGACATTGACGGGCAATTTGAGCTCTTCTTCCGGCCCAAGGACACGTGGCAACGTGGCAAGTACCATCAAGGGATTTTTAACGGCCGTCGTTTTTTCCGTTGCCCCATAGGCTGCTTCCATGTTGGCAGCCACTACCATGGTGCGGACGGATCCCACATAATTCGGCATTTTGAACGTATGGGATCGACTTTTTCCATCCGAATAGAAAGGCCCCAAGAATTTTACCACAGGCTTAAAACGAAGCGAATTCCCCTTATCCTCGTTTTTGGAAGGATGGATCTCCCCGTCTCCCCCAATAGACAAAAGACGTTCGATGTTTCCTTCCAAAGACCCCAACACCAAATCGTACATATCCCATGTTCTCACTCCCAATGCTTCTTTGGCATAGAAATATTTCCACGGATCGGGCGTCTTGAAGCGTGTAAGATCCAACAAGCCTTCGTCTACTACCGCAATGGTATAAGCCATCGCCTTATTTGCTTTTTCAGACACTGTGATGGTCACATTTTCTTCTGGACGCAGTACATCCGGCATTGAAATAACAGGTTCCAGCTTTGTTTTGCTATCTTCTACCACCACGGGACACACCCCATACAAACGGATCGGCAAATCATTGCTCGTTTGGGCATGTGGTTGCACAAAGTGAATGTGTGCAAAAATATTGGGGCTCATTTCTCGCGTGGCTTCGAATTCTACTTCGGTTTTTTCTTCTTTCCCATCCACCCAAAATGTCTTCAGCACACGGCTCCCATTTTCTAAACTTACGAAGGCTTTTCCCGTCGCATTGCTCGGGAATGTCAGTTTTACCTTATCGCCCACTTGGTATTTCTCTTTGTCGGGGAAAAATTGAAGGCGTGTAAGTCCGCCCGACGCCGAAGTATGATTGCCGTATGGGGAATCGATGTATACAATTTTGCCTGTCGTATGGCCAGAAACAGGATCTGTCGCTTTCAGGTAATAACGCCCCCAATGGTCTCCATTCACCGAGAAAACCCATTTCCCTTGCCCATTCGCAGCGGTATTGACTACTCCTGAAGTCACTAGGTTCATGGACTCACTATTTTCATATTCATTTTCTCCTCCTTCCTGTTCCCACCACCACCGCCAATCCAACTTGAAAAGCTGTAGCTGGACACCTTGGCGCGAAATAGATTTTCCTTCCCCATCCACCGTGGCAATATGGACAGTATGATTTTGATCGGTATACAAGTAATCCCACTCACTTTTTGTAGCGGGGGGCAAAATCCCGACAAACGAGGTGTACGGAAAATAGGGCATCGTGAAATTATCCACACTAAAGTCGCCACCTTGTTCAAACACTTTGCCTTTGAATGTCACGTTCAATGCTCCTGGAGCATGGGCATCGCCCAAGTCAAACGACGCATTGACAACTGCATCGCCGTTTCCATCCAGCGCTCCATCGTAGACCGTCTGCGTCTGGGGCGAAAAATTGGCCATCGGATCGTCAAAAATATAGTCCCTGAAATTATCGAAGACTGTTTTTCCTGTAGAAAGGAACGCTTCGTAGGTAGCCTTCAAGCCAGCGGCATTGGCTCCCGTTAGCCATTGTACATGGAGCTTCCCTTGCGTTTCTTCATCTAAAGCTGTCAATTTATTTTTTCCAAAGTCCAGCGCGAGCTTGAGCCGGTTCGGTTTTACGGTTTCGATTCGGATGGTTTTGTTAAAAACGGCACCTCCAAGTTTTACTTCCGCCAGCCACTCTCCCGTCGGGTCAGTCGGGTCGGTCAGGGTCCTAAACGTATACATGTTTCCTTCGCTAAACAATTGCGTCATCCTTTTCACCACCTGCCGTTGTGGATTATACAAGCTAAACACAATCGGATGATTCTTCGGCAACGTTTGGACCTTGTCTTCCAATACAAAAGTGACATAGAGAGAATCTCCTGGCCTCCAAACTCCTCTTTCTCCATACAAAAAGCCTTTCAAGCCTTTTTGTGTTTCGCCACCCGACACATCAAAGCTACTTAGGGACAAAGAAGAACCTTCGTTCAATTTAAGGTACCCACGTTGGCTTCCACTTTTGGCCACCAATACGAAAGGTTTGCGCTTGACAATTGTTTTGGCAATTCCTTCATTGTCCGTCTTTGCAGTTCCTATCAATTGTTGCTGGGCATCGTACAGCACGATGTCTACCCCTTCTAGAGGTTTTGCTGTTTTCAAATCGGACACGACGGTCACTACTTCTTCATTTTTCCCAATCTTGCTGATGATCCCAAGGTCAGAAGCCAGCACGTTCCGCGTACAAGTCTCTCCATTCTGGTTATTGAAATAGGCATAATAGGAATCCTCACAGGGATCTTCCCGTTTCGCATACTCGTATGACTCATACCCATAATAATATTCACCCTTCTCGAATGCGTTCTCCATCTTTTCATACGTATCCTCCTCTTCACCAAACGAAAAAATGCTTTGTTCTTCCTCTTCTGCTTTGCAGGGATAGGCAGCATGTTTCTTCTTGATGCGCAGGCTGATTTGGTACACAGCGCCTGGTTCTGTTTTGATCAATTCGCCCAAGTCCAAATAGTATCTTTTCCACTGGGTATAATCAGACGATTTTCCTGTCTCTAAAAAAATGGTTTTATTCAAAATAGGCCTTCCTACGCGCCAATCTGCTTGATTGTCCAAATTGGATCCTAAAAGGAATTGCACTACGTTGTTCTCAAAAATTTTTGTCACTGTTATGTCCACCGCCTTCAATCCTACAGCTTCAAAGGGGAACAAAGTACTTCCATTGGTATTCGGAACGATGACCCCATTTCCTACCAAACGTACACTTGGTTTCGGCAATTCGAAATTCAGGGTAAGCGTAAAGGAGGCAAGCTTCTCTCCTTGGTAGTTTTCTACCCCGGAAATAGACAAAGTAGCACTTTCACTTGCCCGTGTACTAGGATACAGCTTGATAATATTGCCTTCGATGATGTATTTGGACAAGACATTTCCATTTAAGAGCAAAAGACCGTTTAAATCTTTCGCCTTATTCAAAGGATCCGAAAAAACGAGGGTAATGTATTGCTCGGGAGTTTGGGTAACGATGGCCTCCAAAAACCGGAACACTCCGGCAGCAGGCACTTCTACCTTTTTCTCTTCCTCTTTGTCCACTCCGAGGGCATCTCCATTCCATTTCAAAGTAAGCGTCTCTGTTTTATCTCCACGGTGTAGGTCCTGTACGTGGTAGGCGTGTACTTTCTGGGAAGCATCGTGTGTCCACTGGATTTTCTTGGATTCTCCCGCGTAGTTTGCTTCCAGCATCTTTTCTACCTCTTCCGCATTGGTAACATCCGATGTCCACAATTGCCCCACATATCCCATGGTAGCAGGTTCCTTTTCATTGCCACAGCGAAGTCCCTCGTACTTTACTTCGTAGTCTTGCTTGATGACCCGAAATCCAAACTTGAAATGTTTCAGCTCTTCTTCCTTTACATCGGCTACTTTACTTAAATTGAAATCAACCTCATAGGAAACGTCCGAGTCCATTTTTTTTGAAGGCGTAAATTCTACCGTATATTGATCTAACCATGTGGCAGTTCCTTTTACTTCCGGTGAGAAATCAAACAAGGATTCGGCCCCCGGCTCTCCGATTTTAACAGAATCAAGCGCGTTTTGGGCCAACACAATCCGAATCTTTTCTTCGGAAGAAACAAGCCCGGTTGTAAAGGCAGAAATGTATTTCGCATAATCGGAGGTAACAAGGATCTCTGACGGTTTTGCTTCTGTTTTCTGCTGAAAATAAAAAATGGTTCCTATAAGGGCGACAGCGGCGGTACCGAGCAGGACAGGTTTGGTGAAAAATACCTTCTTAAAATTGAACATGGTAGGTGTTTGTTTCGAGCTAAATCAGTGAATTCAAAAATTCACTGTAAATGATATTATTTTCACTAGAGATAAAATAAATACATAAACACTACTTATCCCAATCTATAGACAACTGCTTTGTTCTTATTAAAACTGGCGACAGAAACGAGATGCACGTTCTTCCTGCATCTTTCTATGGCAGTGGTCACTCCTGCCTCCGGTTCCTTCTTGTGAAAAAAATGACGTAAAAAGGGAGCGAACTACTCCCTTCCCAACTTTATTTCTTTAAATCTGTTCCTGCTTGGAATATTTTATTTCGCACCAAGAAACTGTCATAGGCATATTTGTATTCCTCCACGGAAGGTTCCATGGCAATCGCTTGCTCATAATAGCCGATGGCTTCCAAATAAAGTTTATGCTGCTCACAGAAGGCGGCTAAAATGATATTGCTCAGCGCTGACTCTCCCCCTGCTTCTTCCTTTACATTTTTCATTTCCTTTTGAAGGTCTTCTGCTCTTTTCCCTTCTACTACTTTGATAAGCTTTCCTTCTGGAGCACTGTAATCTTTGGGAAGTACTTTCGGGTCGACTGTGATAATAAAACTCTTTGTTTGTTTCAGACCTAATTCCGGCACCTTTACCGTTACGAACGTATCGGCTGTTTCTACAGTCTTCAACGGTTCGTCAAACATATCTTTGAATTTCACCACATACCCCCCTCTGCTTACGGAGTCTTTCAACCATTTTATTTTTACCTCATTGGACAATAAATCGGTCGTTTTGGGGGCAAGCAATACCACAGCATCTTTTCCTCCTCTGTCCACAGAACCTGTCACGCCGCTGTTCTTCTTGCGATTGACAGTCAAGTCTTCTGGGGCCTTTGTCATTTCGTTCATGACCAAATCGGCATATTTTTTTGTGAAAGAACCCGAGCTGGCGATGGCGTTTTTTTCCAAACTTTCGGCTGGATACTCTCCGGGAGTTTTCAATTCCATAGACCGTCCATTCTTGTAAATGAGGCCCAAATATCCCCCTTGCACAATGGTAATTGTTTGACCTTTATGAATTTTGGAACCAGCAAACACCGGTTTGCTATGGTCTACCATATTTTTCCCTTTCGAAACTAACACTTTGAATATTTCCTCTTGGGCGAAAGCAGAGATACTGAACGCACAAGCGATGATGGAAAACGTCACGATTTTTTTCATGTTGACTCCTTCTTTTTGATGTGAATATATGCCTTTTCGGTCAAAAATGTAACAAAACGTTTGATCAGATGTAAGTAAATCTCCAATAAATCAGGAGCCAAGGCAATGGCGGCCAAAGCGATCCCAAAGTCGATTTTAAAGAACGTCCGACGGTAGATCTGGCCCTCCGCAAAAACGAGGACAATAATCAAAATCAACTGTGCCAATTTTGTGATGGGATCGAACAACTGGGGGGCCCAATCCAAGGCAAAACGGAATGCTACTACGCTGCAGAAACAAAATAAAAGCCCCAAAAAGCCTTCCACCCAAGGCGGGGATTCATTTACGTAATGGTCATACAAGACCATGGAAATAATGTTGGCATGCACCACTACACCAAACATGTCAGGAACAGCTTTTCCCACATACTTTTCATTTAAAGGGGTAAAAAATTTATCCTCGTCCCAAATATTTTCTTCTAGCGGCAATTCACGCCCCATGTATCCCATCAAAATAATCTTTCCCTTTAAGGTCTGTGGGTCAAAATATTCATCCAGGATATCTTGTCCCTCGATCACCGTGAATTTAAGTTTATCGCCATAAATATTTCCGCGGTACACGATGGTCTCCAACTCTTTATTGCGTTCAACAAGGCGCTTTGAGGAACCCGGGCGGTAAATCTCGGCCAATTTTACTGCAAAGAAAGGTTCTACATATCCTTTTAAGCGTCCGTGCGTGATGGTATCGAAAGGGGCAAACTGCCTTGCAGTCCGAAATTTCTCTTTTCCTTCTGTCAATAAATTGGCCGCACCTGTCATCACGTGTTTCATGAACAAAGGATGGGATGTCTCCAGGGAGTCATATAGATTTAACGTGTCATTGTAATGAAATTTGGAAACCAGCACCATGTTTTTCGTCTCAGAAAGCGCTTGGGCAAGCAAGCTGTCTCCTTGGGGACTATTCGGCTTCAGCTTCCTAAAAAAAGCATCGATGCCAATGACTTTAGGTTGGCATTTATTGATGGTGCGGATCTCTTGTGCGATTTGACCACGGTCCAGATCGCCGATATTGATCACGACCACATTGGTATCTTGTTGCATTTCCTCCCTGATCTTGGAGGAAACAAGGTCTGTTACTTGAAAATCCCCAAACATGTCCTGAACAGGATTTAAGATGTCTAAATTCAGGTTGATGTTGGAAAACACCCACATGATGGTAAAAATGAAGACGGTCGCCATAAAATTATCGACCGAAAAAACCCTTTTTAAAAATTGGCGCATCGTGAAAATCAAAAACTAAAGATATAAAAAAAGAGGCTTTTAAGCCTCTCCCATCTTCCCTCCAAAATGCATTGGAAACCGCGGGGCTTCCTCAATTTGTTTGATATCGCCAAAGCTTTCTTCAAACTTCTTGATATTGTCGCTCAACGCAAAAAGAAGCCGTTTGGCATGTTCTGGTGTCAGGACGACCCTGGCTTTCACCTTTGCTTTCGGTACTCCGGGCATCAATCGGATAAAGTCGATCACGAATTCACTGTGACTGTGCGCGATCATGGCCAAATTGGAATAAATGCCTTCTGCCATTTCCTCGGAAAGCTCGATGTTGATTTGATTCCCTTGTTCTAGTGGATCTTCCATTTGTTTGCTATTATGGGTGCCGTAAAGAAAACAATTTATTTAAAAATGGGTCGCAAGCTATTCGCTCACGACCCATTTTTTTACAAAGTTATGCGGGTCAGCGTTAGTCTTGGAATTCTACTTTGCGTTTGGCTGCAGATTCTTTAGAAGCCACCAAGCTTTCATATTCCTCTTTGTTCGCTACCACGATGCGTTCGAATTCTCTTTGGCCTGTACCAGCAGGCACCAAGTGTCCTACAATCACATTTTCCTTCAAGCCCATCAAGCTATCTGATTTACCTCGGATGGCTGCCTCGCTCAATACTTTGGTCGTTTCTTGGAAAGATGCGGCAGAGATCCAGCTTTCAGTTCCCAAAGAAGCCTGTGTGATCCCTTGCAAACTTGGCTGCGAAACAGCAGCTTCTGCATCCCTTACCTCTACCAATTTTAGGTCTTTCCGCTTCAACTGTGAATTTTCATCACGCAATTGACGCGTCGAAACAATCTGACCTGGTTTGAAATTGGGTGAGTCCCCAGCTTCCATCACTACTTTTTTGTCTAAGATCTCATCGTTTTCAGCACGGAAAGTGAATTTATCCACCACTTGACCTTGGAGGAAATTGGTATCTCCTGCCTCGATGATTTCTACTTTTTGCATCATTTGACGTACGATGACCTCGCAATGCTTGTCATTGATCTTCACCCCTTGCAAACGATATACTTCTTGGATTTCGTTCACCAAGTACTCTTGTACTGCGGTTGGGCCTTTGATGTTCAAAATATCTCCAGGAGATACTGCACCATCTGTAAGGGCGTATCCTGCGCGTACAAAGTCGTTATCTTGTACAAGGATGTGTTTAGAAAGCGGAACTAAGTATTTCTTCTTCACTCCGTCTTTCGACTCGATCATGATTTCACGGTTTCCGCGTTTTACGCCTCCGTACGTCACCACACCGTCAATCTCCGATACAACGGCTGGGTTGGAAGGATTACGTGCTTCGAAAAGCTCTGTTACCCTTGGCAAACCACCTGTGATATCGCGTGTTTTTCCTCCTACGCGTGGGATTTTGGACAATACTTGACCTGCTTTGATAGTGTCGCCGTTGTCTACTACAATGTGGGCACCCACTGGCAAGTTGTATGTCTTGATATCGCCATTTTTCGGCTTGATCAATAGGGCAGGGTTCTTGGATTTATCTTTTGTTTCGATGATCACCTTTTCCCTGTGGCCTGTTTGCTCGTCGTATTCTTCTTTATAGGTAATACCGTCCTCAATGGCTTCAAACTCTACTTTCCCTTCAAATTCGGAAAGGATAACGGCGTTGTATGGATCCCAGAAACAAAGCTCATCGCCTTTTTTCACGGCATCGCCCTCTTTTACTTTCAAGACGGCACCGTAAGGCACGTTATTAGAAATCAACACTTTATTGGAGCCTTTTTCTACTACCTTGACTTCCCCGGAACGACCCAATACTACTTCGATCTTTTCTCCTTCGTTATTTACGGAAGTCACCGTCCTGATTTCTTCAAATTGGATAACTCCGTCGAATTTGGCTCGAATGCTTGCGTCGGAAGCGATGTTGGAAGCAGTACCACCCACGTGGAAGGTACGGAGTGTCAACTGGGTTCCTGGCTCTCCGATGGATTGCGCGGCGATAACACCTACTGCTTCTCCACGTTGTACCATTCTTCCGCTCGACAAGTTACGTCCATAACATTTCGCGCATACACCTTTTTGTGTTTCGCATGTAAGCACTGAACGTATTTCGACTCCCTCTAAGGAGGTTTCGTCTATTCTCTTGGCGATGTCTTCTGTAATCTGCTGCCCAGAGGCTACAATGAGTTCGTTCGACAATGGATCGAACACATCGTGTACCGAAACACGACCCAAAATACGGTCTGACAATGGTTCTACGATGTCTTCATTGTCCTTCAGGGCGGTAACAAATAGACCGCGTAATGTGCCGCAATCCTCTTCGTTGATGACGACATCTTGCGCAACGTCTACCAACCTACGTGTCAAATATCCTGCATCGGCCGTTTTCAAGGCGGTGTCCGCCAATCCTTTCCGGGCACCATGCGTCGAGATAAAGTATTCGATTACGTCCAATCCTTCTTTAAAGTTAGAAAGGATAGGGTTTTCGATGATCTCACCGACAGAACCTTGAAGGTTTTTCTGAGGTTTCGCCATTAAGCCCCTCATTCCACCCAACTGACGGATTTGCTCACGGGAACCACGGGCTCCGGAGTGCATCATCATGTAAATGGCATTGAAGCCTTGCTGGTCGTTTTCCAACTGGTGCATCAATGTCTCCGTAATTTGGGAGTTGATACGTGTCCAGATGTCAATTACCTGATTGTAACGTTCGTTGTCCGTAATAAGCCCCATGAGGTAGTTTTGCCATACGCCTTCTACTTCCTCTTGGGCTTGTTTTACCAAACCGTCTTTCTTCTCAGGGATTTTGATCGCATCCAACCCGATGGAAAGGCCTCCTTTGAACGCGGATTGGAATCCGAGTTCTTTGATGGCATCCAAGAATCTGGCTGTTTTTGAAAGACCTGCTGCTTTAAATATTTCGGAAATGATTTGTTGCAGTTTCTTTTTCGTCAACAATTCATTTACATATCCTACTTCTTCTGGGATCAATTGGTTGAACAATACGCGACCTGCTACTGTTTCTACCGATTTTTCCACCATTTGGCCGTTTTCAGCCTTCACTTTGGCCCGCACCTTGATGTGTGCATGAGGAGAAAGTTTGCCTTCATTCAAAGCGATCACTACTTCCTCGAAACCATAGAAGCTTCTTCCTTCTCCGGCAATAGGATGTTCAGGAGTACTCTTACGACCTTTGGTGATATAATACAACCCAAGCACCATGTCTTGAGAAGGAACCGTTACTGGAGCTCCATTGGCAGGGTTGAGGATATTGTGCGAAGCCAACATCAACAAAGATGCTTCCAAAATGGCTTCATGGCCAAGCGGAACGTGTACTGCCATTTGGTCCCCGTCAAAGTCTGCGTTGAAAGCGGTACATACCAAGGGGTGCAATTGGATCGCCTTTCCTTCGATCAAACGAGGTTGGAAAGCCTGAATACCCAATCTGTGCAAAGTAGGGGCACGGTTCAGCAATACGGGATGTCCTTTCAACACATTTTCCAAAATATCCCATACTACCGCGTCCTTCCGGTCCACGATTTTTTTAGCCGATTTTACGGTTTTTACGATTCCCCTTTCAATTAGTTTACGGATAATGAACGGCTTGAATAGCTCTGCCGCCATATCTTTCGGAAGGCCGCATTCGTGCAATTTCAATTCAGGACCCACTACGATCACAGAACGACCTGAATAATCGACACGCTTTCCTAGCAAGTTTTGACGGAAACGGCCTTGTTTTCCTTTGAGCATGTCGCTCAACGATTTGAGGGCACGGTTTCCTTCAGCCCGTACAGCATTTACTTTCCGAGAGTTATCGAAAAGAGAATCGACTGCTTCTTGAAGCATCCTTTTCTCATTCCGAAGAATTACTTCAGGAGCTTTGATTTCGATCAAACGCTTCAAGCGGTTGTTCCGGATAATCACGCGACGGTAAAGGTCGTTCAAGTCGGAAGTAGCGAAACGTCCGCCATCCAATGGTACCAAGGGGCGCAATTCGGGTGGAATCACAGGCACCATTTTAATGATCATCCATTCTGGCTTGTTCTCAATGCGTGTTTTCGCATCACGGAAGGCCTCCACTACTTTCAAACGTTTCAATGCTTCCGCCTTACGCTGTTGCGACGTATCATTGGCAGCAGCATGGCGCAAGCTATAAGACAGTTCGTCCAAGTTGGTACGCGATAACAACATCTCCAACGCATCTGCACCCATTTTGGCGATGAATTTGTTGGGATCGCTGTCGTCCAATAATTGGTTTTCTCTTGGAAGCTTATCCAAGATTTCCAAGTATTCGTCTTCCGTCAAGAAGTCAAGGTTGTTGACTCCGTCTTGGCCTTTGATACCAGGCTGGATCACCACATATCTTTCGTAATAAATGATTTGGTCCAATTTTTTCGTTGGCAACCCAAGTAAATATCCGATTTTGTTCGGTAAGGAACGGAAATACCAGATGTGGGCAACAGGAACGACCAATTCGATATGGCCCATTCTTTCACGACGTACTTTCTTTTCCGTTACTTCTACTCCACAACGGTCGCAGATAATCCCTTTGTAACGGATTCGCTTGTATTTTCCGCAATGACATTCCCAATCTTTCACAGGACCGAATATCCTTTCGCAGAACAAACCGCCCATTTCAGGCTTGTATGTTCTGTAATTGATGGTTTCAGGCTGTGTAACCTCCCCGTGTGAGCTCTCCAGAATAGATTCTGGGGAAGCTAAGCTGATGGTGACTTTCGTAAAGTCAGCCGAGAATTTTTTATTTTTTTTGAATGACATCTTTCGTTTCGATAATGGTGAATACTAAACCTATTCCACTTAGTTGCTCATCGTAAGCTCGAGTGCCAACCCTCTCAATTCATGTACCAACACGTTGAAAGATTCTGGTATGTTCGGCTTCGGCAAGTTCTCGCCTTTTACGATCGACTCATACGTTTTCGCACGGCCTACTACGTCATCCGATTTCACGGTCAAGATCTCTTGTAGGATATGGGACGCACCAAATGCTTCGATGGCCCACACTTCCATTTCTCCAAAACGCTGGCCACCGAACTGGGCTTTTCCACCCAAAGGTTGTTGTGTGATCAACGAGTATGGACCGATAGACCTTGCATGCATCTTATCATCTACCAAGTGGCCTAGTTTCAGCATGTAAATTACCCCTACGGTGACCGCCTGATCAAAACGCTGGCCTGACAACCCATCGTACAAGTAACTTCTCCCTACTCCTGGAAGTCCAGCTTCTTTCATTTCTTTGGCAACTTCTTCTTCTGTAGCCCCGTCAAAGATCGGTGTGCCATATTTACGGCCCAGTTTTAACCCGGCCCATCCAAGTACGGTCTCGTAAATTTGACCGATGTTCATCCTGGAAGGTACACCCAATGGGTTCAATACAATGTCTACAGGCGTTCCGTCTTCCAAGAATGGCATGTCTTCATCGCGTACGATTCTGGCTACCACCCCTTTATTCCCGTGGCGACCCGCCATTTTATCTCCCACTTTCAACTTGCGTTTCTTCGCGATGTACACTTTGGCCAACTGTACGATTCCTGCAGGCAACTCATCTCCCACTTCGAGAGTGAATCTTTCCCTTTTGAATTTCCCAGTTACCTCATTGCGCTTTTTCACATAGTTTTTCACCATGTCCACCAACAATTTATTGGTGTTTGCATCGCTCGTGGCATTTTCAAGCGCCAAATCAGAGATCAAGTTGACTTCTTCGGCCACATTGTAGTTGCTCTCATCCCTGTAAATGTTCTTTTCAGGGAAAAGCATCTCGGTAATGTTCTTTTTACCGAACTTGACACCTTTTGACAAAATTTCGTCACCGAATTTGTGCTTGATGCCTTGGCATGTTTTTCCATCCAGTAGAAGCACCATTTTCTCTATCATCTTCTCGCGAAGGGCAGACAGATCGGCACTGTACTTGGCTTTCAAATTGTCCACTTGTTTTTTGGCTTTCAAGCGCACGTCTTTCTCACGCTTAGGCCTCGAGAAAAGTTTCGTGTCGATGACCACCCCTTTCATAGAAGGTGGCGCTTTCAACGAAGCATCCTTCACGTCACCTGCCTTGTCTCCAAAGATGGCACGTAGTAATTTCTCTTCCGGTGTCGGATCCGATTCCCCTTTCGGTGTTATTTTACCGATCAAGATATCGCCTTCTTTCACTTCGGCTCCTACGCGGATAATTCCGTTCTCATCAAGGTGCTTCACCGCTTCCTCGCTTACGTTTGGAATCTCAGATGTCAATTCTTCTTCGCCTCGCTTCGTATCTCTTACTTCCAATTCGAATTCTTCGATGTGGATAGAAGTGAAGATATCATCGCGGACTACTTTTTCGGAGATTACAATCGCATCTTCGAAGTTGTATCCTTGCCAAGGCATGAAGGCCACTAACAAGTTCTTTCCAAGTGCCAATTCACCTGCTTGCGTAGAATATCCTTCGCAAAGCACATCTCCTTGTTTCACCTTTTGTCCCTTGAATACAATAGGCTTCAAGTTCACACAGGTATCTTGGTTGGTCCTTCTAAATTTCGTCAGTTTGTATGTGATTGAGTCCGTATCGAAGTTGATCAATCTTTCTTCGTCCGTCAAATCGTATTTCACCACGATTTTGGTAGCATCTACATACTCTACGACCCCGTCTTTTTCCGCAATAAACAAAGAACGCGAATCCATGGCCACTTTCCGTTCGATGCCCGTTCCCACGATTGGAGATTCAGGTTGCAACAATGGCACGGCTTGACGTTGCATGTTAGATCCCATCAAGGCACGGTTCGCATCATCATGTTCCAAGAAAGGAATCAAGGAAGCCGCCACCGATACGATTTGATTAGGCGCTACGTCTTTGTATTGCAATTTTTCCGGTTCAACTACTGGGAAATCCCCTTCATAACGGGCCTTGACCTTGTCGTCGACAATCGCACCATCGGCCTTTGTTTCAGAGTTGGCCTGTGCGATGTGGCATCCATCTTCCTCTTCTGCGGTCAAGAAGATCGGTTTTTCGTCAAACTTCACCTTCCCACTTTCTACTTTCCAATAAGGTGTCTCAATGAAGCCCATGCCATTTACCTTGGCATGCACACAAAGAGACGAAATCAATCCGATGTTCGGGCCTTCTGGTGTCTCAATCGTACACAACCTGCCGTAGTGGGTATAGTGCACGTCACGTACCTCAAAACCAGCACGTTCGCGGGAAAGACCACCTGGACCTAAAGCAGACATCCTACGTTTGTGCGTAATTTCTGCCAAAGGATTGGTTTGGTCCATAAACTGCGAAAGCTGATTGGTACCGAAGAACGAGTTGATTACAGAAGACAAAGTACGGGCATTGATCAAATCAACAGGTTTGAAGTCCTCGTTGTCACGTACATTCATCCTTTCTTTGATGGTACGGGCCATACGGGCAAGTCCTACGCCGAACTGTGCGTACAATTGCTCTCCTACGGTACGTACACGTCTGTTGCTCAAGTGGTCAATATCATCGACGACCGCTTTTGAATTGATCAATCCGATCAAATACTTGACGATTTCGATAATATCTTGATTGGTCAATACGCGGATTTCGAATCCGATGGACAAGCCCAATTTTTTGTTGATCCTATAACGGCCTACTTCACCTAGATCATACCGTTTATCAGAGAAGAACAAATTGTGAATAATATCACGTGCCGTTTGTTCATCTGGAGCTTCTGCATTACGAAGTTGGCGGTAAATCTGTTCTACCGCTTCCTTTTCAGAATTGGAATTGTCCTTTTGAAGCGTGTTGTATATGATGGCATAATCTGCAATGTTGACATCTTCTCTGTGGAGAATAACTGTCTTGCTGCCTGAATCGAGGATTGTTTCCAAATCATCTTCTTTGATGATCGTGTCACGTTCCATCAATACTTCATTCCGGTCGATCGATACCACTTCCCCTGTATCTTCGTCCACGAAATCTTCTGTCCATGTTCTAAGTACCCTAGCAGCCAAACGGCGTCCGACAAATTTTTTCAAATTGCCTTTGGTCGCTTCTACTTCTTCGGATAGTCCGAAAATGTCCAAAATTTGTTTGTCAGAACCGTAGCCTATTGCCCTTAGAAGGGTAGTAACAGGAAATTTCTTCTTACGGTCGATGTATGCAAACATGACGTTGTTGACGTCAGTCGCAAATTCAATCCAAGAACCTTTGAAAGGGATGATCCTGGCCGAATATAATTTAGTTCCATTGGTATGCTTGCTCATGGCAAAGAACACACCTGGGGATCTATGTAATTGTGACACGATGACCCTCTCTGCTCCATTGATGACAAAAGAGCCTTTTTCTGTCATATAGGGAATGTTTCCTAAGAAGACCTCTTGTTCGATGGTTTGAAAATCTTCGTTGTCATCGTCGTTACAAGACAACCGAAGTTTTGCTTTTAATGGCACTGAATAGGTCAAACCTCTATCGATCGACTCGTCTACCGTGTATTTTGGAGGGTCTACGTGGTAATCGATAAATTCTAGGACAAAATTTTCCCTAGAATCCGATATAGGAAAATTTTCAGCGAATACTTTGTAAAGGCCTTCTTTATTGCGGTATTCGGGGGCTGTTTCTAATTGGAAAAAATCTTTGAAGGATTGGACTTGTATATTAAGGAAATCAGGATATTGAAGGGCATTCTTAACTTTTGCGAAACTGATCCTTTGGTTATTTGACATGTGCATGTGTCTTAGAGTGAATAAATCGGTCGCTATAAATAGCAAAGAGTTTAGACCTGATTATTTCAATCAGGCCTAAACTTACTGTTTCGGGAAGTAAAATTACTTCACTTCAACCTCAGCGCCAGCCTCTAAAAGAGCTTTCTTCAAAGATTCTGCATCTTCTTTAGAAACACCTTCTTTCACAGGTTTCGGAGCTGCGTCTACCAAATCTTTTGCTTCTTTCAAGCCAAGACCTGTAAGGTCTTTCACAAGTTTTACTACCGCAAGTTTCTGAGCACCAGCTGATTTCAAGATTACGTCGAAGCTGGTTTTTTCTGCTGCAGGAGCTTCTGCTGCTGCGCCTGCACCTGCACCGCCTGCTACCATTACAGGAGCAGCAGCAGCTGGTTCAATTCCATATTCATCTTTCAATATCACAGCTAGTTCGCTCACCTCTTTCACGGTAAGGTTCACCAATTGTTCTGCTAACGCCTTTACATCTGCCATTGTTGTAAAATTTAATTAATCGTTGATAATTTATTACTGGGTACTACTATTGGTTCTTTTCGGAGAGTGTTTTTACTATTCCTGCCAATTTGTTGCCTCCACTTTGAAGTGCAGAGATCACATTTTTCGCAGGTGACTGTAACAAGCCAATCACATCGCCAATAAGCTCGTTTTTGGACTTGAGTTTGGTAAGTGCATCAATGCTGTCATCTCCGTAATAAAAGGCACCATGTATAGAAGCACCTTTCAAGACTGGGAGTTTCTGCCCTCCCTTACGAAAATTCTTCAATACTTCGGCCGGTGTTTTACCCGACTCTTTGCTAAACATGATAGCAGAAGTACTTTTTAACACTTTCTCATTAAATTCGGCAAAATCACCTAAGTTGGCTTTTTCAATCGCCTTTTCAATCAAGGTATTTTTTGCCACTTTATATTCTATGCCGTTTTCAAAGCATAATCTTCTGAAAGCATTTACTTCTTTTACTGTCATCCCAGATGAATCAGTCACATAGAAATAGTTTGTATCTGAAAACTTTTCCGATAGCTCTGCAATGAGCGCTGTTTTTTCTTCCTTCGTCATAACTATATGCCCGTCACTGAGCTTTTATCAATGATAATACTTGGACTCATGGTAGTGCTAAGGTGGATACTTCTAAAGTACGCCCCTTTTGCCGAAGTAGGTTTCAATTTTGCAATCACCTGCAGAATCTCCAACACATTTTCCGTGATTTTCTCCGGAGTGAAAGATGCCCTTCCTACTGTGGAATGGATGATACCTGTCTTATCTACTTTGAAGTCTACTTTACCTGCTTTAATTTCTTTGGTAGCCTTCCCTACTTCTAGGGTCACAGTGCCAGATTTTGGGTTCGGCATCAAGTTACGTGGACCTAAGATCCTCCCTAACTTTCCTACTTTTGCCATTACGGTTGGCATGGTGATGATTACATCAATATCCAGCCATCCTTGTTCTATTTTTGTGATGTAGTCATCCAATCCTACATAGTCAGCTCCTGCTTCTTTTGCTTCTTGCTCTTTGTCTGGCGTACAAAGCACCAATACGCGAACATCCTTTCCGATTCCATGGGGCAACGCAGCTACTCCACGTACCATTTGGTCCGCTTTCTTAGGATCTACTCCCAATCTCACATCGATGTCTACAGAAGCATCAAATTTAGTATATGTAATGTCTTTCAACATCTTAGAAGCATCCTCCAAAGAGTATTCCTTTTCTAAGTCAAACTTTGAAATTACTTCTTTTTGTTTTTTCGTTAACTTTGCCATTTCTTGATCTGAATTAGAAAGGTTTATTGCCTGAAACAGTGATTCCCATGCTTCTTGCCGTACCTGCCACCATACTCATAGCGGACTCTATCTTAAAGCAGTTGAGGTCAGGCATTTTTGTTTCCGCGATTTTTCTTATTTGATCCCACGAAACAGATCCGATTTTATTACGGTTCGGTTCTGCGGATCCAGATTGTTTTTTCACGGCTTCCAAAAGAAGGATGGAAGCGGGAGGCGTTTTGATTACGAAATCAAAACTTTTGTCTGTGTAATACGTAATGAGAACAGGTAGCACAACTCCTTGCTTGTCTTGGGTCCTAGCATTGAATTGCTTGCAGAACTCCATGATATTCAAGCCTTTGCTACCAAGAGCAGGCCCAACAGGAGGGGAAGGCTTTGCCTCATTTCCCTTGATCTGCAATTTTAATTGTCCTAATACTTCCTTTGCCATTTTCTTATTGTATTTTCTCTACCTGCATAAAGTTGAGTTCCACGGGTGTATTCCTTCCAAATATCTTGACCGTTACATTCAACTTTTTCTTTTCTTCGTATACTTCTTCAATCGTTCCTGTAAACCCATTGAATGGACCATCCATTACTTTGATACTTTCTCCTTTGATGAAGACATTTTCTGCTACCGAAGTATCTTCTTCTCCTTCCTCGGTTTTTCCTAGAAATCGGTTCACTTCAGAAGACCGTAAAGGGCTTGGCATTTTGTCTGTGCTTTTCCCATTAGCTCCCAAAAAACCGATCACACCTGGGATAGTGTTGATTAAGTGAAATACTTCCCCATGGTTCAAGTCGGCCGATACCAATATGTATCCAGGAAAATAACTTCTTTCCCTTACTTTCTTTTTCCCGTTCCGCATCTGGTAGACTTTCTCTGCCGGTATTACTACCTCAGGAACATAATCAGCCAGTTTTTGACGTATAATTTCGTTTTCTAAGTAACCCTTTACCTTTTTTTCCTGGCCACTTACAGCTCTAAGGACATACCATTTCAACTCTGCCATTGTACTTGCGAAGCGCGATTAAAATGATTGATAAAACCAATTAAGCCCGTTTTTGAAAGCCAAATCGACTAGCCCTATCACGATGGCAAATACCAAAGAAGCTACCAATACAAGCATAGCACTGTTTTGCAATTCCTGCCTAGAAGGCCAGCTCACGTTGGACTTCATTTCCTCGTAAGACTCCTTGACAAATTGTGTTAACTTATTCATTTTTTGCTACTTTGATACCCTTTGCACGGGTGGAGAGGCTCGAACTCCCAACCTACGGTTTTGGAGACCGCCACTCTACCAATTGAGCTACACCCGTTTGAACGATGCGCTTCCCGAAAAAGGGAGTGCAAAGTTAGAAGATTTTATTTTATAAACAAAAAAAGTTCCCGAAAATCTCGGGAACTTTCTGTTCATTCTTGTATTATTTAAGAATCTCAGTTACTTGACCAGCACCTACTGTTCTACCACCTTCACGGATCGCAAAACGAAGGCCTTTGTCCATCGCTACTGTGTTGATCAATTTCACTGTGATCGTCACGTTGTCACCTGGCATTACCATTTCAACGCCAGAAGGAAGTTCGATTTCTCCTGTTACGTCTGTGGTACGCATGTAAAACTGTGGACGGTATTTGTTGAAGAAAGGAGTGTGACGACCACCTTCTTCTTTTGAAAGAACATATATTTCTGCTTTGAATTCGCTGTGGGGAGTGATAGAACCTGGTTTGCAGATTACCATTCCTCTACGGATTTGCTCTTTGTCGATTCCGCGAAGAAGGAGACCCACGTTGTCGCCAGCTTCACCACGATCAAGAAGTTTACGGAACATCTCTACACCTGTGCAGGTAGATTTCAAACCTTCAGCACCCATTCCAACGATATCCAAAGAATCTCCTACGTTTACTACACCACGCTCAATACGTCCTGTAGCAACAGTACCGCGACCAGTGATCGAGAACACATCTTCTACCGGCATCAAGAAAGGAAGGTCAACAAGACGTTTTGGAAGTGGAATATGGTTGTCAACCGCCTCCATCAATTCGTCTATTGTTTTCACCCATTTCGGATCGTCGTTCAATCCTCCAAGAGCAGAACCGCGAATTACAGGAATTGTGTCGCCTGGGAAGTCATAGAAAGAAAGAAGTTCACGAACTTCCATTTCTACAAGATCCAAAAGTTCTTCATCGTCTACCAAGTCTACTTTGTTCATGAATACTACAAGAGCAGGTACACCTACTTGGCGAGCCAAAAGAATGTGCTCACGAGTTTGTGGCATAGGACCATCTGTAGCAGCACAAACAAGGATCGCGCCGTCCATCTGGGCAGCACCCGTTACCATGTTCTTCACATAGTCAGCGTGACCTGGGCAGTCAACGTGTGCATAGTGACGATTTTTTGTTGAATATTCTACGTGAGAAGTATTGATGGTGATACCGCGCTCTTTTTCTTCTGGAGCATTGTCGATCGAAGAAAAGTCGCGAATCATCACTTTAGGGTCATGTTTTGCCAACACTTTCGTGATTGCAGCGGTAAGCGTAGTTTTACCGTGGTCAACGTGTCCGATAGTACCTACGTTAACGTGAGGTTTTGAACGGTCAAAGGTTTCCTTAGCCATATGAGTCGAATCTAGATTTTAATTTTTAACTTACTTTATATACAAATTCAAATTTGCCTTACTAGCACCTTGCCACCCTACTGGTATGGCTACTTTTCATTTCCACACTCGGCTTTGAGAGCCGTTGAGCAGGATTGAACTGCCGACCTCTTCCTTACCAAGGAAGTGCTCTACCACTGAGCTACAACGGCAAGCTGGGTTTGCGTGAAAAGGGTTTATTTGTGAATACCCTCCCTCACACGCAAACCCTTGCCCTACCTTGAGCGGGAGACGAGGCTCGAACCCGCGACCTATAGCTTGGAAGGCTATCGCTCTACCAACTGAGCTACTCCCGCATCTTACGTTTGAAGTTCGTCGCATTAGGTGCTTTCTACACCCACACGGTCTTCAACTCCTCGTGGGGCGAGGTGGATTCGAACCACCGAAGTCATACGACAACAGATTTACAGTCTGTCCCATTTGGCCGCTCTGGAATCACCCCTTTACAATCAAACAACTAACCTTTTTAAAATCAGCTATTTACACCAATAAATGCTTCTTTGTTTAAAAAGGAAGTGCAAAGGTATAGCTTTTTGGCTTTTCACAAAATTCTGACCAAAAATATTTTCGCATACTCCCTATGATAACCCGCCTACTACGACCTCGCAAAATTGCTCCTTCCTAAAGTAGGAATTGGCCAACTCTAAAAGAGACTCAGGTGCAACGTTTTGCACCTTTTCTATATATAGATCAAAATATGTATAATCTAACTGATGGAAGTGGATGTTCTTAAATTTATCCATCAAAGCAAAAGGGGTGTTGATCGAATTCATGAATTTACCAAGCATATAGGACTTCACGGTATCCAATTCTTGTTTAGAGACCAACTCCTTTTTCAATCGATCCAATTCTTTCCACACCTCGTCTATCGTATGTTGTGCATTCTCTCTTTTGACATCGGTAGCAACGACCAAATAGCTCGCATTTTTAAGAGACTGGATCGAAGAATGGATTCCATAGGTATATCCTTTTTCTTCCCGGATGTTTTTCATCAGCCGAGACCCAAAGAAGCCACCTAACAGTTCATTCAATACTGCAAAATAGGGGTACGCCGGGTCTTTCTTAGAAAGGCAGTGACACCCGAGGCGAATGCTCGATTGCATCGCGTCCTTGCGTTCTAGCACTAAAGGAGTATAATTGGGTTGGTATGTGGGAGCTTTATGGAAAGAAACAGGTGGTACATCCTGCGTTTGAAGATATTTCCCGAGCAAACCGATCAATTTATCCGCATCAAATTGTCCGGCGACAAACACTTCCAAATTGGACAATGCAAAATATCTCTTGAAAAAGTCAGTCAGTTCTTCCTGCCTCAGGTTCTCTACGTCCTGTTCCCAGTATTGTGTCCCATAAGGATGTGTAATCCCAAAAAGAGCTTTCCTGAATTCAACGGATGAAATGAACTGTCCTTTTTCTTTATTTACCTTTAAATTCTGGTTTGTGACATTCTTCAAATTGGTAAGTTCCAAAGAAGGGAATATCGACCGTGTCAGTATATCGACAAAAAGAGGCAAAAGCGTTTCAAAATGCTTTTCTAAGAGATAAAAGGTGATGTTTACATGATCTAAACCATGATGGATTTCCAAAAAAGCCCCGTGTTCCGCGATTATTTCCGCAATTTCCTTTGCAGACCGGCTATCGGTACCCTCGTTGAGCATTTTTGATGTCAAATACGAAAGCCCCGATTTATCTTCGTACCAAGTCCCAGCTTTAAAGACGAACTCTATCCGTAAGATAGGCTGACTGCCTGACACCAAGAAATGGACAGGGACTTTGCCTATTTGATGGGTCTGAACTCTTTTTAACGAAAATTTCTGAAACTTCTGAGCGGCTGGCGCAATCGTTCTGTCAAGCATTTAGGTGCTATTCTGTAATGGATTCTGTCTCCTTCTCGCTCTTCTTCTCTAACATGGTATATAAGGAGAAGCGAAGGGTTCCTTCCAATGGGTTATTTTGACGTCCGGAAACTAAATAAGAAAAATCGATCCCGGCCATGCCTTCATAAAACCGTAGGCCAAATCCGAATGTAAAATATTTTCTATTTCCCTTTAAGGCACTTTCCCTAAAATGGCCTGCACGCAATGCAAATATGTCGGCATACCAATATTCCAAGCCAAAGGACCACATGATCTCTTTAAATTCTTCTTTGGCCCCTCCAGGTGCATCGGTAAATGAACCAAAAGTTCCTGCCAACAAACCTCTATTCGGATCTTTTCCTTTATAGATTACTTTGTCTGAGGAGGTAGAAGTCGACGTGGATCCGCTCACAGTAGAGTCAGTTCCATTGCTCGACTTAATGTACACTGGTGGAGTAGGTACCATGAGTTTGTTCGCATCTACGGTAAATGTTAATTTATTGTAAAGATCCATATCCAACGTATATGCCACACCTACCCTTAAATTTGTAGGGATAAAGTCTTTTTGGTTGTTGTTGGTATATGCCACTTTACTACCAAAATTGGTGATAACGGCACCGAAAGCCAATTTGGAATTCATATTGCCCACCGTATATTCTTTGTTCCAATAGACTCCTACGTCTCCTGCCACGCTATTGGCTGGTTTTGATTGCGTAGACCCATCTGAGCTGGCAAAATTACCTGCCAAATTGGAGTAGATATATTTCAAGGAAACCGCGACACTCATTTGATCGCTCAATAAGCGTGAGTACCCTCCGCTAATAGCAAATTCCCTTGGATTGAATTGATAATACTGGTTGCCACTTTGGTCCGTAAAATCAATTTTACCCAAACTAAAATAGGTAAAAGAAAAGTTTATGGCATCTTCTTTTCTGAGACGGGCATATCCTGGGATATAGTAAATGTTCATGTCATCTACCAATTTACGCAACCAAGGCGTCCAAGAAACGGCAACTCCGTAATCTTTTTCCATGAAAACATATTTTGCAGGGTTCCAGTGGGCCGAATAAATGTCAGGCGAAGTAGCCGCTCCGGCATCTCCCATGGCTCCTGCCCTCGAATCAGGCGAAATATTGAGAAATGGTACTGCGGTCGTAATAGGATTGGCCAACTTGGTCCCGCCATCTGTTGTTCCCAATATCGAACTCGAACTTTGGCCAGAACTGTTGGTATATTTGCCCGATGAGGGATCATAATATACTTGTGCATAGAGTGTACACGAAGACGCAATCCACAAAACACCACACGCGAAAGATTTAAAACCGTTACAAAAATTCATGATCCAGTATGCAATTTTTTACTACGTTAATTTAATATGACCAATTTTTCAAAATGATCTGTTTTTGAGCCATCGCTCAATGCTTTGACAGATACTTTGTATACATATACCCCTCTTCCAATCTCATCTTCATAATCGTCTTTGCCGTGCCATACTAAGTCCGAAAAGTGTGTTTGGGCATTATGGGCATGGGTAGACAACGTTTTGATTAATTTCCCTGACACCGTAAAAATTTGGATCATGATATCCAATTCATCTCCGGGCCTATTATGATCAAAATGAAAAGTGGTGGTGGTGGTAAAAGGATTAGGATAATTCAAGACATGCTGCAAAGATAAAGAATTGTTGGCTGCTACAACAAAATCTAATGTGGCGGTAGCTGAATTCGTATCGGTGTCGAACGCCTTCACTTTAATTGTATGGTTCCCTTCTTTCAAATCTGCCATTTGATACCGAATGGTACCGGATTTATAGGTGTCTCGGTCCGACTTATAGTAGGAATCCAAAATTAGATCCGAGTTGTCATTGCTTGACGTCCCAGCAGTTGACAATGTCCCCATAATTGACCGGCCGGTGCTTCCTATTCCGCTAATTCCTTGCTCATCGTACAGTTTTGCCAAAAGAAGGGGGTGGTCGTTCGTATAGCCGCCCGGTATAAAGGATTCGTCATTCATATACAACTTTATCTGAGGGGGGGTATTGTCGGAGATAGTGCTTGTATCGCTACTGCCGACGTAGATATTGGTTTCTCCGCAGCCAGCGTCTATCATTTTATTTTCTTCCGAATTTGCGTATAGGCTAATTTTTCCTAGGCCTATTTGATAGTTGATATCTCTCGGAATTATAAGAGTAAAAGAAAATTCCCCATTTTTTACGGTAGCAGAACCATCGAAGATCTTATTATCTAGTACCTGAAAAACTTCATACGTCTGCTTTTTCGTATCGATGGCGTAATCTACTGTCTTTGTGGTAGTCTGTTTGTCAAATATCAAGATGTTCACCACCCCATTAAAATCTTGGCTTTTTTGGCCTGCGCTATTTCTGATTTCTCCAGTAATCGTTACCTTCTCTTTTGCCTTTAATGTATCATTGCCGGAAATATAAGGTTGGCCATTGAAAGTAGTAATCACGATCGTGTCTTCCGGATAAGCGAGTTTTAGGGAAGGATCGCCGAGAAGCGCAAAATTTCGAGTATAAATGCTATGCACATATTTGTCGTTTTTAGTATTCATAATAATATCGCCCAAACGAAGATGCTCTCCGTTCACTCTCAGAAATACATTGTTGTGAAAGGCATCATTCAACCCTTCATTGAATGTTTGGAATACGGCTCTGGTCGTGGTGAGGAGTCCTATGGCCCCACCTTGAGGTTCTAAAAGGAACAATTCGCCACCCGATACAACATCTGGGCTATCATATTTTCCAAAATCGCATGTGGCCGTCACTAAAAATGGCAACTGATTAAAATTTGTAAAGGACTGAATCATGGGAATATTCATGACATTTTCAGAGGCCCATTGACTTGTACTTCCATGCCCAATGTAATTCATAATAAAACAGCCATTGGAATTCAATGCGGCCGTAATATCCAAATTGGCTCCCGGAGCTGTCGTCCCATTCGGGTTTATCACTTTCTGGTATGCTCCCACATATACTTTCTTAATATTATATTCTGGGTCCGTACTCTCTACCTGACTTGTAAGAGATTCAGCATTTAGAAAGAACGCGTCCTCTTCGGGTGCTTCAATATTATCTGCCACGTAAACTAAATTCTGTCGCCATGTGCCCAATGTGGCTGTATTGGATGCATAGTTCATTATTTTATTTAGTACTGCTTCTGCTTCCCCTTCTGATTTCACAGGCAATCGCCCTACTCCGATATCCATCAAAAAATAAGAGGCATTTTCCCAGTCTCCTTTTCCAGCTCCTAACATGCCTACATAATCGTCAGAAGAATAGCTTTCCAAGGGAGCAAGGGATTCGTACGATTCGTAAATAGGAACATAGCTCGTCGGCGTTGGGTAATTCAAAATATTCCGGTAATCAAATGACGCATCGCCCACCAATAATAAATATTTGAGCTTTTCTCCATCGGGTCTATTAAAAAATTGCCTAGCAAAATCCCGAATGGCTACAAGATCCTGGGATCCGGAAGAAAATTCATTGTACACTTCTTCCGTATTGGCGACTACCACGTCAAAGCCATCATTCTTTCTTTTAAATTCTGCCAATCTCTCCGCTTGTGACCTGAACAATGGGTGTGTCACAATGAGCAAATCGGGAGTAGCGGATGAGATAAGGTTCTGATTTGAAATCCGGCTCTGTGAAGAAGGAGCTGGAAAGTTATTCCCATAAAATGCGATATATTCATGCACGATACGGCTCGGCACCGCGGTAAATGACGCTGAAGATGCTTCTTTTTGTATTTCCATTTCGGAAATATTGCTTAAATCCGTTATGTCCCATACGCGTAGGTCTTCGCTCACATTCCCCGTATTGACGGTATATTGCACAACTCCATAGTTTATGCTCTTTAGTTGCCTAAATAGCATAGGATTTGATCGTAAGCCTAAATTCTCCTCAAAGTTTAGGGCAAAGTAATCTAAGTAACCTGTTCCTAGGCCATTGACAGATTTGGAATAGGTATAGTTGACCGATAGTGTATTGGCGTTTGAAAGAGCACTATTGGCATTTATCGAATCAGTAAAATCTTCTAAGACCCCAATCGGAATATCATTCCCGGTAGAAGATCCGGGTAGGCTGTATACCCATGTATTTACACTTCCCGTGTTTGCATTCACGGACGCTCTAAACGTGCTGTAATTCCCGTTGGCATCGGTAGACCTGTTCACTAAGGACGATTCGAGATATACTTGGGAACCAGGTACTATCCCAGTGGTAGGAACCGAAAATGTTTGGCTGAGCACGTCATTGAATTCTTCTCCGAACCATTTCCTTCCTGTAGAAATTAAGTTCGAAATGTCCTTTTCGTATACATAGCGGTAGTTATATGAGCTAAAAGTTACTTCTGCATTTGTCGAAGACGAAGAGGTTGTTATCCTTGTTCCATTGGTATTTCCGACGGTCAAGAAATAATAGGAATACGAGCTATAGAAATTGTTCCATGGCCTGTAAAAAGATTCTCCCTCGCTTTTTTTCCAAATATTGGGTCCCTGCACATAAAAGAGGATGTAATCTTGCCGGTCGAATTTCCCATCCTCTGCACCCGAAATATAGATAGGCGTTTGGTTCAAGTCTTGAGGTCTTGCACTATCGCACGGTTCAGGTAGCATTCCTCCTCCATTCCCCCATATTTGGATATTGTTCACATGGACTGAATCCGGTGCGATTCCCATTTGTTGTAAATAGGCATAATCAATCTTATAGACGCCTGAACTTGGAAAAGCCATCTTGTACCATTCGCCTGTGGCGAGCACGGAAGACGAATTATCCTGCAATCTGGCAAGTGCCTGTCTTGTAGTCGCACCATTCCCGTTAGGGAAATTGGCCGTTTGCTCCACATAAGATAGCTTAAATTTGATCAATTTCTCTATTTTCCCTGACACATTCCGACGCAAGGGGATGAAGTTGCAAACTGTATTAGGTGTACGGTTTGCCCATCCATTTGTGACCATTACATCCGGTTCGCTCTTCAGCAGTTGTTGGTTAGGCAAATAGGCGTATTCCTCTTCGGCAAGCTCTTGCCATTGTCCCTCTTTTAATTCCGCAGATGAAAGGTGCATTTTGTGAAAGGGAAGGGTAAATACGGGCAAAAAATCATCTTCTTTGGAATGGGTAGCCGTATAAAAACTCAACATCTTTACTTCTTTCCCATTTACATTCAAATTCCGGAACGCCCTCCATTGGATTTTGTAGAATGCAGTGTCTGGGGACTGGGCAAACAACACAGTTGCTTTGATAAGAACAAAGCTAAAGCATATGATTCGCGCACTTAAAGAAGTCATCACCTTTTCGTCTGTGTATTATAAACTGCTTCGCATTCCAGATTATTGTATCTCCTTTATGCTTTGGACGAAATTTTATAGTAAAAATCCTCCATGATCACATTTGCCAGCAATTTTTTGCAGGCTAACTCTACCTTTTCACTTGCTTCTGACTCGGTAGCTGCATCCAATTCCAGTGTAATGTGTTTTCCTATCCTTACATCTTCCACTTGGCTTATCCCAAGATTTGTCAACCCCAATTTAACAGCCTTGCCCTGCGGATCGAGGATCTCCTTTTGGGGCATGATATTAATTTCCGCAATGTATTTCATGTGTTTTGCTTTGCTAATTTGTACTTTATGAAGGATAAAACTAAATAACTGAAGTAAATGAAGATAAAGCTTTCCCAAGTCAAAATTAGGATAAATACAACCGAAACAAAAAGAAGTAAATACTGAAACAAATTGGTTTTAACATTAAATCCATTGATTTTCAATGATATCAATGGAAATTCGCTGACCATCATCAAAGACGGGAAGACTGTGAGGAAGAGCAAGAGGTAATTGATCTCCTTTTCAAACACCTTCCCTTCAAATATAAAAGCCACACTTGTGATGAACAACGCGGTAATAGGTGTAGGAACTCCTATAAACCCAAGTGTCTGCCTTTTGTCGACATTGAACTTTGCTAAGCGCAAAGCCGAGAAAACAGGCATACACAAGGCCACCCATTTGAATTCTTCCAATAACGAAAACATGATAAAGCCCGGCAACACTCCAAACGATACGACGTCGCAAAGAGAATCTAACTGTTTGCCTAGTTCGGACGTAGCGTTACACAACCTCGCAACAAACCCATCTAAAAAATCAACAAAAGCGGCCATGTAAATACAGTAG
>FTBA01000235.1_pt1 | contig 31297 bp, 24 predicted proteins | sample 1639221 | NCBI WGS metagenome assembly FTBA01 (sample SAMEA3914864, study PRJEB12502) | metagenome | biome: forest; material: soil | place: USA | collected 2012-03-12 | depth 0.3 m | reverse complement strand
CACTGCAAAGTATTGGTCATCAATGCACTGCATAAAAAGCCGCACATTTCCCATTTCACCTTGGCTGAAGCCATCGCAATAGCGAAGGAGCTCAAAGCGGAACGGACCTATTTCACCCACATCAGCCATACCATGGGACTTCATTCTATGGTATCCAAAGAGCTGCCCGAGGACATGGAATTGGCCTATGACGGACTAACAGTGGAAATATCCTGAAATTCGAAAACTTGGGGCAATCGGAGTGTTTTAAACTGAATTCTACGCAGGTAAAAATTACCTCTATTTAAATAACGAGAGTAAAAAACGGTGTATTTTACTCTCGTTTTGATAACAAGAGTAAATTTTTTATATATTTACCCTCATTATCTCTACAAGGGTAAAATTTACTTCCAAAATGACTGCGTTTAAAAGAACTATCCCTTATAACGAGTTGCCTCTTTTACCCCCAAAAGTAGAATTGGAAACAAAAGCAGTACTCCTAAAAGTAATTTCGGCAAGCAGGGCCTTGGCACAGTTAAACGGCGCATTAACCAACTTGCCCAACCCAAGGCTTTTTCTAGATACCATCCATTTACAAGAAGCCAAAGCAAGTTCTGAGATCGAAAACATTTTGACCACAAATGATGATCTGTACAAATCGCTAGTAGCTGATTTGGAATTTGAGAACGCCAGCACGAAAGAAGTGCTGAGCTACAAAAAGGCGCTTTGGTTAGGGTTTGAGCGACTCCCCAAAAGACCCTTTATTACGACCAATCTCTGCATAGAACTTGTGCAATGCATCAAACAAAACACTGCAGGAATACGGACAACACCAGGTACCGCACTTTCAAATCCAAATGGGGAAACTATCTACACCCCTCCTACAGGTGAACGCGTGATCCGGGAAAAATTAGCCAATCTGGAAACCTTTATCAATGAAGACCACCGTTTGGATCCTTTGATAAAAATGGCGCTCCTACATTATCAATTTGAGGCTATCCATCCGTTTGCAGATGGAAATGGCCGTACGGGAAGAATCCTGTTATTGTTATATCTTAAAATATCCAATCTCCTTGACATTCCTGCCATTTATTTAAGTGCGTATATCATACAGCATAAACCAGATTATTATTTAAAATTAAGAGCGGTCACAGAGAAGCAAGAATGGGAAGATTTCATCCTGTATATGTTGGACATGGTAGAATCCACTGCAAAGAAAGGGGTAGAGCAACTCCACAGAATTACAGATTTAATGTCCGAAATGACAGAACAAATCAAGCAAATGTTGCCAAAGATCTACTCAAAAGACTTGATCGAAATCCTATTTCGGCTTCCTTACACCAAACGTCAGTTTTTAATAGAAGCAGGATTGGGCACACCAAAAACAGTGGGCAATTACCTATTAGATTTAGAAAAGGCAGGATTTTTAAAATCTACCAAAGTAGGGAAGGAAAAACTCTATTTGAATCATGAATTGATGAGGATTTTGGAGAGAAATTAACTAGGTTTTCTTCCAAACAAGATGAAAAAATATCATACGTATTACCGAGTGGGCACCTCTCTATCGCCTTTTGAAAATTATTCCCAAAAATCACCCAAACAATACATCCATCGTCAAATCATTTTGTACTAGGGAAGCGGCCTGTTCATTGCGCTTCAATCCATAGGTGGTGACCATAGTGAGAAATAAGGCTTTGCGCGTGCCCGTCTGCTCTTTGAATTGCCCTACTTTATTCCGCAGCTCTTCGGCGTATTTTTTGTTGATGGTAAAAGGATGTACAGAAAACTTCATTTCACAGAGGTTGATCACTTGATCCCGGCGGTCAATGACCAAATCAATTTGTACACCAGATCCCGAAAAAGCAGAGGTAGTGGTTTGTACCCCGCTGATCCCCAGTGCATGTTTGATCTCTTTGATATGCGCGAGGCAGACCTGTTCAAACGCATAACCGCTCCATGCACGTTGTTGGGGGCTATCCAAGCCATTGATCCAGAAATTTTCATCCAAGGTGCTGGCGTTTTTGATGAACTTCAGGTAAAAGAACGAGTAGAAATCGACCAATTGATAGAGACTGTTCCGCTCCTTTTTCCCATACGAAACATATCTTCGGATAAAATTGCTTTCTTCCAGTTCCTTCAGAATGCGCGTGGTGCCGCCTCCATTGGGCATTTTCGCCTCGGCAATCAGTTCCTCTCTTGTCAAACCCTTTGCTTTTTTGCTGAGTGCCTCTATAATGGCAATGTGCCGTTCGGCCTTATTGAAAAGGGAGCGATATAAATTGTCAAACTCGGTACGCAGAAGCCCTTGAGAGCCGAAACACAAAGCATCAATATTCTGGGCGGCACTCAATCCCTTTTGGACCTGATCCAAATAAAAGGGGATGCCTCCCATCACCATATATAGTTGCACCAATTGATACCGGTCAAACTTCGCTTTCTTGCTTTTGAAGAACTCTTCGCATTCCGCCAGTGTGAAGGGTTCCAATTTAATGCGTTGAGTGACCCGATTGTGCAAGCCCCCTTTGTTGTGGAGAAGCACATTGATCATCCATGAAGCCGCCGAACCACATACGATCAGTACCACATTTTTTTTTGTGGAAGCCCAAGCGTTCCAGAAATGCTCCAGTGCCGAAATAAATCCTGATTGTGCCGTATCTAGCCAAGGAAGCTCGTCCAAAAACACGACTTTTCTCTCCGCTTTGTCTGCTTCCAATAAGGCGATAAGCTGCTGAAAAGCCGTAAACCAATCTTTCGGAGGTTCAGAATGCATTCGACCGGTATCGTATTTGACAAGGGCAGAATAAAAATTGGCCAACTGTTGCGCTAAATTGACGTTTGCCAAACCTGTAAGGTGAAAGCTAAACTGATTATCAAAAACTTGCCTGACTAAAAAAGTTTTTCCGACTCTTCTTCTCCCAAATAAGGCCACAAACTCCGATTTGCCGCTCTGGAGCAATGACAACAAAAACGACTCTTCCTTTTTTCTACCAATCAGTTGCATTGGCAACAATTTCGCTATAAATATAATAAAATATAAAGTTATAGCCAAATTGAATATTTAAAATAGCTATAAATTAAAAAAAAGTTTAGTTGTAGCCATTTTGACAAGATGTACAAAAATGGGAAAAAGACAAAAGCAAAATACGGGAGAGTTTCTTCGGTCCTTGTCGAAGAGAGGGTCAGGAACACGAGGACATGATTATCATGATTTCTGAAAAACTTCCTCCCCTCTTAAACTATTTTCTAAAGAATTGGCTTTGTTCCTTTACTTTTGCTCTTGAAAATATTCCTAGGTAAAATGGCCGCAAGCAAGATCGTCAAAATAGGTTTTGTACAAACTACAAGTGAGCATGACGTAGAGAAAAACCTCGCCAAAACACTGGCACTCGTCCGTCAAGTCATCGACAAAGGCGCTCAAGTCGTATGTCTCCAAGAACTTTACCGATCGGATTATTTTTGCCAAACGGAAGATTATGATGCATTTGGCTTGGCAGAAACAATCCCAGGCCCCAGCTCGGAAGCTTTTTCCCTATTGGCAAAAGAAAAGCAAGTCGCCATTGTAGTGCCCATTTTTGAGAAAAGAGCCCCAGGCCTTTACCACAACAGCATCGTCATGATCGATGCCGACGGAAGCACCAAAGGAGTGTACCGGAAAATGCACATTCCTGATGACCCTGGTTTCTACGAGAAATTCTATTTCACGCCGGGGGATCTCGGCTATAAAACATTTGCCACCAAATATGCGAAAATAGGCACCCTCATTTGCTGGGACCAATGGTACCCTGAAGCTGCCAGACTTACCGCACTAAAAGGAGCCGAAATCTTAGTGTATCCCACCGCTATCGGCTGGGATCAGACAGAGGAGGAGCCGTTGCGTTCTTCCCAACACGAAGCGTGGTACACCATGCAACGAAGCCACAGCGTAGCCAATGGGGTGTTTGTTGTTTCCGTCAACCGGATCGGGAGAGAAGGCGACTTGGAATTTTGGGGGCAGAGTTTTGTTTCCGATCCTTTTGGGAGGGTACTTTACAAAGCTTCCAAAGACAAAGAAGAAACTGTGGTAGTAGAATGCGACCTCTCTTTGATCGACCATTTCCGCACCCGTTGGCCTTTCTTGCGGGACCGTCGGGTAGACACGTTCGAGGGCCTCACCCACCGGTTTTTAGAATAAGGCCCATTTGTGAATCGCCTTTCTCTGTTCCTTACCGGAATTTTGTTGTCCTCTCTTCCACTTAGGGGACAACAGCTCGCATGCTCCCAAGTAGACAGCCTCTTGGCAACAAAAAGTCCTACCCAAGGAACCCTTTTTATTTTTCAAACCTTGTCCCGTTTACCTCGGCAACCCTCCTGTTTTTATGAAAAAGCCATCCGCTTGTACCAAAACAGATCGGATGGAGGGGCCATAGACAGTGTGGAGAGACTTTGTACGCTATGGGAAACGATAAGCCCGACTCCTTGCCCCGCGAAAGAAGCCTATTTGCAATTTTTGGCAGATCACTTTCAGTCCCAAACAAAAGACCGTTTCTGTCGCACGGCCCATGAACTATCTGAAAAGTGCAAAGAAAAAAAATGGTCCTCACGATCTCTTCAGCTCATCCTTCTGTGCCCGGAATTTTCCTGTGCGGAATTGGATACCCTCTTGGGAAACGACAGCTTGAATCTCCAGGAATCAAAGAAAAACATGAGCTTATTGGCACAGAGGGGATGCACCCATACAAAAAGCTACACGCGTTTGTCGCTTGCAGTGCTCGAAAAAGAGCCCAATTTTAACGGTCTCTTTTATCAGGCAGAACTATTTCGAGAACAAGGAAATACAAAAGACGCTTATCACTATTACGCCAAGGCAGAAAAAATGTCCGCTTCGAAAGAAGAGCAAGCCTTTTGCTACTTGGGAATCGCCAAAACATTGGAACTGCAAAAAAACTGGGCAGGCGCGAAAGACTTCGCCACAATGTCTTCCGAAGCAGATCCAAAAAATCCGGAAAGCTTCGTATTTTTGGCGCACCTTTTGCAGGTCGGGGAAAAGATCTGTGCTTTTCACAGCCAAGAAGAGAAATGTGCCCTTTATTTGTTGATTGCGGAAGCCTTCGAGCAAGCCAAACGGACAACGGATGCACAGGCTTACAGGCAGAAAAGCAATCAGGAAAATCCACTTAAAGGACCCGATACTTCCGCAAAAGTGCTGTTAGGTTGTTTTATCAATAAAGAGGTGTCCATAAAGAAAAATGAAAACACTGTCCTTCGTAAGTAGCATCGTCCTTCTCCTGGCCTTCTCCTGCGGTCCGACAGAAGTAAAAACATTCCAAAAATATGAGGGTCCTATGCTGGTGGGATACAATATCTATACCAATTATACCGATTCGGGAAAGGTAAAAATGCGCATGTGGGCACCGGAACAACAAGAAATGGAAACCGGAAACCGGACGTTCCCAAAAGGCATCAAAATAGATTTTTATGAGAAGGGCAAAGTGAGTTCCGTCCTCACGTCCAAATATGCGACATTCGACAAAGCCACAGGCATTTACACTGTACGGAAAAATGTGGAGATAAAATCAGAAGACAAAAAGAGGAAATTGAATACGGAAGAACTGAAATGGTACCCCAAAGACCATAAAGTGCGGATAGAAAAAGACAAGCAGGTCCATATTCAAACGCCTACCGAGATTCTCTGGGGAAATGGGCTGGAAGCGACCGACGACTTTAGATGGTACAAAATCACCAAAATCCGAGGCGTGATCGGAACGACGAACTAAACATGAAACTACTGGAATCCATCTTCTTTGCGCTTACCTTTGTCCTCTTTGTGATAGGCGTTCACCAAACAACTGTCTACGGTTTCTTGAACAGCTATTTCATCTTCACCTTTGCTGTTTTTACCTTCCTTGCCTATGGCTATCTCAAAAGCAAGCGAGAATTAAAAGAAAAGAAAACCACGGATACGCTTCCTAAAAAAAAGGTTAAATGATCCGGTAGTTTTTATACTCTCCCACCCTGATCCCTGTGTTTCGTTCCACCCAGAAGCTGACACGTTCTTTCAAAGGAATCTTCACTTTGGTCGGGTCATAAGGGAAATGCCAATTCATTTCTTCTATTCTTTCCTGCATCACTGCCGGGTGGGTGTCTTTGAATTTCTCAAGCCACTCCCTCCTGTTGTAGCGGAATTTGTCCGACTCGTCCACATTTTCGTCCATCCACTTGTCGTCATGCCATAAAGGATTCACCAACACTTTTTTCTTTTGCTGTGCTTGGGGAGAACGTACCCACCCATAATGGAACATTTCGGCCGGGATTGCTTTTACGTTCAACTTCCGTCCCGTATCCGTCCGAAAACCCATCGCATCTTTGTATGACCGTATGTAGGGCACATTCCGTACCATACGCACCTCGTGTCGGTACCATGTACGGGACAAGCCTACATAATCGTAGGAACCGTAAAAATGCCGAAAAGCAAACAAGAGGCCTTCTACTTTCGGGTTATCCAAATACTGTTGGGCCGCCTTTTGAATGGCAGGCAGGTATTTTTCATGTACCACTTCATCGGCTTGGATGTAAAATCCCCAATCACCTGTAATGTGGTCAAGGGCGATGTTGGTTTGCTGTGCCAGTACTTGGCCTCCTGTGCGCAAACTGGGATCCCAGACAGTATCTATGATCCGGATCTTTGGCTCGTTCAGGAGCAGAATCTTTTCTTTGGTGGCATCTTCCCCTTGTCCCACGGCAATCACCACTTCATCGCATATTGGCAAAATAGACCGGATGGATTCAAGAAAGGGATAATCTAATATTACCCCATTTTTTACAAACGTGAAGCCACTGATTTTCATTGCAACTTTTGATTCTCTACATGGCGGGTTTTATCCCGTTTCGTGCGTTTTTCCATTCCCTTTTCAAACGCTTCGGTCAAGTTTACTCCCGTTTGATTGGCCAAACAAACCAGTACAAAAAGAACATCGGACAATTCATCTGCCAACTCTTTGTCCTTTTCGCTTTCTTTGAACGATTGGTCGCCATATTTCCGGGCCATGATCCGGGCTACTTCTCCTACCTCCTCCATCAGGATCGCGGTGTTTGTGAGCTCGGAAAAATACCGTACTCCATATGCTTTGATCCAATCGTCCACTTTTTTTTGAAGTTCTTCTACCGTCATATGGTCACTTGAAAAGATGGGAAAACTATCGGTCCTTTATCTAATCCTGCGTAAAAGCAAAAGAAACGATGTTTGCGCCCATTTGCAACGCCTTTTGTCTTATTTCCTCCGGATCGTTATAGACCGACTGGTCTTCCCAGCCATTTCCCAGATCGCATTCATAGGTATAAAAACACACCATTTTTCCTTCCCAAAACAAACCAAACCCCTGCGGCGGTTTATTGTCGTGCTCGTGGACTTTGGGCAACCCTTTGGGAAACTGGAACTTTTGGTGGTAAATAGGGTGATCGTAAGGCAATTCCACAAAAGACAACTCTGGAAATACCTTTTTCATTTCCAGTCGTACAAATTTATCCAACCCATAATTATCGTCGATGTGCAGAAAACCTCCCGACATTAAATAACGCCGAAGGTTTTGCGCCTCGGAGACAGAAAACACCACATTGCCGTGTCCTGTCATGTGCACGAAAGGGAAAGAAAAAATTTCGGGGCTACCCGGCTCTACGATTTCTTCCTCGGCATCCAATTGTGTGTTCAGTTGCTGGTTGCAATAACGGATTAGATTGGGTAAAGAAGTCTTATTGGCATACCAGTCGCCTCCGCCATTGTATTTTAGCTTGGCCAATTTCAGCTTTTGTGCCGAGACTCCATGTAGTCCAAGAAATAATGAAAGAAGAAATAAGACGATTTTCATTTGTCAAAACTACGCAAAAGCATTGATGCACACCAATGAATAAATAACGGCGGTTTCGGTACGCAGGATGGAAGCCCCCAACGAAACAGGCTCGAATTTTTTTTCCAATGCCTGCCGTATTTCTTCCTCTGTAAAATCTCCCTCCGGCCCGATCAATACCGTCACTCCTTCGGTCCCTCTAAGACCTTGCAATTTGTCCTTGAGGAGTGGGACAACTTTTCCTTCCGATGGGATGTGGGCCAGGAGCTTTGTCCCTAACCATTCTTTTTCCAGAAATTGCTTCCATCTCATGACCCCAAAGAGCTCGGGCAGATACAGTTGTTTGGACTGTTTCATGGCAGCAATGGCAATTTTCTGCATTCTGTCCAAATTAACCTTGTCCCGCTCCGAATAGCGTGTTTCAATAAACAGTACTTCATCGACTCCTATCTCTACTGCTTTTTCTACCAGCCAATCCAATCGTTCTCCAGCTTTGGGAGGTGCCACTACGAGCCTTCTTTCACGTCCTTGTTTTTCTTCCTTTTCCCTCCTCATTTCTTTTACTTCTGTCGCTTTCGGGTGCGCCTTTGTAATCTTTGCCTCAAGGAGAGTGCCTTTTCCGTCTGTCAGGAAAATCACTTCTCCTTCCCGCAGGCGTAGGCTAGAGATGCAATGCCTCGATTCCTCTTCCGAAAGAGTAACCTCCGAACTATCTAATTCCGGAGCATAAAAGAGGGCTTTGCCAAGAATATTCAAAAGAAAAGGAAACGGATGCCAAACATACGAAACGCCTGTAAATTGGGGAATCCCTTTTTAAATTCACGCAGGTCACCTTTTGTTTTTTATGTAAATTGCACGCCTATTTTTCGGCAAAAATGAAAAAGTACTTGGTTTTAATAGGGTGGATAGTGTTGGGCACGATTTCGTCCTTGGCACAAGAAGCCTCTATTTCATTGGGAGCCAACGAGATTTCGCTAAATCACTATTATACGATCACCATTACGGTGGCCAACGACCAACTTAGAAACCATTCCAACTTTCCCGATATCCCAGGTTTCAAAAAACGGGGCACCTCTTCTATGTCGTCTACCAACATTGTGAACGGCAGCATCAGTTCCAGCACCAGTATCGTGCAAAATTATGTGGCCGACAAACCGGGGAAATACGTCCTCAAGGCTTTCAAAATGAATGTCAATGGCAAAGAAGTCTCCTCGCAGGGTGCCAACATTACAGTAGGGCCGGCAGCCCAGGCACAACGTCGGGGCGCTTTTGACCAAGATTGGGATCCTTTCGAAGATTTTTACGGAAGAAGGGACGGACGTCCAAAGGAATATGTAGATGTGCAGGACGATGCTTTTTTTTCTGTTCAAGCAAACAAAAAAACGGTTTGGCGTGGAGAAGGCTTTTTGTTGATGGCCGCCTTCTATGTGGCAGAATCCAATCGGGCACAATTGCAATTCCCGCCCGACTTCAACCAACAGATCATGGATATTTTGAAGAAAATAAAACCTGCCACTTGTTGGGAAGAAAACTTCGATATCCATGAAATCATCCCGGAACCCGTCATGATCAACGGCAAACGGTACAATCGCTTTAAAGTATACCAGGCGATGATGTATCCCATCAATGCTCAACCCATCCGGATCCCGGAAGTGAGTTTGAACATGATCAAATACAAGGAGGCGAAAAACCCAAGTTTCTTTGGTAACAACCTACAAGAAGGCACCAAAAAATACACCTCACCGAGCTTTGAAGTACGCGTCAAGGAATTGCCTCTTCATCCCTTGCGCGAAACCATTCCAGTAGGGAGCTATGCGCTATACGAAACCATCCGAGCAAAAACACTTGAAACCGGGAAAAGTTTCAGCATGGAACTCCAAGTACATGGAGAGGGCAATTTGAACACCGTGGAGGCTCCTGCGATAGAGGAAAGCAAATTTTTCGAATTCTATACGCCCGAAATCCGCCAGTCTGTCAACAGGAGCAATAACCAAGTGGTAGGGACCAAATTATTCAGCTATCCTGTCATTCCCAAAGAGCCCGGGACTTACAATATGGGCGATTATATCAAAATTCCCTATTTCGACCCTAAAAGAGGCCGATACGACACATTAAAGGCGACTCTAAAAGTGACGATAAAAGGAGAAAGCACCAAAGATGCCGCCATTCAAGCAAACGAATACGATAGCTTTTACCAAATCATCGATTCGGAGTCCAACAAATTCAGTCGCCCTTATTTTACTGCCTATGTAAAATTGATTGCCAACCTCTTACTTTTGGCGATGCTGGTAGGAACGGGTTTCGTGGTATTGAGGCCCTTGAAAAAGAAAATAAAAAAATGAGCAGTACATACGGGAAATTATTCAAGATAAGCACATTCGGAGAATCGCACGGTAAAGCAGTCGGCCTCGTATTGGAGGGATGCCCAGCCGGATTGGAAATAGACGAGAATAAAATACAATTCGATTTGGACAGGAGAAGGCCTGGCCAGTCGCATATCGTGACGCAACGGCAAGAGGGTGACGTGATCCAAATCCTCTCCGGCGTTTTTGAAGGGAAAGCAACTGGAAGCCCTATTGCCATGATGGTATGGAACGAGGACCAACGGAGCAAGGATTACTCCCACATTGCCGACAAATTCCGCCCTTCCCATGCCGATTATACGTATCAGGAAAAATACGGCGTCCGTGATTACAGGGGAGGTGGCAGAAGCTCGGCGAGGGAAACCTTGGCCCGCGTCGCAGGAGGCGCGGTGGCCAAAATGTTGCTGGCCCAATTGGGGATCAGCATTCAAGCGTACGTATCGCAGGCAGGACCCATCAAACTTGAAACTCCTTACCAGGAACTTGACCTAGCCCGGGCGGAGGACAATATCGTACGCTGCCCGGATCCCGAAATAGCAGAAAAGATGATCCTTTTTATCGACGAAACCCGCAAAAACCGCGATACGGTAGGAGGAGTCGTGAGTTGTGTGATCAAACACTGCCCCGTGGGATTAGGAGAACCTGTATTTGACAAATTGCATGCAGAACTGGGAAAAGCCATGCTCAGTATCAATGCCGTGAAAGGATTCGAATACGGGAGCGGATTCGAAGGCGTGGCCATGTACGGCTCCCAGCACAACGATATTTTCAGCATGGAAAATGGCAAAGTGGTTACCAAAACCAATCATTCAGGAGGTATTCAAGGAGGAATTAGCAATGGAGCGGACATTTATTTCCGTGTGGCCTTCAAACCCGTCGCTACCATCATGCACGACCAACTCAGCATAAATGAGGCAGGGGAAGAAACGACCGTCAGCGGGAAAGGACGTCACGATCCTTGTGTAGTCCCACGTGCCGTGCCCATCGTAGAAGCCATGGCAGCCCTGGTATTGGCAGATTTCTATTTGAGGAACAAGGCCATAAAAAACTGATTGTGGATTTCGCGCCTAGTATTTGGTCTGAAGTCTAGACATACATTTTGTCTACCAGCACGCTTCCCGGATCGTCGGCATTTACACTTGACGGTTCGTCATTGAGCCCTTTGTACACGAAAATCAGGTTATGATAAAACTGGATCGACGTGATATGCCGATCCAAATAGGAAGGGACGTATCCCGCTTTTAGAAGTTCTTTGTGATTGATTCTATCTACAAAGGATTTGAAAAAATTCGTGATCGTCGCCGGGTTGTTCAGATTTTCACTGTCCCCCCCATAATCTGGCCAATAGGCTGTTTGCGTATCTTCTACCACATAAATGCCTCCCAGTTTCAGAGATGGGAATAGGAGTTCGAACGTTTTGATCACATGTGCATTGATATGGCTCCCATCGTCTACGATAATATCCAAGTTTCCAATCTTCGCTACCATATCGGCGAGCACAGCTTCATCGATTTGACTTCCCTTGAATATTTTTATGCGGCTTTCCTCAAGATGTGACTTGTCGTAGATGTCCAAGGAAAAAATCCTTCCGAACGGAAAATACCGTTTCCACATGCGCAGCGAATTCCCTCCCCGATCAGGATAATGGTACCCACCCACTCCAATTTCCAGAAGCTTGATCTTTTTGAATTTAAATTTCCTAAAGTGTGCTTGGTAGTGAGGCGTATAATAGTGCGTGCCCCATTTATCCGCCTTGTATATTTGGGCCAGCTTAGTGAGATTATACCCGAATGGGATAGACCAGATACCCAAGCCTACCCTTTTTACAAAACGGAACGCAGAGGGAGACAAGAACTTCTTTAAGGTTTCCTTCATCCAATGAATTTTGGGTACAAATATAGTGCATCCCAAAACTATCTTACTTCCTCAAAGACATCGTCCGAAAGAAAAAAAACGTCCCTAAAAATGACCTAAAAGGCTTATTTTAATGAGGGTTAAGGATTAATAAATTAAAAAATCATGCCACAAAAGGCTATTAAAAGACCTAGCCAGCAAATAAATAAAAAACGTCGTCCGCTGCTTTTCTTTTTTTACTCTTCTCAAACACAATTAGATAGGAACTTATATTTTTACCCGTTGAATCTACCTGCTGTACTATGCCGAAAGAAAAAAAATCCCATACTGACCTGTATTTCGCAGAGAAGGCGCACCACAACTATGTGGTAGGGATAGGGTCTTCCGCAGGTGGAATAGAAGCCCTTCAGGAAATCTTTGAGCACATGCCTGCCGATGCCGGATTCTCTTTTGTCGTCGTTCAGCATCTGGCCACGCAACATAAAACCAAGCTGGTCGAGCTTTTGGCCAAGACCACGCAATTAAAGGTAGCTTTGATAGAAGACCAAACACCCTTGCAGGAGAATGTCGTGCATGTGATGCCAAACGACAAAAACATCCTGCTTCAAAAAGGAGTGTTGCGCTTGATCGAAAAGGAATCGAAAAACAACCTGCCTATTGACTTATTTTTTGATTCCCTGGCAAAAGACAAAGGCGATAAAGCCATCGGCGTCATCTTATCAGGTGCTGGCATGGATGGAACAAAAGGGGCAAAATCCATCAAAAGTGCGGGAGGAATCGTGTTGGTGCAAGATCCTCATACGGCACAGTTCGACGGAATGCCACAGAGCGTCATTTCTTCCGGGCAATACGACTACATCCTTCCGCCACAATGTATCCAAGAAGAGATTGTGGCTTGCTGTCAACCAGGTTCCAAGCAACGGACCATCGCGGAAACCCTAAGCGACCAAGAAACTACAGTGTTGGTCGAAATCCTCGACATGATCAAGAGCAAGACCTCGTACGATTTCACTTATTATAAGCGTCCTACCATATTGCGGAGATTGGCAAGGAGAATGTCTTTTCTGGACAAAAATTCACTTAGTGACTATTTGGACTACATCTCCACACACCAAGAGGAAATCATGATTCTCTGCAAAGAATTCCTCATCGGGGTGACCCGCTTTTTCCGCGACAAAGACGCATTTTTAGAACTAGAGCACAAAATAGTGCCCAGCATCGTCAAGGCCAAAGAATTCAAAGAAGCCATCAAAGTATGGGTGACGGGGTGCAGCACTGGCGAAGAAGCCTACTCCATTGCCATTCTTTTCAAAGAATTCTTCCGGAAAACGCAAAAAGAAGTAGACGTCAAACTATTTGCTTCCGACATCGACAGTGAGGCCATCGACTTCGCCATCAAAGGGGTGTACAGCAATGCCATCGAACAGGACGTGAGCGCCAGTCGCCTAGATCGTTATTTTATCAAAGAAGGGGACCGCTACCGTATCCACCCAGACATCCGCAAGATGATCATTTTCTCTCATCACGACGTGTTGAAAGACGTGCCCTTCGGAAAAACAGATTTGGTAAGTTGCCGAAACATGCTCATCTACATGGATCCAGTACTCCAACAAAAATGCCTGTCACTCTTTCATTATTCCTTGAACTTGGGAGGCTATTTGGTATTGGGCCCCAGTGAGAACATAGGGGAACTCAAAGATTCTTTTATAGAAATCAACAAACGCTGGAATATTTACCAGAACACCAATCCATCCAAAGGAGTGCGGGTAGATTCGGTGCACTCGCTCATCCAAAAGCATTATTCCGTCAAAGAAACGGCCCTGAAAACTTCCACTCAAAATGCTTTCACGGAAAATCTTCTGAAAGTAATGCTCGATCAGTCCAATGCTGCGGGCATTTACATCGATTCCAGCTTCCAAATCGTGGACACGTTTGGGAAATACCAAAAATACCTCCGGTTGCCCGAAGACAAACTGGAATTGTACCTCCTTAAAATGCTTTCCAAAGATCTCTCGATCATAGTCGGAACCAGCATCCGGAAGGCGATCAAGACCAATGAAAAAATCGAGATCAAGGACATCAAAATAGAAGGATCGGAAACTTCCTTCCATATCCTCATCCAGCCTTTTCTGTCGGATAAAAAATTCAACCAAACGGTATGCTTGGTCCTTTTTTCGGAATCGAAGGAAAAGAAACAGCCAGTTTCAAGCCAAGGCTTCCAGCTGGACCCTTCGCTCAACATCGAGCATTTCTTTGCCTTGGAACAAGAACTGAAAGAAACCAAACAAATCTTGCAGAGGGCCATCGAAGAATCGGAAACCTCCAACGAGGAACTCCAATCTTCGAATGAAGAATTGATTTCTGCCAACGAAGAATTGCAAAGTACGAACGAGGAAATGCAATCGGTCAACGAGGAATTACATACTGTCAATGCGGAAAATGCCTTCCGTATCAAGGAAGCGATCGAGCTCAACGACGACCTGAACAATTATTTGCGCGGTTCCGACATTGGCCAGATTTTCTTGAGCAAGGACCTTGTCATCCGGAAGTTTACCCCCTCCGTCACCACCCAGATCAACCTGATCGAAAGTGACATTGGAAGGCCCATTTCCCATATTTCCAACAACATCAAAACCGATGGGTTGGCAGAAGGCCTCAAAAAGGTGTTCGAATCTTCGGAATCTTTTGAAAAAGAAGTGGAAATGATCGATGGGAAATGGTATTGGATGAAAATATTGCCTTACCTCAAAGCTGGGAAAACATTTGATGGCGTCGTCATCACTTTCCAAGAAATCACCAAGCTAAAAAGCCTCAATAGCCAGTTGGAATCTGTCCTGAGAAATATGCATGCCATCCTTGAAAGCAGTTCGGACGGGATCGTGGCATGCGACAAAAACGGGGTGATTACGTTGTTCAACAAAGCGATGCGGCAATTTCATCACCTCTCCGGCGAGAGCGATCAACCTCAGGTATGGTCACAATACCAGGACTTGTACCATCCCGACGGACGATTGATGAGCCCGCAAGAAACTCCGCTTTATAGGGCTTTCCAAGGAGAGGTCATCAAAAATGCGGAGTTCGTAATTGCCCCACGCGATGCCGAACGAAAGATTTTATTGGCAAACGGGCAGCAGATGGTATCTCCCAATGGCATGCTACTTGGAGCCGTAGTAGCAGTACACGACATCTCAGATCAAAAGAGATCAGAAAATCAACTTCGTCAACTCAATAACGAGTTAGAGCTAAAGATCAAAGAGCGGACCCAAGAACTGCAAGAAAAAAACATGACCTTGGAAATCCTCAATACGATCAGTAAGAAAATACTCAGCGAGACGGAACTCTCGGGTATTGTGCAGACCGTTACGGATGCCGCCACGGAAATTACGGGAGCGCAGTTTGGTGCCTTCTTCTACAATGTGGTAGATGAAAAAGGAGAAGCCTATACTTTATACAGCATTTCAGGTGTTCCTAGGGAAGCCTTTGCCCAATTTCCGATGCCGCGTAATACAAAAGTATTCGAACCCACTTTTCAAGGTACTGGCATCGTACGGGTAGACGACATTACCAAAGATCCCCGTTATGGGCAAAACACTCCTTACCATGGAATGCCGAAAGGACATTTGCCCGTAGTAAGCTATTTGGCCGTTCCGGTCGTCGCAAAAAGCGGTACTGTGTTGGGGGGTCTTTTCTTCGGACATTCGAAAGCAGGAGTATTCACCCAACGAATAGAAGACCTTGTTTCCGCCATTGCGTCGCAGGCTGCTGTTGCCATGAACAACGCAGCCCTGTATGCCAGCACACATGCGGCAAAAGAAGAGTTGGCAAAAATAAATCAGGAACTAAGCCGAAAAAACGAGGAACTGGAAAGCATCAACTTCGATTTGGACAATTTTGTGTACACGGCTTCCCACGATTTAAAATCACCGGTATCGAATATCGAGGGTTTGGTGAGTGCCTTAGATGAAATTATCCAAGAAGAAAACGCGTCCAAGGAAGACATCGACCAATACCTAAAGCTTATCAAGGAGTCGACCAATCGTTTTTCCAATACTATCAAAGACCTTACCACCATCACCAAATTACAAAAAGACAAAGACCATTTTTTTGAGCACGTTTCATTTGAAAATTTAATGACGGATATTCATTATGACATCCAAGACCTCATCGATTCCTCCCATGCTCAACTCCTGACAGACTTCACGCAGTGCCCGTCTATGGTCTTTTCCCGAAAAAAACTGAAAAGCATCCTTTACAACCTCGTCAGCAATGGCATCAAATACCGCTCCCCGGACAGGAACCCGGTAGTCACTATACACACGGAGAGAAGGGAAAAAGAAATCACGATCAGCATCCAAGACAATGGCCTTGGGCTTTCAAAGCCACAACAAGAGAAAATGTTCAGCTTGTTCAAACGTTTTCATGACCATGTGGAGGGGACAGGTATCGGACTTTACATCGTCAAAAGGATCGTGGACAACGCAGGCGGAAAAATCGAAGTAGAAAGTGAGCCGCACGTAGGATCTTTGTTCCGCATCATCCTAAAAGAACAAGAAGTCGAGGATACAGAAAACAAGTAGCGTTTGCCCTATCGAAAGAAGGTTATATGGGAAAGAGATCCACGAGGGCTTCTCATCAGGAAGCCCTCGTGGATCTCTTTCCCTTTTATTTTACCGCGTGTTCTCCTTCTGAGATTTCTTCGATCATCTTTTCACAAAAAGCGGGAAGATCTTTTGGCGAACGACTGGTGACTAAGCCATTGTCTGTGACTACTTCCTCGTCTATCCAGTTGGCTCCTGCATTCAGCAGGTCAGTTTTGATGGACGGGTAGGAAGTAACGGTTCTTCCTTCCAGTTCTCCCGTTTCGATCAAGGTCATCAATCCATGGCAAATCACGGCTGTCGGTTTTCCGTCTGTCAGAAATCCTCCAGCAAATCCCACCGCATCGGCATTTTGACGCAACTTGTCGGGATTCATCACGCCTCCAGGAAGGACGAGCGCATCGTAGTCCCAAGGGTTGACTTGGTCGATGGTTTTGTCCACTTGGTATTCACCTCCCCAGTTGTTTTCTGCCCAAGCCTTTATTTTCCCCGGTTTCAAAGAAACCACATGTACTTCTGCCCCCGCTTTTTTGAGGGCCTCCAATGGTTGGGTGAATTCGGACTCTTCTACCCCATCAGCAGCTAAAATGGCGACTTTTTTATTATTCAATTTCGTTTCCATGGCAATAATTTTTTTTCAAAAAGGAAAAAAGCATGCCAACCTCTATCTTCCTAAAAAAAATGCAACTTCATTACAACACCCTCACGCTTCAAGAAGCAACCGCGATCCAGGCAGAAATGAAGGCAAAACTGAACCTCGCTCCGCTTGACCGACCGATCGCGACCATCGCGGGGGCAGACATTTCCTTCAATAAATATGCGACGACCGTGTATGCAGGCATCGTGCTCTTATCTTTTCCGGACCTACTCCCTCTTTCCGTTTCGTTGGTACAAGCCGAGGTGACATTTCCCTACGTGCCCGGTTATTTGGCCTTCCGTGAAGTGCCTGCCCTCTTAAAGGCATGGGAAGCGCTTCCTCAAAAACCCGACGTGTTGGTGGTGGACGGGCATGGCATCGCCCATCCGAGGAGAACAGGGATCGCGACCCACTTCGGTATTTTGACCGGTCAAGCCAGCCTCGGTTGCGCCAAAAACATCCTATGCGGGAAATACGATCTTCCTCAGGAACAAAAAGGGTCTTCTACACCCATCCGCGACAAAGGAGAACAAATCGGGTGGGCCTTTCGCAGCAAGGACAAAGTACAACCCGTTTTCATTTCGCCAGGTCATCACATTTCCATGGAACAAAGCCTGCACATCATCCAACAATGTACAGGGAAGTACCGCCTTCCGGAACCTACCCGCTGGGCACATCATTTTGTAAATGAGTTTCGGGTAGGGAATAGGAATGTTGGCTATCATTTGCTCACGCGAGACCGAAACTTGACACTTTTTTCATAATATTTCATGTTTCTTCCTTAGTAAATAACACTGATTAAATTAAGAGTGTCGAAAATGTCTTTGATCAAAAAACAGTGGTAATATTGTAGGTTTACCTGAACCTACCATGAAAAATTCTCCTCTTAAGCTTGCGCTTGGACTTCTTTGTTGTTTCTGCCTGTTTTCTTGTACGAAAGGCCCCGCCTTTTATTTCAAAAAGGAAGCAAAAATTAAAAAACTAGGTGTTCAACTTGCTTACGAGGATTCCCTCTATGAGATTCTTGGGGCAGAATATGACTTTCAATTGAATCACTATATCGAGAATTTCAATAGTAAAACACATGCATTTACCCTTTACCGGACCGAAAATTCCGATTCCTGTGCCCTGAAAATTCGTATCTACCGGGTAAGGTTGGCCACAGCAAAGGATCAAATGAAAGCGACTGCCATTAGTACCTTGGGAGTAATAGCACTTCCTGCCGCTCTCATTCTCGCACAATCGCCTATCGTTGTTTGGTTTTGGGTAAGACCGCGTAATGTTAGCTATACGGAACTTTCCCTATCCCCCGATTTGGCTAACCATCCTACCAAACGATTTAAGTTGGCGCGCTTGTATAGCAATGCATACTATGGAGGGGAAAAGCGGCAACTCAAAAAACACAAACGCAAGGTGTATACCCATCTCGATAAAATTCTCAGGACGGTAGAGCATAACTATCTCGCGCAACGAAAAATCTATGAGAGAAAGAGATGGTAAACGCTGTATTTCTACCCTCTCTTGTTCGTATTACATTTCCCTCTATGCGTACATTTTCTCCCGCAATTCCTTCACCGCCGGGTCTGTCAAATAATCGTCATAGGGCATCATCTTGTCAATCACTCCTTTCGGCGTGATTTCGATGACGCGGGTAGCAACTGTACTCACAAACTCATGGTCGTGAGAAGTAAAAACGACGACGCCTTTGTAATCCTTCAATGCATTGTTGAACGCAGTAATAGATTCCAGATCTAAGTGGTTGGTAGGCTCGTCCAATAAAAGCGTGTTGGCATTGCTCATGATCATGCGGGAAATCATGCACCGCACTTTTTCGCCTCCTGAGAGCACCTTGCAATTTTTTAAAGTTTCTTCTCCTGAGAACAGCATTCTACCTAAAAATCCCCGAATAAAGGTTTCATCCTTTTCTTGGGAATATTGACGGAGCCAATCGACCAAATTTAAGTCCACGTCGAAATATTCCGAGTTGTCGGCAGGCAAATAGGCTTTGTTGATGGTCACTCCCCATTTGAATTCTCCTTTGTCCGGTGTCAATTCATCCATCAAGGTGCGGTAAAATACGGTCGTGGCGAGGCCGTCTTTCGAAAGGACGACCACTTTGTCTCCTTTTTGCAGTTTGAAATTGATGTTGTCGAACAAAAGATTGCCGTCTTCCGCTCTGGCTGAAAGCTTTTGCACCTCCACTACTTGGTCTCCCACCTCCCTTTCTGGCTTGAATTGAATGCCGGGATATTTCCGAGTGGAAGGCTGGATCTCGTCCACGGTAAGTTTTTCCAACATTTTACGGCGGCTTGTGGCTTGTTTGGATTTGGCCACATTGGCACTGAAACGTTCGATGAAAGCCTGCAATTCCTTGCGCTTGTCCTCATTCTTCTTGTTCTGGTCGGCTCTTTGCTTGAGTGCCAATTGGCTCGATTCGTACCAAAACGTATAATTTCCGCTGTACAATTTTATCTTGCTGAAATCGATGTCCACCATGTGGGTACATACCGAATCCAAAAAGTGGCGATCGTGGGACACTACGATCACCGTGTTTTCGAAATTGGCCAAGAACTCCTCAAGCCACATGATCGTTTCTACATCCAAATCGTTGGTGGGCTCATCGAGCAACAACACGTCCGGATTGCCAAAGATGGCCTGTGCGAGCAATACCCGTACTTTTTCATTTCCGGAAAGCTCCTTTACGCACTTGTAATGGTTTTCTTCCTTTACTCCCAACGAGCTCAGAATTTGTGCCGCACTGGTTTCCGCGTTCCATCCGTCCATCTCGGCAAATTCCGCTTCCAGTTCAGAAGCCCGGTTTCCGTCTTCATCCGAAAAATCGGCCTTGGCATAGATGGTGTCTTTCTCTTGCATGATGCTCCATAATTTCTTATGGCCCATGATCACCGTATTCAGCACTATTTCTTCATCGAAAGCGTAGTGATTTTGGCTCAACACGGCCATACGCGCTCCTTTGTCCAATGTGACAGAGCCCGTGGTAGCGTCGACCTCTCCGGAAAGTATTTTCAAAAACGTGGATTTCCCAGCCCCGTTGGCACCGATTACTCCGTAGCAGTTTGTATTGACAAATTTCAGATTGACATCTTCAAATAAAATTCTCTTCCCAAAACGAAGAGACAAATTAGAAACCGTAAGCATGTTGACGTGATGATGAGTGAGCAGATTGCCTTACAAAACCGTAAGCGACGGCAAAGGTAAAGAAATCGTCCCACGTTTAAGAACAGAAACGTACAATTCCTCTTCTTGGCTTTTTATACATGCTTCTCAGGGCGGAAGAGCCTAAAAAGAGGATCGGATTCCACGTTTTATATAGGGAAAAATAGGGCTTTTTAGCATACTTTCGTCCGAAAGTTTAACTTTGTCCTTTCATTTAAACCTAGGCCCCTAAATTCCCCTATCATGAGTGCAACAATGACCAAATTTGCTCCCGGCGTCCTCTACGGCAAAGAGCTCGCAGATTTCTTCCAATACGCAAAAGACAACAACTTTGCACTTCCTGCTGTCAATGTTACATCTAGCAGCACTGTCAATGCAGTAATCGAAGCCGCAAAAGAAGTAAACTCCCCTGTCATCATCCAATTCTCCAATGGAGGTGGCCAATTTTTCGCCGGCAAAGCGGCACCCAACGATAAAGATAAATTGCAGGCATGCATCGCGGGAAGCATCAGCGGTGCCTTGCACGTACACGAAATGGCCAAATTATACGGTGTGACCGTCATTTTGCACACGGACCACTGTGCCCATAAATTACTTCCCTGGGTAGACGGCCTATTGGATGCAGGAGAAGAGTATTTCAAAAAGAACGGGCGTCCTTTGTACAGTTCCCACATGCTGGACCTTTCGGAAGAGCCGATTGAGGAAAACATCGAGATCAGCAAAAAATACTTGGCACGCATGAGCAAAATGGGCATGTTCCTGGAAATCGAACTAGGCGTGACCGGCGGCGAGGAAGACGGAGTGGACAACTCTGACGTGGACAATTCCAAATTGTACACACAGCCTTCCGAAGTAGCCTATGCCTACGAAGAACTGAGCAAAATAAGCCCTAATTTCACCATTGCTGCCTCTTTTGGAAATGTCCATGGCGTATATAAACCAGGGAACGTAAAATTAGAGCCCAAGATCCTGAAAAATTCACAAGAATATGTGAAACAAAAGTTCGGCATCGACAAACACAATCCGTTGAATTTTGTTTTCCACGGCGGATCGGGTTCCACCAAAGAAGAAATACGGGAAGGTATCTCGTACGGTGTCATCAAGATGAACATAGACACGGACATCCAATGGGCTTACTGGGAGGGAATTTTGGAATTCTACAAAAAGAACGAAGGGTATCTCCAAGGACAATTGGGCAATCCCACAGGAGCGGATGCCCCCAATAAGAAATTCTATGATCCACGCGTGTGGCTTCGTGAAGCAGAAAAAACAGTCGTAAAAAGACTGAAATCTGCTTTTGAAGATTTGAACGCGATCAACAGAAGCTAATCTTTTCCCTTTCAAATGGCCAAGCAACAGCTTGGCCATTTTTATTTCCCCTCACTCGTTTCTTTTCAGGCATGAACAAATGCATTTTTCTTGACCGCGACGGCGTCATTAACCGGGACAATCCGGATTATATTTACAAAGTAGAAGAATTCGAGATCTTGCCAGGTGTGATAGAAGGCCTCCGCAAGCTAAAAGAATCCGGCTATCTTTTGGTCGTCATCACCAACCAGTCCGGCATCACAAAAGGAATTTATACGACAGAAGACATGGTGGCCTGCCATGACTTTTTCCAAAAAGAATCCGGCAATTTGATCGACAAGTTTTACTATAGCCCCTACCATCCTTTTACGACCGAGTCGCTCACACGAAAGCCCGCCACGCTGATGTTCGAAAAAGCGATCGCCAAATTCAACATAGACCCTGCCCAATCGTGGATGCTCGGAGACAAAGAACGCGACTTGGAGCCCGCCGAAAAGCTTGGCATCAAAGGCATTCTTTTGTCTTCTTATTTGAAAAACGACAAATGGCCTACCGTCGTCGGCATGGAACCTGCGGTACAGCATATACTCAAAAATGATTTTTAACATAAAAAATTCATATAAATCCTTCATTTGATCTCTTTTTGCTTATTTTATTACATGGTATTTTGCCAAGATTTTTTTCTAATAAATCAACAAAATACAATCCCTCGTTCTAAATAAGGCCTTGCTTTTCTATATTCGTATGGAAAAAGTTCAATTTTGAGCCTTAAACTAAAAATAATAATACTTTTCCTTACCTCAGTGAAACAAGTAAGTTTCGCATGGGGGTTCTATGGACATAAACTCATCAATCGTCAAGCGGTCTATTCCCTTCCGAGCGGTCCTCTTTTTTCTTTTTTCAAAGCGAACATCGAGTATCTGACCGAACAATCCGTCAATCCGGACAAAAGGAGATATACGCAAGAAGAGGAAGCCTGCCGCCATTACATCGACATGGAAGCCTACGAAGATTCAACGAAGAAGGTACTTCCCATCTATTTCCAAGACGCTAAAAAGAAGTATTCGGAAGACACCTTGAAAAAACACGGCATCCTTCCTTGGCAGATTTACAAAGTACAAAGCATGCTTACCAAAGCAATGGCAGAAAAGAATGCGTCGAAAATCCTTTTTTTGGCCGCCGATTTAGGGCATTACATTGGCGACGCACACGTGCCTCTTCATACCACCAAAAACTACGATGGCCAGCTTACCAACCAAAAAGGGATCCACGCTTTTTGGGAATCCAGACTTCCCGAGTTATATGCTACTTCTTATGATTTGTTGGTCGGCAAAGCAGCGTATCTCCAAGATGTACAAAAAGCAGCTTGGCAAGCCGTCTATGCCTCCCATCATGCCGTAGACTCTGTGTTGCAATTAGAAGCGCAACTAAGTGCGCAGATACCTGAAAACGAGAAATACGCGTTCGAAGAACGGAATGCGGTAACAGTACGCGTCTATTCCTCAGCCTTTTCTCTAAGCTATCACAACGCTTTACAAGGACAAGTAGAAAGGCGGCTTGCCTACGCCATCAAAATGGTCGCAGATGTTTGGTATACCAGTTGGGTAGAAGCAGGTCAACCCGATCTTTCTCAAATGCCCCTCGAACAAAGCCCAGAAAATCCGAAAGAAGAACAACCTCAGCAAAAAATAAAGAATGAGCGTTTCCTAGAATCACACAGGAATTGCGCCGGTCATGAAACCCTTCATTTAACACTAAAAAGTAACTGAAATGAAAAAGCTTATCCTTCTTATCACCTTCGGATTGGGGACTCTCACCATGTCCCATGCCCAGTCGTACATCGGTTATCTTTCCAACCGGGTAGACATTATGGATTCCAGCGGTCGCAACGTAGTAAAAAAGACACGGAAGGGCGATGGCGTATTGGTATATACCTTGGAAGTATATCATGGGAAAAAATACAAGGTACACCACATCAATTCAGGAAAAGACGGGTTTATACACCGCGAACATGTTTTACTTGAAAAGTCGGTGCCCTATACTGCCCAAACTATGGACGATATCAAACAAGCCATCAAGGATACCGAGATGAGGGATCCCATGATAAAAATGTACAACAACACCGATGATAAATTAAACTTTAAATTCGGCAAACAAGAAATCGAGCTCAATCCGCAGGAAAGGATGTCTATGAAATTGACGAGTGGCAGGTATTATTATAAATTGAAAACCAAAGGATATGATCCTTATTACGGAGTGGAAGTATTGGAAAATCACCGCTTATACGATTGGGAATTCTATATCGGGAAATAAGAGTGCCTCCTATTGAAAAGAACCTCCGCAAAGAAATTGTGGAGGTTCTTTCATTTTATAGGCGACAAGTTTTATATTGAAACGTATAAGACAGAAAATGCGGTAGTTCATGAAATGGCTTGCCTACTTATTATTTTTTCTATTTTTTTCTTTTCCTATCCTCTCCCATTCCCAATCCTATTTAGGATATGCCACACAACATGTGGACTTGATCGATTCTAACTATACGACGATCAAGACAGTAGCCAAAGGAGACGCTTTGTTCGTTATCTCCCTCGATGTGCAACAAGGGCATTACAATGTGATCCACATCAAAAGCAACAAAGAAGGGTTTATCCCGCGCAAAAATGTGGCCCTTGAAAGAGTGGTGCCTCAAATTGAGGAAAATATATTTTCTTCCATCAAACAATCGGATGTAAAAGACCCGATCATCAAAGTCTACAACAATTCCAAAATGGCCCTCACGATCAAATTGAACAATACGTTTTACGAGATCAACCCCAAAGACAGGACGACGATCCATCTGAAAGCAGGCAGGTATTATTTCCGCGTATCCAACCCGGACATGGATCCTTATTACGGTTCCGAAGTCTTAGACGACTACAAACTCTACGAATGGGAATTTTATATTGGCGAAATGTGAGACAAGGTGTAGATTTGTCCAATGGAAAATTTTGTCGTCTCAGCAAGGAAATACAGGCCCGCCACTTTTGACACCGTTGTGGGCCAAGACCACATCACGACCACGCTGAAGAATGCCATCCTCAACCATCACTTAGCACAGGCTTTTTTGTTTTGCGGCCCTCGCGGCGTAGGAAAAACTACCTGTGCACGGATCCTTGCCAAGACCATCAATTGTACCCAATTGGGCAAGGATGGAGAAGCCTGCAATGAATGCGATTCTTGCAAAAGTTTCAATTCCGGTGCCTCGCTCAATATCCACGAACTGGACGCTGCTTCCAATAATTCGGTGGACGACATCCGACATTTGGTAGAACAAGTCCGATATGCCCCACAAACAGGGAAATACAAGATCTATATCATCGATGAGGTGCACATGCTCTCACAGTCCGCCTTCAATGCTTTTTTGAAGACCTTGGAAGAACCGCCTTCCTATGCCATCTTTATTTTGGCGACAACCGAGAAACACAAGATCATTCCCACCATCTTGTCACGCTGTCAGATTTTTGACTTCAACCGGATCCAAGTCAAGGACATTACCAAACACTTGGTCAAAATCTCCGAAAAAGAAGGGATCAAATACGAAGAAGAAGCCCTCCATCTCATTGCCCAAAAGGCGGATGGAGCCCTGCGTGACGCACTTTCCATTTTTGACCTTATTGGCACCTATTCCTTGGGCAAAGCTATCACCTACAAGGTGACCATCGACAATTTGCACATTCTCGATTATGAATATTATTTTAAGCTGACGGATAGCATCTTGCAAGAGAATGCTTCTTCCCTCCTTCTCCTGTTCGATGAAATTTTGGCCAAAGGATTTGACGGACATAACTTTATCATTGGCCTCAGCGAGCATTTCCGCAATCTTTTGGTGTGCAAAGACGAGGCTACGCTGAAATTGTTGGAAGTTTCCGAGTCTACCAAATCCAAATACAGGGAACAAGCCAAGCTTGCCTCCACCTCTTTGCTAATGTCCGCTTTGTCTTTGGCCAATACATGTGATATCCAGTACAAATCTTCCAAAAACACACGGCTGCACGTGGAGCTCTCCTTGCTCAAAATGGGGTACCTTCCCCAAGCCATCCAACTCGCTCGATCTGCCGAAGAGTTAAAAAAAAAAGTTGATTCCAACCTAGTTCCTGCGGCTACCCCACAAGTAGCCGAAAAAAAAAATGACCTAAAGCAGGTTGCCATCAAGTCTACGTTCAAATTGCCCACACTGGAAAGCGTAGCGGAGAAGATTGCCGAAAAACCTTCCGAGACCCTTCCTATTGAAAATCAGGCTTCTGCGGCACCTATCAAAGACCTGGTTCCGGAAATGGTTCAACAGGTGTGGGATACCTTAGCTAAAAATAAGGACGAACAAGGAAAAATTAACGAGCATATCCTACTCAGCAACCGTAAGTTGGAAGTAGAAGGAAATATCGTGCGTTTCACAGTGGACAATGCTTTTCAAGCGGATTATTTGACTGTATTTAAAACAGAATTGATCGAATACTTGCGTGAAAAAACAGGGCATCCTACCTTAAACATCGAGTATAGTATAGAAAAAAAGGAAAATAAAACGGTAAATGTGTATACTCCTACCGAAAAATACCAATACTTGGCACAAAAGTATCCACACTTGTCCGATTTGAAGCAAAAACTCGGACTGGACCTCGATTTTTGATCTTATGGATGCTACTCTTCCGCTGGTGACCGTCATTTGCACATGCTACAACCATGCCGACTATGTAGAAGAAGCCATCGCCTCCGTTTTTGCCCAGTCTTATCCCCACATCCAACTCATTGTCGTAGACAATTTTTCCAGCGACCGCAGCGTTGAAATCATCCAGCATGCGTTATTCTCCTTTCCTGGCACTTTATTCATTCAAAACAAAGAAAACAAAGGCATTTGCCGCGCCTTTAATGAAGCTGTAGCGTTTGCAAAAGGAAAATACCTGATTGACTTAGCAGCAGACGACGTGTTGCTTCCTGATCGGATCGAAAAACAAGTGCAAGCGTTCGAGCAGCTTCCTGCTTCCTATGCCTTGCTTTATTCCAACATTGCCTACATCGATCCCCAAGGCACTTTATTGCATGCACATTTCAAACCTTCCGAAACTCCTCCTGAAGGAGATGTATTTGCATCTCTTCTCGAAAAGCACTTCTTGCCTTCCCCTTCTACCATTTTTAAAACTGACGTATTTCTGTCTTTAGGAGGTTACAACATCCAATTGGCATTTGAAGATTTCGACTATTGGATCCGTTGTGCACGCCAACATGCGTTTGCCTATCTTCCCATTTTGAGCACAAAAAAAAGAATATTGCCTCATTCCCTTTCCATGGAGTTCTATTCCACACGCTCCGATCGCATGTTGGAATCTACTTGGGTCACGTTTCACTGGGCATATGCTCACTTAAACAATAGACAGGAAGAAATTGCGTTCGTAAAAGGGGCCTCGTATTATTTCCGGCAATCGGTTCTTTTAGGTCATTTCCAGACTGCCAAGAAGTTTCATGCCCTGTTCCCATCTCGCAAAACCAAATTTTCAAGTACCACTCTTTTCTGCCTCGTTTTGTTCTATTTGCGTCTCGATCTTTCATGGTTCTACGCAAAGTACCTCACACTTTCCACCAAGTGATAAAAGTCATAAGACCTGTTGCCTAATATAAAAAAAGGCCCTCCGAAAGAATTCCGAGGGCCTTTTCTATTGAATACATCCTTTACCTGACAATGGTGAGAGAACCTGTTGCCAGTTCGTCTTTCCCATCTGGGCTACCTTTCAACTCGATCACATAATAATAGGTACCAGTGGCAAGCGGGGCACCGTTGTGTGTACCGTCCCAAGGCACATGATACCCGTAATTGTCCGTGTACATGGAGCTACCCCAGCGATTGTATACTTTCACCTTCGTATTTGGGTATTTGCCCAATCCATCAATGACCCATGTATCGTTCTTTCCGTCGTCGTTAGGCGAGAACGCGTTGGGGATCTTCAATGGAAGGGTATTGATGATGGTCATTTTAGCGGTGTTTTCACATACCGCAATCTGTCCATCTCCTACCTTTGGATCACCCGTTCTCAAGGTCAGCGTATATTCAACGGTAATCTCATCCTTTGTCGTTTTGATGGTAGGATATAAACTATCCGTTGTGCTTAGCCAACTATCCGTATTTGGGCTGTAGTTGATGTAAATCAACTTGTCGACGGTACCTGAATCGGCAAATGGCATTTTAATTCCTGGATCCTGCTCCGAATAGTAGATCAACAAAGGATTTGGCCCGCTGAAGCTTGGATCTGGTTTGTCATAGATCTTGACCGCTGCCTTCAAAGTGGTATCTCCAGGACAAGATCCGGCAACCCCTGTAATCTGATCCAACTTATTCGCAACGATGGCATAGTAACTTCCCGTTTGCTTTGGCTGAGTCAAAACCAAGGAGCTGGCAGCACTGCTGATCACGGAATCAGCTCCCCCTCCCGTTTTCACCATCATCCAAGTAGAAGTTCCAGAATTATGCCCGTCTGGAGTGACCATGAGCGTGACAACGCCTTTTTCCTCGCAAATGGTATCATTGATCACAGAAAGCACATCGGCAGGCTTGTCGTAGCCATACAATTGGATGGAATGGGATTTTACATTGTAATCATTCAAGCAAGCTCCTAGATCGGGATAGGCATTTACTTGAATGGTTGTATCTCCGTTAAACATCCCGCGAAGAAAACGATCTGTCGACTCAGCCTTCAAGATATCTGCAGGATGGGCAGCAGACACAAACTCATACTGCGCCACATTTCCATATACCGTACTGTCTGGGGAAGTTTGGTTAGCCCAAACAGACACCATATCCGTAGGCACGCAGAAGCTGTTTTGTATTTTGTCGCTGCTGACGGCAAAAGTAAAGTCCAAAGCAGGAATGATCTTTACTTGGATCGAAGTATCGTTGCCCGCACCACACCCGTTTACGAGTTGCGCGATGACAGTGGCGTAAGTCACACTCGAGATGTCGCCCCATGTATTGCCCCGAAGAAATGCAGCTGTATCCGTTTGTCCATGATTGTTGGTGGTATCGATTAGATGCGCGGCATCTTCCGTGTTCCAATACCAATTAATATACGTCGTATTGGGCTGAACATGATCGAACAGGTACGGCACTCCAGGATAACTTTCACAAATTTCTTTCGGCCCATTGATTGAGTCGTATTGTGTTCCTTTGTAAAAATCCCTTGGTTTTAGAGTAAATCCAATCTTGAGGTTTTTATTGTCCGAACCACACCGGTTTACAACAGACGCCTTCAAGGTCACCGTGTCGGAAACTCCTGTGGTCAATGAAGACTGGAAGTCCGTCAAATCTGCCGTGGCACCATTGTCTACCATCGTGGCCGTACCCGATACCAAGGTCCAACTTGCTTTCGCATTTTTCAAGGTACTGGTATATGTTTGACTTGCTGTATAATGCGTCAAGAGGTCGTCTTCACAAGGAGGGGTGACAGGTCCTGTAGTAGCTGAAATCGTAGGCGGAGCCTGTACGACCAAATAAACATCGATGGTATTGGGAGCACACGTGGCGATGACGGTACTTTTGATCGTCCAAGATAGGTGGGTAGTTCCCGTATCGTTTACAGCCATCTGAATCGTGGTATTATTGGTGTCTAAAATGTTTTTGAAAGCGACACTCGTCCCACTCAAAATTTTCCAAGCCCCACTTTCGTTCAGTTTCAAAACAGAATCCGATGTCAACGAATAGGAATTGGGCAAATTCACACACAACGTATCTGCGGTACGGCTATTGGTAGCATCCAGATGCGTACCTGTCCCATACAAATCTCCTATAATAGACACTTTCGCCCCTGTAATTTTGCCCACCTTTTTCACATAGTAATGTACTGTATCCACAGGACACACCCCATTTTTATAATAATAGGTAAGATATATCACTTGATTGTCAGCGCTCACATCCAATTCAGGGCTGGCTGTGCTATCTGGTTGTGGGTTAATAGTTCCGGGTCCTGCATCGACCGCCCACCATTGCTTGCCTTTGTCTTGTGTATTCGCTTTCCCAGGAAGCTGATAGGTATTGGAACAAATCGGATAAGGATCTGCTGAAGTAAGGCCATCAGGACCTGGAGCTGTCAATTTGGGATGTGCTGTCACGGAATCTACTGTCACCGTAACCGAGTCCTTTGTGGTTCTGTTTAAGGTTTTGTTGTGAATTGTATAGTAGAAAGTATATACACCTGGCTTATTGGGTGTAAAGGTCATTTTGGTGGTATCTCCTGTCGTAACAGGTGTAATGGTGACAGGTGCAAGCGAACTAGGTACTACGCTCTTTAAAGACCATGAAGCCGTTTCCGATAAAGCTGTATACCCGTTTCCAGATAATGTAAAATTGGACGTCGGAGTCATACAGATCGTTTTATTCGGTTCCGCATTAGCAACCGTAAAATCTTTCCGTGTCACATTCAACGTAGCCGTGGCTGCCGGACATGTTTTGCCTTTTACCGTCCAAGTGACCACTGAAGTTTGATCGAAAGCCAACGTACTTGTCGTGGTAATCTTTAACGTGTTCGCCACACTGGTATCAGCACCTCCCGTTCCGACATTGGTAGCCCCCCAATATCCCTTGTAGCCAGATGCAGCCGCCATACTTGTAATAGTATAAGGAAAATCTCGGAAGGTAACGTCGGCAGAACCCGGACTGTTCACCACTACTGGCGTGGCTATTTGGGCATGTGCAGAGTCTTCTACTGTCACTGTAATCTTCTCTCCCTGTTCTCCACAGGTCGGATTACCGATGTAATACCAAACATCGTAACTGCCTGCCTTGTTAAAGGTGAAGGTAGCGGTATTATCACTCGTACCTGTGGTGTCTACTTTCACATTCGATGTCGTGGCTGGAGATACAGCCGTCCATCTCCATCTGCTTGTTTCATTATTACTCGAATTAGCTGCATTTCCTGTGAAGGCAATGGTTCCGTTCACACAGACCAAATTAAGGCCTTGCAAGTTCCGGCTGGTCAGGTCACCGCTCCGCGTCACCTTGATGGTCTTGCTCACTGCCGGACAGACGCCATTGGTCACCGTGGCGGTGAAGGTCACGGTACCGGTTGTAGCGGTAAAGCCTGTCGCTTTGGTAGAATGCAGCGTATCTGCCTTGTTGGAGTTCGGGTCGGTAAAGGTGATGGTACCGGCAGGCAACTTGTCGTTCGTCCATTTCACGTGCCCGACCGTATACGTGGTGGCATCTATTTCCAATGCTTGGTCGCTTCCGCACATCGTGATATCGCTCCCGTTGTTGGTAGAAATTTTCAAAGGACTCTTAGGGGCTTCGTTGATATGTACCCTCACGGTGGTACTGTCGCGACACCCATCTGCCGTTACCGCAGTAGCCGTATAATCGCCCGAATCTGGCAGTGCAACCCCTGTCTTGGAAAGCGTCGCATTTTTCGTGCCTCCGGCAGAAGTCCCCGTGGCTGTAGAAGGTACATGCCATACATAGTTACTTACAGTGGTCCCGGTAGAATTGCTCGCTGTAAGGGACAAATTATCCCCTTGACACAGAGTAGTTCCTGAAAGAGTAGGCTT
>FTBA01000012.1_pt1 | contig 32371 bp, 35 predicted proteins | sample 1639221 | NCBI WGS metagenome assembly FTBA01 (sample SAMEA3914864, study PRJEB12502) | metagenome | biome: forest; material: soil | place: USA | collected 2012-03-12 | depth 0.3 m | reverse complement strand
CTTCCAGCCTTGTAAAAATGGCATGAAGAAAGGAAACTCATACATTAGCACTTCCCTGTCACTCCGACGATAGGAGGAATCTGTCGTGGTACCGGCCTACATCGTGGATTTTCCGTAGCAGCATGTAGAGATTGGCATGAATATTTAGAAGGATGAGGCAACATTTACAACGAATTGCCTCATGAAAAAACAGCACACACTCGCATGGACCATTTTGCTCGCCTGCATCTTGCTAGGTAGTTGCAAGAAAAAAGACGACGATACAACCCAGCCGGCGGAGGAAAAAAAGACCACCTATTCACTGTCTTCGAAAGATGTGTTGGGCGTTTCAGGAACGATCACCTTCATTCAGAAAAGCAGTTCCCAGACCGAGGTAGACCTTGTGCTCTCCAATGCCCCTCAAGGCTCTCATCCTGCATTTATCAAGGCAAATAGTGCCGCGGAAGGAGGACTTCCCCTGATTTACCTCAATCCGGTCGATTCCTCGGGCAAAAGCGTCACGCTTGTGACCCAAAAACTGGATTTTACCTCCATCACCTACGACGATTTGATCAAATTGGATGGGTTTGTAGAGGTGGAAAAAAGCCTTCTCGAGTCCACTACAGTGCTTGCCCAAGGGGACATAGGAGGAAACGTGTTGACTGGGGACGAAAGATCCTATCCCTTGAATACCGTGGGATCTTTAGGCGTATCAGGTACCTTCCGCATCCAAAAAAGGCAGAATGGATTTACCTTGGCCACAGTCACGCTGCTGGGAACGGTGAGCGGAGATTCTTATCCTGCCAATGTCCACATCGGATCCATTACCACACCGGGAGACATTGTCGTGGATTTGAACAACATCCAGGGGCTGTCGAGTGTCGAGGCGAAAAGCATGACTACGATCCGGTCGAAAAAGGACAATTCGGCCCTTCTCTACGATGATTTGGTAAATTATACAGGGTATGTGAATGTCGATCGGTCCGATGACGAAAAGGATGTCATCATCGCCCAAGGGAACATTGGAAGCAACGTACATTGAACCCCAGTAAGGAAGGAGGCTCAACACCTCCTTCCTTGTTTTATTTATTTTTTAGCCGGATTGGCACCCATATTTCTTCTTCGGAATCCGGGTCGTTGAGTTTGTATTTTTCACCAAGGATTTCGAAATGCGGCCTGTCATCCACCTCATACCCAGAGGAAGGCATCCAAGTTTGAAACATGTAGCGGAAGAATGGCTCAAAATGAGCAGGAGTCCCCTTGTAAGGGAATACGGCATACAATCCACTAGGGAGAAGCATTGTATCCATACCTTCCGGAATTCCTTCTATCTGGCTTACTTCTCTGGCGGCCCATTTTTCAAATAGCGTCTCCATCGTGAAGGTATGGATAGAAAAGGGAGGAGAATAAATTTGGAGGCTGAATAGATCGGAGGAAGCGGCATGCGCGATGTTGTTCCGTCTAGGCATAAAGCGTTGCCAAAGTTGAAATGTTTTGTTGGCAGATAGACACATGGTAAGGTGATCGCCGACCAGGTTTTTTTGTGCAATTGTTTCAATGCGAGGGATTGGGAAAGAACTAGGACTCATGGCAAATGTGGGAATGGCTATAAAGAAATAGGAAAGATTTCATTTTTTGAAGGCCACTTGACTTACTATGAAACAAAAGGGTGCTTTCATAAGTAAATGTAGGCAGACTTTTAACTGTATGGAATTCGACAAAGAGACAGATCGCGACAAGAATAGGGTACCTTGGCAATTAGGAGCTTGGATGGTGGCGGGCATCGCAGGCTGCATCTTCTTGGCAGCTCATTTTATGGGTGTTTTCTTTAAAAATAAATGCGAAAAAGCCTTTCTTCCCCGGGATTCTGTTTTTACGATCCAGTGCGATTTGATCCAGAAAAGTAGGGTGCTCAGAAAGCAAGAACGGGCGTTGCTGTTGGCCAAGGTACAATCCCTCCAACAAAACAAGGCGCACCACCGTCTAATGTTTACAAGTTTGTACGAAAATTATTACGCAGTTGTGACCATGATGCCTTTTTTGAGCGGGATCACCGTGGTGCTTACTTTCCTGATCGCACAAAATGGCTGGCAATCCAGCAGCCTTGTCCTAAAGACCAGCTTTCTTACTTTTTCGGTGTTCACGGCCCTCTATGGGCTTTTTCCTCTTATCTACAAACAAGAAGACATGGCAAAACAGAACTTGGATACCTATTTGGTCTACAATGGCGTCCAAAAAAAGGTGGCGGATTATGCCTCTACGGCGCCTATGCTGTATGGCAATTGCCTAGATTTCTATGAATTTGTAGACCAAATAGACAAAGAAGAATTGGATGCCGACCACATTTACTTTGGGCTGGAAGAAAAAACCATCGACAAGAAACTGTTTGACCAAGTGGGAAAATAAGCTCCCTGTGGATCCCATTTTCCTATTTTATGAATGGGCACGGTTTTTTCCCTTTTCGGCCAAAAGCAAGCTATGAAAAAGGGGGATAAAGTGACTTGGAAATGGGGAAAATTTCACGCAACAGGCAAAATTGCCGAGAAGTTTGAAAAGGAGGTGGAAAAAACGATCAAAGGGACCAAGGTAAAACGCAAAGCAAGCAAGGAAGAACCCGCCTATGTGGTAGAGCAACAAAATGGGCAGCAGGTGTTGAAGTCGGAAAGCGAACTGACAAAATCGTAGTTCCTCCACAAAAGGACACTTGGAACGTTTTGTGGAGGAAGGGCACTGTCAAGCCCGCTTGAAAATAGTCAAGCCCAGGACCAATGTGATCACGACCAGTGTCACGAAGACAAAGAAGATGAATTTAGCGATCGATGCGGCTCCTTCTGCGATTCCAGTGAATCCGAAAATGGAGGCAATGATGGCGATGATGAAGAAGATAAGCGACCATTTGAGCATAGCGGTAGTGTTTAAAGTGAAAGCCTGTTTGGTTCCGTGGTTTAAAAAATAATGCCAAGAATGTCACCTGAAAACGCAAGTGATTACTTGCCTGTGGCCTTATGAAGCCTCATTTCCACCTTTTCTGCCCAATTCAGATGGGTACGGAGCATCGGAAGTGTTTTGGTCGCCAGTTCACGAAGTTCCAAGTCCTTGGAGTCGCTCTGCTCGTGCTCGAATTTGGCGATCATGTCCCGCTGCATGTCCCGGATCTTGTCTGCCCAATCTTCGTCCCAGTCGGCCCCGGTCTTGCTGTCGATTTTGATCCCTTTCGACGTGTCGACGTTCAGGGAAATGTTTTTCTTCGAAGCATAGGCGCGTAGTTCTTCGGCTATTTTCTCATGGTCGGGGATCATTTTCTTGGCGATTCCCATCAATTCCGCATCGGTGCCCATTTTAGCCCCGGCACGCAACCATTCCAATTCTTTTGCATTGTCTTTGAGGGTTTTGGAAACAAAATGTTCGTCGACCTTTTCCTTTACGTCGTCGACCGTCTGATGGACCGCGTTTTCTACTTTTTCGGTCGCGTTCTGGATGTTCTCTTTGGCTTTTTCCGCAGAAGGGCTGTCGTTACAGGCAGAAAAGAAAAGGGGTAATCCCATTAGGAGGAAAAGGAGAGATGAATGTTTCATGGCTTTTTGGATAAGTGTTTTGTATGGAAGCAGGAATTCCTGCCTTCTCTTTTTTCCAAAAAAAAGCATGCCTTATTTGAAAAATGTCAGTCTACTGGAAAGGGAAGAGTAATTAGAACAATGATAGGAAGAAATTCTTGTTCGTGTGTCGCATGTAAATATTTTTATAATAGATACATTAGGCCATAGTGTCGTTTCATTTTATCTATAAACCTTTCCCGGAATTTTGTAAATTACAGTCGATTTTATTCCGTTCCTTTGTACCCGTGAAAAGAATCCTTGCCATATCCCTTTTGAGCGTCGTGTTGCTGGCGAGCAGCCGCATGGCCATCAACTTGCATTATTGCGGAGGGAAATTGGTCTCTGTCGAGCTTTTCTCGAAAAAGAAGGAGGTCTGTGGGAAATGTGGAATGAAAAAAAGCAAGACTTGCTGTCAGGATTTGACCCAGGTGTTCCACTCGGACGATCATTCCCTTACTTCGTATTCTTTTGATTTCACGGCCCCTTTTGTGGCACTTCCCGTTCAGGAATTTTCAGTGCCATGGAAAGCTCCTGTTTTGATAAAGGCATGTGAACATGCTTTTGAGGCCCATGCGCCCCCTTACTGGGGTTCGTCTCCCCGTTACCTCCGTTTTCGAAGCCTGCTCCTTTGATTTTTTTGATATACCTTCTCCCATAGTTCTCGAGAGAAGGTTCCCTGTGCCCTTCGGCACATCCGTCTAATACGTCTTTTCATTTTGTTGCGATCATGTGTTTTTCCTTTGGGGAGAACAACTGGCAACGCAAGGACGCAGCGGACGACGCAACCAAATCCTATCGTATCATTTTCTTAAAATTCAATCGTATGAAAACGACCTTCATCTTCCGTGCATTCATTGTTTTCTCCATCGTGATGGCAAATTTTACTTTCGCCAATCCTTCTCAACGTCTTGATACTGCTACCTTTCAGGTTTCTGGAAATTGTGGAATGTGCAAAAAGACGATCGAAGGTTCCTTGAAAGGGCTGAAAGGAATTACGTCCGACGCTTGGAACGTAACCACCAAACAAATGACAGTCGTTTACGACCCGCGTCTGGTCACATTGGTCGAAATTCATAAAAAGATTGCCGCATCGGGCTATGATACCGACAAAGTGAAAGCCAGCGACGCAGCTTATCATGCCTTGCACATGTGTTGTCAATACAAGAGGAAGTAAAAACGGAAAAGGTGCATCGGGATATATTTTCGCGAATAGTCCTTCATGCCTTCGACTTTTGCATGCATTATTCACTTTGAACTAGCTAAAAGGTGGTCAATCAACTCATTACTTTCTCTCTCAAAAATCGCTTCATCGTCTTGATGATCGCATTGGGAGTATTTGGTTGGGGTATTTTCTCGATCCAGAAAAATCCCATCGACGCCATTCCGGACCTGTCCGAAAACCAAGTGATCGTGTTCACGGAATGGATGGGACGCAGTCCTCAGGTCGTCGAGGACCAAGTCACCTATCCACTTGTGTCCAATTTACAGGGAATTCCTCGGGTCAAGAACATTAGAGGAACGTCCATGTTCGGCATGAGCTTCGTATATGTCATTTTCGAAGACGATGTGGACATTTATTGGGCGCGTACCCGCGTATTGGAACGTCTCAATTATGCGCAACGCCTCTTGCCACAGGATGTAGTCCCTACGCTAGGGCCCGATGGAACGGGAGTAGGACACATTTTTTGGTACACCCTCCAGGCAAAAGGCATGGATTTGGGAGAACAACGGGCCTTACAAGACTGGTACATCAAATTTGCCTTGCAGACGGTAGAAGGGGTCAGTGAAGTGGCTTCCTTTGGCGGTTTTCAGAAACAATATCAAATCAACATCGACCCACACAAGCTGACCTATTACAAACTCACCTTGATGGAAGTGTTGAAAGCGGTCAAATCCAATAACAACGATGTCGGGGGGCGAAAATTCGAGATGAACGATGTCGGGTACATCGTACGGGGCTTAGGCTATATCAAAAATAGCACGGAAGTGGAAAATATTCCCATCAGCATGAACAATTCCATTCCTGTTCGGATCAAAGACGTGGCTTCCGTGCAAATGGGCGGCGATCTGCGTCTTGGCATTTTCGACCAAAATGGGGAAGGAGAGGTGGTAGGAGGCATCGTCGTGATGCGGTATGGCGCCAATGCGAATAAGGTCATCCAAGCGCTTAAAAAGAAAATGCAGGAGGTCGAAAAAGGGCTGCCGGAAGGAGTTGCCCTCCAAGCGGCATATGACCGGAGCACCTTGATCCAGGAGGCCATCGCATCGATCAAGCATACCTTGTTGGAAGAAATTATCACGGTATCAATTGTGGTCGTCCTTTTTTTGCTCAGTTGGAAAAGTGCCTTGAGCATTATTTTGCAGATTCCCATTACCATCGCGGCGAGTTTTATCCTACTGAATGCATTCGGGATTTCATCCAATATCATGTCGCTGACCGGGATCGCCTTGGCCATCGGCGTGATCGTGGACAATGGGATCGTGATGGCGGAAAACTGCCACCGCAATTTATCACAGACCTTCGTAGAAAATTTCAATCGGCTTTCCATCATCGAACAATCATGCAAGCAAGTAGGGCGCGGGATTTTCTTTTCTACGGTCATCATCATTGCGTCGTTTTTACCTGTGTTCATGCTCACGGGACAAGAAGGTAAGCTCTTTCATCCTTTGGCCTGGACCAAGACCTTTATTTTAATGGTGGATGCCATTTTGGCTGTGACCTTGGCGCCTGTTCTCATTTCTTTCTTTATGAGAGGGAAATTGAAGCCGGAATCCAGCAATCCGATCAACGGTTTCTTGGAGCGCGTGTACACTCCGATTATCACCTGGTGTTTGAATTGGCGTAAAACGACCATTACCTTGAATGTGGTCGCCTTGGTCATCAGCATTCCGTTGGTCATGAGCCTAGGAAAAGAATTCATGCCTCCCTTGGACGAAGGTTCGATCTTGTTTATGCCTGTGACATTGCCCGATGTCTCCAATTCAGAAGTGAAACGCATTTTGCAAGTCCAAGACAAATTGATCAAATCGGTGCCGGAAGTGGAAACAGTGCTGGGCAAAGCAGGTCGGGCCAACACGGCGACGGATAATTCTCCCATCAGCATGATCGAAACCATCATCTTGCTCAAACCTAGATCGGAGTGGCGGGAGGGCCTGAAAAAAGCCGACATCGTGAACGAGTTGAACGCCAAATTGCAAATTCCTGGGGTGGTAAACGGTTGGACGCAACCCATCATCAACCGCATCAACATGTTGACCACGGGTATCCGCACCGATGTAGGCGTAAAAGTATATGGACAAAATTTGGACTCCATTCACGTATTTTCCCAAAAGATAAAACATGCACTGGAAGGGATAGAAGGAGTGAAAGATCTGTATGTAGAACCTATCACAGGAGGGAAGTATGTGGACATCGTGGTGAAAAAAGAAGAAATAGGACGGTATGGATTGGCTGTGGACGACATCAACATAGTAGTGGAATCCGCTTTGGGAGGGATGACTTTGACCACCACGATCGAAGGGAGGCAGCGGTTCAGCGTCAATGCCCGTTTTGCCCAAAACTATCGGAATAGCTTGGAAAAGATCAAACGTACACCCATTCAAACCATGGAATATGGGACGATTCCGTTGAGCAGTGTGGCGGATATCCGGCTTTCCGAAGGTCCGCCCATGATCAATTCCGAAAATGCCATGTTGCGGGGAACCGTCTTGTTCAATGTCAGGGACAGGGACCTGGGGAGCACAGTGCAAGAAGCCATGGACAAATTGAATGCCATGGGAAACAAACTACCCAAAGGCTATTACATCGAATGGAGCGGCCAATATGAAAATCTGATCCGGGCAGAAAATACCTTGCTGCTCATTGTGCCGATCGTGCTCCTGATCATTTTCTTTTCTTTGTATTTTGCTTTTAAGTCCTTGAGAGAAGCATTTTTAAGCCTGTTGACCGTTCCTTTTGCTTTAATCGGGGGAGCCTACATGATTTACTTCTATCAGGTCAATTTATCGGTGGCGGTGGCGGTCGGCTTTATTGCTCTTTTTGGCATCGCAGTGGAAACGGGGATCATCATGGTCATCTATCTCAACGATGCCATGCACCAATTGGTACTTAAAAAACAAGCTTCTGGGGAGGTCATTACAGAGACGGACATTCGGGAATACGTGATCGCTGGGGCTGCGAAGCGCTTACGCCCCAAATTGATGACCGTTTCCGTGGCACTCTTCGGTCTCGTTCCTGTTTTATGGGCACATGGAGTAGGCAGCGACGTCATGTTGCCCATCGTATTGCCGATGATAGGGGGCGTTTTGACTTCTTCTACGCACATCCTGCTCGTCACTCCGGTCATTTTTGAAATGACCAAGGAATATGAGCTCCGCAAATTCGGGAAAATAGAGGTGCTGGATGCAGGACATTAAATAGAAAAGGGAAAATAATAGCGCAATATGAACAAGATATATGCCACTCTCTTTGGATACCTCACGGCCTTGTCGCTGTACGGACAGGTTCTTCCCTTGGATTCGGTCTTGCAGGGCATTCAGGCTCAACATACCGAACTCCGGATGTTCGATGCCCAAGCAAAGGCCTTGGACAGTTATGCCAAAGGAGCCAAGAGCTGGGAAGCCCCTCAGGTAAGTGCGGGTTTCTGGATGACTCCCTACAATGCCAAATTGTGGAAACCCGATGCCAACAGTATGATTTCTCCCATCGGCTTGGGACAATTTATGATCTCCGGCGTACAAATGGTCCCCAATTTCAAACGTCAGAACGCCCAGCAGAAATATATGCGGCAAATGGCGTCGGTGGAAAATGCCAAAAAGGAAGCCGTTCAAAACCAGCTTTTTGCAGAGGCGAAATCCAATTACTTCGAATGGCTTGTTTCGAAGAAAAAATGGTCGGTAGTACGTGAAAATGAGACGTTGCTTCAATTCATGCTGAAAGTGGCGGAGGGCCGATACACATACAACCAAGAAAAATTGGGAAATGTCTATAAGGCCAAGGCAGCTTTGCTGACACTCGATAATGAGAAGATCCTGCTCGAAGATGCGATGACCCAAAACAGGATCGCGCTCAACACCTTGTTAAATAGGGACAAAAGTACCGTTTTTGATATCGATACTTCCTTCGAGATCAAGCATTACGAATCCCAAACGATCGATACTGCCTCTATTGCGGCCCAGCGCAGCGATCTCCATGCCTTGGAGCAAACGATCCAAGTAAATAAACTCAAACGGGAATTGGAGCTTTCAAAAGGCAAACTAAGTTATGGAATCCGGTTCGATCACATGCAGGGATTTGGGTATCAACCGAATCTTTTCACCCTTATGGGCATGGTCAATATTCCGTTGGTCCCTTGGGCGGCGAAGGAATACAAGGCCAACGCTTTAGGACTTCATTACGAGGTACAGGCTATCGAAAGGCAAAAAGAAACGTTGCTCAATCAAGTATCCGGTCAGGTACAGTCCCTTGCCAAGCAGGTGGCAAATAAGAAACGCCAATTGGACCTGTATCAAAAAGGGATCATTCCTGCCTTGAAAAAAAATCGTCAAGCGGCACTATCGGCCTATGAACAGAACACGGGCGATCTATTGGAGGTATTGGATGCGCAACAAAGCCTCCAAATGGCCCAACTGGAATATTTAAATCAATTGCAGGCATTGCTCTTATTACAGGTAGCGTATGAAAAGGAATTGGAAAAATAACCGCCTATATGTGTTGTTGTTCATCGCGATGTGGGGGATGGTTTCCTGCGGGACGGAGAACTCCCTAAAAGAGCACAATGCCCTTAAATACGGGAAAGAGGTATATACATGCCCCATGCCGGAAGATTCGGTTTTCAGTGCCACACCGGGAGCTTGTCCTAAATGTGGGATGAAATTGATCAAAATGGCAAATGAAAAGGAAAAAGAAGTCCGAGCAACGTACCGATGTCCCATGTTCTGCGACAGCTTATCGTTTGATGCCCCTGGTACTTGTCCGGTATGTGGAATGGACTTGGAGAAAGTGGAAGAAAATGCAGGCCTAGAGTCCCATGCCCATCAGAAAAAGGTTTACACATGCCCGATGCACCCCGAGATCATCCGCGATGCGCCTGGGGAATGCCCCATTTGCGGGATGGAGTTGGTGGCGAAAGTAGATGCACCGGGAGAAACTACGGGAAAAGGGGGAGCAGGCTTACCGTCAGTAAATAACTCGGTCTCGGCAAGTCTTAAAACGGTGCAACCAGAAGAGAAAAGCCTTCCACAGACCGTAGAGGCATTTGGATATATTACCTATAATCCTAAAAACGCAGTCAGCATCTCCGCACGCTATGCAGGAAGGATTGAAAAACTGTATGTAAAATACAATTTCCAATACGTCAAGAAAGGCCAGAAAATAGTGGATATCTATAGCCCGGAACTGTTGACAGCACAGGAAAACCTGGTATTGCTCTTGAACACGGATCCTACGAATGCACTGTTGATCGAGTCTTCAAAAAAACAATTGCGTCTTTTGGGCATGCCGGACGAACAAGTGGAGGAACTAGCACGGACAAAAAAAACATGGCGGACTACATCTGTCTATGCAGAGGCAAGCGGCCATCTTCACGAGATGCAAGGGGGAAACGAACTTACCATGCCCAACATGCAAATGGGGGCACAATCGGCAGAAAAGGAGGCGAAAGATATTTCCTCTCAAGGGTTTTCCATCCGGGAGGGCATGTACCTTGAAAAAGGACAAACTATTTTCAGTATCGTGAGCACGGAAAAACTGTGGGCTATCTTGAAAATCTACCCGGAAGATGTAGCCAAGGTCAGATTGCATCAAGCGGTGTCGCTTACTTCCGAAATGCATCCTGGAAAGACCTATCAGGGCCAAATCGATTTTTTGGAGCCTGCCTACGACCCGGAATCCAAGCACCTGAGTGCGAGGGTATACTTAGACCACAGGAATCACCATGAGTTGAAAATCGGGTCCTTGATCAAAGGACACATCATAATCCCTGCAACTCGCAAGGGCCTTTGGGTGCCGAAACAAGCCGTGTTGGACCTTGGAGGATTCGAACAGGCTGTATTCCGGAAAGAAAACGGAACGTTTATCGCCCGTAAAGTGGCCGTAGGCAATCGGGTAGGGAATCTGGTAGAGATCACCCAAGGACTGGACAAAGGGGATGAAATTGCTTCCGATGTCCAATACTTGATTGACAGTGAGGAATTTGTATCATTAATACAATAGAAAATGAAGAAATATGGAATCTTGCTCGTATTCATTTTGAGCCTGTATGGGTGTAAGAAACAAGAGGTTACCTTGGGAGAAAACGAATTCTATACCTGTTCCATGGATCCGCAAGTCATGGAGAAAAAACCAGGGCATTGCCCCATTTGCAAAATGGAACTTACAAAAATCACGGTCGATCCCCATCAGTCGGGATTGAAATTGAGCGAAGAACAAATGGTATTGGCCAACGTATCGTTGGAAAAAGCAGTCTATGGTCGCATCGGAGACGAAAAAATACTGACGGCGGAGATAGTGGCCAATGAAAATCTCAGGAAAAGCATCAGTGCGCGCGTAAAAGGAAGGGTGCAACACCTTTATTTCAAAAATGTAGGAGAGAAGGTCCACGTAGGAAACCTCTTGTACGAGCTCTATAGCGAGGAAATATTGACGGCAGAAAAAGAATACCTTTTGGCCTTACAACAATTAAAGGACATAGGGGAGGAGGGGAATTACGCGGCTCTTGCCCGTTCGGCCAAAAACAAGCTGTTGCTTTGGGGACTGACAGAAAAACAGATTCAAAAATTAGCAAACGAAAAAGAACCTTCTCTTTTAATTCCCATTTACAGTACCGTCGAAGGCATCATTACTTCCGTAGGAATTCAGGAAGGTGAATATGTGGAGGAAGGAACCACTGTATTCCAATTGAGCGATTTTTCGAGCGTTTGGGTAGAGGCAGAGGTATATCCCTCCGAATTGGGGCAACTTTCGTTCGGAGAAGAGGCAGAAGTACGGGTCTCCGGTTTTATGGACAATTCGTGGAAGGGGCAGATTTCCTTCGTACAACCACAATTAGTGAGTCAGAGCAAGGTCAATCTCATCCGGATCGAATTGCCGAATGCCTCCGACCTGTTCCGGCCAGGGATGCAAGCCTATGTAAGCTTGAAAGGAGAGCAGTATGCCGCCTTGTTGGTCTCTTCCCGATCCCTCTTGCAAGACGCCAAAGGTACACACGTCTGGATCCGGGATACGGAAGGCAAATTTGAACTAAAAAAGGTGGAAACAGGTATTCAAAACGGGGATAAAGTAGAAATAATCAAAGGATTGCAAGAAGGAGACGAAGTAGTGGTGTCAGGTGCCTACTTGCTGAACAGCGAATATGTGTTCCGGAAAGGAGCCGATCCTAGGGAAGTGGAAGAACACGTGATGTAGCGAATCCGAAAGGCAATAAAAGAAAGGAGGCGATAGATGGAACCTGTAACGAAAATATACATCAAAAATATGGTATGTCCCAGGTGCATCGAATCGGTCAGGCATATCTTGACGAACTTGGACATTCCCCTTGCGCATGTGACACTAGGCCAAGCGACCCTGTTGCAACCCTTGGAGCAATCCTCCATCGCAGCATTAAAAGCAGAACTGCATGCAGTAGGATTTGAACTGCTCGAGGACAAAAAAGCCAAGATGGTGGAAAAAGTGAAAAATTTGATTTTCGCACTCATAGATCAGGCTGAAGACCACAAGCTGTCCAAGCTCTCCGATTATCTTTCCAAAAATATCGGCTATGATTATTCCCATATCAGCGGCATGTTTACAGAAAGCCAAGGCATTACGATAGAGCGGTTTATGATTTTGCAGAAAATCGAACGTGCCAAAGAATTGTTGTCCTACCATGAATGGAACCTCAATGAAATTGCGGAACGCTTGCATTATAGCAGCTCCGCGGCACTTTCTGCCCAATTTAAAGAAGTGACAGGGATGACACCGACAGAATTCAAAAAAGAAAAGGAACCTCAACGGAAGTCCTTGGACAGAGTGTAAAACTCTTGTTTCTCAGGGTGACAGGTTGTGCTTATCTTCCTGACCAGACTGCCATTTCAAGCAAATGTCGTCCCGGGCAGACTGTCATCCTGGGGAACGAAGGATCTAACTAAAAGCAGGAACACGGGTGCCTTGACAGATGCTTGAGCTACGCTCGCAACCTTCTCACTTTCGCGCTCGGTTGTGTCAGCATGACAAGTTTGTGGAGAGAACTATACATCTTCATTGGCCGGTAAATAATGGAAAAAAATCCTTACCTTCATCACGCTACATCCCATTGACAACAAAACATGGAACACCCTACCCACTATGGCACCGTTTCCCAAGCATTGGAGAAATTTCGCCAACAAGGCTTCACGATCGACTTTAATTTAAAAGAAAACGGCATCGCGCACGAGTTGGAAACGATTCACGCGGATGATTTTGAGATCGTGGATGTATACAGGTACGAAGGCAGTACCGATCCGGCAGATGAGGCCACGGTATATGCTATCCAGTCCAAATCGGGAAAGAAAGGAGTGCTCGTGACGGGTTATGGATTTGCGACAGATTCCCTTTCCGAAGCGATTTTAAACAAACTTAAATTCCATCACGGATAGTGAATCCCCTTTTCAGCATGGGAAAAACGCGATTGGCCGTCAGATAAGGGTCATTTGTCTTTTTCGTCTTGCTAGTTCCCCAAACAGCCTTATTTTTACTTCCTAACAGCATTTCCATGAAGATCAAAATGAAAAAAGTAGTTCTGTTCCCCCTTTTTTGTGCCCTCTTTTCGGTAGGTGCCCACGCACAATTCGGCAATCTCAAAGTGCCTGAGTTGGGCCATAAAAAAGGGACCGGCAGTTTAAGTGAAACCGAAATCATCGACGGATTGAAAGAGGCCTTGACAAAAGGGGCGCAAACGGCCGGTGCCGATCTGAATAAAACAGACGGCTATTTGGGCAATCCTTTGATCAAAATCCCTTTCCCACAGGAAGCACAACGGGCAGAATCTGCTTTGAGGGACATCGGCATGGGAGCAAAAGTAGATCAATTCATCACCTCGCTCAACCGTTCGGCAGAACAGGCCGCCAAAGAGGCCGCCCCGATCTTCACCAATGCCGTGAAGCAAATGAACTTTTCCGATGCCAAGAATATCTTGACAGGATCGGATACGGCTGCGACTGCCTATTTGCGCAAGAGCACCTATACCCAACTGTACAACGCTTTTGCTCCCCATGTGCACGAAGCCCTGAACAGTAATTCTGTGGAAAAGCAATGGAATGAATTGGCGACGGCCTATAATAAACTTCCCTTGGTCAAGAAAGTGTCGGCCGACATTGTCAATTACACTACCAACAAAGCCCTCTCCGGTCTTTTTGTGACAGTGGCTCAGGAAGAGGAAAAAATCCGCAAAAATCCGGCCGCACAGACGACCGAATTGTTGAAGAAGGTATTTGGCGGCAAATAGAACCCCTCCGGTGGATCAATCAGATGGACGTGATTTCCTTTAATTGTTTGAAAAGGTCCTTTTGCTTTTCGGACAATTTGTCGGGAATATGTACCTGCAATTGAATATATAGGTCGCCGAATGTTTCCGGTTTCTCATACATCGGCATTCCTTTTCCTTTTAGGCGGATGGTTTTCCCGTTCTGCGAACCTGCCGCAATAGGAACTTTCACTTTTCCGGATAGGGTAGCGACGACCGTTTCTCCCCCTAGGACAGCTGTATAAAGGTCGATTGTATGCGTGGTGGTGACATCATGGCCCATGCGCACAAAAGGAGCGTGGGCCATTACTTTTACCCGGACGAACAAATCCCCCGTCAGTTCTTTGCTGCTTCCTTTGCCTCCTTTGCCTTTGATGCGAAGCACTTGTCCATCATAGGCCCCCGGTTTGGTGGTCACCCTGATTTTTTCGGATTCCAATTGGATGATGCGGTGGGTACCGTGATAGGCCTCCTCAAGGCTGATTTCTATTTCTGTTTCAAAATCGTTGCCTTTGAAAGTTCCTGTATTCCGGAATCTGCCGTTTCCCCCTCCATGCCCAAAGAATTGCTCAAAGAAGTCGGAAAAATCGGAGGAGCCTCCGAACGGATCGTACCCGGCGTCAAAGCCGCGTCCTGCCCCGGCAAAAGGATTGCCTCCAGGCGGAGGAGCACCCTGTTGATACTGGTTCCAATTGGCCCCCAGTTCATCGTATTGTTTGCGTTTTTCAGGATCTCCCAGTACGCTGTTGGCCTCGTTGAGTTGTTTGAACATGTCTTCTGCTTCTTTATTTCCCGGATTTTTATCGGGGTGGTATTTGTTGGCCAATTTACGGTAGGCCTTTTTTATCTCTTCTTGAGAGGCTTTCTTATCCACCTCCAGTATTTTGTAATAATCCTTGTATTCCATGGCCTTCGGTGTTCGCTGTATGGAACTAAATATACACTATTTCAGGATTTCGAGAGGTTCCAAATCCGGTCGAACAGAATTCTTCCTGTGGAAATGTAAATCGCGTGAAGGGTCATGAGGACGAATGCAAGGTCCAACGCGTGGGTGAGAAAGTAGATGGAGCTAAAATCCAATACCAGTACAAACATCCAATAGCAGAGCTTTTTTACTAGCGAGGTTTTGGAATGCATTTTTGGGGAACTATGCCCGGAAGGATACGTTTCCATTTGTGTAGGGTTCGTTCCGTTATTTCTACCAAAATTGCGCCACCATATTCGGCTCTTCGGAGGCGTAGGAAAGAAGAAATGAATTATCCCACGGCTTTCGCCAAAAAGAAGGCGGCAGCGGCAGCCACGACGCCTGTCAGCACGATTTTGAGGGTGCCTTTGAGGAGTGGTTGACCTGTTACTTTGCTTTTCAAATAACCAAAGACCGTCAAAGCTGCGATGGTGATCGCACAGGATAGATAAAACCCATGGTCGCTGTTGTGAGAGACTGTGTATGGAAACAGCGGGATAAAGCCGCCGACAAGGTAGGAAAGGGAAATGGCCAACGCGCTTCGGATCGCCCGGTTCTTTTCCGGTTTTTCCATGTTGAGTTCCAATTTCATCATAAAATCAGCCCAACGGTCTTTGTCTTGGCTGATTTGCAAGGCGGCCTGCTTGCTTAGTTCTGCATCCACGCCCAACTCGATGAGAATATCTTCGACTTCTTTGAGTTCTTTATCAGGTATTTGCTCGATTTCCTCGTATTCACGCCTCAATTCTTTTTCGTAGTGCTCTACTTCCGCTTGGCCGGCCAAGTATCCGCCCAAACCCATGGAGATGCAGCCCGCGGCAATTTCTGAAATGCCGGATACGACAATGAGGTCGTTCGTGTTCAAAACACCGCTGAGACCTGCCGTAAGTGCAAAAGGGACGGTGAGCCCATCGGACATGCCGATAATGATGTCTTTGACGAGATCTGAATTGGCGGTGTGTCGTTCTTCGTTCACGAATTGGCGAAAATAGGATTTTGGATAAGAGAGATTGAAAATAAAAGAAAAACGGCAGGGAATGCTATAAAAACAGAAAATAAAAAGAAATAGATCTACAGCACGTCTTCATACAACGTGTGCTCTTTACGGAACACGGATTTAGCGAAGGAACAAAACGGGATGATCTTTAAATGCCGTTCCCTGGCATAGGCCACTGCTTTTTCCAAGAGCTGCCTCCCCAATCCCTTTCCCGCCATTTTTTCCGATACGGAAGTGTGGGTAATGATCATCCGATTGGAATCCGGCAATTGGTACATCAATTCTCCCAGACGTTCTTTGTTTTCTCTGATAAAAAAGATGCCTCGATCCCCTTTGATCTCGTTTTGAATATCCATCTCTTTTTAGTTATAGATTTTACTGACCAATGAGACAGTTTAAATCGATTCATTCGCTAGAAGCAGGATCTTAGAATGCATGGCCTGCTCTTTTCTTCCTGTCATTAAATGGAGGAAGGTTTTTATTTACTCGTGATGGATACGTTTCCTATCCGGACGGTGAACAAAAAGAGACGATTTCGATTTGTTCACCCATCCATGATGACAATATCGATATTTTCTTTTTTTTATACATGAATGGCTTGTTTTTCAATAAAAACCCTTACAAACGAATTTTGGTCGTTTGTAAGGGTTTTTGTGCCGCAAATTGGTTTTACGTACATAGAGCTGATTTCTCTAAACCGGACCTGCTACAACAGATTTATGCATATACCATCCATCATTCAAGCATGGGAACATCCAGGAAAAGAATGTGTGTGTCGGTAGTCGTTTCCAATAGGATACTGTCCGTATCCCATATTCCGATGGCGTCCCGGCTATTCAGCGGGATCCCGTTGAGTTTTGCAGTCCCCTCTATCATAAAGGCATATACTCCATTTCCTTTAAAAGCAACCGGATAGCGGTATGTGTTGCCTTTGTCGAACTTACCCATGGAAAAAACGGTGTTTTGATAAAGAAAAAGCGCATTGCTGTCGTTGGGAGCCACAAGCTTTTTGAATTCATTCCGTACTTCTTTTTTCAGGATGCCATTGATTTGCTGGTAACGGGGCGTGACATCTTGTTTATTTGGGAGTACCCAAATCTGCAGCAAACGCAATGTATCGGTTTGAGAAGGATTGAATTCGGAATGGGTAATGCCTTTTCCGGCCGACATGATTTGCACGTCTCCCGTTTTGATCACACCCTCGTTTCCCATATTGTCCTGATGTTCTACCACGCCCCCCAAAGGAATGGTGATAATTTCCATATTGCGGTGTGGGTGCGTGCGAAATCCTTTCATTGGGTCGATACGGTCATCATTCAAGACCCGCAACGCACCAAAGTGCATCTTGTTAGGATCATAATATTCGCCAAAGCTGAAGGAATGCTTGCCCAATAGCCAGCCTGCATTGGTTTCTCCGCGGGTTTCTGCTTTGTGCACGACATGGTGGAAGGTTCCCTTGTCATGTTTTTCTGTTCCTTCTTGAAGTTCACTTGCATAGGGTTGACCACAGGCATTGAGCCAGGCCAAGAGCAGGGAGGAGAGGGGGAGGTATAAGTATTTCGCGTGCATGGTCATTCGCTGATGTTGAGACAAAGGTACGGGTAAGGAAAAATGCAACACTTGACCTACATTAAGAAATCAACTCAAGGAAAGTAGTTAATTGTTTTTGAGGAAATTGCTGCGCATCCTGCTGAAAAACTCGGGGGTTACGCCGATGTAGGCCGCGATTTGTTTTTGGGGCAATGCATGGATAAGCGTAGGGTAGACTGTACAAAATTTCCTGTACCGCTCTTCCGCTGTGAGGCTTAAATTGTCCATGATGCGTTGTTGGTTGGCTACCAAGGAATTCTCGGCCAAGATGCGGAAGAAACGCTCAAAGGCAGGAATTTCGAGGTACAGTTTTTCTTGGTCTTTTTTCGAGAGCAGCAGCACGTCGCTGTCTTCCAACGCTTCGATGTTCAAATGGCCGGGTTGTTGGCTGATCAGGCTATACATGTCGGCAATCCACCAACCGGACGGGGCAAAACTTAGGACATGTTCGAAGCCGTTTTTATCTGTCGTAAATGCCCGCAGGCATCCTTGCACGACAAAAGTGGACCAAGGGCAGACATCTCCTTCGGTAAGGTGGAATTGTTTGCGGCGGATCTCTTTAGGTTTCAACAAGGAAGCGAATAGCTTTTGTTCTTCCTCTCGAAGGTTAATGTGCTTTTCTACTGCTTGAAGGATCAGATCGTAGGACATGGAAGTACAAAAATACGCAGATTTTGATCCTTCAAATTAGGGAAAATTTCGTCGCACAGTACTAGTTTTTAAGTCAGTTCCGTATTTCTGTTTCCGAGGGATGGAAGATGAGTGTATTTGCCCACTCGATTTCTTCGCCGGTAATGGTATGTCCCATGTGTGGGTATACTTTTTCGGTCACACGGGCGTTCAAGTTTTGCAATACCTGTGCGCTGGCATGGACACGTTGCACCGGTACGTGAGGATCTGGATCGCTGGTTCCGATAAAGATAGGGGTTCCTTTGAAATCGCCTGCATAGCGTTCTGGCATAAGCTGTTCCCCGATCAAACCTCCCGTAAATGCTGCGACGCCTCCCCATTTCTGAGCATTCCGGGCCACATATTCCAAGACCAGACAAGCTCCTTGGGAAAATCCGAGAAAATAAATGGCCTCTTTTTTCACGCCCTGTTTTTCAATGTCTTCTACGATCTCACCCAAGAGGGAAAGGGCCGAAGAAAGCCAAGGTTCATTTTGGTCGATGGGGCTCAGGAAAGAGTAAGGATACCAAGTATGCTGTGTGGCCTGTGGGGCAAGCAGGGCATAGTTTTCTACTTTCAAATATGGAGCAAGGGAGAGAATGTCTGCCGCAGAAGCCCCTCTTCCATGAAGGAGGAGGAGCACTTTGGAAGCTTCTTCGATCTTTTTTCCGGCCGTAACGATCTTTTTTTGATGTATCATGAGCGATTTAGTCTAATTGAGGCAATATTTTTTCGATTTCGGCTCTTTGTCGCTCGTACTGGGAAGGAAGCTTCAAATGTGTCCCTAATTCGGCCACGGCTTCATCCACGGCAAAACCTGGAGCATCGGTCGCGATTTCGAACAAGACACCGCCTGGTTCCCTGAAATACAAAGAATAGAAATAATTGCGGTCGATTTTTTCTGTGATGTTCAATCCATAGGCAAGCACTTTATCGCGGTATGCCATCAGGGTCTCTTCGTCTTTCACACGAAAGGCGACATGGTGCACGGAGCCGCCCGCCACATGCCCACGGCCTTCGCCTGGCAACTCGACCAAATCCACGATGTTAGCAGTAGAAATAGCATCTGTCTTGAAACGAAATCGGTTCACATGTTCCTGTTCAAGCTGATATCCGAAAATGTCGGTTAATACGCTTGCAGTTCCTTGGATGGATTTCAGGCTGATGCTCACATTGTAAAATCCTCTTGTGGCCACTTCGGAAGTAATTTCTCCAGACGCGAACGGAGTCCGGGTGTCGGGCGTGGCGGGAACGATCAATTCTAACTTCAAGCCATCAGGATCCAAAAAAGGAAGGTATTGATCGCCGAATTTTTCCCCCGGTTTGTTGTAGGGGACATTGTGCTTTTCAAAATGCCGGATCCAGAAGTCCAAACTGCCTTCCGGAACGGAATAGCCGATTTCGGTGACCATGCCGGTGCCCCTCCGTCCCGGCATCATGTCTTGCCAAGGGAAAAAGGTCAAGATAGAACCCGGCGTGCCCACGGCATCCCCATAATAGAAATGATAGGTGCCCGGATCGTCAAAATTGACGGTCTTCTTTACCAATTTTAATCCCAATACCTGGGTATAGAAGTCAACATTGCGTTTTGCCGAACTGGCAATGGCGGTGATGTGGTGGAGTCCCACTATAGGAGCGTTCATGATGTCTTTCTCGTTTTGTGTAAGACAAAGGTACGGGGAGAAAACGCCCTTTTACTTGATCCACATTAAGAAAAAAGGAACTCTGCCACAAGAAAAGAAAGGGGAAGGTAGGGATATTTAAAAGCAATGCAGCGAACGTCGTTGGAATTCAGTGGGCAAAACGTTCGGTCATCTTCCTCACCCATCTTTTGATGTGCCGTTCGTTCCATAGGGCAAACGCAAGGCCAAAAAATGCCAAAGTAGCCGCCCATCGGATGAACGAAGCGTTGTCAGGTTGCTCCGAGAAAGGAGCGAAGAAATAGACCATAAAAGGAATACTTCCTATAATTAACAGACTCTGTGTCACGAGTCTTTCCAATGATTCTTTCATGACTTTTTTTCTTGAAGTACGCAAAAATCCGAAGGACAGGAGAGGACAAATCGGCGAAAGGCAGGAAATTGTCGGTCAATAGCCAGAAGAAACGGAAGAGCCTTTTTTAGTTTTCAGGATTTGGTGGATAGGGGCGGGGTCTGCCTTCGGTATCAGGCTTTGGAAAAGGAGGGCGGTTCTGTGCAGTAGCAGCAAAATTCCGTAAGGTATAGGAAAACGTAAGCATGAAATACCGGGTCAACACCTGGGTTTTGCTTGTTTCCACATAATTTCCTGTCACTGTCCTGTTTACGCTTTTGTTTTGGTTCAATAGATCGAAGACGGTAAGCCGAAGCTCGCCTGATTTATTTTTCAGGAATTTGTATCCGATTCCTGCATTCCAGAGCACAAAATTGATATCGTACCCGGCTCCCAATCCTGTGTAATAAGTATGGTTCCATTCGCTGTTCAGGACTACGCTTTTTCGGATCAAAACGGTTGCTTTCAAGGTTGAGAGCTGGTAATAATAGTTGTTGTCCAATTCTGGACGGATGCTATTCTTGATTACGGTATAATTTCCCGTAGTGGAAATGGAAAAATCTACTTTTTCGCTGATGTTGCTTCCAAGGCCAACTCCTGCTGTTTCGGTATATACGTTGGCAAAATTCACGGCTGCATTGATTTGGCTCGGGGTCCGTGAAAAGGTACTTCCAAGCGTAAGGCTGAGATTGCTTTTGAGAAAATCAAGCGGACGGCTATGGTTTAAAAAAGCCAAGGTGTTCCAATAACCCTGCAGGTTGACGGGCAACGTAAGTTGAGTGCCAGGATGTAAAGTGACTCCCTCTTCTGATACCGTATTTCCTTGGGCGATGACCGTTTTAGTCCCTTGGTAGTTTTGAACGTATTGATTGGAAAAAAACACGTTGAAAGAACGTGCTTTTTCTGCCGTGCTAGTACGGTAACGGAGGGTAAATAGATGTGTATACTGTTGCTTTAAGAGGGGATTGCCGGTACTGAGCTGGAGCGGGTTGGTATTGTTGACGACATGTTGCAATTGTGAAATGGAAGGGACATCCGTTTGGGTGCGGTACATGAAACGTAGGTTGGAAGTCTTGCTGAATTTATAATACAGCATGGCATTGGGCAAGGCATTCAGGAATGATTTGTTCGTTTCAAAAGGTTTCGGGAAATCTTGGGAACCTTGCAATTGTACATTTTGGCCCTCCAGGCCTATCTGGAAGTCCCATTTTGTCTCTTTAAAGACATATCGGACGCCACCCTTTTGTGTCATCACGGTATTGTTATACCGACTGGACAATGCAGTGTCCAATAAACTGTATGAACGGTCTACGGGATTCAATGTATCGGTCAATTTGGAGGAGGTGTTTTTGGTGTAGCTCGGGCTATAAGACAATTGGATGACGCTTCGTTTGCTTATAGGTTCTGAATAAAGCAACGTGCTTGTATACGTGGTTCCGTTTGCACTCGTGTTGCTTTGTTGGTCGAGTGCGGAAAGGGAATCGCCTCTGGAAGTGACGAATTCGTTTAAAGCCTTCAATGAATTAGAACCGCTTTTATTGTTGATGGCAAGTCCTAGGTCGACGGAGAAAGTCCTTCGTGCTTTGGCAAATTTATGACGGAACTGGAGGTTGTTGGCAAAGGTGTAGCCTTGGTTGTTGGAGCCATTGACATTGTTGGTTTGGTTCAATTTTTCACCGGTTTGCAATTGGGTCAGTCCTGTTTGCTGAGTGGTAGTCTGGTTATTCTGAAAGCTCAGCTTGGGAGTAAGGAGAAACGTGTTGGCCGAGTCTACCTTGTACTCCAAACGTACGTTGAACCGGTGGTTGAAATTGGTGGAATTGGTCCCGCCGTTTTGGTCGAACAATTGGGTATTCTTGCCAGCTAAAAAATACTCCCTGTTCAAAACGGTCGCATTGGCATTTTCCGCCTTGTTAAAAAAGTAGCTGCCTGTCAAATTCAATTTTTTCCCCCAACTGTCACTGTAGTTCAGGCCGAAGGATTGGGTCGTAGTAATGCCGCTTTGCTGCCCGGTTAAAAAATTGGCAGAAGGATTGTTGTTATTCTGTCCTCCGCCTCCACCACGCCCACCCCTGCCTCCACCACCTTGATTTCCTGCACCGCTCGATACGCCCAGCAAATCCTGGGAAGTAAAATTTTGTTGATTGATGTTGTTGTCCAATCCAAGCAGCGAGATCCTCCGATTCCCCTTGAAAATATTCAGGTTTCCAGCCAGTTGGTAACGCGCATTAGTTCCATATCCTCCTAAAAATTTTCCGAATTTGCCATTGTTTCTGCCTGCTTTCGTTACAATATTGATGCTTTTGTAAGAATTCCCGTCGTCGATGCCCGTGAATTGGGACTGGTCGCTCAGTCGATTGAACACCTGTATCTTGTCTACGATTTCAGCGGGTAGGTTCTTGAGTGCCATCGAGGCGTCGTCGCCGAAAAATTCCTTTCCGTCCACCGTCACCTTTTGCACCACCTCTCCTTGGGCCTTGACTGTGCCGTTTTCCTGTGTAATGCCCGGCATTTTCGTCACCAAATCTTGGACCGTGGCATCGGGGTTTACTTTAAAAGCAGCGGCGTTGTATTCCGTGGTATCCCCTTTTTGGACGACCCGTTCCTGTCTTCCTTGTACCAAGACCGTTTTTGTTTCTAAAGCTACGGACGATAGAAGTATCGTATCCAGTTCTTTCTCCCTGTCCCATATTGAAAAAGTAGTGGAAAAAGAAGGATAGCCAAGGGAAGAGACTTTGAGGATGTACTGTCCTGGGGGAAGCCGGCTTTGGAATCTACCGTACTCGTCGCTTAGCAGCCCTACCTTCATGGAGGAATCCTGTTTCGAATGAATCAGAACACCTGCTCCTGGAATAGGGGAGTGTTCCGCTTTGTCCCAGAGGATCCCTTTTAAGGTGTATGTTTGAGAAAAAGTAGTTAAATAATTGAAAATAAAAAAGATATGAACTACGAATCGTAGGTCTATCTTGAAAATGCGAAACATTGCCTTAGGGGTGGAGCAATTTGGAAGAAAGGTATTCCCCGAACTTTTCCTTGTAATTGTCAGCGACTGTGATAGACAGTTTATGGATGATCACCTGACTTCTTTCCACCGATTCAATCTTTCTAAGGTTGACGATAAAGGAACGGTGAATGCGCATAAAATAAGATGGAAGTTCTTCTTCTAGCAACTTCAAGCTGATCAAGGACAATATAGGCCTTGTTTGGCCTTCCAAGTAGATTTTGACATAGTCTTTCAATCCCTCGAAATACAGCACGTCTTTTAAGACGATTTTTACCTGTTTGTATTCCGATTTGACAAAGATGACCTCTTCTTCCCCGGATTTGTTTTGTTGGATCAATTGAAACCAATCCTTTGCCCTATTGGCGGCCGACAAGAATTCCTCGTAGCTGAACGGTTTTAAGAGATAGTCCAACGCATCGACTTTAAATCCTTGGACCGCATATTCTTCGAATGCTGTCGTGAAAACGATCCTTGGACCATTTTTTAAGGTACGTGAAAATTCGACACCGCTCAGGTCCGGCATTTGAATGTCTAAAAAAAGCAGATCGACATGGTGGGACTCCAACATCTGCATGGCTTCGAAAGCATTGGCACAACGCCCCACCAGTTCCAGGAAAGGGGTTTGCCGGACATACCCTTGCATCAAGTCCAAAGCCAAAGGCTCATCGTCTACGATAAGGCATTTTATCTTGTTCATAGCTGAATGATTAAATTTGCTTTGTATAATTCTCCTCCTGTCTTTTCTGGGTCAGGCACAATCTCGTTTGTAAATTCATACCGTTCCGGATACAGAAGTGCCAATCTTTTTTCCAAATTGGACAAGCCGATGCCTGAGACCACGTGATCTGTCTGCGGTTTTCGCAACAACGTATTTTCAGTCGTGAAATAAAGCGTCTGTCCTTCTATGCGCATATTGATGAAGACCTTGGTGGGCAAAACGGTAGACACTCCATGTTTGAACGCATTTTCGACCAAAGGGATAAGGAGGAGGGGCGCGATCTGAAGATTCCCCACATTTTCCGGAAATTGAACGCGTAAGGTCACTAAATCTGTCAAACGCAATTTCATCAATTTGGTGCAATTTTGAAGGAATTCGATTTCTTTGGACAAGGGAATTTTGTCCCCGCCTGTTTCGTACAAAATGTAGCGCATGAGCTTGGCCAACCCATGGATCGATTCTTTGGCTTTGGCAGGGGCACTGTCCATCAAGGAATAGATATTATTCAACGCATTGAAGAAAAAATGGGGCTGCAATTGGTATTGAAGATGTGCCAATTCCGATTTTAAGCGTTCATTCTCGATCGTCTTTTTTTCTTCCCGGGTTTTGATCCATTGTTGGGTGGTACGGATGGCCACGCTTACGCCAGAAGTCAGGAGAAAGGAAAGAGAGGTCCGGAATAGCATAAATCCTCTATTGGGGCCACCTCTACGGGGATGAGGAAAATTCCGGTGTTCCCGGGCCATTTTTCTGAATTCTTTGAACTCTTCGGCCTGGGGAAGGAATTCCCGGCTTGCTTCCATTAAATAAATGCAAAATGCGATAAGGGCCACATTCAGGAGCAAGAACAAAAGGATTTGGTCTTTTAGAAGGTATTTTTCGACCAAAAAGAAATAATTCACGTAGAACAGGACCGCTGAAAGGAGCAGTGGGATCATGTTCTTGATCAACGTCCGTTCGCTGAAAGGAGAATCTGTAGGGTTGAACAGAAAAGGAAAGGCAAACAGGATACCCCAGATCAACATATGGGGCAACACATTGAGGATAATTTTACGTTCTTTCATGTTTCTAGCTGTTATTCCCAGTCTTTGGGGGAATAAAAATGGTTGGCGATCTCTTCCGTACCTTCTTTGATGCGGAGTACTTCTTCTGCCGAGAGCCGTGTTTTCCAAGTATGAAGGTTCTCCTTGGAATTTCTGTTTATGCCATTTATTTTACTTCCATCCGTGCTTTTTCGAATATACTGTTGGATCGATTCCGTAAAATCCAGTCCTAAAAAGGCAAAGATCTTTTCAAACTCGCAAAGTGGTTCTTTGGAGAGGTCTTCGTGGCGGATAAAATACCATTTTTCCGCATATTTTTCCCTGTACGTGTATACCATATAGTAAATCAGGTTCCAAAGGAGAATGCCTTGGCTGATGATGTCGTACCGGAAAGTAGAATGAAGGCGGATTTGTTCTTTAAAGGGAGAAAGGTTTTTCTCCACGAAATCCTGTTGTTTCCAGATCTCATGGAAATCGAATTCCCAGTTCTTTAATTTTATGCTGGCCACGAAGGCTGCCGGATGGCGGATCACCGCCACTACGTCCGCTTCCAGTTCCGAAGCGATCCATTCTGCCGACATGACAGCAATAGGATCTTTGTACAACGTCCGGTAGGAAATAGGTTTGTCCAGCATTTCCTGCAAATAGCATTTGATTTCCTTCGTTTCCTGCCAGCGTACCATCTCATATACTCCTCTCGAAAAGGAAGGTTGGAGAAACGAACGCAAATATTCTTTTACTGGTTCTTGCACATTGTATTCATTTTCAATGTGCTCAAACCAATAAGTCAAAGGACAATGTTTGGGTGCTTTTTCTATATTGAAGGGTTCTTGCACAAAGCGTACATTGGATGCCTGTGAAAGTACCCTTCCCGTCCAAGTGCTTCCTGAACGATGGGCGCCTGTGACGAGTATAGGTGTTGCTGCGGATTTCATATGCTTAATTATGGTGTACAGAGGTGATCTTCGTCAACGTGGCCCTGTACCGTTTGTACAATACAGGATTTGTCAACACTTTTTCTACTTTGGCATCCCGCTTGTCGTCAGCGGCTTTGAGTGCGAATGCGTCTTTCTGAAGCCGGTTGGCCTGTACCTCTTGGTAGTAGGTTTTCAGGATAACGGCTAAGGAGTCTTCTTGTGTGGGACTGAGGGGAATGTCGTCCTCCAATTCTTTCAAGAAAGAATGCGCCTTTTGCGCGGGATCGATGGGCTTTCTTTTTTCGAATTGCTGGGCCCTGCCTACGAAGGCAAGGAACAGGATCGGAAACCAAACAGTACGTTTCATGACGGTAGATTTCATAAAACAAAGATGCCACCTTTCCCATGCCTCGGAAAATGGAATAGACGGATAGGGGGGATTTAGGGACGAATGCCGCTTTCTGTAAGGTTTGAGCGGCGTAAGAATGCTCATTTCCCTTTCTTTCACCAAAAGAAAGGGAAATGAGCGCCTTTTAAGCTAACATGATTTCTTTTTCCAAATATACATCCTGGATCGCATTCAGCAGTTCGACGCCTTCCGAGAAAGGGCGCTGAAAAGCCTTCCGACCTAGGATAAGGCCCATGCCTCCTGCCCGTTTGTTGATCACGGCCGTTTGGACCGATTCTTGGAGGTCGCTTGCTCCTTTGCTTTCCCCTCCCGAATTGATCAACCCTACCCGGCCGCTGTAACAGTTCAGTACTTGGTAACGGCATAGATCGATCGGGTGATCGGAGGTAAGCTTTTCGTATACCAAGGGGCTTGTTTTGCCATGTTTCGTCGCCAAATAGCCGCCATTGTTCGTGGGCAGCTTCTGTTTGATGATGTCTGCCTGGATCGTGACGCCCAAATGGTTGGCTTGACCAGTTAAATCGGCAGAAGTATGATAGTCGATCCCGTTTACTTTGAAGGCATCGTTGCGGGTGTAACACCATAGGATCGTCATCATTCCCAATTCATGCGCCAATTCGAACGCTTCTGAGATTTCTTTCAACTGGCGGTTGCTTTGCTCGGAGCCCCAATACACCGTGGCGCCGATGCCCGTAGCCCCCATGTTCCAGGCATCTTTCACGCTCCCAAACAAGGTCTGGTCGTAGCGATTGGGGTAGCTTAGGAATTCATTGTGATTGATTTTGACGATAAACGGGATTTTATGGGCGTATTTGCGGCTGAGGATGCCCAAGACGCCAAATGTGGAGGCGACTCCATTGCATCCTCCTTCTATGGCGAGTTTTACGATGTTTTCAGGGTCGAAATAGATGGGGTTAGGAGAAAAGGCAGAGCCGGCACTGTGTTCGATCCCTTGGTCTACGGGAAAAATACTGCAATACCCAGTGCCCGACAATCGGCCATGCTGCAAGAGCGACTGGAAGCTTCGTAGCACTTGGTTGTTCCGGTTGCTGTTTACCCAAATCTCGTCCACGTGCGTAGGAGAGGGGTGATGCAGCGTCTCTTTCGGGATCGTTTTGCTGGTGTGGCTGAGAAGGTACTCTGCTTTTTCGCCAAGCAGGCCTTGAATTTTGGAATAAGTACTCATGGGTGATAGTAATAAGATGGATTTTTCTCAAAAAGCTTGCCGTCGGTCAGGATTAAGGCGAAGTAAGCTACACATTTCGGCTCTCCTGATGATTTAAAAGAGGTTAAAAACTGGTCTTTACTTGGATTTTTAGGATACCAAGTAATATAAGTAGGATGGAATTTGCTAAGATTCATAAATTCATGGACCTTCTTTTTTTATAATTCGCATTGTCGGAATGTTGCAGGCTGGCACAACTATTTCGGAGATTTCTTTTAAAAAATTGACCACCATGAGCATGAATTTGATTGCCAAGAAGAGCCTTGTCCTTCAGGCGCCTATCGAAAAGGTCTGGGAAGCATTGACCAAGCCAGAACTCATTAAAAAGTATTTCTTCGGAACACAGGCTGTCTCGGATTGGGAGAAAGGGAGCCCTCTTGTCTGGAAAGGGGAATGGGAAGGCAAGCACTACGAAGACAAGGGAGTGATCGAAGAGATAGTGCCTCCTCGTCATTTGCGGTATACATACTTTAGTTCTATGTCTGGAAAAGAAGACGTACCGGAAAATTATGCCCACATCACGTATGAACTTTCAGAAGATGTCCATGGCACGTTGCTGACGATCGCACAAGACGGGGTCGAGAGCGAAAAGAGCAGGGAACATTCGGAACAAAATTGGGGAATGATACTCGAAGGTTTGAAAAAAGTGCTCGAAGACGAGTGCCAAGAAAAATAAGGCAAATAAAAAGGTCGGCACCGCTTCGTGCCGACCCTTTTTATTATTTTACCATGGATCAGTTGGTGCGGATGGCTTTTACCAATGCTCCCTTTTCGTTTTTGGCATCGTAAATTTGGAGAAGACCTTTCTCGTTCATGCTTTTTGCCACGAGGTAAGAGGAACCTACCGCATATCCCTTCGGCTCTAAGGTCTTTGTAACAAACGCCTTCAAATCTACATAACTAGTGCGGTCCATACTTTGGGCAATCTTCAATTCCTGCAACAGGATGCCTTCTGTGATCATGTCGAAGTTTCCTCCATTTGACGCAGGTTGGGGTTGGGCAACAAGGGGGGCGCTCGTTTCTTGGACCGCCTTCGTTTCTTGTGAAACAATAGGGGGTGTTTCCTCTTTTTCTGGTTCAGGATGGAACGTCTCTTGTGGAACGTGTGGCACTTTTTCTGAGAGAACGACGGGAGGCTTTTCTTCTTTTTGTACCATCTCGTTTACCGGGGCCTGGATTCCAGGAGATTTTTGAAGGACTTGAACTTCCGAGTGGGGCAAGGATGTTCCGAGAAGCCCTGAAAGTTCTTGGCACAATTGTTCCACTTCTACGTATTCTTTGCTCACAAAAGCACTGTAGCTTAGGACGCGGTCACGAAAAACAGACAACTTGTTCCATTTACTGGCAAAACTGGCATCCAAAGAGGTGGATTTCAATGCCAATGTGGAAAGGGCGTTGAAGTCCGTCAATGCCATCCGGGGATCCACCAACCCCTTTAAATTCGTCTCAGAGGCCGTCCGGGCAAATACCTGTTGGTTCATTTCCCTTGGAGCATTGAGGTCCCACCAAGAGAGCCCTTGGCGTTGGGTAAATTCCTTTTCAAGATGTAGACGCAGTGCGTTCTCCGTGGATTTGATCAAGGGATAGATCTTGCCAGACACTGTTTCAGATACCGTATCGACCAAAATCCTGGCCGTGTTGAATCCTAATTTGTGGATGGCATGCACAAAAAGCAGTTCGCGAAAAGATTCCATGTCTACAACATCGTCGCTGCTTACCTTGACAAGGAAAGCGACTCCCGCTTGGTCTGTCGGCAAAGATAATTTGGTGGCTTGCAAGGTAATTCCCGTCGCCTTGTCGTCCAATTCGGTATGGTCCTCATTGAGCAGGGGATTTTTCCATAATTTTTCGGAATAACTGATCGCCAACACGAGTGATTTTACGGTGGTGATTTCCGATTTGCCTGAAGGATCTACGATCAGGACTTCAAAAATTTGCGTTGTTTTCATACCTAACTTGTATTATTCTTTTATAAAATTATATTATTTAAATTGGTTTTACAAAAGAAGAAGATGTAGGACGCATGTAAGAAACAGGCTAAAAAGTACGTGGATCAGATGTTTGAGAAGTGTTTTGACAACGACCCGATCTTTGAAGCAGGAAGGTCTTTCGTTGGTTTTCTACTCCGTTTTCAGTCAAAAAATAGAGGATTGGTTTTGGGAGAATTCAAGTCGAAAACATGGATTCGGAAGTACTTTTTGGCCTCTTGTTTCTTTGTTTTGTATTGCCATGTTATAATGGAATGTATCTCATTTTTCAGTAGAGGCAAGCACTGCCTCCAATGTGAGGAGCAGAAAAATCAGCCCAATGCCCCTTTGATGCGATTGTAGACCATGGAAGGATACCAAGGCCTTTGTTCTCCGAGCACCATTCTATACGCACGGCGGACTTCCTGAAATTGATGCATTAGGAGAAATTGGGTGGCGAGGCGATTTTCTTTTGGCAGAACGGCGCGATCATGTTTCTGCAGACGGAGGGCCATAAGTTCCAAACCGGCATGTGTGGAGGTGGCAATAATCAACCCTTCGCCCCAAGTTGGAAAATAGCCTCCTTCTATCTGGCCATTTTTGACATAGAGGAATGCATCGGATAAATGTTCCGCCAATTGCACTTCCCTGTTTTCGCCAGAAATAAGACGGTCCATTTGCATCACCTCATTCCGGTAAGGAGCCGTACAGGGAACAAGGAAAGGAGAAGGGGCAGAAGGTGTGACAAGCAGATTTCCTTGGAAGAAAATATACTCGGTTTCTGTTCTGAACCCTATTTTGTTATAAACAGGATATCCTGCCTCTGTGGCAATAAGGGATAGGGTCGTGTAGTACTGGGCTTGGAGTTGTGTTACAAGGTGCTGAGTAATACGAAACCCGATCCCGCGTTGGCGATAGGCAGGGTGCACGATAATATGGGCCAACCAAGCTGTTTTTCCATCTCTATGGATAGAGGCTCCAATGCCTACCACTTTTTCATCCACAATTACTTTGATGGGAAAGCAAAAAGAAGAGTGTACATAGTACTGGAATTCTGGGAAAATTTCTGGCCATCCTTCGGGTTGTAAATCCGTCAGGTAGGGGAGGTCGGAAGAAAGGAAGGGGAGGATTTCCATTGCATGCGATGCAGTACCAAATCAAAATAGGGCATATTCTGAGAAGAATCAAAGGGTAAACGCCCATCCTTTTAATAAATGCTAAAATTTTCATGTTATAAGGTGCCTTCATTTCGTTACCCAAAGTTTTGAATAGTGCTCATTTTCGATCGACGTCACTTTTACCACATACATTCCTTCGGTCAGGTTGCGGATGTCGAATGTATGGCGTGTTTCGTTGTTTCCTTGAATTTCCCGTATCATCCGGCCACTGAGGTCCAGAAGGGCAATTTTTTGGATGGGTCCTTCTGTTTGAACTGTCACCTCTGTCTGCGATGGGTTTGGGAAGAGTTGAAATCCGAGGCCAATCTTCGTTTCCTCTTCCCCCAATGCAGTAGTCAATGAGGAATACAATTGGCTTTTTGGCACAGTACGGAGCACTTGGCTATTGCTCTCCCATTGGAAAAGGATATTCGCTCCGCCAAAGTCTTCAAAATATTCGATCTTGATGTCGTACAATTTGCCCGCCTCCAATTGAATCTGGCCCGTATAGTCGATATCATAATCGTTCAGCCACTTGTCGATGACCAATTGCCCATTGATCCATAACCGTCGTCCATTGTCGGATCGGATGTGGAACGTGTACAGTTCGCTAAAAAAAGGCTGGATCTTGCCCGTCCAACGGGCGGAAAAGGCATCTATGCTCATGGAAGGATCGGGAGCACCATTTCCCCAGTTGAAATCGATGACTTCGTCGTTCCGCTCCAGTTTAGGGGTTTCGAAATTTTTTCCGTTAAAATATTGGCCCTGAAGCCCATTGCCTGTCCCGATTTTGTCTCCTTGGATTTCTTCCCAGGTTTCAAATTCAGTCAACCCAACTGCCTTATTGGGAGTCGGCGTCATGACGATACGTACCTTGGAGGTCGTAATCTGAGGAAAACGAACGGTGTTCCGGTCATTGACGGGTGAAGACGGAGTCCGGCTTTGTTGGGGGATCGTGGCCCAATCGTTCCCGTTCCAATATTGGAGCAAGTAAGAAGCAGGAATCCTCGTGTCGCCGTTGTCGTCGTAGAAGAGGGCATCTATCCGGTTGATGGTGCGGTTGGTGCCGTAATCGATGGCGAACCAATCGGTGGAATTTTTGGAAGTCCAGTTGGTCCAACGGCTTCGCGGTTCTACATCAAATCGGATCCTGCCATCCACGGCTTCCCACACATTGTCATACTGGCTGGTATAGGAGGCACTTGGCGTGGGAAAACCTGTTTTGTCCAAGTTGGTGGCGTAATTTTCCAGGATACCGAACCCATAATTGTGCGACAAGTCAGGAGAGGCGATGGGGACCAAGGCTTTCTTGAGATCAGTTTGGGTGTATAAGGCAGTTCCATCTTGATACACTTTTAGGCCCGTGCCTTTATTGTATCTAGTTCCTTTCTTATCATATAAGATCGTAATGAGGTGGCCATGATAGGGAACATCTTCCAGTAGGAAATAGTCCCAGGTGTCAGGGACAAGAGGATGGATTTCCAAGGTGTCGTCACTGCGGGGGCGTAAGCCAAGGAGGCCAGTAATGATAAGGTCGTTGTAGCTGGAATGGTTGTAATGTTGGCTTCGGTCTACCAGGTCGTAGGTCCATGTCGCTTGATCCGGGTCATGGGCCTCGGCGATATAG
>FTBA01000058.1_pt1 | contig 32910 bp, 27 predicted proteins | sample 1639221 | NCBI WGS metagenome assembly FTBA01 (sample SAMEA3914864, study PRJEB12502) | metagenome | biome: forest; material: soil | place: USA | collected 2012-03-12 | depth 0.3 m | reverse complement strand
GAATGGCGTGTGACCGCTTGGATGGAAAAAAGTCCATCCCCTATGGCGATTCCCATCACGGACGTGACAGGTCTTACCACGCTGACCTCCGTGCCGGGAACGCTTTCTTTTGTGTTACAAGGGCAAACCTGCCGTTTGTTGCCTACGAAGGAAAACGGCAAGCTGTTCCTCGTGTTTGCCGATCAGAGCAATGGGGATGAAACCTACCCCTCCGGTCGTTTCCTCTATGCCGATTGGCCCGATTCCACGGGAATGACGGTGCTGGATTTCAATAAATCCTATAACCCGCCTTGTGCATTTACTTCGTTTGCTACCTGTCCACTTCCTCCTTCTCAGAATTTTCTGTCTTTAAAAGTGACGGCTGGTGAAAAAACGTGGCACGGAAACCAACACTAGTTTCCATGCAATAGAAGCTAGCAAGAGGGATAGGCTAGAATACGTCGTACACCACCGTCATATAATAAAACCCTCCGATGCTGGGTCCGCCAAGGAAACTGTAATAGTATTTGTTCAACAGATTGCTGGCCCCTATTTTCAAGTTCACTTTGTTTTTCATCAAGCTGTAATTGATTTGGGCGTCAAAAGTGGAATAAGAGGGTACCTGGCCGGTAGCCAAGGCAGATTGCCATAAGAAATTCTGTTGCCAACGGTAATTGAGGGAAAATCCAAGTTGCTTGACAAGCTTAGGGTTGCTTATACTAAGGTTGTAGATCCATTCCGGCGTGTTGAAACCATCTTCCAAACCATCTTGCTGGTCTTTTCGGTCCAATTTGGCATAGGTGGCATTTCCGTTCAGTTTGAATTGTTTGGGCAACTGATAGCTAAGTCCGAGTGTTCCTCCAAAATTATAGCTGACCGTTTTCGAATTCGTCCATAAACGGTAGGGGGATTGTTTGCTTTTGTCATTTAAATAGGTGGGAATGCTGTCGGGATTGCTCGTTTTGGGAATATTGGCATTCACTTGCGCTATGAGGTTATGGTAGATATTGTAATAGGCATCGAAGTCTATGTAAAGGCGGCCGTCAAAAAGGCTGCTTCTGTATCCGGCTTCCAAGCTTGTCACATGTTCCGGTTGCAGATAGGTGTAGTTGTTCCGCTTTAGTAAGGATTGTTCCTTGGCGATGGCCGCTGCCTGGCTCATGCCGTTGTTGTTCACATCGTTGGTTACTGCCGCCTGAAAGGCAGAAATGGAATTGGCCAGATAACTATTTTCAAAAATTCCATTGGACATCACAGGCAATCCTCCTACACGCTTTACCCCTCCGCTGTTGATATTCGAAAATGCTTCGAAGATGCTGGGAAAACGGTAGCCGTTTTGAAAGGAAGCCCGAAAGTTGTGGGTAGGGACAGGAGAATACACGACCGCCAAGCGGGGATTGAACTTAGGGTCGAAATACTGGTTCTTGTCTATCCGTAAGACTGCGTTCACCTTTATCTTGTCTTTCCATAGGTATTTCGTCGCTTGGACGAATCCGCCTACTTTCCAATAATTCAGGTCATGACCAGGGGAAGTGGGATTAATGAAATAATTGCCGTCCGGGATCACGTTGTAGTTGCGGAAGTCGCCACCGTACATCAGGTTCAAACGGTATTTGTCTTTTAATACCGGAAGTAACGCCTGCGTGAGGTCATGTTGTGCTTCTGCATGGTACATGTGGGTACGTACTTGGAGTGCTGCCCCGTAATCCCAATTGTTCACGCTTCGGAGCTGGGAGATCAGGTTGGAAAATTGTTCGGTTCCCGGTTGGGGTCTTCCATTGTCGGCCGCAATACGTGCATCTGCCATCGCATTCGCCACCGAAAAGCCATTGGAGATGTCTTGGTTGAAACGGTTGCTGAAGTCGGCGCCCCATTGTTTGTCTGTTTTAAAGCTTCGGTCGATATTTTCGGCCATGGAACGGATATTGTATGACCTTCCCGTATTTTCACTGGTAAGGTAGGTCTTGAACTGGATGCTGGGTGTTTTGAAGGCTATCCCGTGTTGTTGGGTCAGGTAATCGTCCAAACGGAACCGGTTGGTACGTTGGTACGTGGTATTGAGGTAAGCAGCACGGTACACATAGGAAATTTCGATCTTCGTCGTAGGACGGTAATACAATCCGACATCGCCTTTTATATTTTGCAACGTGTAGTCGGTCACGTCTTTTTCAGCATAGCCTGTTCTGCTTACTACATATTGTTTCCCGCCCAATTTTAGTTTTTGGCTGTTTGACGAGGTTTCGTCCCCATAATTGTTTACCAGATCACTTCCCGGATTTTGATTCCCCAAGAGGTTTGTGGAGATATTGGCATTGGGATTCAAGTCTGTCCGATTGTCCGCATACCAATCGGTTCCCCGCATGTACGCCCCATTTATTTTGAAGGCAAATTTTTTGTTGAAAGCTTTTGCATACCGCAACGTAGTCTCGTTAAAAGGAGTGGCAGAAGAAGTTTCCGCATCGTTTACATGGTTTAGACCCAGTTTGTGCGAAATGCTCAATCCTTGAAAAAGGAAAGGATCTTTTGTGATGAAATTGGCCGCCCCGTTAATGGCATTCATGCCGTACATGGCTGAGGCGGAACCTGGGATTACCTCCACCCTGTAAATGTCCAAATCGGTCGGGCCCATGGAATTGGCAATAGGAGCTCCGATATGGGGTGCTTGGTTATCCATTCCATCTACCATTTGCACAAAGCGGACATTGGTAGTATTCGTAAACCCACGGGCATTGATCACTTTGAACCCAAGGCTCGGCGTAATCATTTGGATGCCTTTCAAATTTTCGATGGCATCGAAGAAAGAAGGCTGGGCACTTTGTCGGATGTCTTTTAACCCCAATTTTTCGATGCTCACAGGGCTTTGCAGGAGTTTTTCTTCTTGCTTGGAGGCCGTCACGACTACTTCATCTAATTTCTGGACCCTAGTTGTGTCCAATTTCAACGAATCACGTTGGGAAAAACAAAAGAAGGGGAGAAGAAAAAGAGAGAGTAAAATGAGGCGCATATCGTTATTCATTATTGAGAATAACGAAAGTAGTAAATTAGGTATAATTACTCAAATTGATTGAGTAAAAATCAGAAAAATAAGGGCTGTTTACTCAAAAAATCTTGAAATAAAATATTAAATTGTTTGAAAAGTACTATTGCTTTTTCTCCTTTTGCGGTCAATACGGTAGTTCCTCCACCCTTTCCGCCTCGTTGGAGATGTACCAAGGGTTCTCCGGCACGTTCGTTCATTTGTGCCACTAATTTCCAAGCTTGTTGATAGGACATTTTCATTTCCAAGGCTGCTTTTCGTAGTGATCCGGTTTCCCGGATCTTTTCAAGCAGCTCGATCCGGCCATAGCCCAAAAAGGCCCCTTGTTCGGTGTCGAGCCATATTCTGCCATTGGGAATCAATTGCATAGGCAAAAGTGTAGAAAAACAAAATAGGGAAATGGGAAGGAAACTTCCAAGCAAACATTCCTTTCATCAGAGGGAAATTTCGTTTTATGGGAAATCCCACCTAAATTTCCGATTGCATTCCTTTTCGTGGTACTTTAAAACCTATTTCGTTGAAAATAGTTGTGCTGTCTCTGTTTCTGGCGATAGGTTGGACCTTGACAATTGGCCAAAATCTGGACATTCGTCTTCTCCGCGATATCAATTTGGGAAGGCAAGAGAAATTGGATGGTACATTTGAATTTTTATCTGCGACTACCTATTACCCTTGCATTGGGTTGCCTATTTTGATCGCTGTGGCAGGAGGGGCAACAAAAAATCCGGTGATTCGGAACAAGGGCATCGAAATGGGCCTTTCTATCATGATGGCAGAAGGCATTGCGTTGGGCTTAAAATATACGGTGAAAAGAAAAAGACCCTACGAAACCTATCCCGATGTAGAGAATCAAGGAGTAGAGAATGACCCTTCTTTTCCTTCCGGCCATACCTCGGCCGCATTTTCTTTGGCTACCACCCTGAGCCTCAACTTTCCCAAATGGTATGTGGTGGCACCAGCGTACGCATGGGCTTCTTCTGTGGCCTATTCCAGGGTTGATTTAGGTCTACATTATCCTTCCGACATATTAGTTGGGGCATTAGTAGGCTCAGGATCTAGCATATTGTGCCATTATTTAAATCGTAAAATATTTCAAAAAGCAAAGCAAAAAGCAGAAATACAAGAATAAGTTTTCCTGCTTTTTCAACCTTGATCAAATGGACAATATCCCTTCCACGCCACCGTCCTTCTGACTCCCAGTGATGGCAGAAACGGCTATTTTAAACAAGGTCACCATTTTGCCATGTTGGGTGTCCCAATAATGGGCATGTTCCGGCATTACACGGATGACGGTGATCCGTGGGTCGTCTTTTCCTTCAGGAAACCAAGCTTTTGCCAGCGGGCTCCAAAGTTCGTCTATCTTTTCCCGGTCCTTGGAGATTTCGGCATACCCGTAAATGGATAGAAATTTGGTATCGCTAGGTTTGGCATAGAGCAACTGTACTTGGTCGTTGGTTTTTATGTCGTCATTTTTATTGCTCTCTACAGCGCTTATGAACCATATATTTCCTTTTTCATCCACGCTTTGAGTCGCCATCGGGCGTGCTTCAAAAGGCAATTCCCGGATGTTGGTGCAGAACATGCAAATTTGGATGTCTTCTGCCAATTCTTTCATCTTGGCAATGGCTTCCTGGTTTTCTAAATGTTGTATGCTTCCCATATCTTTTGGTTTTTCGTTTGGGAAGAAGGGGAAAAAATGATGCCAGCTTTACATGCAACGGATCCCCAGCGAAGGACAAAGGAGGGAAAATATGGCAAATGCCACTCCATGTGTTCGGAGCGGCTTTGCAAGAAGAATGCCTATTTTTTATTTTTTGACAACGAAAAGGTACGCGTAAAATTGAATCCCCAACGGAACTGCCCTTTTTCCCAAGTCGAAGAAGTATAAGGGATGTATTGGTTTTCCAACAAAGCTGTACTGTTCATAAACGTAATCTGAAAAATATGGCCGCCCGTTTCGATTTCTATCCCGGCTCCCAAAGGGTTGTACAAATCAAGCCCATTGCTTTTGAAATAATCGAACACGCCACTTTGCCTTACGACATAGAAATAGTCCGCAATGAAGGCAAATCGCTTGGATAATTTTATCCTGCCCCCAATGCCCAAGGCATAGGAATCATTTCCATCTCCATAACTAACGGCGTTATAATGGACATAGGTGGGCAACAGAGCCAAAGAAAACCGGCTTCCAAATTTCCGGACGATAATCGCCTGGCCCACGAACGACCATCTGTCAGAGAAATTGTCAAAATGGTCAGGTACAGTAGGATTTACATTGGACTCCATGGTCGATACCACGGCATTGCCAAATAACGTAATGCCAATAGGACTTCGATTGTCGGTCGTCTGTTCCAACAATTTGAATTTGGCACTGCCCTCGTATAATTCCCGCAGGGCAGTAGCCCCTTTGCATCGCGAAATGCCGACGGTCAATTTATCAGTGATACCATAGTCGAACGCGAAGCGGATGTCGGAAGCGTTATCGGTGCCAAAAAATGTCCGCGCCCCTCCGTATTTGCCTGCCGCATCCCCGAAACGGTGCGCAATGCTCAAGTTCAACTGATGCTTTTTCATCGTTTCGTTGGATTGCGCATTTACGATGCGGGTGGTTTTGAAAGTAGCAAAGACAGGTTTGCTCTTTTTGCTACTCGGTTCGTCTTCAAAAAGTTTTCCCATGTCTTCTTGTGACCATGAAAGAAAAGGAAAAGCGATGCAAGCTGTCATGGCCGACAGCTTGCGTACAGAATAATGCCCCATGTGCAAATGCCGTTTTTTTAATTAATTAGAGGCGATTTGTTTGGGGTGGTAATTGGTTTTGATTTTTATTTCGATGTCCTCGGCGATTTTGGTGAACAAAATGCTGGGGATTTCTATTTTATGGTCCGCCAATTTCACTTTAAAGTTGGAAGTGGCCGTATATTTTCCGTCTTGATAGACCAACGTGGCAGGTACTTTGTATTCCTTGGTCACCCCGTGCATCGTCAATTTCCCGAGGATGTGTACATGGTAGGTACCAGGTTGTGTGATGTTGGGGTGGTCGATGATTTTTCCGTCGAATAAGGAATAAGGATATTTATCGCTTTCCATGTAGTTCTCGTTGAAATGTTCTTCCATTAACTTGGCTTTGAACCCGAAACTAGTGTTTTCCACTTTGGCATATATTTGGCCAGTTTTGATATTCAAGGCAGAAACAGCCGTTTTACTATGTGCGTCGATGTCTTCAACAGGGGTGGAGGAATAAAAAGAAACTTCCGCATTTTTGCTCACGAACAAGTCTTGTCCGAAAGTAAGGGAAACAACTCCCAAGAAAGCGAATGCAAATGTGTGTAGCGTTTTCATAATGTTTAAATTTTAAAGTAGATAATAGGTAAGGGATTCAAAAAGCATAAAAACGGTTGATCGGGTTAATTTTCGGGCATTCCTCTGTCCATCCAGGCCTGAATTAGCAACTTGTCCCGCTCTGGGAACGGAAATTTAGGTGTAGGGGGCATGGTTTCATTAAGCATCGTCTTTGTCACGATGGCTCCGAATGTCACGGCATTGTGGTACGTGTTGTCGTTTAACCACCACATTTCGGCAGACCCGCCGGATCCATGGCAGGTGGAACAATTTTTTTGCAAAAGGGGATGGATAAAATTCGCATACGACACATTCTGTTCTGTGATGCTGTCGTTGGCCAATGGCTTATTTGGGGCAATGTATCCCCGTTTTTTATAACATCCGGATCCCAACAAGAGCCCTATTCCAGCAATCCATACGGCCATGAAATCCACCATGTGCATCCTCTTTTTCGGCATAAGTACTTTTTATTGTAAATGTCCGGCCTTGCTTATTTGGCCGTCAAAATGTTGTCGCATAAAAAGCATTGGGATAAAGAAATGCCTCCCATTTCTTACCCCAACAAATCAAAGGTAAAAGCAATGAAAATAATGTGCAATTTTTTTGAATTAATTCTTATTATTTCATATGTAAAAACCACTACCACTTGGTAATTAAAAATAGGCAGATTATGTCAAAAACAAATAAAATAGTACGCTTAACAGTAAAAAAATACAAAGGATATATTTTTCAATTATAGGCTATTTTGTTCGAAAAACAAGAATAAAATGGGTTAAAATAGTGTATGAACCAAATTTAGAGCTGCTTTATGGTTCCAATACTACGATTTTTAGGCCAAAAGATGCCTTCTTTTGTTTATTTTATTACAGGTCTTTTTTTTTAAATGAGCTAAAATGAGGATTGTATGGCTTTCAAAGCGGTTTTTGTCCTAAAAAAATATTCCGGTAACCTTATCTTAGAAAACGTCAGGAGAAGTGGAAAGGATGTGCCAGTAGATATTCCGATGCATTCATGCTTGTTTTTAAGCCTGGTTGTGGCATGTAAAAAAAAACACATTCCCAGCGGCGTAAAGCAAATGAGAATGTGTGAGAGTACGAGGTCCCAAAAGAGGACCGTATTATTGTGCGGCTGCTTCGAAGCGGAGCTTTTGGTCCATAATAAAAGTGTTGAGCGATTCTAAGTGCCTCGTTTCCCTGTTTGAAAGATCCATGCCTTTTAATTTGATGAGGCATTTGACAGCGCTCGTATAATCTTCCAAAATATTGTATCCTTCGATCAGGTTAAAGAGGACTGCCATGGTCACTTTTTCGTTGATCCTTGCCTTTTTTTCGCTTAGGTTCGATTCTGTCATGGCCTTTTCCCACGCTTCCACGCTTTTTTTCATTTCCACGATGCCTTCTTTTTTAAAGCCTCCATCAATGGTGTTAAACGCGAGTTGGGCGGTGGTATAAGCAGTGGTAAGGTCTTGGTAATCTCCCTTTTTGTCTTTCAATGTATAGAGTTTGGTCTCGCGGCTCACAGTACTAAATCCGAAATTGAAATTCAATTGGTTGCCGGCACGCTTCATGTTGGCTCCCGTGATGTCTTCGTCGTATTTTTTTGTAAGGGCCTCCTTGTTCTTTTCCCAATAGGCATTGAGGTCGTACTCCGAATCGAAATCCTGTGTCGTGGCTTCGGTATACTCGTTCGTTTTTTCTACCGTTTCGTCCATCAAGGTCCCCTTATCAGGCGCTTCCACTTTTAACATGACAGGGTGCCTGTACTTCATCTTGTATTTGTATTTTTTCACGACAGAAGAAACTCCGTTCACCACTTTGGCATGGTCCGATGCCACCTTTTCCGGATCTTGTATTTCAAACCCGTTCAGAATTGCCGTGATTTTTACAGGATTGGCCCCGTTTACCATGTACCCGTCCAGCTTTAGGTAGGTAGTGGCAAACAATTCTTTGTTATACTCTGTACCGGTGGTCGACAGGGTCACGATTTCCTTCTCCGGCTTGGGCACATACGCCCTGGTCGGTTTTTGGCTGTCCAAAAGGAGTTTCTCGGCCGTTTTCTTTCCGATCGATTTGTTGTTGTAGTCATCCATCGCTTTTTTGTAATCGGCATCCGCTTGTTTTGACTGTTCCTCGTATCGGGTCATGTCTTGTTTGTACTTCTCGTCGGCTTTTGCCTGTGCTTCTTTGTATTCTGCCTTCAGTTCTTGGTTTTTGGCATCGTAGGACTGTTCTACTTTGGATACATAGCCTTTGATGTCTTTTGACAGTGGTTTCAGCGGCAGACGTTGGTACTTGTAGGTAATGTCTTCTTGGTCAATGTTCTGCGAGAGAACCGCAGACACGATGGACACACAAAATGTGAAAGTTGTAAGTTGCCTTTTCATATGTTTAATTAAGGGATGAATCTTCAAATCTATGGGTAATTTTTAAATTAGGCAAAAAGGGCCGTAACAGGAAAAGGAGTGACAGCTATGGAGCATTTTATTACCTTTGAAAACCCAGATCCAGTTGCCTTATGAGTAGTGATGAAAAGAAGTTACAAGTAGGAGATCAAGCCCCTGATTTTGTCTCGAAGGACGAAGAAGGAAGGGAAATAAAGCTCCGCGATTTTTTTGGCAAAAAGATTGTCCTCTATTTTTATCCCAAGGACGATACGCCAGGTTGTACTGCACAGGCTTGCAACCTTCGGGACAATTATCTCCAATTGATGCATCTAGGGTATGTGGTGCTCGGCGTAAGCAGAGACGACGAAAATTCCCACAAAAGTTTTAAGGAGAAATACACGCTTCCTTTTCCCTTGATAGCGGATGTGGACAAAAAGATCAACGAAGCCTATGGTGTTTGGGTACAGAAGGAAAAAGAAGGGCTAACCTATTGGGGAACAGCCCGAACGACTTTCCTGATCGACGAAAAAGGCGTTATCACGGGAATTATCGACAAAGTAGATACTGAAAATCATTCTCAACAAGTGATGGAACAATGATATTTCCGATCGGATCGGCATAATTTGACGTGTCCTATTTGCGTTTTGTGCACAAAAAGACAGGAGCAACCTTTTCCAAGACCCATGCTTGAATTAAAGGCATTCAAAAAATACTATCAAACCAAGTTGGCCTTCGCGGCCGACTCCTATTCGTTCGAGAAGGGAATTCATTGGGTAAAAGGACACAATGGGTCGGGAAAAACTACGTTGTTCAAATCGCTGGCAGGCATATTGCCTTTTGAGGGAGAAGTGTATTTAGAAGGGGTTTCTTTAAAAAAATCGCCGGTTTTATACCGGATGCATGTCAATTACAGCGAAGCGGAGCCTGTTTTTCCTTCCGTCGTGAGGGGAAAGGAACTGGTCGACCTCTTTGCACGTCACAAGAAGGCAAGAAATAGTCAGGCAAACGAACTGGGCGAAAGATTACGGATCGAATTTTTGGAGGAACCGACGGGCACTTATTCTTCCGGAATGGGAAAAAAACTCTCTTTGTTGCTCGCCTTTCTCGGAAATCCGAAGGTGATTTTATTGGACGAGCCGCTTGTTACTTTGGACACCGCCGCCGTATCGGCTATTTTGTCCCTCATCGAAGAGTACAAAAAACAAGGAGTCTCCTTTCTTATTTCTTCTCACCAAGCGTTTGAAGAAGAAGCGTTGGTGCCTGACTTTACCCATGTCCTGTCAAATGGAGCCTTCCATGCGTAATCGGGACTGTTCATTGCTTTTCCGACTGCTTGTCGTTCCTTTTTTCCGGGAAAACGGGGCCATGATTGCCGTGGTCTATTTTATTTGCTTTGGTTTTTTTGAGGGAATTCCGAATGCCATCGAAGTACATCGGAGCATGATGCACGATATCTGTTCCCTCGGCTGGGCCTTAGGAGCCTCTTGCTTGTTGTGGGGAGTCTATTACCTGAAATCGGTGTCTTTTGTGCTGAGGGAACTGAGAGAGCACAAAAACGAATGCCTCTACGTGCTTGGACTTGGGAATGGACTGTCTGTTTTTGCGTCCTTGCTGTTTGTTTTCGCTGTCATTTCGCTCCCGATTTCCCTGTATGGCTTTTTTACAACCTTGGTTGGCATCCAATCCGGTCTCTTGGCTGCGTCGGCTGCCGTCGTATCTGTCCATCTTTTGTTTCTACTTGGCGGAGCCTTTCTGTGCGTATCTCTTTTACGGAATGCCCATGTGAGGATTCAGCTCCCGTTTCCGATCCTGTGGAGTGTCCGGATCTCCCTCCCGTATTATCTCTATTTCGGCCGTGACCTGCTACTGAACAGGAAAGTGCTGTTATTGATGAATAAATTGATTTCCCTCTCGGTCCTGTGGGTAGGAGGATATTTGATGAAAACCCAAGGCTTGGATCTTCGCTTTGGATTGATGTGCATGATAGCAGCAGCCACCAGCCATGCCGTCCTTCTTCAAAAATTGCGTGAAGTAGAAGACGAAACTATGGAATGGCTAGGCAATTTGCCCGTTGTGCCTTTTGCCCGCTTTTGCGGATACCTTGCCTTTTTTGCCTTGCTATTGTTCCCCGAGATGATTTTCTTGGTAAAATTTGTTCCAGGACTACTTCAATGGCAGGATCTCCTGGTGTTCTTGGGACTGGGCGTGGCGGCTCTTTCCTTAGTGCACAGCCTTTTGTTTAAGACTGGTATGAATTCCGACAAGTTCACGAACCAGGCATTTGCTTCTTGGCTTCTCATGACCTTTTCCATCCAGTTCAAGTTGCCTCCCTATGCCGTACTACTTTTTAGTTTAGGGCTCTCTCTTTGGTACTACAAGCGACGTTATTATCTCTACGAAAAGGCAGCATAGAATGGTTGTGCTCGGATGACCGCAAGAAAAATCATGGCATGGTTTTAGAATAACATTCACACGATCCTATTTCCACGATGAAGCTATTTACCTGCAAAAATTGCCGCAACACGGTCTATTTTGAAAATCATACATGCCTGAGATGCAGTGCACCTTTAGGCTTCGATCCTCAGTCGCTCTCCTTGGTGACTCTCAGCCCCAGTCAGGTACAAAATGAATACACTGATACGAAAGACAAGAACAAACAGTATAAATATTGTCTCAATTTGCAACAAGGAGGCTGTAATTGGCTTTTGCCTGTCGGAGAGGACAAAGTATATTGCATGGCATGTGAATTGAACAATACGATCCCTGCCCTGTACATTCCGGAAAATTTACGGAGCTGGCAGAAAATAGAAGTGGCCAAACACCGCCTCGTATATTCCTTGCTCCGTTTGAAATTGCCCCTAAAAAGCAAGGCTGAAGACATGCAAGAGGGGTTGACATTTGAATTTTTGGCGAATATCAATGCCAATGAAATGATCATGACAGGCCATGAAAATGGGGTTATCACCTTGAATATCAGTGAAGCGGATGAAGTGGAATTGGTACGCCATAAGCATGATCTAGGTGAAAATTACCGGACATTGTTAGGGCATTTGCGCCATGAGATCGGGCATTACTATTGGGATCGGTTGATTGCAAACGGACCTTATTTGAATGAGTTTCGCGCTGTTTTTGGCGATGAACAGCAAGATTACGCCAAAGCATTGGAGGCGTATTATGCCGGGACGCCACCAGTGGATTGGATGAATCGGTACATCAGCATGTATGCAACTTCTCATCCATGGGAGGATTGGGCGGAAACTTTTGCCCACTATTTGCATATGATGGATACCATGGAAACGGCTTATTCTTTCGGCATTTCGATCGATCCGGAAGAAGTACGGGATGCCACCATGGAAGCCGATATTCACAAAAATCCCTATGAAGTAGAAAAGTTCGAGAAGATCCTGAAAATGTGGTTGCCTCTGACTTTTGCGGTAAATAGTCTGAACAGGAGCATGGGATATGCCGATTTCTATCCGTTTGTCATTTCAAAAGAGGTGGAGAAGAAACTCGCCTTCATACACGATGTATGCAGGAAAGCCATAAAGAAACCAAGTTTGATGTCGTTTGCTTCCTAATTTGATCTTATTTATACATCCATGAAGTTTTTGGTCCTTCTTTCTTCGTGTTTTTGCCTATTAGTAGGATGCACTAGCATGGACATTGGTTCCCAAACAGATGCATCTGTAAAAAAAGAAACCTATTCCACCTACGCATGGGTGAAACGTTCTAGGCACTACAAGCATGCCGATGCGAAAGTGGACAATGACATCGTAAGGGGAAGGATCATGGAGAATGTCAATAAAGAGATGGAAACCAGAGGATTCCGTATCGACAGCCTGGCGCCTCAGCTTTTGATGGATTTCGATATTTTAACGGAAGAACGGTCCTTGCAAGCGAATTCCCAAGCCGATTCTGCCGACTCTATCTTAGAGCCCTATGTAGGGATTTATTCGCCTTTTTCTACGTGGCCTTCTCCTTCCGTCTCGTACGGAACGGCCAAAACGACGTATGAAAATGGGACAGTATTTCTTTATGTGGCCGACAAAGCGGGAAAAAAGCTTCTTTGGAAAGCTTGGGCAGATGGATCGGTAGAAAATGTCCGGCATTTTGAAGAAGAACTGCCCAAAGACATCCACCAGATGTTTCGAAAATTTCCACTCAAAGCAGTCAGGTAACTCGGTTTAATCCAAGCTGTCATTTTTACTATTAATTTAGGGCTTCCTCTGGCGTCTTTTTATGGGAAGTTTCTTTCTGTATTATATCATCTCATTGCTCCTTATTTTACCGCTTGCCTCCCTTTTTATAGAGTCGAGATTGAAGAGAGGGGAGAGATTCACATTTGAATTGGCCATGAAATGGTTTGTTTTTTGGGCAGTGGGCATCCGATTGTTCAGTGCTGGAATCACTCAAATACTGCACCCCGCTTTTACCGGTTCTATTCTCCATTTGCCCGAGTCTGGTTTTATTATCGTGCGCGAATTGGGTTTTGCCAATGTTTGCTTCGGCCTACTTGGCATTGTTTCGGTTTGCAAGGCATCTTGGCGCATACCTGCTGCTTTTGCAGGAGGGCTATATTTGGGAACGGCAGGGATCCAACACGTCCTCAAACTATCGGAAGGCATGAATACCAAAGAAACGATCGCGATGATATCGGATCTTTTTATCTTTCTTGTGATGGTTTTTTATTTAGGATCTCAAGTGGTTTCCAAAAAATGAAAAAAGTCTGCTCAAAAAGGTCTTGCCTGTCTTATATAAACTTTAAAAAAATGAAAACATTTAAAAAAATCCTCAAATGGTTGGCTGCAATTGTTCTTTTGCTTGTCGTGGCCGGGTTTGCGCTGTATTGGATCTACCTACGGCCCGTGATGCAGAAAATGGAACAAACGCAATGGATTCCCTATGACAAAGACCTTACCCTCGTATTGGGTGGCGGTGGCAACAGCGGAATTTTGGTCTCGGATAGCTTGATAGTTGTCATCGACACGAAAATGGGAGAGGCGGCCGAAGATTTGGCCAAAAAGGTGAAAGAATTGGCAGGAAAAAAGCCTATTCTGGTCGTGAATACGCACTATCACATGGATCACAGCAAGGGAAATGTAGAATACAAAGGCCAAACCATCCTTGCGGGAGGGAATTATACCAAGCAACTCTGGATTGAAAAGGCGGGAGAGGAAACTTTGCCCACACAATGGTTGAAGGACAGTATGGACATCCGGATGGGAGACGATACGCTCACACTGTTCAATTTGGCCCGGAATGCGCACACGGAAAGCGACGTGGTGGCTTACTTGCACAGGCGGAAATTGTTGTTTGGAGGAGATGTGATTTTGAATGGCCAAGTCCCTGCCCTCCACGGCGCAGCCGATCCCCAAGGATATATGGACGCGTTTAAAGAGTTGCCCCAGAAATTCCATATTGAGAAGATCGTGCCCGGACATGGTCCAGTAGGCGGTTTGGAAGTCATCGAAAGTTTCCGGCACTATTTCCTTGACATGGAAACGGCGGCGGAGGATAAATCCCAAAAAGATGCCTTGGTGGCCAAATACCGCGATTGGACGCAAGTTCCCATTATGATGTCGCCAGGTGCCACCATTTCCAAATTGGAAGAAAAACCATTGTCGAAATAAAAAGACTTGTCCCATGGGCAAATGCTGGGCATCGGTCAGGGAATGACCGGTGCCTTTTTTAGTCTGAAAGGATTTGGAGTACAACTACAGCATGTACTCTTTCATGTTGTTGAAGTTCCTAAGTAAAAATTCTCGTTCATCGAGATGACAGCTTGTATAGGGTGACAAGCAGAACACTGTCATGCTGACGCCAGGAAGCATCTACTAGCAGAAGACCTATTAAATGAGATCCCTCGTTCCTCAGGGTGACAGTCTGTTCAGGATGACAAGTACAAACAATGTCACCCCGATGTGAGGATGGATCTTTAAAGGCTATGAGGCATATGTGTAGAACCGGGCATGGATATTTTACAGGAAAAATGTACATTGTCTGAAGGAAGGTGCGAGTTACCATCTTTTGCTAGAAAGAATAAAAACAAAGCAATGGGAACAAGAAACCATCACGTACCTGTGTTGATACCATGATGTTAGGGGGAAGATTTACATTGTTTCTGGTGTGTTGGGTAGTTTCTTTTGGCGTGGATGCCTCCGTTACAGGGCTCATCCAAGATGCCGAAACCAAAGAAGCGTTGCCTTACGCTAATATCACGGTGTTGGGAAAATACAAGGGTACAGTCGCAAATGCCGAAGGACGCTATGTTCTTGATTTGGAAGGGATAGCCGCCACCGATACGGTTCTTTTTACCTATATGGGCTATCAAACATTTAAAATTACGGCTGCCCGGCTTCAAGAAGTGGAGATCATTGCGCTGCAGCCCGTGGCCGTAAAACTTTCTGAAGTGCAAGTACTTTCCAAGGTTTATTCGGCAGAGCAGATTATCGAACTCGTGGAAAAGAATTTTGAAAAGAATTATTCTGCACCTCCTACCAGTCAGCAGTTGTTTTGCCATAAGTATTCTTTGTTTCCAGTGAAAAATGGGAACAAAGTCATGGTAAAACAATCCGACTTTCCGGGATTGGACAAAAATGTCTTTAATGGGCTGTTGAAAAAATTGCCGAACGAGTTTATCGGGTACCAAGATGCGATCGTAGCGTTATACACTAAGGGAGCGGAACATAAATTGGTACCTATTAAGGCCATTTCTTTGGAGGAAGGTTCCCAGCAAGCCTTAATGAAGGAGTTTGAAGGCAAATTAGGTGGCTTCATGGCCGATTTCGAAAAAACCAATGAAAGCAAAGACCAATATTATAAGATCCGCACGGGAATTTTAAGCCATAAAATAGGCAAGGGCGAAACTGATTGGGACGTATACAAAGAAGATTCGCTCCATTATACCGTCCAAACAGACCTTATCAAAAGCGAACTGCTTTTTTTATACCACGATTACACGCGGCTAGAGAGCAAAAACTGGGAGTTTATCACAAGCCCGCACAAATACCTCTATAGATTGGAAGAAACGACTATCCTGAACGATGAATTGGTGTACAAGATCTCCTTCAAACCGAAGGGAAGGGGACTTTTCCAAGGAATGTTGTATGTGTCCACCAGTACTTTTGCCATCCTGCAATTGGATTTCTCCTTTGAACAAGGTCGCCAGACAGAAAAAATCCAGCTCTTCGGCTTAGGACATGCCATGAATTTCAAAGGCGCACATGTGTTGTTCGAAAAGGGCAGGCAGGGGTATTTCGTGAAATACCTTTCCGTTCATCAAAATGAATCGGCTTCCGTTGACCGCGATTTCGTCCTTGTAAAGAAACAAAAACGCCTTTTACTAGATAAAGAGTTGAACGAATTGAAGTTACAGGTAGATGTCGCTTTTGATATACAGAGTTCCTGGGAAGTACTTCTTTTAGACAGGGAAGAAATCGAAGCACAGCAATTCGATAAAATCGAACAGCCTTCTTTTATGAAATTTAAAAAGGAATATGTGTATACACCCGAGATGTGGGGCAACCATACCGTTTTGGCGCCCACTTCCGAATTGGCCAAATACAGGAGGAGATAAGGATTTTTTTTGTGTGGCAAGGTTTTTAAAGGACGGAAAGAAAACGCGCCTTATGCTAGTGCTTACTGTTGTCTTTTTTATTGCCATCATCGTAGCCGTCCTCTATGCTGGGGGGTACTTCAAGCAAAAACACCGAAGCGGAACAAAAAGTGGATGGATTCGATGAGAAGGGACCTTCGCTATTTTTTGCACATTTTCACATAACTGGCGATGCCGTCCAATGATGTAATTCTGACTAGATAGAAACCCGATTTTAGTTCTGCTGTTTCGATGATCGGGGCAGCCGGTATTTCTTTCGCAAATTGGCCATCCAGAGTGAAGAAAGTGAGCATTTTAATCCCTTCACTGTGTTTTAAAAAGATAAATTCTGTGAATGGATTTGGGAAAATGGCATTAGTCGCCGCATAGGTAGCCTCATCCAAGGAGAGTGGCGTGTCTGAGTAGGCACTCTGGGCACCATATTCGTTGAGTGCTTTCACCCGATAGGTTGCGCCAGATATAAAGTCTGGATCTATAAAATCGGAAGTCTGACTGGTACCGATTAAGGTATCGTTCCGAAAAATCACGTAACCTACTGCAAATTTCGGTGCATCCCAAGCCAAAGAACCACCGTTCACGGTCAAATTCATGGGAGGTTCCGTAGCGGTAGAAAAAGGAAGAGGGTTCCAAGAATCAGATCCTGTTCCGTAATTAAATACATTGTCGATCGTATAGCGCGCAGCCTGTGCAAGAGTCAGTTTTTTTCCCCAGGTGGCACGGATTGGATTGATAGGATTTCCCGTAAGGTCCATGCTGTTGTATTCTGCATAAAAGCCAGTAAACTGGTTATCGGCATCGTCCCCAGCAGTGGCCCATACTGCCCAACCGATGTCTTTGATGTGGGGTCCCATTTTGGTATTCAAATACACTGTTTTCCCAAAATCTTTCCACGGTCTGCCAAGGTAATAGCTTTGTGCCGGTACATTGGCATTGGCGGTCAATTGGCAATTATTGTATACGAGTCCAAACTCCCTGGGCGTTCCAGAGGGGGCGGTAAGGTACTGCCCTCCGACGACTGCATTGATGCGGGAGGATTCGAAAAACGCAGTTGCGCTCCCAAACATGAAATCCGTTGCTCCTTGGATAAAACAATTCAGGTAATATTGCCGCGTGTTTGGTTGTTTAGGATAATGGCTGTCCTGAAAACTGACTACTTTACAATTTTTGAATACTTGTTTGTCTCCCTCTGTCATTAAAGCAACCGCTTGGTTGGTGCTTCCTCCTGTAGTGGGCCACGTGTTTTGGAATGTGATATTTTCGGCATAAAATCCGGTAGGTTTTATGTCGATGGTATACGAATTGTCGGTTCCGCCTGCCCCCCCTGCGTAATCGTTGTATAGGAGGATTGTTTTGGCGCTGTCCTGTCCTATCAGGCTTAGGTTTTGCTTACTGGCAGGAATCATAACTTTTTCTTGGTATATACCGTTTGTGACGTACACAAAAGTGCGGTCGGCCGAATTATCGGGAACTGCGTTAATGGCCTCTTGAATCGTCCTATAATCCCCTGATCCATCTTTGGCGACAATAATATCTAATCCCTTCGTCAAGAAAGGTTTCGTAGTAAAATGAAAAGTGGTATCAGGAAACGGGTTTCCTGTCGTATCTGTAAGGGATCCTGAGGGAATCGTGACGGTATATACTGTATTGTACTCCAGATTGGTATAGTTAATGCCGACTAAGCTTCCATTGAAAGACAAGTCTATTGGAGTTCCATTGAGTGTCACATGGCCATTTGCTTGTACGATCTCACTGAAGGCAAGCGAGAGGCTTCCGCCGATGGGGACGTTGGTAGCATCTGAAAGAGGGGATAGGGAAAGGAGGGTGGGCGGTGTACTATCCCTGGCATGGGTGGTATAATGAAGGACAATGTCGGTTTTGTAGGTATTTCCGGAAATATCTTGAATGAAATCGGCCGGAATCGTGAGCGTATAAGCAGTGCTGTAAGCCAAGCCTGAATATCCGATCGTCAACGTTTTGCCAGAAAAGGAGGAGGTCACAGTGGCTGGACCAAAAAGAATACTGCCTGTACCAAGTGAGATGGTTTCATCAAATGTGAGCACAATTTTTCCTGCGATGTCATTTACATGGATAATCGAACTGTCTGCAGGGCTTACGGATTGGAGGACAGGATCTGTCACATCGTTGGTGTAAAGAAACGAGGTGTCTCTTGCCGCAGGTATATTCTGGCTGTTGCGGACGAAGCTGGAAGGAATGACCAAGGTATCCTTCGCCTCCGTCAAGTGGGAGTAGAGGATTTGCAAGGTGTTGCCAAGAAAGGAAGGAGCAAGTGTGGCCCCTGAAAAGTCGAGATTGCCCATCCCTTGTTTGATTAGTTCATCGTATTGCAGTGTCACAGTATCCGTAGAAGAGAGTGTGCTGCCAGGCGTCGGAAGGACGGAAAGTAGGACAGGGAGGGCATTAGGATCTGTGGTGGCCAATTTGCTCGACCAAGCTTCCAATTGGTAAAACCAGAAATATTTTCCATCGGAATCGATTTTGACTTTCACTCCTTTTTTGGATAGAACAGAAGATGCCACTACTCGTTTGTCCACATTGCCTCCTATCGGAATAGTTTCTGCCGTGATCCAAGCGCTACTGACCGGATCCCATACTTTCAGGTAAATAGTTCGCGTGGTACCGGAACTTCCATTCTGGATATAGAAAGAAAGGTAGCCCAAACTAGGGAAAGCGGGCAATTCGATCGAAGTGGCCCTGATGGCCCCTGTAAACCCACCTTTTACGCGGGTTGGGCCTGTCGCGTCACAACCCCCAAAAAGAAGGGTATCGGAATTGACCACTGTTTTATAGGTTACAGCACCTGCAAACCCTGTCCAATCTGACACGGAGGAATACACAAAATTGAAATAGGAAGAAGCACCATATGTTCCTTGGGCCCTGCTCGACAGAATGCTGATAAAAGAGAGAACGAGGATGCAGAAAAAAATGACAGTATTCCTTTGTCTCATAACAGATTGATTTACTTTGTGTTAAAGTCGATGCAAAAAGCTTGTGGAAATGTTCTTCTCGTTGTTTGTCTAACAAGTATGAAAACAAGCCCATTCTAGTACGAACAAGTCCTTGATTAGAAAACAGTGGAGGTGAAAAAAATGGATTTTGTTTTTGGAATAGGTACTTTCGTTTGTCTTAAAATAAATTTGGTTCTGAAAATGGGCCATTTGACAGCCATCTTTTATGTTGACCCGTAACATCCTTCTTCCGGTGAGGCCCTTCCTGTGATCGGCATGGGCACTTGGCAAACCTTTGATGTTTCGGACACATTATACCCGACATTGAAGGAAGTGCTTCAAACTCTTTATTCGGCAGGAGGGAGGCTGCTGGACAGTTCTCCCATGTACGGTCGGGCAGAAGAGGTGATCGGGGCAATTACGGAAGAGATGGAGATGAAGGAAGATTTTTTTTATGCCACAAAGGTGTGGACAAGTGGCGAAGAACAAGGCATCCGACAAATGGAGGCTTCTTTTCGGAAAATGAAAAGAACGCAGATGGACCTGGTGCAAATCCATAACTTGGCCGATTGGCGAACCCATTTGCACACCCTGCGCCGGTGGAAGGAAATAGGGAAAATCCGCTATCTGGGCATCACGCATTATGCCGATTCCAGCCATGAGGAGCTGGAAAGAATTATGCGGGCCGAGAACATCGATTTTGTGCAATTCAATTACTCCATAGGATCGCGGCATGCGGAAAAGCGCTTGCTGGAGGCGGCTGCAGACTTAGGGATTGCTACCTTGATCAATCGTACCTTCGGCGAGGGACATTTATTCTCAAAGGTAAAAGGCAAGCCACTTCCTTCTTGGGCCAAAGAATACCAAATAGAAAGCTGGGGAGCCTATTTTCTCTTCTATGTGCTGGCACATCCTGCCGTCACCTGCGTTATTCCTGCTACCTCTAATCCCCAACATGCCTTTGAAAATACACAGGCAGGTTGGGGAACTTTACCGGACGAAGCGGCGAAGAAAAGGATGCTGGCGTATTGGGAAAGCCTTTAGTCTGTTAATCCATTTCTTTTATTTCCCCTGTGTTTTTGCTTCCGGATGTCGTTGCATCAACTTCTTGATGTGGCTATCGTCGGCCGGCATGCGTTGCATCATCGTAGGAGGGGTATCGGAGAGCTTTTTGTTGAAATTTTCCATGGCGGCTAGTAATTCCTTGGCTTTGTCGGGATAGGATTTCAATACGTTGCGCTTTTCGCCTGGGTCGGATTTCAAATGGAAGAGAAGAGTATCTGTAGCCTCTAAGGTGACCATCCCAAATTGTTTTACTTCTGCATGCGGCAAACGGATTTTCCAGTCACCTTTCCGGAAAGCCTCCAATTTCCCGTCCATGTAATAGGGAAACTCGTTGCCCATCCTGGAACCGATGCCGAATAAAACGGGCATGATGTCTTCTCCATCCAAGTGGTGGTGTGTTTCGGTTTTTTGGCTGCCTGTCAATCCGATGAGTGTAGGATAAAGATCCAATTGGGTGGTCAAGTCGGAATAGACCGAACCGGCAGGGATGCGTCCATGCCAGTACACGATGCCGGGGACCCGTTGCCCTCCTTCAAATGTGGTGCCCTTTCCTTGGCGAAAAGGACCTGCTGAGCCGCCTTCCACGTCAAATACGAGCCAAGGTCCATTGTCGCTCGTGAAAATGACCACTGTGTTTTGTTCGACGCCATTTTTCTTGAGCGCATTGAGCACTTCTCCCACGCTCCAGTCCAATTCTTCCACTACATCCCCGTAGAGGCCTCTTTTCGATTTTCCCTCAAAGGCGGGAGAGGCATACAAAGGCACGTGGGGCATGGTATGGGCTAGGTAAAGAAAGAAAGGTTGGTCTTTGTGCCTGTCAATAAAACTTACGGCTTCCCAGGTATACGTTTTGGTCGTGTAGCGTTGATTGACTTTGAGGCTGTCTACTTCGTTTCCTTTGATGTATACGACCCCTTGCATGTCGTTGCTGTAGGGCATGCCATAATACTCGTCGAAACCGTGTTGCAATGGCAAAAATTCTTTTTGATGACCTAAGTGCCATTTTCCCACGATGCCAGTGGCATATCCAACTCCTTTTAACGCTTCGGCGATGGTGGTTTCTTCATGAGGAATACCTGTATAGCTCTCAGGGAAAAAGACGTGGTCAATGCCCGCTCTCCGTGGCAAACGGCCTGTGAGCAAGCCGAAACGGGTGGGACTGCAAACGGGAGAAGCGGAATAAAAAGAGGTCAGTTTTATTCCTTGGTTTGCCAGTCCATCGATGTTGGGAGTGCGAATGTCGGTGGCACCGAAAGATCCGAGATCGCCATACCCCAAATCGTCGGCCATAATCACTACGATGTTGGGTTTGTCTGTTTTTTTCTGTGCAAATACTGCGAAGGGAAGAAAGAAAAAAAGGCAAGCGAGCGTTCTTTTGTGTACCATAAAAAAGAGATTTGACCTGTAGCAAGTCTACGCGGAAAAAAGGCGAAGGTTGTGTTGTTTTTTGACTCGCTACAAATGGCCCGCTTTGTCGATTTCGGCCTGTATTTCCGCTTTCGGGGCAAATCCGTCTTTTCTCCACACAATTTTGTCTCCTTTGTACAGAAGGAGAGTAGGGACGCAATTGATTTGGAGCGGAGTTCCCAGCTCCTTATTGTCAAATAGGTCTATTTTGACCACTTGAATACTCCCCGGTTTTTCTGAGGCGAGGGAATCCACGATAGGGGAAAGTTTCTTGCAGGAGCCGCAATACTTGTTGTGGATGTCCACTAAGACCAATTTGTCGGACTTGATTTTTTGTAGGTACCCCGCAAACGTCAATCCTTTTCCTACCGTGCTTTCTACCGGTTTTCCTGCTCCGATCCACTTGCTAAGCCCTCCTTTTAGTTCCAGGACCTCACTAAATTGGAGTTCTCTGAGTTTGTTTGCCAAGGTAGTGCTTCTTCCGTTGTTGATTCCATAGATAAACACCGGTTTTTTCTTGTCCAATTTATTGGCAAGGGCTACTACTTCGTCCTCGTTCCCTACATTTAGTTGAATGGCGCCTTTAAGGTGGTTCAGTTGGAATTCTTCGGCGGAACGGGCATCCAAAATTTGTGCATGTGCTCCCGCTTGTTTTAGTTTGGCTTCAAAAGTGGGGAGATCTGTAAAGGGAGCAGGCGTTTGCGACAGCACTACTTGGGTCGAGATCAAGGAGGCTGCGATGGCGATGGATGTGAGAATTTTTTGCATGAGAGAAAGAGTTGATTAAAAACAGGCAGATGTTGCCAACCTGCCTGCTGTAGTGGAAGGATGGATTAAGGAGTAGTCACGATTTTATCTAAGTCCAACACGACCGCGTGTAACGTTCCCGTGAAGGCAAAAGGAGTTTTGTAGGTGTCCGTCACAGGCGAAATGACGTCTTTCCCGATTTCAATATTTTCGTAAGTACTGATGCTTGATTTCAAGGTTTTGTCAATTTCGACCTGCCCCACGACGCTTTCGTTCACATACAAAAGGGCAGTGGCTGGGCCTCCTTGGTGCTCCCCTTTGAACTTGAATTCCAGTTTCAGTTTGACATTGCCTTGTGGAAGTGTCTTAGAAGAAACCGCCGTATATTTCTTTTGGCCATTGTTATATACGAAAGACAATTTGTTGTTTTGGATGAACAGGCTCAATCCGTTCGCCCAACCTCCAGTTGAAAAGAGGACACCTTCTGAATTGGCAGCCAAGGAAACATCCGTAGAAACGGTAAAAGAACGGTTGACCAAACGAGGAGCAGAACTTTCAAATACAGCTTTTGCCTCCGGATAGATCACGATCTTTTCTGCATGGGCATACTGATTGTCTGCCACGGTCGGGATATTTTCGTCTTTCAAGGGATAGATATTGAATTTAGTGGCTTGGACATCGAACAAGTCCTGCAATTCCTTCAATTTTTCGGGATACTTGGTAGATACGTCGATCCGTTCGTTGAAGTCTTCATTCAAATTGTAGAGCTCCCATTTGTCGTTCGCGAAGGATTCGCCTGGTTTGTGCAATACACCAGCTTTCCAACCGTCTTTGTAAATGGCGCGCGATCCTCTGATTTCGTAATGTTGCACAGTATGGCGTGAGGCTTGGCTGGGATCTGTGACGGAGTAGGCCAAACTCGTCCCCTCAATTGGCTCTTGTTTGTACCCATTGATGACTTCCGGCGTTTTTGCGCCAATCAATTCCAAAGTAGTGGGAAGAATGTCGATGACATGGCCGTATTGCGCACGGATTCCGCCTTTTTCCTTGATGCCTTTCGGCCAAAATACGATCAACGGATTCCGGGTCCCGCCTTCCGCATTGGCGTCCGATTTCCAATGTTTAAAGGGCGTGTTATCCGCTTGGGCCCATCCTGTGGGATAATTGACATTGGAATGTTCGGTGCCGATCAGGTCGATATTGGCCAAGTTTTTCTTTAAACGCTCTTCGCTGCTCAATTCTTGATCCAAAGGGTTGATGATCCCTTCTTGTGTACCGCCACGGCTGGCCCCATTGTCGCCTATGGAAATAAAGACCAAGGTATTGTCCAGTTGCCCTGTTTTCTTGAGGAAACGGATCACCCGGCCTATTTCATAATCGGCATGGGAGACAAATCCTGCATAATTTTCCATAAATCTGGAGTAGAGGCGTTTTTCGTCTGCGCTTAAGGTTTCCCACGCTTTTACGTTGACATTCCGCTCAGGAAGGACCGTGTTTTTCGGTACGATGCCTGCTTTGATTTGACGGGCCAAAATTTCCTCTCTGTATTTGTCCCAGCCTTGGTCAAATTTCCCTTTGTATTTTTCGCGCCATTCCTTGGCCACTTGGTGGGGAGAATGTCCTGCACCCGGTGTGAAATAGAGGAAGAAAGGTTTTTCGGGGTTCGCTGTTTTTTGACCTGCAATGTATTCGATGGCATGGTCGGCCATCAAGGTGGTGAAATGTTTTTTGTTGTTTTCAAGTGGGTCTTTGCGCGTATCATCATAGGCAACGGGGTGCCACTGGTCGGTAGAGCCGCCCAAAAAGCCCCAATAGCGGTCGAATCCTCTTCCTGTAGGCCAGCGGTTAAAAGGACCGGCCGGTGTTTCGTCGGTAGCGGGAATCAAATGCCATTTTCCTACGGCGTAGGTAGCGTACCCATTTTCCCGCAGGATTTCGGCAGCGGTAGCCTTTTCGAACGGAATCTTCCCATCGTATCCCGGGGTACCGATAGCAGTAGTAGGAAATAGCCCCATGTGCACAGAATGAGAATTCCGGCCTGTCAATAAGGCGGACCGGGTAGGGGAACAGATCGCAGTGGTATGAAAGTTCGTATAGCGTAACCCATTGTTGGCCAAACTATCGATGTTCGGTGTCTGAATGGCACCACCAAATGCGCTTGTGGCACCAAAACCTACGTCGTCCAATAAGATCCACACCACATTGGGAGCTCCTTGCGGAGCTTTGATTGCCTCGGGCCACCATTGTTGGGTTTCTTCTACTGTTTTACCTGTTTTCCCTTGAAACTTTTGTAAAGGATCGTGCTGACCCATCGTGGGCGACAACGAACCGAGGGCATATGACAAAGAAAGGGACAAAATATAGCGAGATGGATCGAATGCTTTCATGGCGATGGAATTTAAGTTTTACAATGAAAGTGCAGGAAGAAAGATCTTGCCTGCACTTGATGTTTACCAACCTGGATTTTGGGTGAGATTTGGGTTCAATTGAATTTCTTGCAAAGGAATAGGGTAGAGGTAGTGTTTATCAGAAGCGGCTGTTTTGCCTACCACGTGCAGTTTGGCTACCATCACCCGGTTGTTGGTGGAATCCTTTTGGCGGATCAAATCGAACCAGCGTTGGTTTTCCCATACCAGCTCCAACCTTCTTTGCAGGTAGACTTCTTCCCGGAACTGGTTTTGTGACAAGGTCCCATCTCCAATGGCCGACAAGTTGGCGCGTTGCCTTACTTGGTTGAGTGCGCTAAGGGCTTTGGTACTAGGTCCGCTCAGTTCATTTTCTGCTTCTGCCAGGATAAGCAACAATTCCGAGTAGCGAATGATCGGCACATTGGCCGCAGATTGGCTCAAGTTGCTCGCCTGCGATACGTCCCACCATTTGTTTAGGTAAGGAACAGAGTCTCCCCTCGTAGTTTTGTCGTTGGCTTTGTTGTTTACATCGCCATAGAATTTGTTGTCGCTGCCTACAAAACGGGTAGTAAAGGTGCCATTTTGCAATTGTCCGTTGATGATAGGGCTGTCTTTCCGTTTGTCGCCGTATTGGAACAGTTTGTAGACACTGAAGAAGTGGTCTTGTCCGTCTACTTTGGAAGTATCAGGTACAGTATAAAAGCGTACCTGATCCGCATAGTTGGCTCCTGTAACACCCGGCACGTTTTTCCTAGCTCCACGGGGTGCTTGGTTGTTGCCTTGTCCTTGGGAGTTGGATTGGAATTGGGCGGCGAAGATGTTCTCGTTTACTTGGAGGTTTTTATACGCTGGTGCAAATACTTGGTAATATTCGGAAAGCAAACTGTATACTCCCAAATCGACCACTTGTTGAGCCGTAGTGACCGCATCTTGGTATTTTTCCGTCCATTGAAGGGGGAAACTGGCTTCTGTCAAATATACTTTGGCAAGCAAGGCGAGGGCCGCTCCTTTGGTCGCTCTGCCTATGTCTGTCCCTGTATAGCTCGTAGGAAGGGCGTCTGCCGCTTCTGTAAGATCCTTTTCTATCTGGGCATATACTTCGGCCGAAGAGGTTCGGTGTACTTGTAAATCACTTGGATCCAATGAATTGGTAGGGGTTGTAAGAAGAGGTACATCCCCATACAAACGCACGAGATTAAAATAATACAGTGCCCTTAGGAATTTGGATTCTCCCACCAGTCTGTTCTTCAGGGTTCCATCCATGTTGATACCAGGGACCTCTAAGATGGCCACATTGGCTTTGTAAATGCCCGCATAGTGCTGTTGCCAGATTTGCAAGACGCGAAGCCCGGAAGAGTTGTGAAGCAACTGTGCCTGCGAACGTACGTCCGGGTTGGTAGCACCGGGGCCTGGATCGATATCATCGGTCATCATGTCCATGCCTGTCGAGAACAGGGTATTGTAAGGGGTCTGTACCGCATTTCCTCCAGAGTTAAGTAAGAAATACACCGCATTGACCGCATTGATGGCGTCCGATTGGGTGTTATAAAATTGGTCGGAAGAAATAAAGGACTGTGGTTTCTCTTTCAGTTTGACGCAGGAGAAAAGAGTAGCCAAGAAAAGAAAGGGGAAGTAATATATTTTTTTCATGATGTACGTTCGTTTCATATTTGTAGGATTAGAAAGAAAGCTGGGCGCCTACCAAGGCGGTTTTTATATTCGGATAGGCACCATTGTCCACTCCAAGGGTAATGGCAGATTGGTCATTGGAGGTTACCTCCGGATCGAATCCTGTGTATTTGGTCCACGTCAGGTAGTTTTGTACGGAGGCATATACCCGCAATTTTATTTTCCCTTTGGCCATCCACTCGTCCGGGAAAGAGTACCCCAATGAGGCATTTTTCAAACGGAGATAAGACCCGTCTTCAATAAACCGGGTAGAGAGGGTAGAGGCGTAGTTAGGGTAAGGGGCAGGAACATCGGTGCTGGTATTGGAAGAAGTATAGAAGTTGGAGGCACTTTGCGAAAGGCCTTGATTTCCTGCTCCCAAGCCAAGTTGTGAACCATTCTGATTGAAAATCTTGTTTCCGTATACCGTTTGTAAGAAGATGGTCAAGTCGAAGGTGCCAAAACCAGTTTTATAGCTGAAGATATTGGTCAATCCGGCGATGAACTTGGGTTGGTTGTTGATGATCACCCGGTCATTGGATGTGATCTTGCCATCGCCATCGACGTCTTTGTACTGTTGCTGACCAGCCAAGGCATTGTTAGGATTGCTCGGATCTTTGGGTGCATTGATGGTCAATGCCTTGTTGACAGGAGTGCCAGGCGCTACCAGTCCATCGGTTTGGTATACATAAAACGAACCTACCGAATACCCTACTGCCGCCACGGAAGGAAGGGCACTGTTGGGCAGGTATTGGGGAGTTCCTGCATTCAAGGTCAGAATCTTGTTCCTGTTCTCGGAATAGACGAGAGAAGTATTCCAAGTAAACTTCTTTCCTACTACATTCTGTGTGTTGAGCGCCAATTCAAATCCTTTGTTTTCCAAGGATCCGGCGTTTTCGTAGGCTTGGGCTTGTAACACGTTGGGATCGAAATTCAATACACCGGAGGTAGAAGGCAAGGTCACCAACAAGAGCAGATCGGTGGTCTTTTTGTAATACAGGTCGCCCACGATGGTAACGCGGTTCTTGAAGAGCCCCAAATCGACTCCAAAATCATATTGCGTAGTCTTTTCCCACGTCAGGTTAGGGTTGGCAATCGTTCCAGGTGCATATCCGGCCACTGTTGTCCCATTGAAATTGTATCGGTAGTATGTTTCAGGGGAAAGCGATTGGTAAGGGGGGATTTGTTGGTTGCCTGTGCGTCCTACACTGAAGCGGAATTTCAAGGCGCTGATGGATTTGATTTGTTTCACGAAGGCCTCGTTACTGGCATTCCAGGCTACTGCTGCCGATGGAAAAAATCCCCATTTGTGACCTTCTGCAAATTTGGAAGAGCCATCTGCACGCGCTGTGAACGTCACGAGGTATTTGTCGTTGAATCCATAATTGATCCTGCCTAGATAGGACCGCAATCCCCAACTGAGGGAACTGGATGCAGGGGATACGGCTACTCCTGAGAGATTGATGGAACTGACGGTACCGGTACCCAAGTTGTTGTAGGTGAGCGCATCGCTGGGGAAGTTGGAAGATCCCGCGATGGTGCCTTTTGTCGTTTGGGTTTGTTGCGTAAACCCTATGACGGCATTGACGTGGTGCACCCTGTCGATCTTTTTATCATAACTCAAGGTGTTCTCGTTCAGCCAGTTGGTAGTAAAATAAGAACCTATTTGAGAATAGCCTGATGGGTTTCCTTCCAAGGTAGTGGAAGGTAGGTAGCGATTCTGTTTGTTGTCGGTAATGTTCGTCCCCATCAATACCTTGGCTTTCAGGCCGTTTATGATCTCATATTCTCCCGAGATATTGCCTAAGAAACTGTTGGTCTTGGTTTCGTTGGTTTGATTCAGCAAGGTGTTCACTGGGTTTCCATAGGCTGTCCCTTCAAAAACACTTTGTTTCGTGAAGGACCCATCTGTGTTATAGATCGAGACGATAGGCGGCATGAGGAGGGCGGCCTGAACTACTCCTGCAGGGGCCACTTTGGCATTCGTATTGCTCGCCAACAAGGATGCTCCTATTTTAAAACGTTTGTTGTAATTGTGCTCCAGATTGACCCTGCCTGAATACCGTGTGAAGCCGGTGTTCTTCAATATCCCATCCTGACTGAAGTAGTTCCCGGCAAATACGACCCTCGTCTTTTCTGTGCCAGTTAAAATAGAAATATTGTGGTTTTGGATGGGTGCTTGTTTGCGTATGACGGCATTTTCCCAATTGGTATTCGTGTTCGTGTCGATCCCGTACTTACTTGGATTGGAGAGGATTTGGTCAGTCGTGCCTGCATTTTTGAAGGCTTGGTGGCGTTGGGCCAAAAAATCTTTGTTGTCTCCCAAGGAAATAGTGTGGGTGGCATCTTGTACACCATAATATCCGTCGTAATTGATTGAGGATTTATTGTGCGAGCCTTTTTTGGTGTTGATGATCACCACACCGTTGGCTCCTCTAGAACCATAGATGGCTGTGGCAGAGGCATCTTTCAATACATCGATGGATTCGATATCGGATGTATTTATTGAAGAGAGAAGGTTGATATTAGAACCTGTGACTACCCCGCCGTTAAGTTGGTTGGGTGCTACCGACTGGTCGTTGTAGATGGGAAAACCGTCCACCACATACAATGGCTGGGAGCCTGCTGTCAAGGTTCCGCTTCCTCGGATTTGGACGCTGCTTCCTGCACCTGGCTGCCCTGTTGTTTGCGTCACTTGGACACCGGCCACTGAGCCTTGCAAAAGACGGTCCACCGAGCTTACAGGCTGCGTTTTCAATTCCGTCGGGACAGAAGCGACAGAACCGGTGATGTCGCTCCGTTTCTGTTCCCCGTATCCGATTACCACTACTTCGTTCTGCGATTTTTCGGAACGGAGTTTTATTTCGATAGGTTCCTCTGTTTCATAGACTTCTATTTCCTTTTGTTGAAAACCTATGTATGAAATCACCAGTGTGAAAGGGGGTGTTTGTGTGGTTCGCAATTCAAAGTTTCCCGCTTCGTCTGTTTGTGTTCCCACTTTCGTTCCTTTGATAAATACGGCGGCGCCCACAATGGTATCGCCCGTTAGTTCATCTTTCAGATTTCCCTTTAGGACAGTTTCTTGCGCTTGTGCAATGCTTTGAATTGAAAAAAGGAAAAAAAACAATAAAGTAGTGGTTAAATACTTGTATTTTAGATATAATTTTCTCATGTTATTTTTAATAGTTTCTATCTTGTTCTGTCAAGACAAGTGGTTGAAGAATTAATTAAGGAGAGTGAAAAGATTAGTTAGGAAGTGTGAGACAACATCGGAAGCCTGTATGGCTTAAACTGGTTTCGGGTGTGGAAGAAGCCCTGCCGGTAACGCGAAAACCATGGCATACCTTTGGGTCGCAGAGAAAGGAACCTCCTTTTGTCACTTTGCGCATGGCCGGGTCTGTCTCCGCTTCTTCGGGTGTGGGAAGCGTCTCGTCTTGGCACCATTGCCACACATTTCCTCCCATGTCATTCAGCCCGATAGCGTTAGGCCCAAAAGATCCGATAGGTGAAGTGCCTAGATACCCATCTGCGGAGGTGTTTTTGAGGGGAAATTGACCTTGCCAGGTATTGGCCTTGTACTTTCCATTTTCGATCAATTGATCTCCCCAGGCGTAGGTGGTGTACGTGTTTCCTGCGTTTCTGGCCGCGAATTCCCACTCTGCTTCTGTAGGGAGCCGTTTTCCCTTCCATTTGGCATAGGCATTGGCATCGTTCCAAGAAACATGCGTGACAGGATGGTTGGAGGGAGCTTTGGCTTTTTGTTTTCCTTGAGGATACCGAAAATCGGCTCCATCCACCAAATCCCATTCTTTTTTATCGAAATCGAAAAGGGCGGAGTTCCCAAATTTTTCGGCTTCGGTTTTATATCCCGTCGCCTGTGTAAAGGCGTCGAATTCTGCTACCGTCACCAAATTTTTGTCCATGGCGAAATCGGGAACCGCAACTTTTTTTTCTTTGTCGGTATCCCGGTTTACCGTCTTCAAAATCCCGCCTTTGATGTATACCATCTCGGAAGGAATATTTTTGATAGGACTGTTTCCGTTCTTTTGAAAAGAATAAAGAAGAAAGGAAATACTTGCCAAGGACAAATACTTTAAATAGCTAGACATAATGGGTTGATTATTAGTATTCAATGCATTGCGCTACTTCGTTAACGAAGCTTCGAAAATTTGTTTTTGCTTGGTAAGTGTCTCGGGTTCAAAATCAAGGAATCCATAGGCATGGTTAAATTGTTGCCCTTTGGTAAGAACCCAATTCAAAAACAAACTCAAGTTTTTGTTTGTCTCCACTGCTTGGCTTTGATAGGAAATGTTGAGGTATTCAACCGGGATTTCCGAACTTTTCTCGTGCTCTAAATGGTAGATGACATCGTCCAAAGTGCCATAGAATTTTTCGTCCTCGTCTAGTTTCCCGTTCGAATTCAGGTCTATCGGCACTACGGCTAACTTATTTTTGACCTTACGGGTTTGTAAGTCATAGATAAAACCCAAATTGTTGTAAGTAATTCCGTTTGTGTCGTTTTCGATGGCAGTCAGCAAGTGCTTGTCATCCCCGCCGATGGGTTTCCCGAGAATGTCGTCCTGCTCAAAGCCATAATTCCGGGCAAAACTGATCGGGGCGCATGCCTTTTGCGCCCTTGTGTACAATGTAGGTTTGTATGCGTTTTTGTTCTTTTCTTTTGGTTCGTCGTCAGAGTAAGGGTCATATTTTTGAAAAAAAAGCCTTTTGAGCTCTTTTTCTTTTAATCCCTTTTGGTTCCATTCTGCCACCAAAGGATTTTTTGCATTCGCGACAGGAAGCAGGGCATACCGCCCGATGTTCACGACATAATTCCCCCCTTTGATCTCCTCTGGATGGAGTTTATGGGCATTGACGATCAAATTGGCACTGTCCGCATTGAGAGAACCTCTCGTGATCAAACGAAACGTAACAGTAGGGTACTCTTTTTGGAATTCCGCAATCCACTTTTCGATGAGAGGATAGGTAAAGCGGGTTCCGGTAAGGATCACTTTCCCATTGGACGCAGATTGGGCGTACCCTATTTGGGCGATAAAGACAGTTGAAAGGAAGGATAAAACAAGTCTCGCTATTGATTTCATTTCGGTCAAACTTTTTATGAATAAGATAAATTATACCCCACCGACACCCCCATCCCAAGATGGAAACTCAAAAGGTCGTTCCACCATTCCTCTTGCGTTCGAACAAAGTTCTGATGAGGTGGGGTAATAAGGTAAATGAGAGACAACGCCCCGATTGGGCGAAAACACGGATCAGCAACAACAGCAGCCGCGCAATGTGCTCACCTGCCGGGAGCAGGCAATTTGAATGTGGAGTGGAAAAGTTGCCTTCATGTCAATCAAATTTATAGTTCCAATCATTGGGTAGGTTTTGGCACCTTGTCCAAAGGCAGGTTGCCAGAAGTTCGCAGAGCCTAGTCTCTCCCTTCTTCTCTATAAATCAATCGGTGGAGAATTGATTGCGCTTTTATTACGCGGTACAAAAAAGGAGGAATTTGAATTAGAATGCAAATTTTACGGAATAAAATTTTTTAAAAACTGATTTTTGTATAAATTATAAAAATAATATTCTGAGTTATTGTTATTTTTTAAAATAATGCATTGTAGTTGCATTGAAAATACATTCCGAATCCTTGACCTTTGACCTATTCTGGGCATTTGACAATCCAGCAGCTTGGTATGGATTTTTAGGACAATGCTGAAGTGTTCGAGAATAATCCCTGGTAAATGAGAAAACGAGTTGGAGCCCATCTGATGTCAGAGGGTCAATGTGAATTCAGTGTGTGGGCACCTTACGCTTCAGACGTCAAAGTAAAATTGGTATCCCAACAGGATCGTCTCATTCCTCTCCAAAAGGAAGAGAGGGGATATTGGAAAACGGAAGTCGACGGTGTACATGCGGACGATCTCTATGCTTTCCATTTAGATAATGAAGCCGATTGGCCAGATCCTGCTTCCCAGTTCCAACCCCAAGATGTACATGGTCCTTCTGCAGTAGTGGACCATGCTGCTTTTGAATGGGAAGACGGTCAATGGAAAGGAATGCCCATGAAAGACATGATCATTTATGAGGTGCACGTCGGGACCTTCAGTTCAGAGGGCACATTTGAAGGAGTCATTTCAAAACTGGATTACCTGCTCGAATTGGGAGTGACAATGATAGAATTGATGCCTCTAGGACAGTTTCCCGGTTCCCGCAATTGGGGCTATGACGGGGTGTACCCGTCTGCTGTACAACATTCGTATGGCGGACCGCAAGGGTTAAAAAAATTGGTCAAT
>FTBA01000011.1_pt1 | contig 33478 bp, 24 predicted proteins | sample 1639221 | NCBI WGS metagenome assembly FTBA01 (sample SAMEA3914864, study PRJEB12502) | metagenome | biome: forest; material: soil | place: USA | collected 2012-03-12 | depth 0.3 m | reverse complement strand
GGAAAGAGCTACCAATATGTGCTGGGCTACACGGGGTCTACCAGCAATATCCTCTACAAGAGCGATAGCTTGGACATCACCAATCCTATTTTGAACGGCCTGAACGAGGAATACCGCAAGAAGTAAACGTGAACGGTTCGCAACATGGCAAATACGGACGGCACGTGGCAGGAAAAGGCTCCTCATCCAAAAGATGATCCCGGCACCATCCGGGCCTGGTGCATGTACGATTGGGCCAACTCTGCCTATTCGCTCAATATCACGTCTTCTATTTTTCCTGCTTATTACCAAGCCGTTACCAAAAACCAAGCCACAGGGGATGCCGTCTCCTTCTTTGGCATAGAGATCGTCAATACTGTCCTCTATACGTATGCCCTTTCGTTTGCCTTTTTGTGCGTGGTGGGCATCAGCCCCTTGTTAGGCGGCATCGCAGATCATTTTGGCCGAAAAAAACTGTTCATGAAGGTATTTTGCACCCTGGGTGCCTTTGCCTGCATGGGACTGTTCTTTTTTACCGGAAAAAATGTGGAATGGGGCATCGGCATGGTCATCTTGGCGGCGATAGGCTATGCGGGAAGCCTGGTTTTTTACAATGCCTTTCTTCCCATTATCGCCAGCCCTTCACAGATAGACAAGGTAAGCGCCCAAGGCTTCAGCTATGGGTACATCGGCAGTGTCCTCTTGCTAATTGTCAATATTGCTATGCTGATGCAACCTGCTTGGTTCGGGATTCCTGCCGAGGACGGCGGCCTAGCCCCCCGCATCTCCTTTCTGATGGTCGGGATGTGGTGGATCGGGTTCGCCCAATATACCTTCCTGCGGCTCCCGGAGAGCAAGCCACACACACCCATGGCCCAGACAGGCACCCTTTCCGCGGGCTTTCTCGAACTTAAAAAAGTGTGGGAACGAGTGAAACAGATGCGGACTTTGAAACGCTTCCTTTTTTCCTTCTTTGCCTACAGCATGGGCATGCAAACGGTCATGTACGTGGCCACGCTCTTCGGGAAGAAGGAATTCCACCTCGACACGGGAGAGCTGATCACAGTCGTCTTGATTTTGCAAATCGTGGCAGTGTTGGGGGCATATCTGGCGGCCCGCTTGTCCCAAAAAGTCGGCAACCTTATGGCACTTGTCCTGATCGTCTGTGTCTGGATCGGCATTTGCCTGGGCGCCTATGGGATGCAAAACGGGACGCATTTTTATATCTTGGCCGCGGTGGTAGGCTTGGTAATGGGCGGCATCCAAGCCCTGTCCCGCTCTACCTATTCGAAATACATTCCGGAAGACACCCACGACCATGCTTCCTTTTTCAGCTTTTACGACATCGTGGAAAAATTGGCCATCGTCTTCGGCACGTTCAGTTACGGCCTGGTAGAGCAGGTCACGGGAAACATGCGCAACAGCGTCCTCGCCTTGGGGATGTTCTTCCTGGTCGGCTTGTTCTTCTTGCTCCGCGCAAGGAAGTCCTCGTTTCAGGAGCCATTGTTCGATGGCAACGTCTCTCACCCTACCCAGCACTAGCCCTTTCATTCCGAGTGCCCATTTGTTATGCTAAGCACCGCGCTGCCTATTCGAAAACCCATCGGCACTCAGTCCAGTCTCGGCGCTGGAAATGGCGCCGGGGCAGCTCCCCGCCCGCACGACCTGGTCAGGATATTGCAGGACAACAAAGTAGCCGTAAACATGCCCCCCTACGAAAATGCCACAGCGGAAAGGTTGAACGGCATCCTCGATAACGAACTTCTGAATTGAGCCGAACAAAAAATCTTGAACCTGAGCACGCTTTCAGTGGATGTGTATAATTCCCTTTTTGAAACACTCCTTGTCCTCCATTTTTTACTAGAATTTTTTTAAGAAAATTTTTCACTCTCCCGTTACAATGGCAGAAACCATTGGGTACTGGACATAGAGTTGGGAAAAGGCTCTCTAACATGAATCACATGAAAACAACATTTACCTTCATCGCAGTTGGACTGCTTTCCTTGGCTACCATGGCCAACGGCATCCGCGTGGACATCGACAATCTGCAAACGGGCCGTACCGATATGTATACCCCACGTTGGTACAACTGGGTATTTACAGACGGCAAAAGTGACAGTAAGACCTACAAAGGCATCAAAACGACTATCCGGAACGTAAACGGCACTGGCCTGAAAAGCGGCTGGTTCAAAGGATTGCTTTTTTATGGCACTACGCTCACTATGGACGGCGTCATCGTGGACGGCAGCCCTTCCGCCGGGTCCATGGAACTGGTACTTAGCGGGTTATCTGCCGGAAACCATACCTTGGTGACTTGGCACAGTTTCTACGACAACGTGACCGGCAGCACTATGAAAGTGGCGGTGGACGGAACCGTGAAAAAAACGGGCGTAAAAGTACCCACAAGAGTACACAACAGCGATTTGGCGGCACGTGTGTACCTCGAATTCACGGCCGCTGCTGGAAAAGACGTGGTGATCCGTTTTACCGCCGAAGGGAATGGCAGCTTCGACAACGTGGTATTGAACGCTTTTGAAATAGACGGCAGCGATCCTACCAAAAAGATCTCCAGCCCGCTTCCTTCAGAGGGAGACACCCACTGGGAACAAGCGAATGGATTGGCGTGGACTGCAGCAAGCGGTGCCAGTTCACACAACGTCTATTTAGGCACAGACTCCGCTACGGTACAGAATGCCACTACTTCTTCCAAGGAATACAAGGGGAACAAAAACACTGCTAGCTATGCACTCAGCGGGCTGAACACTTTCCAAGCAGCCTACTGGTGGCGGGTCGACGAGAAATTCAGCGACGGTACCATCGTAAAGGGAGATGTCATCCCCTTCCGGATTGCCCGGCTCGCCTTTCCTACTGCAGAAGGGTATGGACGCTTCGCCCGGGGCGGCCGAGGCGGTCGGGTAGTGTTTGTCACCAACCTGAACGATGCTGGTACTGGAAGTTTACGTGATGCCTTAGAGGTGCAAAAAGGACCTCGCACGGTCATCTTCAAAGTAGGCGGCACGATCTTGCTCAACAGCCGTCTTTCGATCCCGGACGATGGGGGCGATGTATATGTAGCTGGCCAAACCGCTCCTGGAGACGGGATTTGTGTGGCACGTTTTGCCTTTGGGATGCTGGGTGCCAAAGATGTCGTGATCCGTCATGTGCGTACCCGGGTAGGAGATTATGGAGGTGTGGCCATGGACGGCATGGGCACGTCTTCCTCGGATTATTGCATCATCGACCACTGTTCCATCAGTTGGTCCATCGACGAAGGCCATAGCTCCCGCAGTGCCCACAACATCACATTCCAACACAATATTATCTCGGAATGTTTGAACAACTCGGTACACTACTTGGACGGCACTGGCGACAATAGCGGCACCACCCAGACGCAACGCCACGGGTTTGCCGCTTCTATTTCGGGAAATAAAGGAAGCTACCACCACAATTTGTTGTGCCATTGCACCGGACGAAACTGGTCTTTGGCGGGAGGTTTGGAGCAAGATGCCCTTCACTATGGAGGCCATTTGGACATTACCAATAATGTAGTGTACAACTGGAAAGACCGCACCACCGACGGAGGGGCACGGGAAGTCAACTTCGTCGGCAATTATTACAAAGGAGGTCCTGTTACCACCATGTACGGCCATATCCTGGAAATCGACGGCGATCAGTTGAACACGGGAGACATGCAAAAGGCTTACTTGGCCGGAAATAAGATGATCAACCATTCCGGTACTGTGCTGTTAAGCCCTACCGGCGACCAGTGGACCCTTGGTACATCTGATTTTTCGACGGTGGCGGAAGTAAAAAGCACCACTCCGTTCTTCCCTTCCTATGTCAAGACAGAGTCGGCAGACCAAGCCTATACCTCCGTATTGGCAAATGTCGGGGCCATGTACCCCAAGCAGGATGCCATCGACACGCGCATCATCAAGGAAGTGAAAAACAATACCTATACCTACACAGGCAGCGTAGACAAACTACAAGGGATCATCGATTCGCAAACAGACGTGGGAGGCTACCCAAGCTTAAAAGGTGGCACCGCCCCTACCGATACCGACAGCGACGGCATGCCGGATTCGTGGGAAAAGGCCCATGGCCTCAGCACTGCCATGGCCGACAACAGTGCGGACCGCGACAACGACGGCTATACCAACTTAGAAGAGTACCTGGCTTGCTTGGTGGGGGAATCTACCACCTGCAACACGGTCGTCACCGATTTGGAAGAAACAGGACAAACTGTGAACGCAAACGGGGTGACATGTTTCCCCAACCCTTTCCACGACGCATTCACGATCCATACTTCCGGTGAATTCCACTATGTCCTATTCGACCTTTCGGGCATCGAAGTAGCCAAAGGCACAGGCGAAGGAACCGTGACCTTAGGGGCAGCTTTGAAAAGCGGTTTGTATGTAGTAAAAGTAGAATCAGGACAAGGCATCCAATATTTGAAAGTGACCAAAAACTGATATTGGGGCATGTTTCCGTAAAACCTGGCCTCTGTCGAATCTTTGGATTCGTCAGAGGCCAAGTTATTTACTAACTTAACCTCTGACTAAAAATGCTCTCGTTCTCAATATATTGCATGGCTGCCTATAAAGATCCCTCCGTTGTCAGATGACAGCCGAATCGATAGGCACTGAATATTCCTTCTTTATAAGTTGTATGCGATAGCAGCCCATACCTGTTCTGTGCTTAGGCATGGGTAGTCTTCCAAAATTTCCTTTTCCGTCATGCCAGATGCAAGCCATCCTAGCACATCAGAGACAGCGATGCGCGTGCCTTTTATGCAAGGCTTGCCAAAGCGGACATCAGCATCATTCGTGATGAATTGGGATACATTCTCCATAAGACAAATACACTAAAACTTTTGTCTCTCCTTTAGAGACCCCTGTGTGCTTATGTTCCCAATTTCCCCATCTCGTCCTTCAACCCCACTCCTGAAATCTTTTTCCGCAACGATTCGCTTAGCAAGTAAAACAATTTCTCCACGGCCGCTCCGTAAGGCAACCCTTCGGGGCGGATATTGCTCACACAGTTCCGGCTCTCATCGGTGAGGCCGATGCGTGGCTGGTACGTCAGATAAGCTCCCATGCTGTCCGGAGAAGAAAGCCCCGGCCGCTCCCCTATCAACATCAAGACAGCTTTGGCTTGCAGAATAGCGCCGATAGGATCGCCTGCCGCCACTCGGCCTTGGTACAAAAATACTACCGGTGCCATCGACCAGCCAGCCGAAATTCCTTTGGCAAACAAGCCTTGTACCACAGGAGTTGCGTGCTGGTTGACGGCCCGTGCCGAAAGGCCGTCCGATACGACCATCGCCACGTCGTACGAAGAACCTGCCTCATTGAAACCCTCCAAGTCCTTCTGACTCTGAACACTCAATTTCCGCCCCAAATCAGGCCGTTGCAAATAGGTGCTCCGATCGGCTGCTTCGGAATGCAGCACCAGACTTGAAATGCCGGTTTCTTGCAATTTTCCCTGTATACCTTCCACTTCAAATGGCGCAAAAAGGGCGTCTTTTGCAGCAGCATGGGCTTCTCGAAAAGCCAATATTTCAGGCAAGGGGATCCCCACTCCTACGGTGCCCAAACCGATCCGCGCATAGGTGTAATGGCGCAACTCCTTGGGCACGGACAAGGACAACTCAGAAGGAAAAACAAGGGAACCGCTCATACCAAGATCCCTTTTGTTTGCAACCAATGTTCGAATTCTGGGGCAGGCTTCAATCCCAGCAACTTCCGCACATACAGGGCATCGTGAAATGAAGTGGATTGGTAATGCAGCATGATATCGTCTGCACCAGGTACGCCCATGATGTAATTGCAACCAGCCATGGCCAAAAGGGTCAGCAGATTGTCCATGTCGTCCTGGTCGGCCTCTGCATGATTGGTATAGCACACATCTACGCCCATGGGAAGCCCCATCAGCTTGCCGCAAAAATGATCTTCCAAGCCGGCCCGCGTAATCTGTTTCCCATCATATAAATATTCGGGGCCGATGAATCCTACCACGGTATTCACCAACAAAGGCTTGTATTTCCGGGCCACTGCATAGGCCCGTACCTCGCAGGTTTGTTGGTCCATCCCGTGGTGGGCGTTGGCCGAAAGGGAACTTCCTTGCCCTGTTTCGAAATACATGACGTGTTCGCCTACCGTGCCCCGTTTCAATTCCATGGCCATGCCATAGGCTTCCTCCAATAGGGAAAGCGTGACACCGAAACTGGCATTGGTCTTTTCCGTTCCTCCGATGGACTGGAAGACCAAATCGACGGGCGCCCCCTGTTTCATGAGTTCCATTGTGGTGGTGACATGGCTCAGCACACACGACTGGGTAGGAATTTCGTACCGGTGGATCACCCCATCCAACATTTCTAACAAAAGACGGACAGCTTGCAAATTGTCAGTGGCGGGATTGATCCCGATCACGGCATCGCCGGAGCCCAATAAAAGGCCGTCCAAAATGGCTGCCGCAATGCCGGCAGGATCGTCCGTGGGATGATTGGGTTGCAACCGGCTAGAAAATCGCCCCTTCTTTCCCAAAGTATTTCGGAACGACGTGATCACTTCACACTTGGAAGCCACGTAAATCAGGTCTTGGTTGCGCATCAGTTTGCTTACCGCTGCCACCATTTCGGGCATCAACCCAGGTACCAATTGTTTCAAGATTTCCGTAGTGGCTTCTTCCGTCAATAGCCAATCGCGGAATTCTCCTACTGTAAAGTGTCCTATTGTGGCAAAAGCAGCTTTGTCGTGCTTGTCCACAATCAAGCGCGTAATTTCATCCGCTTCATAAGGCACGAGCAACTCCTCCAAAAAATAGCGCAAAGGCAAATCTGCCAACACATATTGAGCCGCCACCCTCTCCTGATAGGAACTGGCCGCCACCCCTGCCAAGGCATCCCCACTCCGAAAAGGAGTTGCCTTGGCCATCACTTCCTTCAACGACAGGAACTGATATCCTTGGTTTTGTATCGTGTGCCGAAAAGCCATCGGATCAAGTTACGTAGATTCTGGTGTAATTTGCACGTGGAATTTGCAATTCCTTCATCATGAGGATATTTTTTGCGTATATTTTTTCCAATACTTTTCTTGTTGACGATTTTTTTCCTAGTTTTGCACCTCAATTTTGAAAACGGACTGACATGGCAAGAGTTTGTCAATTAACGGGTAAAAAACCAAGGACTGGGAATAACGTATCGCACGCGAACAACAAGACGAAGAGGAGATTCGATATCAACTTGAAAAAGAAGAAGTTCTTTTTAGCGGAAGAGAATCGTTGGATCACGTTGCGTGTGACGACTTCTACTTTGCGTACCATTACCAAAAACGGATTGGCTGCTACATTGAAAAAGGCCGAAGAAAAAGGCATTTATTCTTCTAAATAACTGAAAGACAATGGCAAAGAAAGGCAACCGCATACAAGTGATTTTGGAATGCACTGAGCATAAAAACTCAGGTCAACCTGGTACTTCACGGTACATTACCACAAAGAACCGCAAAAACACGACAGAAAGATTGGAATTGAAGAAATTCAACCCGATCTTGAAAAAAATGACTGTTCACAAAGAAATTAAATAAGTAAGAAAACATGGCAAAGAAAGTAGTTGCTACCCTGAAAAAAGAAGGTGGTGAGAAATTCGCCAAAGTAATCAAAGCGATCAAATCTGCAGAAACAGGTGCCTACACCTTCAAAGAAGAGATCGTGAAGCTTGACCAAGTGCAAGACGTCATCAAAGCTGGTTAATTTCTTTATTCGATACACATTAAATACAAAGTCCCTTTTTGGGACTTTTTTTGCTTATGGGCCTGTTTGATTTCTTCTCTAAGGACAAAAAAGAATCGCTCGACAAAGGGCTGGAAAAAACCAAGGAATCGTTCTTTGGCAATCTAGGCCGTGCGGTATTGGGAAAATCCACCATCGATGAAGAGGTCCTCGACAACTTGGAAGAAATTTTGGTTTCTGCCGATGTAGGGATCGAAACCACCTTGAAAATCATTGCCCGTATCGAAACCCGGGTACAACGGGACAAATACTTGAACGCCCAAGAACTCGACCGCATCTTGAAGGAAGAAATTGCCTCTCTTCTCTCGGAAAACAATACAGAAACCCTACAGGATTTTAGTTTAGATCCAAAGAAGAAACCCTATGTCATCATGGTGGTGGGCGTGAACGGCGTCGGGAAAACCACCACCATCGGCAAACTGGCCGCCCAATTCCATAAAAAAGGATACAAAGTGGTGCTAGGTGCCGGGGATACGTTCCGAGCCGCGGCGGTAGACCAACTTAAACTGTGGGGGGAACGGGTAGGCGTACCCGTCATTGCGCACGGCATGAACACAGACCCCTCTTCGGTGGCCTTCGATGCGGTGAAACAAGCGGTAGATGTGCAAGCGGACGTCGTCATCATCGATACGGCGGGAAGGCTCCACACCAAGGTAAACCTGATGAACGAGCTGAGCAAGATCAAACGGGTCATGCAGAAATTCATACCTGAAGCACCGCATGAAGTATTGCTGGTCCTAGACGGAAGCACCGGTCAAAACGCCGTTGTCCAAGCCCGTGAGTTTACGAAAGCGACCGAGGTGAGCGCATTGGCCATCACCAAATTGGACGGGACAGCCAAAGGCGGCGTGGTCATCGGTATTTCGGACGAATTCAAAATTCCGGTGAAGTACATCGGGGTGGGGGAAAAAATCGAAGACTTGCAGACGTTCGACAAACAGGCGTTTGTTGAAGCATTTTTTGGGAAGTAAGGAGATATGGTCAGACCGCAGGTCAGACCCGCTTTTTTCGTTTGTAGAGGTGTTTTTCTGAAAGACTAGGAATTAATAAATAGAAGTAGCATAAAGGTTATTAAGATGTGGGCGCTGCCTGCGGCCCGGGCTCTCACTGCAATCTTTTGCTCCACACGCTCCCATCGCCGCAAAAGGATTTACGTTCGATCCCTAGCGCAATTCCTGCTGAACCAAAGAATGGTTATTTCGGTCAGACCGATTGGCATTTGTATAAGAATTCTTAGTACTGATACACTTATCAAAGGCAAGGACTCGCGATAGGGACAGAGGCGGCATCCTTTTGCGGCTTGGGCCGACGTGCTAGGGCAAAAGATAGAGCCGATGGCCCGGGCCGCAGGCATCGCTCCAATGATTCTTCAAGCAGCATTTTTTTTTCTTTCTTTGCGACAACCCATCTTCTTCTTACCCTCTTTCTTATCCTTGACAGATTCGCTCTAGGGAATGAGGTAGGCGACAAAAAATCCTAAATGAGCCAGATGCCACTTCTCCCCGATCAAACAGTATTTTTTTCTCTTCGCAAGGCCGGCTCATTGGCCATCATCCAGTACTGGCCCACACTTTTCAGCACTTCCATGTACTTTTCGAATCCTACAGGCTTTACGATGTAGCTGTTGACACCCAAGGCGTACGCGGTCTGTACATCCGATTCCTGCTTTGACGAGGTGAGCATGACGATGGGAATATGCTTCGTGTCTTCGTGCGATTTCACGATTTTCAATACCTCCAACCCTGTCAGTTTGGGCAATTTCAGGTCCAGCAAGATCAATTTAGGCAATGCAGGCTTTTTCTCGGCATATTTTCCTGTCCCGAACAAGTAGTCCAGCACTTCCGGGCCGTCTACTACGTGCTCGATAAATTGGGCAGGGCAAAAGTTCCGCAAAGCTGCTACGGCCAGTTCCGCATCCGTCTCATTGTCTTCTGCCAATAAAAGTTGGATCGTCTCCATGCCTGCAAAATAAATTATTTAAGAGGAAGATGAAAATAAAAAGTAGCCCCCCTTTCAGGGTATCCTTCTGCCCACACCTGCCCTCCATGCCGCTGGACGATCCGCTGGACAGTGGCCAAACCTACCCCGGTACCGGGGAACTCTTTGTTGGAATGCAGGCGCTGGAACACGCCAAACAACTTGTCCATATAGCGCATCTCGAAACCGGCCCCATTGTCTTTGACGAAATACACCACTTTGTCTCCCTTTTTCTCAGAACCTACCGTGATTTCGGGGAGGCCTACTTTGGAGGAAAATTTAAGTGCGTTGGAAAACAAATTTTGCCATACCAAGTAGATAAGCTCCTTGTCGGCAGGTACCGCATGGAGCTTTCCTAAATGGAAAACAGCCTTGCAATCGAGTTGCCGGTCTTTGCATTCTTCCAAGGTCGACAAGGCCAGCGCTTCCATGTCAAAGGTATATTTTTTGATTTTCTGTTTATTTAATTTGGAGAATTCGAGCAGGGAATGAATCAAGGCATCCATACGCTGCGCATTGGTGCAGATCACTTTTAGCAGGCGCTTTCCTTCCACGTCCAGCACGGGCTCATATTGATTTACCAACACTTGGGCAAATCCATCGATTGCCCGTAAAGGAGAGCGCAGGTCATGGGAAATCGTGTGGCAGAAGTCCTCCAATTCTCTGTTGGAGGCCAAAAGAGCCTCTGTTTTTTCTACAATGGCCATTTCTGCCAATTTGCGCTCCGTGATATCCATGATGGAACCCGTTAATTTGAAGGGACGCTTTTCCTCGTCGAATGCGACCCTCCCTTTCACCCAAACGTAGCGCAACTGTCTGTCTTTTTCCCTGTAAATCCGGTATTCGCAGAAATATTCCCCTGTTACGAATGCGTCGCGCAAGGCCGCTTCTACTTTCTCGAAGTCTTGTGGATGGAGACATAGGGTAAAGTCCTTAAAGGCGGTTTCCGCATCTTCTTCTTGACCGAAAATACGCCTTACTTCCGGTGTAGTCACCGAGGTATCGCGTGCAAGATCCCATTCGAAGCTGCCCACATTGGCTATTTCTTGTGTTTCGAGCAATAGTCCCTTGTTTTTTTCGCTCTGTGCTTCTGCTTTTTTCCTCCCCGAAATATTCCGAAACGAAACCCGGAATTCTACAATGGCCCCCGATGGTTCCTGGATGCTTTTTCCGGCCGTTTCCACCCAAAGGTAGCCGCCATTCTTTTTCTTGAACCGAAACTCCAGCAAAGGGGCCGAACTTGTCCTGGTCCAAGCCTCTATTTGCGCTTTCATCAAAGACAAGTCGTCCGCATAAACGTGATCAAAGAGGTTGGTATCTATCATTTCTTCCGTTTTGTATCCCAAAAGGGTAAAACAGGCAGAAGAGACATAGGCAAACCGTCCGTCCGGTTTTATGAGAGTGACCACGTCGGAAGAATATTCGGACAGCAAGCGGAATTGCTGCTCGCTTTTTTCCAAACGGGCCATTATTTCCCTCCTTTCCGTCACATCCATAGCGATCCCGGAAAGTTTCACGACCTTATCTCCTTGCATTTGAGATACTTGGCCTTTGATGGAAAGCCACCGCATTTCTTTGTTCTTGCCGATCACCCGATGCTCGAACGCATAGGGAATTCTGTTTTTATAACACGTTTCTACACTCGTTTTAACCAGCTCCACATCATCCGGGTGGATATGGGACAGGTACACCGCGTAATCAATCTGCACTTCATGGGGCTCATATCCGAAAACACGGTACATTTCATCTGACCAGGTCACAACATTCTGTACCGTGTCCCACTCCCAACTGCCTAAATGGGCAATGGCCTGGGCTTCTTCCAAATTGGATTCGCGGTTGGCCAATTTCCCTTCGGCCCATTTTCGCTCTGTGATGTCCTGCGAAATGCCTTTGAGCAATTTCATACCGGAATTGACTTCCAAGTACGCCTTGTCGACCAAGGTACGGATTTCACCGTCCACCCTCCGGATCCGGTATTCGTGCATAAATGATCCTCCATGTTCAAATACCTGCCGCACTTTCTCCAAAAGCGGGGGAATGTCTTCTTCCAATACAAACGTCTTCGCCCGGGAGGCTGTGATCGTCTCCTTGGGATCCAGGCCATACATCCGGTACAGTTCCTCCGACCAGACGATGTATTTAGTCTGCAAATCATAATCCCAGCAGCCCAACTGGGCGAGGCTCTGGGCCTCTTTCAATCGTATTTCTCTTTTTTCTATTTCCGAGTTGTTGATCTCGGCAAATGTTTCGATGGCCTTGCTCTCCTGATAACTAAAATAACTTTCTATTTCTTTGATCAGTGGAATGGCGGTTCCTAAATCATTCGTATACGTAGGCAACAACTGGAATAAGGTCGTTTTCCGAATGAAATAGATCAAGGCGATGTCCTTGGCCAGCAGCTTTTCTTTGCTGATCACAGGCAATCTATTCTCTTTCCAGTCTCGTGTGGCAGCTTCCGTCGTTTCGACGATTTTATCCTCCACAACGGAAAGAAGATACTCCACTATCCCTTGCTTGGAGATTTCCAACAAGATCTCTTCCGGTACATTTTCAAAATGCTTCAACAAGGGCAATTGCAAGTCTCTGGCTACCTTCACATTTTCCAATACGAATTCATCTAGCCGATTTTTTAGGATAAAATCGGCATATGCCTTAAATAAATTTAAATCCGCGATCCGCTTTTCCATCTTCTATGAGCCGAGATTTCTTGGTTATTTCTAATCCAAATTAATGATTTATTGCCCATCCCATGCGAATATCTTGGTCGATAAAAAAATGAAACGTCAACAAAGGCAGAAACCCTCTTTTTAGGAAAAAAAATAGGCTTCCCAATTGCGCTGTTCCCAAGAATGTGCCTGCTTTTTGTGCTTTTGTCCTTTCTCTTTCAATTCTTTTTCCAATTGGTCAAATCCGGTGCACACACTTTCATATAAACGAAGGGGGATAGATTCTCCCTTTTCGTCTAATTTCGAAATCAGATAAAGGACAGAAAAAACATACCGCTGCAAAGCCGCTTCCTGAAGTGCACGTTCTTTTGGATGGTGGAAAAAATAGAAGGAAATAAGGTGCCGGTCTTTTTTATATCGGCCCCTGATCCTATTCACCACCTCTTGGTACCCAGTCGGCGTTTTGGTGGCATAAGAAGTCAACCAAATGGAACTGACAATGGAAACAAGTCCAGGCAAATACACAAAGGAAGCCAATGGCCTCACAATAGATTGAAAAAGGAATGGGAGCATATAAGATGGTTCACCATCTTTTTCTTCCAAAATTATTGTGCCATGAAAATGCTTTAAGAAAGAATTTCTCCTTTACCTCATCAGATCAAGACATATCTCTTCTTTTTTCGCTTAGTTGCTGTCTTTCAAAAGAGATTGCAAGAGTTTCGTGAGGCCATTGCCGGCCGTACTGAAATACGCGCTCTGCTCCTTTGCCTTGAGGCCATACGGGTTGGCTTCTTTCACGACTACAGAAAGAGTATAGCGAATGTCAGTGGCGTTTGCCGGAAAGAACGGGATCCAATCGGAATACATCGGGGGCAGGCTAGTGGTCGGAAAAGATGTTCCCAATACCACATTCGGCACTGTCAGGGACGCGGAACCCAAGGTGCCCGATTTTATGGTAGACTTGGCTTTGTCGCTTTCGGTCCATATGGCGTCGATCTGGATTTGAATATTCAGGTCCACGGTTTTTCCCAATTGGCCTAGCTTTTTCACTTTGGCCTTGGAACGTGTGAGCAGGCAAGAGTCCAAACGAAACCGAAACGCATTCGCCCCTTGCTCCACCTGAAAATCCAAGTGGCTCATGACAAGTTCGCGGTCGCCTCCTTTTAACTTTGCGATTCTTGCGATGTGCAAAGAGGTCGCCGTCACGCCTCCCCCATTGGAAAAGAAGTCGTCGCCCACCAGTTTCCCTTCGTATTGGGAGGCAAATTTCTCTGCCCGGCGACTTAAGCTTTTGTCCAACAGGTCTACTCCAAGGCCAATGCCTGCATTTAAGACGCCCACTGCGACGGGTGCCAACATGGAATAAGACAAGGGGCCTGGATTAAAAAAAGGGCGGCTATAAGAAATGAGCACCCGTTCGTAGAGCGCTTTTCGGGATTTTCCTTCGGCATCGTAGTTGCGGATTTGTGCCTTGGCACATGGCATCACGAGCCATAGAAATACAACATGCTTTTTTCCTAAATATTTCATTCTTTCAAAAATAAACATCCCAAATATACAGTATGAACCCTATATGACACATCCCGAAATACAGATAATGCTTTTACACTAAAAATTAATTTTTACCACACATTTAAAATTACATAACAAAAAAATCCCTTTGCTTACTAGCGAAGGGATTCCGTCGTATAAAAAATGAAGCAGTGTCCTTTTCTTAACAGGAACTGGATCCAAATCAGCGCTGCCTTGTGTATTGGTATACGATGTTGCCTTCTTTGTCGAGGTAGTAAAGAGTGAGCGTTTCGCCCTGAATGCTCACCAAGGCAAAACCTGGGACACTCTTGGCAAACAAGGTATGTTCGTAGCTGCCCGTTGGCCGCACTTCCGAACCTGCACCGGAAAGGAAATGGTCTACATGGGACCCTTTGGGTTTTTGGTGTTGCAGATCATGGTCGTGCCCACAAAAATAGGCTTGCACATGGTTGGCCTCCAGTTTGGGCAACAAAGTGCCTTTCAACTCTTTTGTATCGCCATGTTTCGGACTTGAGGAATAGATTGGATGATGGCCTACGACAATTTTCCATTCTTCTTTCTCCGCAGCAGAAACGGCAAACACACTGTCCATCCACTTCCATTGACGGAGAGTGTCTTGTTGGAGCAATTCGGGATATTCCTCTCCTTTCTTTCTGTATTTTTGGACATACGGATTGGTGTCCATGAACACAAAACGAATCCTTTTATCATCGTCAGTTTTCTTCACTAGGGTATAGTAATGCGAGGGCAATACCCAGCGACGGCTTTTTTTCGTGTAGTCGATTTGCGCTTTTACGCTGCCATGGTAATCGTGATTCCCCAGCACTGGATGCCAGTCGATTTGCAAGGAGTTGCTTTTGTAGACGTTTTCGAACGAACTCATCCACTGCGGGTCGTCCACGCTCGCGACTCCATAGGTATAAAAGTTGTCTCCTGTGGACACGATGAACTCCGGATCTGCGATCTCCGCGCAGCGCTTCATAGAAGCGGCCACCTCGGACTGATGGGATTCCCCATTGCGCCCCCAATCTCCGATGACAAAAAAGACAAAGGCGTCTTTTTGAAGGTAGCCGGCATCGAATTTTTTGACCGGACTAGCGGAAGGCTTCTTTGAGGAAGTTTGGGAATACACAATCGTGCCCGTCAGGCAAAGACTGCCTATCAGAAGCAAGGAAAGAAGATTTCTTTTCATAGAAACAAATTTTACATAAAAGACGGCAAACAAAAGAAGGGAGGAAAAATATTCCTCCCTTCCATCAAATTAGTGGGTACCAAAAGCCCCGATATAGCTAGAAGGAAGTGGTGCGGTGTACAATTGGCCACCTACAGTAAGTCCTGTAGGGAATCTTCTCATATCATCCGTTACCCCTTTGCTTAGGCCAGGCGCTCCGGATTGCAGATGGAAATCCCAAGATGTATCGAACGTGGAATTGTTGACATCGGTCGACAACGGATAATTCACGAACATAGGGTCGTTCTGTCCTGCGACAGCAGAGATGATGTCTCCAGAACCGGCCAAGATGTCGGTCGAAGGTTGGAATTGCTGTACTCCTAATGTCGTGTAGCCATAATAGTGTGTCGTCATCAATTTGGTACGGCTGTCTTCCGGGTTTTTGCTGTCATGCTTTACTCCGAAACGGTCGTTCGCCAAAAGATTGTTGGCCAATTTCACGAACACGCCTTTTTCGAGCCAAACCGATCCTCCTTTGATATCGGGCCTTCTCCAACCTGCGTTCACGACCGTGTTGTTGTACACAAACAAGGAATCTTGCGTTTTTCCTCCTGTATTTGAAAGCTTGAATCCGTTGGTGTTGGGGCTATAAATCATGTTGTAGCACACATCGGCTCCTACGCCCGATTTCAGGTTCACTGCTTCGCCGTTTGTAAGTCCTGTCGTGTAAAAGGTATTGTTTGCGATGATCACTTGCCCTCCTTCAAGATAAATCGCATCTTCTTGGTAATGACGGATCGTGCTGTTCATGACAACGATCTTGCCATTGACGTTGCTGGCATAAATGGCCGGAACGCGTTCTCCTTCTGTGTTCTTGTACAAACCTTCTTTTAAAGAAGCCGAATTTGCGGTCACGACGGCTCCGCCGTATTCCAAAATCGTGTTAAGGACGACAATTTCCCCACAATCAGGAGATGCGATCAAACCGCCCCACAAGGCGCCAAATTTTGTGCTTTCTGTTTTTTCCCCGTCCAACACGGTGAATTTGATGGGGTTAGCAGGAGTACCTAAGCTGTAAAAGTTGCCTTTGATGATCACTTCAGGTTTTATCGTCGTGTCCATCAATACCGTTACCCCCTCCTGAATGGTCAAGGATTTCCCTGTTTGGATGTAAATAGGCCCGGTAACCGCATATGTTTTTCCCTTTTCCCAGGTCCCTTCTACATCGCCTGATACTTGGATGGCGTCCGACGGGATCTGCGCCAATGTCGAGGCAGGGGCAGACGAATCATCGTCTTTTTTCTTACAACTTACAACTGCGATGGCCGAAAAGGCCAAACAAAACATCAAACGTTTCATCTTCATGATTTTAAATGGTTTAATTAGAGATAGTGGATAGTCTATGGTTAAAGTTTGCACCGTACGCCCAGCATATAGGAACGTTGGTAATAGTCTTTTCGGATCAAAGTCTTGTTGTCCAAATTTTGATCGGCAATGTCGCTGTTCGCCGAATTTTGGCCTTTTACATACACTTCCAATGGCGTATTGAGGAGGTTATTGGCTTTGGCGAATACGGTCCATTTCTTGAAAAAAGTTTTTTCCACTGAAGCATCCATCTGGATAAAGGCTTTTTGCCAAAGGTCGTTGTCCACGAATTGGGCGACGGTATTGATCCGTTCTCCTGTATAGCTTGCCGCCAATTGAGCATCTAAGCCGTTTTTGGTGTCTTTGTACAAGAGGGTGAGGTTGCCGATGTGGGCCGATTGACCGTAGAGGGGCCGGGTTTGTTCTACCGTGACCATTTCCAAATTTCCCGCACTGTTGCGGATCCGTTTCGATTTCGGCGTGGTAATGGACGAATGGGTATAGGTATAGTTCGCTTTGATTCCCCATTTCCTTATGTACTTGATCAGATCCAATTCCAATCCATAGTTGACGGCATTCCCGAAATTTCCTGGTGCATAATAGATGTCCTGCCCGCGCGTAGGATCTGGCTGCAGCGTGTATTCGATGGGGTTTCGGATATATTTATAGAATATGCCCCCCATGATTTGCTCATTGGGCCGAGGGAAATATTCATAACGCAGGTCGACATTGTCAGCTTTGGCACGCTGAAGATTGGGGGTGCCCCGTTCTTGGTAATCTTCATATACCAGGCTATACGGTACAATTTCAAAAAACCCCGGCCGGTTGATCGACTTGAAATACGATGCCCGGATTTGCTGGTTCTTGTAGACTTGGTGCTTGATATTCACGCTAGGGAGCACATCCGTGTACACTTGATGGCCTGTTGGGAAATCTTGGTTGGCAGGAAATTGCAAGGCATACCCTTGGTCGGTTGCTTCTACCCGCACCCCTCCTATTACTTGAGTTTTAAATCCTTCCCATTTGAACTGTCCGTACCCTGCCTGGATATCTTCGGAAGCATCGTAGCTGAGCGGTGAGGAAACCCCTCCTCCAGGATTCCGCAAAATCCAAGGAATTTGGGTATTGTTGGCAAAATCTTGCCCATAAATGGCATTCACATAGTTGGGACTTATCTGAAAAAGGTAATTGTTGTAAAAATTGTGGCGGGTTTTGTGCCGGTACAAGCCTCCTGCCGACCATTCGACCACCCTTTTGGCGATGGGAGTGGCATAATACACATTCAGGTACCCGGCCAAATCTTGATCGGAATTGTGTTCCCACCGCCGGTTCATGTCATTGACTGTGGTCTTCGATTCGACATTGTTCACCCGTTCTCCCCGGATCTCGATGAGGGTGTTGTCGGGTACTTGGTTGGTTGCCAACGAATAGACGGCAGACCATTGCGCCCTCAATTGCTTCGTTAATTTGTGCTCGCCTTGCAGCGTGCTGTTGTAAATGCGTTGAATGGTGAGACGCGAGCGGGTCGTGTAGGACAATTTCGCATTGCCTTGGTCAGGCTCATAGCCGGAGGAAAAATCCGTTGTTTTCATGTCGCGCGTTTGCACGTTGGTAAGGTTGATACCTGCATTGTACCATTGAAGTTTGTGGCGGGGATTGAAGCGGTAGTCCATTTTCAGGTGCACTCCATACCGGGTTTGCTGTTCGGAATACTGCCGTTCATTTTGGTTGGTAATGGTCACATATTTGTTCGTGTCCACATTTTCCGCGTTGAAAAAAATACTGTTGCTGCCTCGGAAGGTGTTTTGGTAATTGCCCGCAAGCAGCACTCCCCATTTGCCTTTGAGAAAGCGATTTCCCAAAACAAGCCCTCCGAATAAATTGGGAGCCGGCTTTTTGGCTTTGTAATCCACCACTCCGGTAGGAAAATCCTGTACAGTGGCGTTGTAGTATTTGCCTTTTTCTTCATAGGGCGATTCTTTGTGGATGCTCCCTTGGTCGAATGCCAAGTAATCCCTGTCCATGAAGAGTTGGCTGTAGCCTGTGGCCATGTTCGCGCTGATGTACCGTTTTTCGGGCGCATCCTTCATCACCATGTTGATCGCGCCTCCGATGGCGTCCCCTTCCAAGTTCGGAGTCAGCGATTTGGTGACTTCTAGCCTATCCAATAGCTCCGAGGGAAAGATGTCCAATGGGACGTACCGATAGCGGTTGTCGGGACTGGGGATTTTCACTCCGTTTACCAAGGTATAGTTGTAGCGTTTGTCCATCCCCCGCACGATGGCATATTGCCCATCGCCGTTGCTGTTCCGTTCGATCGAGATGCCGGACACCCGTTGGACGACATTGGCCACCGTAATGTCGGGCGACAACTGGATGGCTTTGGCAGATACCACATTCATGACGTTATCGGCAGCCCTTTCTTTGTAACGGGCTGTTTCATCCGATTCCCGGTCCCGTTCTGCCACTACTTCCACTTCTCCTACTTCGTTGGCTGTTTCTTGCAACAGGAATTCCATCGAGGAACCGCCTTCTCCCAACTGAACACTTCGTTCTTGTGTAGTATAACCCACATGGCTGCATATGACCGTATATGTTCCGGCGGCAAGGTGCTTGATCGTGAACGTCCCATCTAAGTCCGTGGCCGCCCCTTGCCCTGTTTCTTTTATCTTGACGATGGCCCCTACCATCATTTCATTGGAAGCCGCATCCAAGACCCTGCCTTTTAACGCAACGGCAAAAACCTCTATGGAAAATCCTCCCCAACACCCCAGTACACACAGAAAAAAGATGCGTTTCATTTTGATTCGAATAGCTTGCCTTCCTCAAATTCGGCTTCAAAAATCCGGCATCCCTTTATAAGTACAAATTTTAAAAGGGAGACAATAAAGGGGACATTACACAATACACTGAAATACAAATAATTAAAAAACAATACATAATATTATCTTATCAAAAAAGTAACATTTAGGTAACATGTAAACCTTTTACCTTTGTGTTTCAGGCAAAGGAGGAATAGGGATGAGGGTATTTTGTTGTATCGCAATCATGGGGCTCTTCCCATTTTTCCTGCAAGGACAATCGTTTAAAGACAGTCTTGCAAAAGGAGAGCAGCTCCTTCTTCACGAAGATTATCTTTCTGCCTTTACGTTGTTTTTGCCTCTTGCCTCGCAATTGGAATCGGACAAAACTGATCCGAACACGTTGGCCTACGTCTACATGCACTTAGGCAATTGCTATGAATATTTCGATTATGACAAAAACGCCATTTTGTATCTAGAAAAAGCCATAGCCCTATTCAAGCAGACTCAAAACAACATGGGATTGGGCTATTGCCTGGCTTATTACGGAGATATTTTAGAAGATCTAGGCCAAACGGGCAAAGCCATGACCGGCTATGCCGAAGCATTGCACTGCTTTGAAAAATTGCATCATCCCAAAGGCATTGCTTTGGTATACGACAACATGGCCAGTACATTTGAAACCTTGGAAGAATACGATTCTGCATCCTTTTATTTGAACAAGGCTTACTTCCTTTTTTCCGGGCTCCATGATACGTTGGGACTTATAAAAGTCATGAACAACCAAGGAGACGTGAGTCGAAGACAGGGAGAACCCATGCAATCGCTGGCCCTTTATCGGAAAGCCCTTGCTTTGTCGCAAGGTATCCACAATCTGGAAGAAGAAAGGGGAAATTTAAAGGACCTTTCCAGGACCTATGCAAAACTGGGGCAGTACCAAGAAGCTTACACATCTTTCGAAAAATTCTTCACCACCCATACACGCTTAAAAATCGAGGACAAGATAGAACGCATCACCAAACTGCAATTGGCAAATTTAGAGGCCCGTAATAAATTGGAAATCCAATCTTTGGAAAAAGAAAAAGAACTCATGTCCTTGCGGCTTACCTTGATCATCTTGAGTCTTGGACTGACCATCGCGTTCTTGGTGGCGCTGTACATTGCCTACCGGACCAAGACACGGAAAGACAAACAATTGAGCCGTATCAAACAGGACCTCTTGGAAGCGGAGCTCAAAAACAACCAATTGGAGAGGGAAAATCTCCGCCAAGAATTGGAAATGAAAGTCAAGAAATTGAGCAATTACACCAAAAAGCTGCTCCTACGTAATGAACTTGTAGACCAACTGAAAGGAAAGCTGGACGAAGCGTTGGAAAAAGAGAAGATCCAAAAATCTTCCCGTTTGAAGATGTTGGAAGAATTGAGCCACGCCAGTATCTTGACAGACGAAGACTGGAAACGTTTCAAGCGCAAATTTGAAGATGTCCACACTGGTTTTTTTACCAAACTGAAAGAACGTTATCCAGAATTGACCACGGGCGACCTACGTCTTGCTGCCATCATGAAATTGAAACTTTCCCAAAGCGAAATTGCCAGCATGATGGGGATTTCGGAAGACAGCGTGAAAAAAGCCAAACAACGCTTGCGGAACAAACTTTCCGCCCAACCCGATTTCAAACTCAAAGAATGGGTGGAGACCTTGAACTAGAAGCAATGTTCGCTCCTTCGCCCTATACTTTTCATTTTTTCAAATCCGTTTGCTGAATCTTCGAAGCCGCTAATTTTTCCCACGGCATAAATTTTAGAGGGAAAAAGTATAGCAGACAGGCATGAAACAATTTTATTTCCGTCCATTTCTTCTTGTCCTTTTTTGTTCTTCTCTTGCATTGGCGCAGGAAAAGAAAAAACCCAAGTTCGTGCCGGACAGCAATTTCATCGTCAACTATCCGGACGTGTTCACGGCAGGCCTTTTCACCTCTTCGCCGGTCATGCAGCTGACCATAAAACCGGTCGAGAAAGATTTAGACAAATACAAAAGTGAATTTCGGAGCAATTTTTCCAATCTGCTGGGCTTTTCTCTTTCTTACAAGAAATTGTCGATCAGTTATGGTTTCCGAACTCCCCTCTTCCCCAATGACGAATCGAAAGGGAGGACCACCAGTACAGGCATTGCCCTTACGTTTCGCAAGCCAAAGTATAATTTGATGGCCGAATACCGCCAATTTACGGGATATTACGACGACAATTCCCCAAATTATGTTCCGATCCATGATTCTCTCGCCGTTCGCCCGGATGTACGCTATAAAAACATCGGGGCAAATATGATTTACAATTTCTCGTGGAAGAAATATTCCTACAATGCTCCTCTCACCTACAACGACCGGCAATTGAAATCCAGGATCGGCTTTCTGGCCAAAGGTGGGATCAATTACACGACGATAAGTTCCTCCGATTCTACGCTACTGGCCAGTGTGCAAGCCAAAGGATTTTCCAATTTCGACGACGTAAGGTCAGTGAATGCCCTATTGCTCAAACTGGGCCCCGGGATAGGCGGCACTTTGGTCATCTTCAAACGCTTCTACGTGACTGCGAACTATTTCGTAATGGGGAATTTTATCGAGTACACCTACAAAATCCAAAACCAAGGGACCAGCGGCTGGCACCCCAACTTCAATTTTTATACGGAATCTTATTTTGGGTTCGGATACAATTCCAAACGCCTGTTTGCCGGGCTGAGCTTGAATGGCGACATCAATGTGATGCGAATCCGGGATGCCAGCATCCGTACCAATTTTGCCACCCTCCTGATCACGGCCGGTTATCGCTTCGATCCTCCTTCGTTTTTGAAGAAAGAATACAAAAAAATTCCTTTACTGAACAAGTAACTTACAGAATTGATGCTGGTTATAACATTCGGCAACACATCTCCTGTCTATGCTGCTCTTTTCATTTAAAGCCATTGAAGGAGAACAAGCACTTCTCATTTGACCTAAAAATACACTCCTACCGGAAAGCAAAGAAAGGTATTCTTTTGTCCTTGAATAGTTGGAAGAATTCCCGTAATTTCAATGCTCGAAAAATCTTTGATGCGCTCCTGTTTTGTATTCTTATTGTTCGTCTCCGTTGGTTTTTTGGTTGTGAGGTGTCATTCAAAAGAAAAGCCAAGCGAGGAACCCGTCATAGAAAAAAGTCCTCGACACTACGTATGTCCCATGTTCTGTGACAGCCTTGTTTCTGAACAGCCCGGTGTTTGTCCCGTGTGTGGAATGGACCTAGAAGCACAAAAAGACTCCTTGCGAGAGAAAGAGTTGGAAAATGGGAAAGCGGGCCCACAAGAAATCTCCTCCTTGCCCACTACATCGCCCCAAAGAAAAAAAGTACCTTTAGTTGTATCTGCAGAGGGGTATTTGGCCTATAATCCCCAAAGTACGGCTCCAATTGTCTCAGTTTATCCTGGCAGGATCCAGAAACTTTATATCAAATATAATTTTCAGTTTGTGAAAAAGGGACAAAAGTTATTCGATTTATCCAGCTCCGAGTTACTATCCGCCCAACAAAACTTGCTGCTAAGAACTGGCAATGATACTTCTTCTGCCTCTTTGACACTTGCCACCAAACAGAAACTGTTGTCACTCGGAATGACAAACGAGCAAATCCTGCATTTGGTGAAGACACGGAAAGTGGACAGCCTTATTACCTTTTATGCCCCTTTTGATGGACAAGTGCACGAAGTATTTGAGGGAGCTTCCCTAAATTCCAGTAAAATGGCAATGACGGGCAATCCCAATGACCCATTTCCAAAATTTTCCATCAAGGAGGGGATGTTCGTAAAACAGCGGCAGCTTGTTTTGGAAGTGAGCTCTCGCCGAAATCCCTGGGCGATCTTAAAGGTGGCTCCTGAATATGCCCCATTTATACAAGTAGGCCAACCTGTCGAAATCATTTCGGAATCTTCAAAGGGCATGACATACAAACAAAGGGTCGATTTTGTAGAATCAGCATACGATCCCGATTCGAAATTTTTAAACATTCGCGTCATCATGCGCTATGCCGACTCTCCCATCCTTGGGATAGGTTCTTTTGTAAAGGCAAAAATAGAAACGGGCCGCCATCCCGGAATGTGGATAGAAAAGTCTTCTGTGCTGGATATCGGGAATGGGAAACACATCGTTTTCCTTAAACAGGGGAAAGAATTTCAACCTAAAAGCATTCGAGTGGGGATGAAAACACAACAGGAAGTACAAGTGCTAAAGGGGCTTTTGGATTCAGATGAAATAGTGTCGAACGCCCACTTCCTCATGGACAGTGACAGCTTCGTTAACCCGGAAGATTAATGGCTAGACTGCTTTTTGTGCTTATTTGCTCTTTCTGTCTTTTAGAATGCCATCATAAGGCAGAAACATGGGGAGAAAAAACTTTTTTTACGTGTTCTATGGATCCCCAAGTTCGAGAGAAACAACCGGGGACATGTCCTATTTGCAAAATGGACCTCACACAAGTGACCCTCCAAGACGTTGCTCCAACTGGCCTAAAATTAAGTCCTCAGCAGTTGGAAACTGCCGCTATCCAAACGGAAAAAGTAGCCCTTTCTTGGATTTCACAAGAAAAACTCCTTTACGCAACAGTAGCTTTGAACCAAAATTTGACCACTAGGATCAGTTCAAAAGTAAATGGCCGGATCGAGAAATTAAATTTCAAAAAGGAAGGGGACATTGTCCATGTAGGGGACGAACTCTATGACATCGACAGCGACGATATCGCCGTCCAAGTGAACAGCTATTTTTCGGCCTTGGAAAACGAAAATAAAACAGGTGAAAAGGGAAAGTACGACTATTTAAAAGAAGCTTCTAAAAAGAATCTCTCGTTCTGGGGATTTACCTCTCCACAGATCACACGGCTATTGTCCAGCCCCACGGCGTTGCCCATTTATCCTGTCGAGAGTACCGTGGACGGCATCATTACGCGTATCTATGTCAAGCAAGGAGACTATGTGACGGCCGGGAAAGATTTATTTGATCTCAATGACCGTTCCAGTGTATGGGTAGAAGTGGCCCTTTATAGTGATGATTTGAATGAATATTCTCCTCATCATCAAGTCGACATACGGATGGAGAACCTTCCAGAAAGACAGTTTCATGGAAAATTGGATTTCGTCTCTTCGGAACTTCAACAGGGGTCCAAAACATTATTGGCCCGCATCGAACTTGCCAACAAGGACCATGCGATCAAGCCCGGCATGAAGGCCTTTGTCACGTTAAAGTCCTCCCCACACCAAGCATTGTCCGTCCCTATTCAAGCACTGGTCGAAAACCCAACAGGGGCAATCGTATGGATCAAGAAAGAAGAAGGGGCATTTGAATTTCGAAAAGTGGCCGTGGGCACCCGGAACGAAAAAATGGCCGAAATACGGTCTGGCTTGAAAGAAGGAGAAGAAATCGTGACGAAGGGTTCCTATTTATTGAACAGCGAGTACATCTTACAAAACGGAAAGAATCCTTCGGATGGGATGTGAAAATCGCAGTCATTCTAAAATACAAAATGGGACGGAGAAAAGATTCCCCGTCCCATTTAAAATCTATTTGAAGATCATGCTCTTTTTCACGCCACCCTTCTCATCGGGGATGATGCACAGCATGTAAGTGCCATTGGGCAGTTGCGACATGCCCAATGGCTAATCTTATTTGCTGATCACAATCCTCCGTACAGCCACTTGGTCGTTCTCGGTAGAAATCCGGAGCGTATAGGCACCGTTTGCTAGATAGGAAACATCGATGCGATACCCAGTTCCCACCATTTGGTCAAATGGCAAGGCGGTCGCTTTCCCTAACGCATCGAGCAACTCGAGTTTTGCCAGTTTGTTGTCGGGCAGGTTCAGATAAAAGACCCCAGAACTCGGATTCGGGCTCAGCGTCGCACCTAGGGGATTGGCCATGGAACTATTCGGACCCACTGACATACCATGGGAGTCCGCGTCGTCTTCTTGACGCAATTGAGGATTCGAGACATTTAACGTACCACCCGAAGTATACATCGGTACAAACAGGCTACTGCAATTTTGCAAGCCGCTTTGAATCGAACAAGTAAAGCTGGGCGAGGCGGCATTTCCCGCACTGACCGCAAAACCTGGCCGGAGCACGATGCCGTTGCGCGCGACGAAGGCCTTGCTATAGACGCCAGACGAGCTGACTAGCCCCGGTCCGTTGCAGGTAATGGTACCATATACATTCGTCTCTTTTAGAAAATTGGAAGGAGCCCCTCCCACGAGAGTCGGATAAACGTCCCCCTTTTGCACCTGAACAGAGGGTGTATTGGAAGTGGTGATTCCCCCCACATCATTGGAGGTAATGTTCAGCGTCGCGCCCTGTTCCACGCAGATCTTGGAAGTGGCGTCTATCGTTATCGAAGCACTTCCTGGCACGTTCAATGTGGCCCCGCTTTTGACCACCAGGGAAGAACCGTTTATCACCTTGAGCTGGGCGTTGTCGTTCACTGTCAGCACTGTTCCAGATTCAATATTCAAGACTGTTGGTTCCACATACCCAGTGCTCCCATCAGGAAAAGAAGACTTGAAATCTTGGGTGGGACTCAATCCCCGGTCCAGCGTGAGCACCTTGCCCGATTGTACCAAGATTTTGGAAGACCGAACCTGTGGATCCGTCGCATCGTTCGACAGACGGATGTACCCGCACCAACGGGTGTTTTGGTCTACTGCATAATCGTCCCATTTCACTTGGATCTGATAGGCCCCAGAACCGTCTCCATAATAATCCTTCGATAAGACGGTCACCGAGATGCCGTTCAGCCAAACAGCCCTGTTATCATCAGAATAAATAATGCCCGTATTGTTATCAGGGATATGGGGCCGAAGGGTATACTGAGGGGTAGGGCTAGGGTTTGTTCCCATGCCCAATATTTTTCCTGTCACTTGAAAGGCATCGTATTGATCACCCCACAAAGGCAAGGACGGGGCAGGTGCGATTCCATTGGGCACTCCCGTATATTTTTGAAACTTTGGTTGGTAATAATCCTTTCCATCTGATTTTTTATTATATGGCGAGATAGTCATAGATGGGCTAGGGTTACTAGAATTCACCCATCCATATAAATCGGAAAAACCTGTGAAGGGATTTGGCTTAGTTGTTCCATCCGGATAATACCGGCCATAGGGCAAGGAATAGTTACCCCATTGACAATCACGACCATCGGCATTCTCATTCGCATAATCATAAAAAAAATCGTAGTTGCCTTCTGCTGACAGCGGAAACAAGGAATTGGTCAAATCATTGGGACTTAGATCATAAATGTTAGAAGAGGCATTCGATGCGATTACGTCTTTTCCTACTTGTAGATAGGCATACAATCCTTTGGACCATGCAAACCCGCAGCCGACAGAAGCTGCATCCAATCCAGCCGTGTTAATATCAATCGAAGAAAGCAGTTGGTGGTTTTCGATCCAGAGGTATTGGTTTTTAATGCCGTCCGCTGTGTAATTGAAATGGGGCAATTTTATCCGTACTGCATCCCCCACCGTGACGAAATCCTTTAGCACGAAAGTGGCCCCGTCTGGATGGGACACAATCGTCATATCAGAGGCCACGATTGCTCCATTGGATGGATTTATCGCAGAAATAGCATAAGGCCGTGTTCCTTGAATACCAAGAAAATACCGATCCCAACCACATGGGGTTTGTGATGCGGATTGATTTTGTGCCGACATGGAGAAACTGGCAGGATCCGTCCAGAAGGTGGAGGTTCCTTTGCCGCCCCCCGTATGGAAGTTATTGCTTCCCATCATGGAATGGAAATATTCCGCGAAGAAGAACCCGACATTCGTGTGGTCTGTATATCCCCAGGTACCAAAAAGGGCGACAGTTTTGTTTTTCAGAGTAGCGGACATCAAATTGCCGACCCCAAGTCCGGAGCCACTACTTACCTTGGGATTATTCCGCCAGAAGATAATCACCGCGTCGATGTACCCATCGCTCACCGCTGCCTTTGGTCGTCCGTAGTAGTTAGGTCCGGCCGTGTAGGCATCAAAACTGTTCAAGTCTTGGCCGTTCGCGGTCAGGTATTGCCCAGTGGCATTGGGCTGCCATTGTGCATTCAGGGCGTTGATAGCGGCCGCTGCTCCATAGTCTATATCATTAAGCAAGTTACATGGAACGGAAACTACTCCGTTGTAATAATCGCCAATCACATGAAGGGTATTGAAGGTACTCTTATTAAAATAATCGGTAATCTTCGACGTGGCAGTGGGAAGCACGGTATGGTCTATGTACGCATTCGCATCACTGGGAACGGTACCTGGCGCCCAAGATGAATTAGACGTTTCACAGTCTCCCACTACTTCCGCAAAAACATACAATACTTTCACGGTTCCAGAGACAGGGAGTTGGAATCCATATTTGGATTGGTAAGTCTGGGTGCTCCCTAGTCTGGCTATGCTCATAAGAAAGAAGAGGAGGCCCCATCTGATTCGATGTTTCATGTTGGTGAGTAATTAGGTTACTTTGAGATAAATGATGAAACGATAACTAGGGAAAGTTATTTCTTCAAACGTGCCACCTCGGCGGCCAAGGCTTTGTTTTCTTTCTTTAATTCAATCATGTACAAAGTCAACTCTTCTATCTTCTTCATGTGCACTTGCATCATCTCGCCTACAGCCATTCCCTTGTCCTTCACTTCGCTTTCCGATGGTACTTCGGGAAGGTGTTTGTTGGCTTTGATAAAAGATTCCACTTCCTCCAAAGGCTTCAATTCATAGCTCGGTTCAAATACATAGTCGCACCATTGTGTAAGATGGCAACGAAACTCTTTGGCAGCGGCCGTCCCGTTCACGAACAACTTGAGCCTGTAAGAACTTCCCCCCGTGCAGGCAGCTCCCCCTGTTACGGCATTGTTAAAGGCTGTCAGCTCAGTGGAAGTTAACAGTGGGCCAATGATGGCCGTCTCGAATACATGCAATTTTGCCTGTGGATCTTGGACGGAAGCACCATTGCCTATGGCTGTATTGCCGTCTTTCGTAATAACGAGCGGATAATTGAAGAGGCTGAGATTCGATCCAACGCCGGTAGTGCTGGCGGTGTTCCTATAATGGAACTTTCCAGTGCCGGGGTCGAAAAACACCTGTCCCATGTAAGAGGGAGCTGAATTATAGAGGTTATAGCTAAAATCCGAATTGAAGGAGATCATCGGCGTGCCATTCGAACCTCCTATGGGGCCCACTAACATGTTGCCAAGAAGAATATTTCCGTTCACGGTCAACTTTTCCTTGATGGCTGTGCCAGAATATCCGATCCCTACGTTGGCATTGGTGGTGTTGTTCCCGATGTTGGAAGAACCTCCGGGAACATATAAGGTTTGTGCGCTTGAGATGCCTGCATATAGAAGGGCAGAAAACAGAAAATTTATCTTTTTCATTGTGTTAAAATTTAGGATGTATATGGATAGGAACAGATATATTTCCAACGAGTGCCTAGCATACAATAACATAAGATGTATTATAAATGAAATAAATCATATAACATCTATGCTAATAGTTCCACAAAAAAGCTGCCTTAATTTAAGGCATACAATAGCCAAAATTGCCATTTTAGATGCCGAAGAGGAGAGCATAGGTTGAGAATCCGGCTTTGCGGCGCACACCGAAAAACCTCTAATTCACAATGAACCAATGAATAACAAGAAAAATCAATCCATTGAACCGACACTTTACCTAGGCATCCGAAAGAAAAAATTTCTCATTAAAAATGTTCTTGCCTGTTCGAGCTATATCAGTGCGAGGAATCGGTCAAATTACTATTCAGCGTTTTATAATGTAAAAGATAAGCAATATGTTAAACTGGGCAGATCTTTCTCCGCCCAGTTTAACATACATGATTTGAAAATTACCACTATTCACACTCACTTGCCTCATTAACCGTGGCGAAAAGCGGCGTGGTGACACATTTAATGGCTACCTCTTATTTACTTATCACGATCCTTCGCACGGCCACTTGGTCGTTCTCGGTAGAAATCCGGAGTGTGTACGCCCCGTTTACCAGATAGGAAACATCGATACGGTATCCTGAACCCGCCATTTGATCAAAGGGCAAGGAGGTCGCTTTCCCCAATGCATCGAGCAGCTCGAGTTTCGCCACCTTGTTGTCGGGCAAGTCCAAGTAGAAGATTCCGGAACTTGGATTCGGGCTCAAGGTCGCATCCAGGGGACTGGCCATGGCACTGTTTGGATCCACCGAAATACCGTGGGAAGACCCATTGTCTTCTTGACGCAATTGCGGAGTCGAGACATTTAACGTACCACCTGAAGTATACACCGGTACAAACAGGCTGCTACAGTTTTGCAAGCCACCTTGAATGCTACATGTGAAGGTAGGCGAAGAAGCATTATAGGCACTTACCTCGAATCCAGCCGTGAGATCGATGTTATTGCGGGCAACAAAAGCTTTGCTGTAGGTACCCGACGAGTTCACCAATCCTGGGCCATTGCAGGTGATAGAACCGTATACATTGGTTTCCAAAAGGAAGTTGGAAGGAACTCCCCCTACCAGCACAGGACTAACATCCCCCTTCTGTACCTGAACGGGAGAAGTATTGGAAGTAGTGATCCCTCCGAGGTCATTGGAGGTAATGTTCAGCACCGCACCGGGCTCCACACAGATCTTAGAGGTAGCATCCACCGTGATGGAGGCGCTCCCCGGCACATTCAGCGTGGCCCCACTCTTGACCACCAGGGAAGAGCCGTTCACCACGTTGAGCTGGGCATTGTCGTTCACTGTCAGCACGGTCCCCGATTCAATGTTTAGTACCGTCGGTTCCACATAGCCGAAGCTGCCGTCCGGGAACGTCGCCTTGAAATTTTGGGTGGGGCTCAGTCCCCTGTCCAGCGTGAGCACCTTTCCTGACTGCACCAGCACCTTGGAGGACCGTGCTTGCGGGTCCGTGGCATCGTTCGCCAAGCGGATGTACCCACACCAACGGGTGTTTTGGTCCACCGCGTAATCGTCCCATTTCACCTGGATCTGGTAGGCACCTGACCCGTCGCCGTAATAGTCTTTCGACAGGACGGTCACCGAGATGCCATTCAGCCAGACGGCCCTATTTTCAGTACTCAAAATAGAGTAATTGCCTTTCACTTGAGTATACACAGGCGTGGGAGCAGGATTGGTTCCTAAGCCCAAAATCTTACCTGTGTTCTGAAAGGCATCGTACTGATCTCCCAAGTACGGCTGGGAACGGACCGCATTGCCGTCGGGTATTCCAGAATATTTCTGGAATTTCATCCAATAATAGTCTTGACCCGAACTAGTCTGGCCGGGCACGATGGTCGTGTAAGTACTTGGGTTACTGGCAGGCATCCATCCATACTGGTCAGAAAATCCCGTGAAAGGATTGGGTTTTATAGAACCATCCGGGTAGTATTTTCCATATGGAAGCGAGTAATTGCCTGCAAACTGGCAATTGGCCCAGCTTTGGTTCCGATTCGCATAGTCATAATAAAAATCGAACTGGCCTTCCGCAGAAACAGGATAAAGGTAATTGTTGTACGCGCTTGGCGCACTGAAATACATGCTTGAATTAGAAGTATTGGAGGACGTCACATCCTTTCCTACCTGCAAATAGGCATACAATCCTTTTGACCAAGCATTCCCACACCCCAATTGCGCCAATTGTTGTGCTCCATGGTTGATGTCGATGGAAGAAACCAATTGGTGGTTTTCGATCCAGAGATATTGGTTGGGTATATTGTCCGAGGAGAAGTTAAAATGGGGCAGTTTGATCCTGACTGCGTCTCCCACGGTCACAAAATCCTTCAGGATAAACGTGGCCCCGTTCGGATGGGAAACGATGCTCATGTCGGAGGTCACGAGACTGCCGCTGGAGGGATCGATGGCCGAAATCGGCAAGGCCCTGGAGCCTTGGATCCCGAGGAAATACCGGTCCCAACCGCATACCACCTGGGCCGACGACCAAGCTTGTGCCGACATGGAAAAACTGGAAGGATCGGTCCAGAAGGTAGAGGTGCCTGCACCGCCTCCCGTGTGAAAGTTATTGCTTCCCATCATGGAATGGAAATATTCCGCGATGAAAAACCCGTCATTCGTATGGTCGGTGTACCCCCACGTGCCATAAAGGCCAACAGTTTTGCTTTTTAGGGTAGCTGACATCGTATTTCCAACCCCCAACCCAGAACCCGTATTCAATACAGGATGGTTTCTCCATAGGATCACTACCGCATCAATGTATCCATCGCTCACGGCTGTCTTCAACTGTCCGTAGTTGGACCCGGCCGTGTAGGCATCAAAACTATTTAAGTCTTGTCCGTTTGCAGTCAGGTATTGCCCGGAAGCATTGGGTTGCCATTGCGTGTTCAAAGCATTGATGACAGCTGTTGAGCCATAGTCTCCTCCCGTAACAAGGCTACAGGGAACGGAAACTACTCCGTTGTAATAGTCGCCGATCACATGGAGCGAATTAAATGTGCTCTTATTGAAATAATCGGTGATTTTAGACGTGGCAGTAGGAGTCACCGTGTGGTCTATATAGGCGTTCGCATCGCTAGGAAGGGTTCCTGCGGTCGTCCAAGGCGTACCGTCGTACGTGACCCCGCAAGTTCCCACGGCTTCCGCGAAAATGTACAAAACTTTCACAGTTCCGGAGGTCGGAAGCTGGAATCCATATTTGGATTGGTAAGTTTGGGCACTTCCTACATGGGCCAGGCCCACAAGAAAGCATAAAACTCCCCATTTAATGTTATATCTCATAATGTATGAATAATTAGGTAAAGAATATTATGTATAGCTGAACCTGGTGGTCTTCAGGTCTTGCAAAAGAAAAGCCAAGTAAGACATTCCGAAAAATCGCTGTTTCTTCTCGCTACTTCGTAGGGTCCAATACATCATCTTTGAGCAAGGATTCAGGTCTTAGACTTCCCTCGTCACGATAAATTTCATCTTGGCAATCTTTACTTTATTACTTTCCCAGTTTTTTTAGAAGTTGTTCATTTTGCTTTTTAAGCTCATCGATATCCTTTTGCTGCTTGATGGCATGCAAGGTCAATTCTTCTATTTTTTCCAATAGTTTGACATCCATTCCCACCAAATCCACACCTTCTTTGGCTACTTCTGCAGCAGAAGGGACATTGGGCAAGTGTTTGTTTTTCTGGATGTATTCTTCCACTTCGCTCAAATTTTGAAGTTTGTATCCTTTATCGAACACATAGTCTGCCCAGAAAGAGCTGTTCGGTATTGCACACCTTACTTTCGGCGTCATGATCCCGCTGGCCACATACAATTTGTACTTGTAAGTCGTGTTGAAGTTCGTTCCAGTGGGGAATTCGTTTGCATTCCCCAACTCTCCGATGGCAACAGCACCGTTGGCAAAAATGCGCATCCTCACTTTCTCGTCTGTATCTTGGTATCCAGTGGCAAAATCGATCGCATCTACGTATCCGTTCGAGGCGGCATTCCAATTGTTGGTGAACAGCAGCTTTTTATTATTGCTCGCGGCTCTCAATACCACGTCACCTGCGTTGGAGGCATTTGACCACATCCCGTTGCCAGTCGCCACGGAAAGCGATACGCTTCCACCATAGGTAGAAGTACTCCCGATTCCTATACAGGGAAATGTGCTGGAACTGACCTGTAAAGGAGTATTAAGATCTCCTACAGAGGTGGTTCCGATAATGACTGGCGCTCCTTTCGGATTCAAAAGAAGAGGTGAATAGGTGGTGGCTGTTGTGCTATACGATTGTACCCAGCTGTAGTTTTTGGTGGCATCTGTAGAAAGATTGTAGGCACCCATACGCAAAGTGGCAGCACCTGTGCTTGCTGTAGGATCTGCATAAGGCGATGAGCTTCCCACTATCCGGAATACGCCGGCGCTTAAACTTAGCATATCTGTCAAAGAAGTGCCGCTTGCATAGCCAATCCCTATTTTCGAAGAAGTCGTTCCAGTGACCAATGTCGCACTCGTCGGCGCGGTCGTGGAATTGGAAAGAAACTGCGCTTGCACGTGTGTGCCTGCGAAAGCTAAGCCAATAGCCAATCCTATGGGCCTAAAAGTAAATTTTGATTTTTTAAATAAATTTTTCATAAAATTTAATTGTGTTTTATTATGGATTTTAAATTGAAATTATTACATGTTTTTTATTGAGGAATCGATCTCGTTAGGATGGCACCTCGCTATAGCTGTTTCAG
>FTBA01000148.1_pt1 | contig 34989 bp, 29 predicted proteins | sample 1639221 | NCBI WGS metagenome assembly FTBA01 (sample SAMEA3914864, study PRJEB12502) | metagenome | biome: forest; material: soil | place: USA | collected 2012-03-12 | depth 0.3 m | reverse complement strand
GTAGTAGGGTATAACAAAAGACATAATACTTGCCACCATGTCTTCCTTGGCACTTTCAGAACGGCATGTATCGAAAAATGGATAGAGATATTCTCTTTTTTTGAATTTTTGGTATTCCTCTTTATTTGTTTTCTTCAATTGGGCAGCTTGATTAAAATAATGATCCACGGTGGCAAAACCTTTCTCGTCTTTTTCTTTTATATAAAAATCCTTCTCCACTATCTTGAAACTGCCATCTTGGAAGTTGACCATAATTTTGGCTTTGTACCTCGTGTTAGGTTGTAGTTTATTATTCGGGCAATTTCCATGGAGGCAACCTGTCCCTACATGGACTTGATACACTAGGCTATCGTTCACTCGCACTAAAGGCCCCCCATACCCAGACATACAATTTTCTATATCCCATTTTCTTGGCTTAGAATAATCATTGTCTAAAAGATTGGCAATCCCCTCCCCAGATTGTTCCTCTCCACGCACATATTGTCCCATCTCATTGTACTTAGCAGCGTATATATCAAAATATATGGGATGAGGTGTATTGTTCTTTATCACAATCCTTAAGAAGAATTTCTCATTCATCTGGAATGTGTCCCTACTACTGGGGTGTATACGCACCTCTACTCCAACAGGGTCATTTGGGGGATAAGCCATTATGGAAATAGTGAATAGCAAGAAGAAAAGAGGGAGAATATTCTTTTTCATGGTCAAAGATTACTTTTTGTAGGTAGCGGAAAGCACATTGAGCAAGCGTTGGGTGACTCCTGAACTAAACCGGAAATCGCCATTTCCATAATCCAATCTTCCCTTTCTATTTCCTGCATATACCTCGGGATTGGTCGTGGCCCAGTCCCGCATGAGGCAGGTACCTGCCATTGTGGCGCTTTGGTCGTACACATAGGCATTGATGGCTGCCAAATAATTTATAGAAAGATCCGCATAATCACAACTTCCGTAGGCATACCACCCGATCCCCATCTCATGCAGCATGGAGGCAATCACATCTCCGTTCACATAATCAGCCGCCTTGTTAGGATAATAGCCCGTATACAGATCAAGCATTTTACCCGAAAATGCCACGCATACGGGAGTATAATTTTCTGCTATCTCTTCATCAGTAATAGATACATTAGGTGTGGTAATGCTGATAGCCGTATGACTAATTTGCAAGTTGTCATAGACAGATATTTCTGTAGTTGCGCCCGGATCCTTGCCTATAAGGAAATCTTGAAAATGACTATTGTTGGAATTTAGGGTTAGATTATCGTCGTAAATTTTAAAACCCTTCACAACCAATGTTGCAATGCGATTGTCATACTCTGCAGAAACTCCTACGCCTTCATTGCCCTCTTCGTCTTTCTTTAAATCTTCCAACTCGGGATCCCACTCTTCTTCATCCAAGCCAATACGTACTGCATTGAGCAACCGTACATACCAACTATTTAAAGGACCATCTATGAAGGCTTGAGAAGTGTAGGTAGAAAATTCAATTATATTTCCTGTTTTTTCAAAATCATTAAAGAGTAAAACCGCATCTCCATCGGCGTCTACCACATTCTCAGGAAGTGTAAAGGCTGTCGTGAGGCTATTTTCTGTCCGGCAATGGACTTGATCTCCGAATGAAGTTTCGACGTATTTTTGAAAAGCCTTGTTCTTGTATTGATAGGTGCGGATATCGGAACTAAACGGCGTGGTTTGAATACCTCCCTCCTCTCCTGCGTTTTTAAAACAAATGACATTAAGGTCGCGCATTTGGTAATCATCGTCATTATTGGAATAGCTATTGCTGCACGTAATGGTACAATGGGTTCCTTCCGGAATTAAATATTCATTCCCTCCACTGACCGACATGCGCATCAATACCACGTCCAAATCAATGGACTGAACATCGTTGGCGGGAAGAGAAGAACCTGCCACCGTTGAAAAGGGCACAGATACATCCACGATCCCTTTCACACTGCCATCGCTATTGTTTTGCCACACGAGGGCATCAGAAGGTCCCGTAATAAGTTTAACGCTGAGTAAGTTGGAGGGAATGGTAAAATTGCTATTTATATATGCTTTGTAATCGATACTGCTCGTAGCATTCTCATAGTCGGAAAAAATCCCGATCGCATATCCATTGTCAAATCCCTTGGTGATGTCTTTGATTTGAAAAGAAATATGAATAGAACGACTTGATTCTTGGCTATTTGGCCCATAAGTATCATAATAATAGGTTCCACATCCATTGCCTGCAGCCCATTGTGTTTCGTCACCGCCAGGTACCAGTGTGCAAGAACCTTCTTGCAATCTGAAATCAAATTGGGAAGGGCAATCGACATTCGGATCCCGGATCAACGCATTGGGATCGGATGCAACTGTACTTTCAGAACTCAAGCAGACCGTATTTGGGTCCACTTTATTAAAAACATTGCCACTGATATAATCTTGGTAATAATAATAATCACTTGAGCTAAACGTGGGAGAATGAGGGTCATCTGGATCTAACGTTTGATCCGTATGAAACTGGATAATATCTGTTTTTTTCATCCTGTTATCTATACATGCTGTTTGATCTTGTAAAATCAGTGAACCCCCTTCACATGCATACCTACTCGCTACGACAGTACCACACCCTGTTCCACCCAAACCCACAGCTAAATGATTGCAAGAAGAATGAATCACCAAACACCCTAACAGGATTGCATATTTTACTTGTCGTATCATCACCTTCTTTGTATCTAAAATGATCCGATCTCTCATTCTTTACTTTTAAAATTGCCTTATACCGTGAGTGAGTAGAATACTGGCTTGCTAGCGAAATATTCCCATTTCAGTCCATGCTACATAAAACCAAGATCAAAACTAGATAGGAAATGGATGAATCTTCCCTTATTTTCACACGTAAACCTACACTGGATTTTCTAACACAAACAGGAGAAATCTTCCAAAAAACAGAACAATAGATGGCAAAACATCAAAAAAAGGTTCTTTACGCAACACTAAGAGTATAACTTGACAAAAAATCTTACACCGAAACGTTATTATATAATTGTGAACTATGTTACCAACGTGTTTCTCTTGTGTTAAAAAATGAAAAAAGACGTATTTTGAGAGCCGTGTCCCCTTTTATCAATTGCTTCCTTTCCGCATCCAATACAACACCAAACTCACCAACAGGCTCAACAAAAGCGAAGTAACCAAAGGGAAATAAAATGTAAACCCTTCCCTTTTTAGGAAGATGTCGCCGGGCAGTTTCCCAAGAAACGGAACCTTGGGCGACCAAATGAAAAAAAGGCCGAGCAAGGCAATGCCGAGCCCTACCAAGAGCAGCCACTTACCCAATCCCTGCAGTTCCATACGGCTCCTTTTTAGAAATGGCCCATAGGCCTAAAAATACCAAGCCCCCGTTTACCAACAAGATCTCAAAACCGAACGTATAGCCTGCAAGAAGCTCTTTCGAATACATGTTAAGGAAATAACAGAGGATAGGGCTTGCGATGCAGATCACAGGCACGTAACGATCGTTCGGGAAGCGTCTGGTCAACAAGCCAAAGAAAAACAAGCCCAATAAGGGGCCATAGGTATAGGCTGCTGCTTTAAAAACGGAGTTCACGACCGAATCGTCGTTCAATTGTTTGAATAGAATGATCACCAACAGGAGCAGGAATGAAAAGCCGACATGGACGATGTTCTTGAGTCGTGTCCTTTTCTTCTCGTCCGAAATGTCCCTGAAATTCAAAAAGTCGACACAAAAAGAGGTAGTCAATGAGGCCAAGGCCGAATCTGCGCTGGCATACGAGGAAGCGGTGATGCCCAGCAGGAAAAACACGCCTGTGAGCGTTCCAAACTCATGCAAGGCCAACATGGGGTACAAATCGTCGGAGCGTTGCGGCAAGGCAATGCTTTTTGCGTCTGCATACATATAGAGGAGTGCCCCAAGCGAAAGGAACAGGATATTGACAAATACCAAGACTACCGTAAACCAAAACATGTTTTTTTGGGCGTCCCCGATGGTGCGGCAGGTGAGATTCTTTTGCATCAAGTCCTGGTCCAATCCTGTCATGACGATGGCGATAAAAGCACCGGAAATAAACTGCTTCACAAAAAAATTGTTGGCTTTGGGATCCCAAAAGAAGATTTGCGAATAGGGCCCGTCCGCGATGACCTTGGGAAGCTCAAAGAGGGAGATACCGAGCTTTCCCGACACGAGCACGATGCTGGCTAGAAGGGCAGAAATAAGGAAAAGTGTCTGAAAGCTGTCTGTCCAGATGATGGTCTTGATGCCGCCCCGGTAGGTATAAATCCAAATCAACACAATGGTCACTACCACGGTGACATAGAAGGGGACGTGCAAGGCATTGAACACGCCCAATTGCAACACCTCTGCGGCCAAGAAAAGGCGAAAGGAAGCCCCGATCGTACGCGAAAGGATAAAGAAAGCTGCCCCCGTTTTATAAGAAGCAATGCCCAATCGTTTCTCCAAGTACCCATAAATGGAGATCAAGTTCATGCGGTAATAAAGGGGAAGCAATACGAGGATGATAAACCCATAGCCCAACAAATGCCCCAAGATCAGTTGGAAATATCCGAATTGATTGAGCGCGCCTGTCGTTTTGTTGAGCGCGCCAACAGCTCCCGGTACCGAAATGAAGGTCACGCCCGAAATGGACGTCCCGATCATTCCGAAGGCCACCAAATACCAAGGTGCTTGCTTATTGGCCGTGAAGAAGTCTTGTGTCGTCGATCCTTTGCTGGTATAATAGGCAATAACCAATAGGGCCGAAAAATAGGCCGCCAAGACGATGACGATGAGGGAAGTCGACATTGGAAAAAGATTTACACCCTACGATTTACGAATTTTCCGAATACTTTGGAATGCGTCCGCATGGGAAAATGAACGGCAAAAATGGGGGTAGCCTCCCTGTTTCCTAAGGCAATGCCTTTATACTCAACATCATTCCAAGGTGAAGATTTTTATTTTAGGCTTCTTTTTGTTTTATTTGTATAAACAAATGATTAAACACGTTATGAGTACATTTGTGGAAGAGGAAGTATTGATCCAGAATCAGACCACAGTTACAGAACAGTATGATTTGGTGGTATTCAATGACGATGTAAACACGTTTGATCATGTGATCTCTTGTTTGATCGACATCTGCGGCCACGAACCACACCAAGCAGAACAGTGCACATGGATTATCCATTACAAAGGAAAATGCGCTGTAAAAACGGGCTCCATGGATGAGTTGGCCCCGATGCGGAATGCCATTTGCAACAGAGGCATTTCGGCTGAAGTGCTGTAAGGCCTTATTCCTTCTCTTATTTAATTCGGTTCTTTGTCTTCGAGACAAGGGATCAGGTTGATGAACTCCCTACATGAATTATCCTTCCAAGCTGGTAGAAGATGCGGTGAATGAGGTTTCCAAACTTCCTTCTATCGGGAAAAAAACCGCCCTTCGCCTCGTCCTTCATTTACTGAAGCAAGACGAAATGGCCACCGAAATGCTGGCCGAATCGCTTCTTAAACTTCGTCAAAACATTCGCTATTGTACGTATTGCCATTCCATGGCCGATCAAGAAATCTGCAACATTTGCAGTAGTACTCAACGCGATAGGCAACTGATCTGTGTGGTGGAAGAGACGAAGGACGTGCTCACCATCGAAAACACGCAACAATACAAGGGATTGTACCATGTGCTGGGGGGGATCATTTCCCCGATGCATGGAATAGGCCCCGATGCCCTGAATGTGGAAACGTTGGTCTCCCGGGCAAAAACGGAGGAGGTAAAAGAAATCATCCTGGCCCTTCCTTCCACCATGGAAGGAGAAACGACCTCCTTTTATATTTCCAAACGGCTCAAAGAAAGCAAGGTGCGCGTGAGCAGCATTGCCAGAGGCATTCCCATTGGGAGCGAATTGGAGTATATGGATGAAATGACCATCGGAAGAAGCATTTTGCGCCGAATCGAATATGAATAGAAACTAGTTTTTCCTCAGCCCTTTTTAGCAGTACCTTCCCGACAATGATTGCCGTTATCCAACGTGTCCTCCAAGCCAGTGTCGCTATCGACGGCCACGAACTTTCCTGTATCGGACAGGGCTTGCTCATTTTGCTGGGCGTGGGCCATGAAGATTCACCTGAGGATGTAGCATGGCTCAGTAGCAAACTGGCCAACCTACGTATTTTTTCGGATCCGGAAGGCAAAATGAACCTATCTCTCAAAGACATCCAAGGAAATGCCTTGGTAGTGAGCCAGTTCACCTTATTCGCTTCCACGAAAAAGGGAAATAGGCCTTCTTTTACAGAAGCGGCCAAACCAGAACTGGCCATTCCCCTCTATGAATTGTTCATCGCCCAATTGGAATTTGAATTGGGCAAGAAAGTGCAAACAGGCCGATTTGGGGCCGATATGCAGATTTCCTTGTTGAACGACGGCCCGGTGACCCTTGTAATCGATACAAAGAACAAAGTTTAAACCAGCATGCACCTCTCTTCCCAAGATGGCCCCAAACCTGAAATGCTTCGTGAGCTTGTCCAGATGGCTATGCCGTTTGGGAAGTACAAGGGCACCCTGCTGTATCGTTTGCCCGTCAGTTATCTGGAGTGGTTCTACAAAAAAGGATTTCCTCCGGGCAAATTAGGAATGCTGCTGGCCACGATGTACGAGATAAAGCTAAACGGACTGGACTATCTTTTGGAACCCTTAAAGAAATAACAATGCCTCCTTCTTCCTTTTCGATCCAATTCAATCACCTTTCCCTCCACGTAACCGATTTGGAGAAAAGTAGGGAATTTTATGGGACGTTCCTAGGCTTGGAAGAGGTTTCCCGGCCGAATTTTTCTTTTCCAGGCAGTTGGTATAAAATGGGAAATGGCACCTTGCTCCACCTCATTGCCGGAAAAGAATACGAAACAAGGTCAAGCAACCGAGGCAATCATTTTGCCTTTGCAGTACAAGATGCCCACTTCGTGGAACAATCACTTCGCGAAAAAGGTGTTGAAATTGTGAGCAACAAATTGCGCGTAGATGGGGTACAGCAGTTGTTTGTCAAAGATCCCGATGGATATTATGTGGAATTCAGCGAAGAAAGAATCTAAAAACTTTTTCGTATCCCCCAAGTGAGCCCTATCCCGTGGGTTTCATTGGGCAAAATCAGCATGCCCAAGAAATAAGCATCCAATTGAAAGGACCAATTGCGACGAAACATTTTTTCAGTACCCAACAGTAAGTTTCCTTTTCCGAATCCTCCGTAACCAAACCCTACGCTTGCTTTCCAATTTTTCTCAAAACTTCGGATGGCCTTCACGTTGGCGCGGGGTAGATAGGCCGGCATGTATGTGTAATAAACCTGGAACGAACTTGCCCACTTTTCGTTAAACATCCTCTTATAATCCAAGGCGATAGAAAACGGCAATAAGGTGGTATGTGACCCCTTTTCCTGCCCTATGCCAAACCGATGGGCAAAGCCAGTCGTACTTAGGTCGGAAAAAAGGCTATCTCCATTGAAATTGAGCACATTCTCGATCTTTTGTCCTTGATAGGTATACGTTCCATTGCCCGTATAGGTGCTGACATTCTGCCAATTCATAAAGCCGAGGTCTTCCACCTGAAGAGAGAAGGAACTCTTCTTCCATGCTTTCATGTATCCGAAATTAAGTCCTGCCCCCATTCCGTATCCCGGCTCTTTGTATCGCAACGAAAAATCTGCATCTAATTGGAGGTATTGGGCATCGGGCGCTGTATACAAGGCAGCATTTTTGGCGTGCAAGCTCTGGTAATTGATCCCATACAATGCCGAAAGGCCAATATAGAACTGACCTAGCTCCTGAAAAGATTTGAGCCAACCAAAGGTCAATCCGGTATATTGCCAATAGGCAAATTTCGTATTAGATAGGTCTGCTTTTTGTCCTTCATAGGCACCATTCCCTAGAAAAACCACCCCAAAAAGGTCTTTGGAATAATTGACCCCAAAAAGCTCGCGGTATTTTAATCCTACCGACCAACTATGTCCTTTTTGCCGCCACCGTTGGGTTAACACATTTTTAAATTCATAGCCCAAATGGTTGTTCTTATCATGTGCTTTGTCCCGCATCTCCCGCAAGAAATCCGGATCCAAGTTTCCGCCCCATAGGATTTTGCCCATCATCTTGTTGGGCATAGTGGAAGCATTCATATCCACGGAAGATTTTAGTTGAAGCGAACGGCTCAGCGTATCTTCTCTCTCCGGGAAAAACCATAGCAATTGGCCGCTTGCCAATTTGCTCCAACACACGAAAAAAAGGGGAAGAAAAAAACGAATCCTCATCTATTTGGAAATTTTGGGCACTAGTTTGCCTGTAAGCGTCAGTTGCGCCGACTCATCCGAATACACTTTTACTTTTTGATCGGATGGGGTATCAAATATGGCCTCGATAATGACTTGATTGGCCAAACTGATGTTCGTCAAATCATCACTCGAAAAGGGCAGGGTGATTTTACTGTATTTTTTTGTGATCGCTCTCCCCGTCACCGGATCTACATCTGCTGCCAACATGGGAGCATCTCCGTTTAACACAACAGTCTGGCCCAAAGGGCTCTGTATAAAAATAATGCGGACGGTGGCAGAAAAAGGAAAGCCGTTGTAGGCCAGAATCGACAAGGCTCCTCCCACCGTTTCCATCCCATTGTAAGAAGATTGAAGGGCAATCGTGTCGCGCAATACCAATCCATGCAGCGAAAGATTCAACGGCATTTCGATCTCCAAGGTTGGTTTCAATTTGGAATTGGAAAAGACAAAGCTATTGGTGTCCTTTTCCCCTACACCCACCGTGGCATGTATTTCATAGGCAAATTGATCAGGAAAAAGACTGACGATGGATGGAAAATTGGAATTGGAACTGCTTTTCACCACCGTTGTTACTTCTTGAAAAGGGGGATTGGTAGCCGCCGCAATGGGCAAGGGAATCCCAACCAAGCTATCGTCCTGTGCCTGCAACGCCTCCCCATTTTTATTGGATGCCGTCAAGACATTGATTTCCACTTCCCCTTTTACGCCCAACCCATTTACTACCTTCAAACGAGCATTTACTGTAGCGGGAACAAGCGAAACAGCAGGGATTTTGGAAAAGATATCGGTAGTAAAGTTAGAAGAAAAGCTCGTATCGAGACTTCCCAAATATCCCCGCACATATTCGGGCCGAATTCCTTTTGTGGCAATGCTGATTACCACGCTGTCCTCTAGGCTTAGGTACACCTTTTTGCCGGTATATTTGACGTGTGCCGTAAAGTCATATTCCAAAGTGTTGAAATAATCAGGCGGGGCAGACAGGTTAAGCGCATAATGGTCTACAGGAACTTCTAAATGGGTCGTACGGGATCCACCCACCGGGGCAGGGGGCACCACCCCATTAAAGACCAAAGGAACGCCTAAAAGCGTCGCTTTCGGCATCACGAAAGTCATGAAAATAGAATCTTGAATGGTACTGGTCACATCTAAAGCCACACTGCCTTCCAACACCAAGGCTTCTTTCAATTCCAATTGTCCCATGTCTTCCAATGCCACCGATTCATGATCGGAAATGACATCTTGTTCGGGAAATATGGCCGTTGCCGACTCCACTTGAAGATCACTGAATGTCATGCTGATTTGGATGGCCTGATTCGTGTCGATGACGGCGTTTTTGTCCGTGAGCAATTCCAATTTGCTGACATCGGCGACCAGTTGCCCTTCTACTGTTTTGCCCGAAAGGTCATATACTTTTTCAAAAACCGAATTTTTATCGATCTGGATCCCTGTTTCTTGGATAAGGACTGCGCTGTCCGACGCATTTTCGATCGCAAAATCCAAGTCATTGACCTTCATCGGAAAGTTATTGATAATTTTTAGGTCCAAGGTGCCGGACCTCAGTGTGGCAGATTGAAAAAATTGGTTCAGGTTGATGGGAATCTTCCCCAAGGGAATCGGGATCGTATTTTGTACCAACAGAGAAATAAAAGGGTCGGAAGCCAAGGTTCTTCCTTGAAAACTCAGGATCAGGTTTCCCAAAAGTGAGGTGCTAGGATCGCTGGATGCCTGCAACGCCCTTGCCAGTTGGCCAAAAGTAAGAGTTTGGACAAAAGGAGGGACTGTTAGTTTGAGCGAGTCCAGTTTGAAGTTATTGTAAAAAGGAGGAACATGGATCGTATCCAATACGTCAAAGGAGAGGGAATCTAATTTTTGCTCAAAAAACAGCGTAGCCACTCCCGCGCTATCCGACTGTAGATGGGTGGTATCCGTGATAAGGTTCTTTAAAGTAAGATCGGTATAGGCGATGGGGAAAACCGCCTCTGGATGCCATTCGGTGGGTTTAAATACCTTTCTACAGGAAAAAGTGCTGAATATAAGAAGACATAAGATTAAGAGCTTCGTTATATTTGCGTGTTTTACCATCTTATTTCACACGAAAGTAGGCAAAAACATTATCCTACAAAGAAATTTTAGTATCTTTCCAAGAAAATAATTTTCCTATCATTCTTCAAAAACCATTAACAATATAGCACGTATTTGATTATGGAAGTATATCAAAGCAAAGAAAACGATTTCGTTACCTTGACAATAGATGGCGATCTAGATGCCAGCTCTTGTATCGTCCTTGACGAATCGATTCAACAGGTGGTGAACGAAAACGAAAAGAGAATCCTGATCGATTGCAAACAGCTCTCCTATATATCCTCCGCCGGCTTAGGAGTTTTCATGTCTTACTTGCAGGATTTCAGCAAAAATGACATTCGCATGGTGCTTTTCAATATGAACCCCCAAGTAAAAGAGGTGTTCCGGATTCTTGGCTTGGACAACTTGATTAAAATAGTAAGCAATAAAGAAGATGCCAAAATATTGGCAAATGGAGTTGCATTTTAAAACATACTGTGATAAGACCAACCTGAAGCAAGTCAGGGACTTTGTCAGCGAAAGCTTGAACAAAAATGGCATCGTAGGTCCGGATGCCTCGATGATGGTATTGGCTGTCGACGAGATCTGCGCCAATCTCATCATCCATTCCAACAATTGCGACGGAGAAAAGCACATTGATTTATTCATGCATTTTTTAGGCAACCAGCTCCACATTACGATCAAAGATTATGGCCTGGCATTCAATTACGAAGAAACGCAAGAAGTACAGTTAGAAAAACTTATCGCAGAAAAACGCAAAGGTGGATTAGGTTTGATGTTGGTCAAAAAAATCATGGACGAAGTACGGTACGAAACCTGCTTCAGCCACAACTGCTGGGTACTCTCCAAAACCTTGAAGCAGATCTAAGTATCTCTCCTGTTCTACCATCGTCATTTTCTTGGTTTATCTGTCTTCCAATGCACATCACTTTACCTTCTCCAAAAATTCCCGCAAGACATACTGCAATATCCCACCGTGACGGTAATACTCCACTTCGATTTTTGAATCCAATCGGGCAATCGCCCGAAATTTGACTTCTTGGCCATTGTCACGCTTGGCCGTCACATCCAATTCCCGCAAAGGCTGAAAATCTTCTGTCATGCTGTCGATGGTAAATATTTCGTTTCCTATCAACCCAAGTGACGCAGCAGACTCCCCCAGTTTGTACTGGAGCGGCAGCACGCCCATCCCTACGAGATTGCTCCGATGGATCCGTTCGTAGCTTTCGGCGATCACCGCACGCACACCTAGCAGAAAAGTGCCTTTTGCTGCCCAATCCCGTGAAGAGCCGCTCCCGTACTCTTTCCCTGCCAATACGATAAGAGGTGTCTGGATTTCTTTGTATTTGAGAGAAGTATCAAAAACCGTCATTTCCTCTCCTGTGGGAAAATAGGTCGTATACCCACCCTCTCTTTGAATCAGTTTATTTTTTATCCGCACGTTGGCAAAAGTCCCTCTTACCATCACCTCGTCATTTCCTCGCCTAGATCCATAAGAATTGAACTCTTCAGGTTTTACGCCCTTGCCAATGAGGTATTTTCCTGCAGGTGAGGTGGCATCAAACTGTCCTGCAGGAGAAATATGATCAGTCGTAATGCTGTCCCCGAGGACCAGCAACACCCTTGCTCCTTTTATCTCCTGTAATGGAGGAGCTTTATCAGAAATTGTATGGAAGAAAGGGACTTCCTTGATATAAGTGGAAGTCTCCTCCCAAACATACAATTGCTCGTCTGGTACTTTTAAGTTTTTCCAAATTTCATTCCCCTCAAATATTTCCAGGTAGTTGTGGCCATAGGCCTCTTTGGACAGCACGTTTTTCATCAGCGCATAAATTTCTTCTTGTGTTGGCCAAATATCTTTCAAGTACACAGGCTGCTGGTTGGGATCATAACTGATCGGGTCGTGGACGAGGTCAATATCTACCTTTCCGGCAATGGCATATGCCACCACCAACATGGGGGACATCAAAAAATTCATCTTTACTTGTGGATGGATCCTGGCCTCAAAATTCCGATTCCCGGATAAAACAGAAGCCACTACTAAATCATTTTCTTCCACTGCCTTCGAAATATAAGGAGGTAAAGGGCCTGAATTTCCGATGCAAGATGTACATCCATACCCTACTACATGAAATTGCAGAGCCTGCAGATCGTCCAACAAGTCAGCTTTCTGTAGGTAATCTGTCACTACCTTTGAACCCGGGGCCAAAGATGTTTTTACCCAAGGTTTGGTGTCCAACCCATGTTCCCTGGCTTTACGTGCCACCAGAGCCGCTCCTATCATCGCATAAGGATTCGATGTATTGGTACAGGACGTAATGGCAGCGATCACGATGGCGCCATCTGCCAGAACAAATTTCTCTTGCCCTACCGTTACCCAAACCGTTTTCATCCCGTTCTCCTCTTTTCGCTCGATCGTAGTTTCGGGAGGCATGGGCAGCGGACTTGGCACGGGTTGACTTCCTCCTTCTGCAAACCAATGCGTCAAATGTTCTTGTGTCTGCACATATTTCCTACCGTACGTCTGATCCAGCAGATCGATAAATTTGGGTTTAAAATCTTGTAAGAGAATCTTATCTTGGGGGCGTTTCGGGCCGGCCACAGAAGGAGAAATGGTAGAAAGATCCAATTCCACGATACAGGAATACTTAATTTCTTCTCTCCCAGTCCTCCACAGCAAGTTTTTTTTGCAATAATCTTCCACCAATTGCACATGTTCTTCCGAGCGATTGCTCAACCGCATGTATTCCAAGGTCTTTTCATCAATGGGAAAATAGGTGACCGTGCACCCGAACTCGGGAGACATGTTGCTGATGGTGGCACGATCGGGAACCGTAAGAGTATCCAAGCCTGTTCCGAACACCTCTACGAATTTCCCCACGACGCCTTCCTTTCTAAGCAATTCCGCGATGGTCAATACAAGGTCGGTGGCATTGGTGCCAGCAGGAAGTACTCCGGTCAATTGAAGACCGACCACACGGGGCAAAATAAAATAAATAGGCTGTCCCAAAATGGCTGCTTCTGCCTCGATGCCTCCTACTCCCCAGCCAATGACACCGATCCCGTTCACCATCGGCGTATGGCTATCCGTCCCTACCAACGTATCGGGGAAAATTTCTCCATTCCGTTCGACCACCACTTTTGCCAGATATTCCAAATTCACTTGGTGGCAAATACCCATTCCCGGAGGTACGACTTTAAAATTGGTAAAGGATTTTTGTGCCCATTTTAAAAACTGGTAACGCTCCTTATTTCGCGTATATTCCTCGTCCATATTGCGCTGATAGGAATATTCCGTTCCAAAATAATCCACTTGTACAGAATGGTCGATCACCAAGTCGACCGGGATAAGCGGATTAATCTCCTGTGCGTTTTTCCCTTTTCGTGCGATTTCGGCCCGAATGGAGGCAATGTCCACGACAGCAGGAACACCTGTAAAATCCTGCATCAGGACGCGCGTCGGCTTGAAGGGAATGTCCTTTTCCTCTGTTTCCGGTTTCCAATGCAAAATGGTTTCAATATGCTCGTTGGTGATGGCGAAATCGTCCACGTTCCGGAGTGCATTTTCCAATAGGATGCGAATCGAAAAAGGAAGGTGCTGAACGGGATGGCCCTGCCTTTCCAACTCTGCCAAACTATAATAGACAAAGGTTCCGTTTTTCGTATTAAGTACCTTTTTTAATTGATAGGCATTTTTTGACATTTTGATATAAAAAGCTGGCTCATAAAAAATCTATTATAACTATGCCACTTCCCCTTGCCAAGTGCCAGGAACAGATTAAAAGATAGGAAGCTAGTTGCAATGCCTACTCCCTTTTCTTGCCTAACCTCCGTATTATTGCAGCATATCAGAAGCAGAAAGCGATGTTCCCCACTATTTTACGGTATATCCAAGAGGCCGAGAAGACATTTGATCTCATTCCCGAAAGCAGGAAACAAACACTCTATAAGATCAGTCAATATATGCGACACAATTGGGAGCAGGGGAAAAAGCCGAATTGGTATACATCTGCATCCACAATTCCAGAAGGAGCCATTTTGGACAAATCTGGGCCAAAACTGCAGCCACCTATTATGAATATCCCCATGTACAAGCGTATTCGGGAGGAACCGAAGCCACCGCTTTCCACCCAAATGCGATCAAGCGGTAGAAAAGGTAGGATTCAAGGTAGAAAAGGGCGATCCGCCCGTTAACCCAAGATACACCGTCCATTTTCAGGAAACCGGAGAATCCATCCTTTGTTTTTCAAAAAAATACGACGATGCAGCAAATCCAAAAGAAGGCTTTTGCGCCATCATGACCTGCTCGGAAGCAGACGAGGCTTGTCCTTTTGTGCCAGGAGCGACAGCCAGGATCTCTACTCCCTATGACGATCCCAAAGCATTCGACACAACCCCTCAACAAGAGGCCAAATACGAAGAACGTTGCCAACAAATCGCGAGAGAAACGTTGTATGCGTTTTCTTTGGTGAAGAATCTATAATTGGCGAAAAGTCAATACCACTCTTTTCCTTATTTGACTAGAAATAAGGAAAATGTTGTAAAATGCTGAAAATCAATAATTTTTTATTTGACTGGAGTTCGGAAAGTGTATAATCCACTAAATTGACTCAAAACAGAAGGCCTCACATCTCTCAACGTAAGGCCTTCATAATCAAACGTGATCCCATCTGGATTCGAACCAGAGACCTACTGCTTAGAAGGCAGTTGCTCTATCCAGCTGAGCTATGGGATCGGAATTAGCCCGCGAAGGTAATAAAAATCTTCTCTTTTCCCAAGAAAGGCCGCACTGCTTCTTTTTGATAACTGAAAAGGAGACGACTTAATAAACTCTATTCTACCATCATCTTTTTGACGTACGACTGCCCATTTTGCCAGAAGCGGAGCAAATAAACCCCCGGTTTTACTTTTGGCATCATCATTTTGCCATCGGTCACCTGTACTTCTTGGATTATTTTGCCCGATTCGTCCATTACTTCACAGGAGCTGGCGTGTACCCCTTTCAAGAAAAGGGAGCTTCCCGCTACTGCTGGTTGAGGGCTAATATCGAAAGATGCGTTTGTATCCACTCCATTTTGAAGGGAGGATGAGGAAAATACATCTTCAGGATGTATGGAAATTACCACATCGTCAAACCAGATGTAACAATCGTTTACAGGAGCCCAATCGGCGGTAGAACCCCCATGAAACGTGGAAAAATAAAGGTTATCCACCTTATCACCATTGGAAACGAATTCCAATCCTGTCACTAAAACAGCCTGTTGGCCATCCATCCATACCTCCACTTCTCCGTCGTGGTTAGTCCCCGTATTCACTTTTACCCGTTCGGTCACGTGGTGCCATTTTCCTTTCTGAAAATAAAAATCCCCGTTTGCCGTAGTCAAGGAATAATCGTCGCCACAGGTCGCTTTTTTGTCCATATTATACAGATACAGAACAGCCTTGCCTCCCGTTCTCCACATGAGGCGGGCACTAAAGCCATTGCTTCCGGTACAGGTCGTGCAACCACTGCAATTCTGCCCTCCTGCCAAGCCTGGCAATTTCCCTCCTTCACTGGTAGTGCCCCAACTAAATTGTTCATCAAAACGAAGCCAATAAGAAATATAATATTGGCTAGCAGGAGGCACTTGTAAAGGGGCTTGAGCACCTGTTTGGGAAGGCCCAAAACCTCCTTTGGGATAGAAAATGCGCAAAGAATGGTCCCCAGAATGAGCATAGTGCTTGTCCACATATGCTCTCTCTTGATCAAATCCATCCACCCAAGGAACTGTAAAGCCCTCTTTTTGCCAGCTTTCTAAGGTAAACAGGGCACTGTCTCCCAGATCTTCAAAACTGGTCTGATTGACCGGTTGAGCATGACCAGATAAAAACGCTATGATGCCGAGTCCCATGAGGAAAACCGGATTCCAATACAATTTGCCGATGGGATTAATCCACATTTTTTAACTCTTCTATTGTTTTCGTCGGATTTTTGGAGGTAAAGACGCAAGCACCTGCGACTAACAAATCTACTCCCGAAGCTGCCAAAATAGGGGCATTCTCCAAATTCACGCCTCCATCTACCTGAATGATGGTAGTGGCATTTTGTGATTTGATCAGGTTGTGAAGCCGATTGATCTTATCATAGGTCAGGGGAATAAATTTCTGTCCTCCGAAACCAGGATTTACGGACATGACGTTCACTACGTCTATTTCTTGGATAATATCGTTCAATACATCAATGCTTGTATGCGGATTGATGGCTACCCCTGCCATACACCCACTTTTTTTGATGTATTCGAGTGCCCGATGCAAATGTGTACATGCTTCGTAATGAATGGAAATGATTTTGGCACCCATGTCCAAGAACACATCCAGATACCTCTCCGGTTTTTCGATCATCAAATGAATATCGGCCGGCTTTTTAGATAACTTTTGGACGGCTTGAATCACAGGCATGCCAAATGAAATATTCGGTACAAACAATCCGTCCATGACATCCAAGTGAAGATAGTCGGCCTTGCTCTGATTCAACATTTCGATGTCCTTCTGCAAGTTCAGAAAGTCAGCCGCCAAAAGGGATGGGGCGATCAGTATATTTCCCATGGGTCTAATTTGATGTAAATCTAAGGAAATGAATGGCGAAGAGGTAAAATCGCCTTGCCTTTAAATTAAATTCCATAGTTCTTCCGCACGAATTTCCAATTCCCCCCATTTTTTGAACAATTTATATAAATTTTAGGATTACTTTTGTGCGTGCTTATGTATCCATAGCACATCTAACTAGCAATCATTCAATTTATACTCGGTATTGTACTATACAATGCCGCTTCTTCTTGCTAATTTTGCTCAACCCAAAACAAAACGGATTGCAACGTCTCGTCTTACTTCTTGTGTTTCTTTGTTTGTCGGGAACGCTCTCGGCACAACAGAGGCCTCAGTATAGCCAATACATGATGAACCAGTACCTGATCAATCCGGCAGTGGCAGGCACTTCGGATTATTATGATGTACGCATGGGCCATCGGTCGCAGTGGGTAAATCTACAAGGAGCCCCGAGCGGCATTGCTCCCCAGACGTCTTATGTCACAGGACATTTCCATCTCGGTCAACATATAGGGCCCAACAGGGGAAGACACCGCAATGAAAAACAATGGCACCATGGAATCGGAGCACAGGTCATTTATGACAAAACAGGACCCACTAGCAGGACATCTGCTTATGGAACCTATACGCATAATTTGTATCTGACAAAAAAATTGAAGATTTCTGTCGGTGCCTCGATCGGCTTTCAGCAATTTAGGGTGGACGGAAGTCAACTTACTACTTCTGATGGAGTGACGGGGGCTCAGGGAGTCATGCAAGCGTGGGTGCCCGACATGAATTTCGGGTATTGGTTATATCATCCGCGCTATTATTTTGGGGCCTCGATCAACCAAATATTCCAAAACAAGCTAAAATTTGCCGATTATACAGGAAACAACAAACTGAATAATCACTACTTCATCACAGGTGGGTATTTGTTCGGTATGCATACCAACTTACATATCATCCCTTCCTTCTTGATCAAGTATGTAAGTCCAGCTCCAATGTCCTTTGATATCAACTGCAAAGTAAGGTATCAAGATCAAGTATGGGCGGGGATCTCGTACCGTAAAGACGATGCCTTGGTGTTTTTGGCAGGCGTCACCATAAAACGGCTCGTGGACATCGGATATTCCTATGATTATGGCATTTCAGATGTGTCCAAATTGAGCAGCGGTTCCCATGAAGTCATGATAGGTGTGCGTTTTGCCCCCAAAGCGTTCATTATGTCTCCTTCCGACTTCTGGTAAGAAGTAAGGGACTAATGGCTTCCTCCATTCGCATCGATGTAGATTTCCCATTTTTTTATCAATTCTTCAAACTCCGCAGGGAGGGGGATATCAAATTGAAGTGCCTTTTTTGTGGTAGGATGGATAAAGCCTAACGATTTGGCATGCAGGGCCTGACGAGGCAATAATTTAAAGCAATTATCCACAAACTGCTTGTATTTGGCAAAGGTGGTCCCTTTCACGATCCGGTCTCCCCCATACGTTTCATCATTGAAAAGAGGATGGCCCAAATATTTCATATGGGCACGGATCTGATGTGTACGTCCAGTTTCCAAATTGCACTGAATGAGCGACACATAGTGCATAGGCTTTAAAACTTTGTAATGGGTAATCGCATTCTTCCCTTGGCTTCCATCAGGAAATACATCTGTCACCCTTCTGTCACGTATACTCCTTCCTACATGGGCATCAACGGTGCCCTGTAAGGGGTCCGGTTGCCCCCACACAAGGGCAAGATAAGTACGTTCTATCGAATGATCGAAAAATTGCTTGGCCAAATATGCCATGCTGTATTCTGTCTTGGCAATGACGAGCAAACCGGAAGTATCTTTGTCGATGCGGTGCACGAGTCCTGGCCTCCCTGTCCCATTTTGACCGATAGGTAAATGTTGAAAATGGTACGCCAACGCATTCACCAATGTTCCCGACCAATTTCCATAGGCAGGATGGACGACCATGCCCGCTACTTTATTTACCACCAACAATTCCTCGTCTTCGTAGAGGATATCAAGAGGAATATTTTCGGGCACCACCACATCTTCTCTAGGTGGTTGGCTTAACAATACACGTATAATGTCTCCAGGCTTGATTTTGTAACTACTTTTCGTCGGCTTATCATTCAATTGTACCGACCCTGCATCAATGGCCGCTTGAATGCGTGAACGGGTAGAGTTTTGGATCCTATCCATCAAGAACTTGTCCAAGCGCAGGGGACTTTGGCCTTTATCGGCTACAAAGCGGTAGTGTTCGAAAAGTTCGTCATCCTTTTCTTCCAGCTCCTGTGAAAATTGTGTCATAGAAATAGGTTAACGCAAAAGGAAAAAGCCGAGTGGCCTTATATAGGCTATTTATTCTCCTTTAAAAGTTTGGCAATTTTTTTATCCAGCTTCTCGAATTTCTCAAAGCCTTCCACGATGGGCAATACTTTTCCGTTGATCCGCAAAAGCAAGGTAGGGAAAGCAGAAATACCGGAATCTTCTACCTTCTTGAAGTTATCTTGGGTACTTTTCTGAATGGAGTCCGATTTCATTTGACCTAAAAAAGAGAGGCCGTCCAGTTGAAACTTTTGTGCCATTTTCAAATAGGTAGAATCTTGGTTGAGGCTATTTCCATACAGGAAATATGCACTTTGCAATTCATGGACAAACTCCAGTATCCGATCGGAATGGAGGGCATTGTAGGCCACCACCGCATTGGAAGGTTTTTCTGAATCCAACAAATCCGTCCCTTGTTTTACTAGGGCCAAATAGGCGTCACCAAATTTGATACCCGTCAAATTTTCCATGTCCTTGTATCCCGCCAGAATATATTCTTCCATAAACGAAACGGGCTTTTTGCGTGAGCCAATGATCATTCCTCCGCTCACGACAGAGAAATCGACATGTCCTTTGTATTTGTCATGGAGCTGGTCCATGACAGGATCGAACGTGTAGCACCAACTACATAAAGGATCATAGACGTAGACAATATTTGGTTTGGTTGTCTGCGCTTCCGTGGCAAGCACTGCGCAGACAATCCACCCGACTAACACAAAACGTTTCACTTTCAAAGGTCTTATACGTCCACTTTCGCGTATTTGGCATTACGTTCGATGAACTCGCGACGCGGAGGCACATCATCTCCCATCAACATAGAAAACAAGTGATCTGCTTCTGCGGCCGACTCTACGGTCACCATTTTCAATGTACGCCGATCCGGGTCCATCGTGGTTTCCCAAAGTTGCTCCGGGTTCATTTCTCCTAAGCCTTTGTAACGTTGGATATTGACACTGTCTTCTTTTCCTTCTTTCGCCAACTCGCGCACTGCTTGTTCCCGTTGTTGTTCGGTCCAGCAATACCGTTGTTCTTTGCCCTTTTTGACTTGATAAAGAGGGGGTTGTGCGATATAGACATAACCTTTGTCGATCAAATCCCGCATGTAGCGGTAAAAAAAAGTAAGGATAAGAGTCCGGATGTGGCTTCCGTCCACATCGGCATCGGTCATGATGATGACTTTGTGGTACCGAAGTTTTTCCAAATTCAAGGCACGACTGTCTTCTTCCGTCCCAAACCGGACTCCCAGTGCCGTGATCATGTTACGGATCTCCTCATTATCGTAGATCTTATGCTCTTGGGCTTTTTCTACATTCAAGATCTTACCTCTCAAAGGCAAAATGGCTTGAAACGCTCGACTGCGGCCCTGTTTGGCAGAACCTCCTGCCGAATCCCCTTCCACGAGATATAATTCACAACTGGCGGGATCACTTTCCGAGCAGTCCGCCAATTTGCCGGGAAGTCCAGTTCCGGAAAGCACACTCTTACGTTGTACCATCTCTCTGGCCTTTTTAGCTGCTTGTCTTGCTTGTGCGGCCAAAATTACCTTTCCTACGATCAGTTTGGCCTCCCTAGGATTTTCTTCCAAGTAGAGTGACAGCATTTCGCCTACGACCACATCCACAGCACCCATTACTTCATTGTTGCCCAGTTTGGTTTTTGTTTGGCCTTCAAATTGGGGTTCTTGCACCTTTACAGAAATCACGGCCGTCAACCCCTCACGGAAATCGTCTCCTGTAATTTCTACTTTTGCTTTCTCCAAAAGTCCCGATTTGTCGGCATACGCTTTCAACGTCCGCGTCAATGCCCTTCTGAATCCTGCCACATGGGTTCCTCCTTCATGCGTATTAATGTTGTTTACATACGACACGACATTTTCTTGGTAGGTGGTATTGTAACTAATGGCGACTTCTACTGGAATGGGAGGTTTTTCGTTTTCTACGTACAGAGGCTCGCCTACCAACCTTTCTTTTGTATCGTCTAAGTATTTGACGAATTCCCGAAGACCGCCTTCAGAATAAAATTCTTCGAAATGTGGATTTCCTTTTTCATCCTTTTCCCTTACGTCTTTGAGCGTGATCCGAATTCCTTTGTTCAAAAAGGAAAGTTCTCTCAAACGGGTAGCCACTGTTTCGTACTTGTATTCTGTGATCGTAAAAATGGTGTCATCCGGCAAAAACTCGACGGTAGTCCCTCTTTTTTCGGTAGTCCCGACGACCTTCACGGGATACAGCGGAATTCCTTTGGAATATTCCTGTTCCCATATCTTGCCTTCACGGAATACGTTGACTTTCAAATGTTGGGACAGCGCGTTCACGCATGAAACCCCTACTCCGTGGAGACCACCTGAAACTTTGTATGAATCCTTGTCGAATTTACCTCCCGCATGCAGGACGGTAAGCACCACTTCCAAAGCCGACCTGCCTTCTTTTTGATGCATGTCGGTAGGGATACCCCGGCCGTTGTCTTCTACCTTGATAGAATTATTTTCGTTGATGGTGACATGGATCGTATCACAATGACCAGCCAAGGCTTCATCGATTGAGTTATCTACTACTTCCCATACCAAATGATGTAGGCCTTTGATCCCGATGTCCCCGATATACATGGCCGGTCTTTTACGAACCGCCTCTAGACCCTCTAAAACCTGAATACTGTCTGCCGAATACCCTTTAACCTCTTCTGTAACTTCGCTCATGCTTTGGGAAGGTGTTTATGTGACTGATATAGAGAAGAGTTGATCAAAAATGGGAAAACAACTCTTCTAGTGAAGAATATAATTTTAGCAGGTAAAAATAAGGAAATTTTGCGGACTTTCCAATTCCTTCCCAAGATAGCACGGGATTTGAATCCCATGCTAAGACCTCCATACTCGCCAATGAATACTTCTTGTATTTTACCTATTTTCCTTGAAAAACGGGCTTTCTCTTTTCCAAAAAAGCCGCCACTCCTTCCTTAAAATCGACCGTGGTCACACACTGAGCAAAACTATTTACCTCTTCCTCAAACCCATTGGGAGTACCTGCTTTATTGGCAGCTTGGATCGTCATGGCGACGGCTACAGCAGGTTTGTTCACGATTTTGGCAAGAAGTGAAATACAAAAGGGAAGTAGTTGCTCTAAGGGCACGACATGGTTGACCAAACCATTTTCCAATGCCGTTTTTGCATCGATCCTGTCTGCGGTCAACATCCATTCGAGTGCTTTTCCTTTTCCTATCAATTGCGTCAACCGTTGGGTGGCACCGTATCCTGGAATGATTCCCAGATTTATCTCAGGTTGGGCAAACTGCGCATTTTCTGCCGCCACACGCATGTGGCAGGCCAGAGCCAGCTCACATCCTCCTCCCAACGCATATCCATTCACTGCCGCCAATACAGGCTTAGGACAATGTTCGATCTTAAAAAAAACATCTTGTCCTTTTTTCGAAAGCTTTTTGCCTGTTTCGACATCTTGCATCGCCAAAAACTCGCTGATATCGGCACCTGCCACAAATGCCTTTTCGCCTTCGCCTGTGAGCAACACCGCCCGGATAGAATCGTCGGAATACACCCAATCAAAACAAGTGGACAACTCATCCATTGTTTCTTGATTCAATGCATTCAGTTTATCGGGACGCGCTATTTTCAAAAGCAAAATAGTTTCTTTTAAGTCTGTCTTTAAGTGACGGAAGTTCATGGTAAGGTGGGAATTGGGTGAAATCAAAAGAACCTGTCTTAGGAGACAGGCTCTTTCTTTATGGACTTTATCGTGATAAATGATTACAAACTATATGCATCCTTCTCGATCAAAGACGCCGCGATTCTCCTTCGAGCTTCTTTGGTGTTGAAAGGTTCTGCCTTCGTAAAACGTTTTAGCCCCATCAACAACATCTTTTGCTCGTCTCCTTCTGCCATAGCGACGATGGTATTTTTACCACTTAGGCTTATTCTGTCCAATGCGTCGTTCAAATAGGTCTTCACGATATCCACATACAATGCAACAGAAGCCCCCCCTTTGACAGCAGCCATCTTTTCAACCCTTAGAAGAGCCGATTCGGCAACATAGAGTTCAATCACCATGTCCGCTATTCCCATCAAGATTTCCTGTTCAAAAGACAATTTTTGCATGAACTTCTGCGCCGCATAGCCCGCTGACATTAAAATTGCCTTTTTGATGTTCGCCAAAACGTTCTTTTCCTTGCCAAAGAGTCCTTCTGGCTCCTCTGCCCCAAAGTCTGGGATAGCCATTAATTCTTTTTGTACCGCCATGGCAGGACCCATCAGATTCAGTTCGCCCTTCATGGCACGCTTCAGCAGCATATCCATGGTAAGCAGGCGATTGATTTCGTTGGTTCCTTCAAAAATACGATTGATCCGGGAATCACGGTAAGCCCGATCCATGGGATAGTCGGCAGAAAAGCCGTAGCCACCTAGGACCTGTACTCCTTCATCCACTACATAATCGAGTGCTTCCGAGCCTGACACTTTCAAGATTGCGCATTCTACAGCAAATTCTTGAGCTGCACCCAAGAGTGCTTCCTCATGGCTTTTTCCTTGTTCGTGCAGCAATTCTTCCATTTGCTGGATATTGTGACCTGCTCTGTACATGGCAGACTCCGACACAAAAATGCGGATGGCTTGCTCCGCCAGTTTGTGCTGGATAGCACCAAAATTGGCAATGGGCGTCTTAAATTGTTGACGTTCCTTCGCATAGCGGATTGCCAAGGTACTTGTCCGCTTGGCAGCCCCGAGAGCAGCTGCGGCCAATTTTATTCTTCCGATATTCAGGATATTAAAGGCGATCAAGTGGCCTTTGCCAATTTCTCCCAATATATTTTCCTTGGGTACTTTTACATCCGACAGGAATACTTGCCGAGTGGAAGAACCCTTGATTCCCATTTTATGCTCTTCATTGCCAAAGCTCAAGCCTGGCGTATCTCTGTCTACAATAAATCCAGTAAATTTATCTCCGTCTACCTGTGCGAAAACGATGAACACATCGGCAAATCCTGCATTGGTGATCCACATTTTCTGCCCGTTGAGAATGTATTGACCATCAGGTGTCGGCATTGCCTTTGTTTTGGCCGCCAAGGCATCCGACCCAGAACCCGGTTCTGTCAAACAATAACTTGCCTTTAATTCTCCGGAGGCCAGTTTGGGAATGTATTTCGCCTTTTGTGCTTCGTTTCCGAAATAGAGAATAGGCAATGTACCAATTCCTGTATGGGCGGCAAGGGCTACTGCAAAGGAATGCCCAGCACCCACAATTTCTGTCACCAATAAGGATGTATTGAAATCTTTCCCGAAACCTCCATATTGTTCAGGAAGGGAAACAGATAAGAGACCTAATTCACCTGCTTTGTCCAGCAGTCGCTGCATGAGGCCTTCCTCTTGTGCGTCTATACGATCCAAATTTGGTAATACTTCGGACTCGATAAAATCACGGCACATATCTGCCATCATTTTCTGTTCTTCATTAAATTCTTCGGGAGTAAAAATGTCCTCCGCGGCAGTTTCCTTGATCAGGAATTCCCCACCCTTCACCGTTTTAAGCATGGTAGCCATCACATTGAATTTTAAGTATAATAATTTGTACGAAACTTAGTTATAAGAGTTGGTGTCTAGGCTATAAATTGGACTTGTTCTCAATTATTTAACTCGCTTTTAACCAACAAATAAGTATGCCAATTTAGTGGTTTCTTTTTGCTGTCATAAAAGGCTTCTCGATAAATACATAAAAAAAGACAGCAACAATTAGGATAAAACACAAGAGAATAGAAAACCAGAATGTCCTATCTAAGAATGGCACTCCGCAAATCGGCCTCGTCCCCATGTATTTTGCACATAATGAAATAACGGAAGCATGCGTCAAATAAATGCTGTAGCACATCCCTCCAATCAGCGTAATGATACGCTTCGATAATAGTGAAATGAGCACGTGATTTCGTACACAGCAAAAGAAAAAAAGAAAGAGGACGAATGGCCAAACAAGCGCACCTGGCAAATTCACTGAAATGGCCGGAATGCAATAAAAAATGAGGGCGAAACTGGATATGGCCACCACAAACAGGAAAAAAGGAGGAAAATCCGTTCCCACTTGGAAAAAATAAAGATCAGCTAATAGCATTCCGGCAAAGAAGAGCGGAAGAAAATCATACACACTCACGAATGGGAGAGGAAATACCTTGGACAGGATTGTAAAAAGCACAATCCCAGCCAATAAAACCCCTCTTCGAACTTTGGGTGATAGCCCATATACCTTACCTAAAAGAGGAAAAAGCAGGTAAAATTGGATCTCGATCTCCAATGTCCACGTCACGCTGCATAGAACCGGAAGCTGCACATAGGGAGACAAAATTTCTGTCAAATAACCTAATGTGGCTAACAAAGATGGAAACAATTCCCTGAACGCGAACTCTTTCGTCACCCAAAGATTACCACAGAAAATGAGCAACATGGCCACAAAGAAAGGAGGATAAATGCGGTATAATCTTCTCTTATAAAAAGAGCCCCATGATTGTTTCTTGTTGTTTCTAAATAGATTGACCCCTAGAATAAAAGCACTTAATACAAAAAAGATATCGACGCCTCGCCCACCTGTTTTCATAAAAGGCCAGACTTCCACTGCATCATCAAATGCTACGGAAGGATATCGATCTTGGAAAGGAGCACGAAAGTGAAAAAAAATCACCGCTAGAATGGCAATGAAACGAAACCCGTCTACAAAACCTAAGTATTCCTCCTTTGGAGTGGTACGTTGAAGCACGTTCACGATGTGTGACATAAAAATGAGCCTTATACTATAGGCTCTTCTATCGATTGATTTTCAAGCATTTCCCTAAATTTGCTTCCTTCAAGTGCCATCAATTCTTGATAAGAGCCTGACTCGACAATCTTTCCGGCATGCAGTACCACGATCTTATCCGCCAATTTAAGAGAAGAAACCCGATGGGATATGATGACGGCGGTACACGATTTCATCACCTGTGTAAGATTGGACAAAATGGTATTTTCCGTTTTCGTGTCTACTGCCGACAGACAGTCGTCCAACAATAAAATGGTCGGCTTTTTGATCAGAGCCCTTGCAATGGACGCCCTTTGTTTTTGACCTCCTGAAAGTGTGATGCCACGTTCTCCAAGGAGAGTTTCGAATTTTTCTTTAAAGCCCTCTATGTTTTCGTAAAAATCAGCTTGACGGGCCGCTGCTTCTATTTCTCCGTCATTCGCATCTTCCATACCGAAGGCAATATTATTTTTAATGGAATCCGAAAAAAGAAACACGTCTTGTGGTACATAGCCGATTTGTCTCCGTAAGTAGTGTGGATCATACTTTTTTATATTTAAACCATCCATCTTTATTTCCCCCACGCTTACATCGTACATCCGGGCGATAAGGTTGGCTATGGTACTTTTTCCTGATCCGGTCGTACCTAGGATTCCCAATGTTTGTCCTTTTTGGATGGTAAAGCTCACGTCATCTAAGGCTTTAATGCCTGAATCTGGATAGGTGAAAGAAACATTTTGGAACGAAATATTTCCTTCAATAGGGGTTTGGATATTTGTTTCAGATACGATCTCTTCCTTCGTCAGCAAGAATTGGTTGATCCTTTTTTGCGAAGCCTCCGCAGACTGTGTAAGGCTAATCGTCCATCCTAAAGAAGTGACAGGCCATGTCAGCATATTGACGTAGATCACAAATTCTGCAATATTCCGTAATTCGATCGTTCCCTTTATTACTTCCAACCCACCTACATAGATCGTCAATACCGTACTCAATCCTATCAGCCCTACGATCAAAGGTTGAAAAAGCGCATTGGTTTTGGTGAGGGACAGAGAGGCAGCCTTGTATTCCTCGCATGCCTTGTCGAACTGGAGCACAGAATCTGTTTCCCTTCCGAAGGCCTTCAACACCCTTATGCCGGAAAAAGCCTCTTGTACGAATGTGGACAATCTCGATAAGTTCTGTTGGATTTGCGTAGATTTTTGTTCTACTACAAAATTGACCTTGTAAATAAGAAAAGAGAGGATAGGCAATGGCATAAGAACATAGAGTGTGAGGATAGGACTCGTATTTACCATTTTATAAATAGTGAACGAGAATAATACAACCATGTTCACACCGTACATGATGGCAGGTCCTAGGTACATCCTTACTTTTCCAACATCTTCTGAAATCCGCGCCATTAGATCCCCTGTATTGTTTGTTCGATAGAACGCAAGGGGAAGCGTCTGATAATGGGCATATACTTCGTTTTTAAGATCAAATTCAATAAGGCGCGACATCACGATGATCGATTGGCGCATAAAAAAAAGAAAAAGGCCCCGAAGCAATGCCATCGCGACGATCAATACTCCATAACGCAGGATTGTCTGATTGAAAATGCCCATCAGGCGGGCCCCTTCCAAAGAGCCTGTTTCCTTTTTGATTTGGGCAATGTAGGTTTCAATGAGTGCAAAGGCATCTCCCACATACTCTACCGGTTTAATGGCAAAGTAATTGGCCACGATAACAAATGATATGCCCAAAAAGAGGCGCCATTTGTACTTCCAAAAATATTTATTCAGATACTGTAGTTCTTTCAAAGGGATAATATGAGCAGGTGTGCAAAAAAGCCATTATCTTTGCATTTGCTTTACAAATATAAATTAAAAAGCGAGGCATTTTGTTCCATTAATTCGTTCTTTGCCTATGTTGAATCGTCACCTCCTTCGAGCCAAAGCGCTCCAATATCTTTACGCTTTGCACAATGCCACCCGATCTGACTTATTATTGGGTGATGACTACCTAGAAGAAGCATTTGTCCCTAAGTTCAACAATAGCAATCCTCCTGATCCAGAAATCGTTGAGGCAAAACAGAAAAAAGCTAAACTCCTCTTCCACAAATTGATCGAGGGGAATGATCTGCCCAATGACTTGGAGACGGATATCGCAGGACACGTCAAAAAAGCCTACAAAGATTACAAAGAACGTTGCCAAAAAGACGCCGATAAACTATCCAGGATCATGCTGGACGAGACGTTGGCCATCTACGATCGCTTTTTGATGGTCATGTGTTTCCTTCGGGAATTGGGTGAAATTTGCCACGAAAAAAGCCAACTGACAGGCATAATAGCCGAAGAAAAAAAAGAACGATTGGATTATTTTTATCAATCGGCTCCTTTAACAAGCATTCGCGAATGTAAAGTATTGCAAGAATTATTTATCCGTCAAAAAATAGGTTGGCAAGAACACGGAGATTTTTTGGAAGCCTTTTATAAAAATCTATTTCGCCAAAGCGAGGTTTCCAAGAAAATGATGGCCAGTCCTAGGCCTCCGGAAAAAGAAGCCCAAATCGAATGGGTGGAACATGTGATGAAAGACCTTTTTTTCCCAAGTCCAGCCACAGACTCCTTTTTTGAGGACCTGGATTCCAATTGGCAGGAAAACAAAACCATCGTTAAGAACATGGTGTACAAAACACTGAAAAGGGTGTATGAAAATGAGGATGGCAAGTGGGAACCGGTCACGATTACACCCGATTGGGACGAAGACAAGATCTTTCTGGAAAAAATATTTTCCAAGACTATCGAGGAAGACAAACGCCTGGACGAAGTCATGGAAAAATACTTACAGAACTGGGATTTGGAGCGCGTGACTATAGTAGATACAGTTATCATTAAAATGGCATTGACGGAAATGATCCATTTTCCCAGTATCCCTACCAAAGTGACTATAAATGAATACATCGAGTTGGCAAAACGCTACAGCACTCCTAAAAGCAAAGAATTTGTGAATGGAATTTTGGACCGTACGTCAAAAGATTTAAAAGGAGAGGGCGTAATCAAGAAAAGTGGCCGAGGATTGCTCGACAACGCTTAAAATTACCAGTTCAAAACTTTGTGGCTGGATACAGCCACAAAGGCAAACAACGAAAAAGGTATCAATACTTTCCAGCAAAGATACATGAGCTGGTCTGTTCTCAACCTTGGAAATGTCCAACGGATCCAGATCATCACACAACAAGGAAGGAGCGTTTTTAGTGTAATCCAAAAGATTCCCCAAGCCATTGCAGACATTGCTCCTGCTGTTCCGCTTGTCCATGTCGCCATTTGAAAACTTCCGATGTTTGGAAAGGGGGTAGACCAAGCACCCAAGAAAAGAATGGCACCCAAAAGACTTACCAAAATCATCAGGGCATATTCAGCCAGAAAAAAAATCCCGAACCGTATTCCTGAATATTCCACATGGTATCCGGCCACCAATTCGGATTCTGCTTCTGGCAGATCAAAAGGAGCCCTATTGCATTCGGCTAGGGTGGCAATATAAAATATCAAGTACGGAATGATGAGAAAAGGCGATTGAAAAAGATGCCACTTAAATATCCCTCCCCATTGAGTGACATCTATCCCCCAAGATTTTATTCCACCTAACCACATCTGCTTGGTACCCCAAATGGATTGTTGCACCGCGATATCAGACAGTTCCATCGTGTTGGAAAGAACAATGACAGTGAGTACAGTGATTCCCAAAGGTATCTCGTACGATACAATTTGCGCCACAGAACGCATGGCTCCTAGAAGGGCAAATTTATTATCGGTCGCCCAACCCGCCATTAGAAGGCCCATCACATCGAGGGAAATAACTGTGAAACAAAAATAAATCCCAACACCTGATAAAATAGGTTGGAAACCTGGGACCAAGGGGACGAAAGCAAACCCGATAAAGACGATCAGAAAAAGAAATAGAGGAGCTGTTTTAAATAAAAAGGGCTGTGCGTTGGTAGGGACGATGTCCTCCTTTTGCATCATCTTTAGCAAATCTGCCAATGGCTGCATCATGCCAAACGTCCCCACTTCGACAGGACCTAATCTGTCTTGGATAAAAGCGGCCAGTTTGCGTTCAGCATAGAATACAATCAATACGACTGCGAGCGTGTATCCTAAATAGAAAAAAGGGACTATGAAGTTAATCCAATCTATGATCTCTCAATTATTATGACCTGCAAAGAACGCATTATAAAACAATGGTCGAATCGTTGATAGAGATATTTTTTATTGGAGACTCTACCGAGACTTCCTCCAGCAGCTCGTTTGAGTTTGGAAGAATAAGAGTATATTTTTTCCCTTTTGTGTCATCTTTTATGGTCAATGTATTGGCCCTTAGCCAAGGATTGTAATTCTTCAGCGTGTAAAAGCTTATTTTTTGTTGTTTACAAAAATCCCTCAAATCAGAAATACTTTTTGTCACTTCATGGGTGCGCACGTTCGAGACCGAAGGAGTTCCCTTGATCGAATATCCGTATTTGGCCGGATATTCGATCAGTTCTCTTGCTGCTAGAATAAGGAAGAAATAACGTTCTGTTTCACGATTTGTCTTTACAAAATGTACATTTTCCTGATTCTGCTGCTTTTTCAGTTTTAAGAGACCATAGGGTCCCATATTATAAGCCAACACCACGCTCGTCCAATCACCGAACATTTTATAGTTTTGCTTAAAGAAGCGGCAAGCAACTTCTGTAGAACGGGTCACGTGGTAACGTTCGTCTACTTCTTCGTTAACCTCCAAACCCAGTTCGCGTGCCGTATTGGGCATCATTTGCCAAAATCCTTGGGCCCCTTTGATCGAAGTGGCATAAACAAATTTGCTTTCCGCTGCCGCAACATATTTAAAATCATTGGGGATTCCGTGCTTTGCCAAAATAGGTTCAATCAATGGGAACCATCTTCGGGAAGCTTTGATCATATGCATATTTACTTCGCTGGGAAGCGTATGAAGCTTGATTTCTTTATGATAGCGGTGCAATATTTTAGGAGAATCAAATGGGAGGGCTTCTCCTGCCAGCATAAATTTTCCAAGTTTAGTGCTATGGTCTTGGGCAGAGGCATCCTTAATAGAAGCATAGTGCCTCTGAGGAGCAAAATAAGTCATCGAAGTACTTAACATATAGACTCCAAAAGCAAGGCTGAACCTCTTAATTTGTAACGATATTTCCCTGAGAGTTAGACTCATAAGCTTAACAGCATAAAGTATTTCTCTCTGTATATAAAATAAACGTGCCATGCAATCAAATTTTAGACCACTAATAGGTCGCCCTTCTTTCCCCCCAAATTTTCAATAAGATGAATCCCACAATCATCCCGCTCAGATGCGCAAAATGTGCCACATTATCGCCAGGTTGCTGTTGTACCATTCCATAGATAGAAGAAAGGCCATAAAAAATGACCATATACATCATTTTAACGGGCAAAGGTGGGAACAATAAAAACACTTCCATGTACGGAAATATGAGCCCAACGCCGAATAAGACTGCATACAAAGCTCCTGAAGCTCCTACCATGGTAGTGTTTGAACGTTGGAGATAGGTTTGTTTTGCGAATTCCACGCTTTCATTGATGAAACGTGGATTGGTAGGATTGCTGGCAAAGTCGTGGATGAATGTAAAATTCTGTAAATACACCTCATGTGCATTTTTATTTAGAAAGTCGGAGAATGCTTGTGCATTTGGATGGGCCACATACGCATTTACTGCTTCCTTCAATATATGGATCTCATAATATACATATCCAGAATAAAGCATGCCAGCACCTACTCCGCACACGACATAATAAGTGAGAAACTTCTTGCTTCCCCAGTGTCTTTCGAGTATTGGGCCGAAGAAAAAAAGCCCCAACATATTGCTGAAAATATGCATCCCACTTCCGTGCACAAACATATAGGTAAAAAATTGGATCGGATTAAAGGCCCCATTTTCTACATAATGCAGCGATAAGAAGTCATTGGTAGTGTGCAACATCTCCCCTGAGAAATACACAATGACATTGATGATGATAAGATTTAATACAATGGGGGTCGTATTCTGAAACATTTGGTAGCGTTAAGATTAAACAAGAGACGCCAAGCTTTCTTCCAATGCCTTGATCTTGGCCTCAGCATCCGATTTCTTGTTCAATTCATTTTGGACAATTTCAGGCTTTGCATTTTGAACAAACCGTTCATTGGATAATTTCTTGTCCACAGAAACGAGAAAGCCTCTCAGGTATTCTAATTCTGCTTCGATGTTCTGCTTTTCTTTATCTGTATCCAACAAATCTCCCAAAGGAATAAAGAGCTCATCTTGTTTCACCAAGAAACTGATGCTTCTTTCTTGCTTTTCTTCTACAAAGTTTATTTCCATCAGGTTGGAAAGTTTTTGAATAACACTTCCGAATTGTTGGTAAAGAACCTTATTAGTTGTTCTTACAGACAAGGCGAGACTTACTTTGTTGGGTATTTGCTTCGTATTGCGGACATTTCTTATTCCTGTGATGATTTCAAATAAAATGTCGAATTGCTTGAGAAGTTCTTCTTCCAATGGTTTCGTTGTAGGATAAGAAGCGACAATGACACAATCCGTTTCCTTCCTTTCCTTCAGTTCATGCCATAGTTCTTCGGTAATGAAAGGCATGAATGGATGAAGTACTTTTATGACTTCTTCGAAAATTTCTATCGTCTCTTCATATACCGCCCTGCTTAATGATTTGCCGTACTCTGGCTTGACAATTTCCAAATAGACAGAACAAAAATCGTCCCATACAAGCTTGTACAAGAGGTGTAAGGCATCGGAAATTCGATATTTTTCAAAGTGGTCTTCCAATTCGACCAATGATTGATTGAATTTTGCCCTAAACCAGTTGATTCCTGCTTGACTCGTTCGATCGATGGGTTTTTCCGATAGTTCCCATCCGCTTACAAGACGATATGCATTCCAAATTTTATTGCAAAAATTGCGACCTTGTTCGCACAGTTTTTCATCAAACAAAAGATCGTTTCCTGCTGGCGAACTAAACAGCATTCCGGTCCGCACACCATCTGCGCTATACTTTTCGATCAATTCCAAAGGATCGGGTGAATTTCCCAAAGATTTGGACATCTTCCTTCCTAATTTATCCCGTACAATTCCTGTCAAGTAGACATTTTTAAAAGGAAGTTCTCCCCTATATTCATATCCAGCCATGATCATACGTGCCACCCAGAAAAATAATATTTCAGGAGCTGTTACCAGATCATCCGTAGGATAATAATAGGTAATGTCCGCATTTTTTGGATCTTTGAAACCGTCAAATACAGAAATGGGCCACAACCAAGAAGAAAACCATGTATCAAGTACATCTTCGTCTTGTTTTAAATCTTGTAGTTGGAGATTTGCCTTCCCTGTTTTGATTTTTGCCACTTCAAGGGCTTCCTTCTCCGTTTTTGCTACCACAAAACTTCCGTCCGACAGATACCATGCTGGGATTTGTTGGCCCCACCACAGCTGACGTGAAATACACCAATCCTTCACATTCTCCATCCAATGACGGTAAGTATTTTTAAACTTAGGCGGATGTAGTTTCAACGTGTCATTCATCACGTTTTCCAATGCGGGCTTGGCCATTTCATCCATTTTGCAAAACCATTGGATTGAAATGCGTGGTTCAATGACAGCTCCAGTGCGCTCAGAAGTTCCAACCTTATTCGTGATATCTTTCGACTCGATTAAAAGGCCCTTTTCATCTAATTCCTTCACAATCTTTTTACGGGCAACAAAACGGTCTTCGCCCACATATATTTGACCAGCTGAGGAAATAGTTCCATCCTCGTTCAAAACATCGATAACTTCCAGATTGTACTTTAACCCTATGTTATAATCGATAAGGTCATGGGCCGGAGTAACTTTTAGCGAACCTGTCCCAAACTCCATGTCTACTGCTTCATCTGTAATGACAGGGATGGGACGGTTTAATAGCGGAACAAGAAAGTTTTTGCCTATGAGGTGTTTGTATCGTGTATCTTCGGGGTGCACACAGATGGCCACATCCCCCATAATAGTCTCAGGCCGTGTGGTCGCTACAACGAAATAGCCATTCCCATCTTCGGCCAAGTATTTGATATGATGTAATTTCGATTGGCTTTCTTTATAAATTACTTCTTCGTCGGAAAGGGCTGTCTTTCCTTGAGGATCCCAATTGATCATTCGGGCACCCCGGTAGATGCGTCCTTTATTATATAAATCCACAAATACTTCGATGACAGCATCTGAGAGGTCTTGTTCCATGGTAAAACGTGTTCGTTCCCAGTCACATGAAGCACCTAACTTTTTAAGTTGTTCAAGAATGATCCCCCCGTACTTCTCCTTCCATTCCCAGGCATACTTTAAGAATTCGTCCCTTGTGAGATCTTTCTTATTGATTCCTTTTTCTTTGAGCATCGCTACCACTTTTGCTTCAGTGGCAATAGAGGCATGATCGGTACCGGGTACCCAGCACGCTTCCTTTCCTTTCATGCGTGCCCTTCTAACTAGGACATCTTGAATCGTATTGTTCATCATGTGTCCCATGTGTAAGACTCCCGTAACATTGGGAGGGGGGATTACAATGGTGTATGGTAGTTTGGAAGAAGGCGTTGAACGGAAAAAATGATTTTCCATCCAATATTGGTACCATTTGCTTTCTACTTCCTGCGGATTGTATGTTTTGGGAATGGTCATATTTTCATTTGACCGTGCAAAAATACAGCATTCGCATTGATTTCGCCATTAAATACCAAGGCAAAACATACGTATGGAATACACGTGTTCAAATAAATTATTTGGGTGTAAAAGAAAAGGGACATTGCAGATGGCAATGTCCCTTGATTAAAACGAGCATCCCGCTGCTCCGGTTATAAATAAGTTTGGCGGCTACCTACTCTCCCGCATGTTATTGCAGTACCATCGGCCCGGCGGGGCTTAACTTC
>FTBA01000109.1_pt1 | contig 35463 bp, 35 predicted proteins | sample 1639221 | NCBI WGS metagenome assembly FTBA01 (sample SAMEA3914864, study PRJEB12502) | metagenome | biome: forest; material: soil | place: USA | collected 2012-03-12 | depth 0.3 m | reverse complement strand
TCTTGATCTCTGGCGCGATTTGGTACTGTTCAAATTTCATATCGGACAAAGATACGGCTTTGCACGGCATTTTGGGTCAGGAAGGGCCCGCGAACATACATCGCAAAAACGGCCCCTCTCGAACTAAAAAAAACAAAATTTTAACTACAAATTATCCTGTTTATATTTGTTCTACTTGTTTGTTCTGAACAAGATCAAAAACCTTGTATCCCAATCTATAACAGCAATGAAAAATAGCTTATTTTTCTTTTTTGTAGGGATATTCTATGCTCATTTTGCTTTTTCGAATCCCGAGGTCCTTTCGCTCAACCACTTGGATGTTTCTTACAAACTTTCCTCTCCTTATTTTTTGGAGTGGGAAGACAGCCTTGGCAATCGCACAATCCACGACATTTTGGTACATCAAGATAAATTCAAAAAGCCTTTGGTCCCCTATTTCAGCAACCAAGATCCTAAGAGTGCTTATTGGTTTAAACTGAGGTTGGACAACAATGCCCCGAATGAACCTTGGTACTTGGTTTCCCACAACTATGGCATCAGTGAGATTGACGTGTTTGAGGTAGACGAGAAAGGGGAAATTATCCACACCCATTTCGACAAAACGGTCAGCGTCTACGAACGGAACATCAAACATCGGCAACCTGTATTTGAGTTGCACCTGGAAAACGGGGAGAGCAAAGACATTTATATCCGCATCAAAAACTCCTATTCCTTTCATTACACTTTTGAACTGTTCTCCCCCAACCAGTTTGTCTCTTTTTACTTTTTGGAATATTTGTGGTTTGGCGTCTTTTACGGCATGCTGCTTTTCGTCGTCCTCTACAATTTCACTTTGTACCTCAACCTGCGGGATTTCTCTATCTTGATTTTCGTCGTCGTTACCATTATCCAGATTTTTTGCATGTCGTTTCGCGACGGTACTTCCATTTTTATCTTTCTGAAACATTCGGAATGGACGTATTCGATCTATAACCTTAGCTTGGCCTTCTTTTTTATCACACTGGCCGGCTACACGGTATTTTTCTTAAAACTCAACCGAAACAAAACAATCCGGTATTACTTTATCACGTTATGCATGGTCCGGATTTTCGGAAGCCTGTTGACCATCGAACGGGTAGATTTCCGACTTTATCATTTGGACATGTTCATGTTGGCCTCGTGTCTTTGCGTCGCTCTCTTTCGGTGGTCGAAAAACGACCCTTTGGCCAAATATGTATCGCTGGGCCTCCTCAGTCTTCTCGTGACCTATTCGATTTATTGCCTCAGCTTGTTTAAATTGATCCCTGTCAGCAATTTTTCGTATTTCGCCCTGTATTTTGGGGTAGTGGCAGAATCCATCTTTTTGACCCTTGCTTCCTCTGAAAGGATCAAACGGATCAAGGTAGACCACCGCGAAATGGAGAAACTGAATAGGAAACTGGAAGTAATGGTAGCAGAGCGTACCGAAACCATCGTGCAACAAAACGAGATGCTCCAGAGCAAAGCGGAAGAACTCAATCAATTCCTCTACAAATCTTCCCACGACATCAAAGGCCCTATCAAATCGATTGAAGGACTTTGCCTGGTGGCCAAAATGGAAAAACCGGAAAATCTTCCCGAATACATCGATAAGATCTTGAACAGAAGCAAAGTCCTAGGTTCCGTAGTCTCGGATTTAAACCAGGTATTAGCAGCCAAAAATGCCCCTTTGCAACGCTCTCTTATCGATTTCAAGGAAATTCAACACGAAATCTGCCAGGTGTACGAGGCTTTCCCCGGCTATAAGGACACCCGCATCGATTTTCAGTTGCTCGGCAACCTTCCTTTCCTTTCAGATAAACCGCTTATCCTGTCCATTTACCAAAATTTGTTTGAAAACGCCATCAAATACCGGGACAAGGAAAAGGATTCTTCCTTGTCGATCGTCATCGATTCGAACGAGAAAGAATGTACTTGGATGTTTGTAGACAACGGAATCGGCATTCGGGAAGAAGAGAAAAACAACGTATTTGAAATGTTTTACAAAGCCAACGACGTGTTTCAGGACAGCAACGGCCTCGGCCTTTATTTGGTAAAGGTTTCCGTCGAAAAGCTGCAGGGAAGTATCCGCCTGCAATCCACCATCGGACAAGGCACTACATTTTATATTCATTTTCCGAAACCTTAGGAGGTGTCCGCATCGTGAATCACTCTTTTTACTTAGGAGAAGATTCCCTCTTTGTCTTCCCATCATTCGGGCACATCCTCTATCTTTGCCTTTGTTTTTTGTACGATGCAATATCAGTCCGTTTTAGACCAAATTTTAAAGGATGTACAACCTTTCTTAGAAAAAGGGAAGGTGGCCGACTACATCCCTGCCCTCGCAGGAATTGACCCGAAAAAATTCGGCATGTCGGTCCACCTTGTTTCTGGAGAACGTTTTCATGTAGGGGACGCAAAAGAATCTTTCTCCATTCAGAGTATCTCCAAGCTCCTCACCTTGACCATGGCCATGGCTTCCGAAGACGAGAGCATGTGGACCCGTGTGGGAAGGGAACCTTCCGGCAGCAAATTTAACTCTTTGGTCCAATTGGAATATGAGCTGGGCATTCCCCGCAACCCGTTTATCAATGCAGGTGCCCATGTCATCAGCGACATCATCTTCTCCAAATATCCTCATCCTAAACAGGCCATTTTAGACCTTGTCAGGAATTTGAGCCATAACAAATTGATCGAATACGACGAAGAAGTGGCCAAATCGGAGCGGCAAACCGGGAACCGGAACTTGGCGATGGGCTACTTCATAAAAAGCTATGGGAACATAAAGAACCAAGTCCGGGAAGTATTGGACCTCTACTTTCACCAATGTTCCATTGCGATGTCGTGTATAGATCTGAGCAGGGCTTTTCTTTATTTGGCCAATAACGGCGTGATCCCTTCCTCCGGAGAACGTATCATCACTAAAATCGACTCCGACAGGATCAATGCCCTGATGCTTACTTGCGGCATGTACGACTCGGTGGGCGACTTTGCCTACCGGGTAGGTTTACCTTCCAAAAGCGGGGTCGGGGGTGGTATTGTGGCCATTGTCCCCAATCAAATGAGCATCGCAGTATGGTCCCCTGGCTTGAGCGAATCGGGTAATTCTTTGGCTGGGACGTATGCATTGGAGCAATTTGTCTATTATACTGGCAAAAGCATTTTTTAATCCTTGCCCGGTTGTGTGACAGCCAGTAGACCGACTATTAAAAAGCTTTGTGCTTCTTTTTACTTTTCTCGATTAAAGCCTAATTTGGTCCTCGTAAAATTTTTACCGTAACTGCATGATCCTATGAAAAAGGCAAGTTTATCCTTCGTATTTTTGTTCTTTTCTTTCCTACCTGTATCGGCCCAAAACAATCAAGCTGTCTATACTTCCACAAAAGCAACTTGGTTCGGAATCGATTTTTCCAAAGCCGCTTTTGCGGGAGATTTCAGTGAATTCAAAGATGCAGGAGGGAAAAGTGGGGCCCAGATCCGCGACAAATATTTTCCGGGCTGGAATGACCTCATCAAAAACGAAAGTGAAAAATACGACCTGAAAAAGGCATATGGCAAAGAAGAAGTCACTTATGACCTCACCGTAGTAAGGCAGCGGAACAAAGCCGTAGATGCCGACAAACTGATGGTGGATGACATTTCACAAAACACCTTGACAAAGGCCGACGTGGAAAAAATTGTAAGCCATTACAAATCAGACAAAACAGGCCTTGGGATCCTGTACGTCGTCCAGAGCTTCGACAAACCCGCCGAAAGGGCGACCATATGGGTGACCTTTTTTGACATCGCGACCAGAAAAGTACTTTCCACCGAACAATACGAAGGGAAAGCAGGAGGTTTCGGGATCCGGAACTACTGGGCCAAATCCATCCTGCATGTACTCGACGATTCGGGAGATGCCTATCATAAAGCAGCCAAGAAGGCAAAATAAGTATCCATTTCCATGGCTTCTACGCTCAAACTGCTTATCCGGCTTACGTTCTTGGTCATCCTTCTCTTGTTGCTGTTGTTCTGCTGGTTCAAATTTTTAAAACCAAGCGAGCAAAATGTGACGACTGTGATCGAGCAAACCACCCTTTTGCAAGAAATCAAAAGCATGGGAAAACTCGAATTGGTGAAATACCATTTTAAAGAAATCGTGGAATACCAGAAAGAACAAACTGATTACCAACTCTTGAACAAATTCCTTCCCAATGCAAAAGCCGTGCTGATCGTAAGCGGCGAAGCAGTAGGATGCCTCGACCTTACCCGCATCCAAGAAACCGATATCATCTCCGAAGAACAGACGTTGCGGTTGCGGCTCCCTGCTCCGGAGCTTTGTCAGCACAAAATAGACCTTCAAAACTCAAAAGTATACGATGTGCGCAATGGGTATCTGGTAGAAGAGGGAAAAATAGTACAAGAGGCTTATCAGGCTGCTGAACAGCAAATCCAGAAATCTGCATTAGCTTCAGGAATCCTAGAAAAAACAAAGGCAAATGCTTTTCAAGTGTTAACGCCTTTGCTGGAAAAAGCAAGCGGGAAAAAGGTCTTATTGGAATGGCCCGCCAGTGTTCCAGTTGCGAAGTGAATCAGCGTTTCGTCGTTCACTTCTTACATGTTGCCTAATCTGTGACATTGGAAATCAGCACTACATTTCCCTTCTTTATTTTTCCAAACTACATGTTATGAAGAAAATCATTTTTATTCTCCTTGCTGCTTTATTTGTGCTTGTTGTAGGTGCGGTCACCTTTATCAAATTGACACTGCCCGATGTAGGCCCTCCACCTGATATCAGAGTATCGTCCACGCCGGACCTTATCGAAAGAGGAAAATACCTGGCCAACAGCGTGGCTGCTTGCATGGACTGCCACTCCACTCGGGACTGGAGCAAATTTGCCGGCCCTCTTATTCCCGGCACCTTGGGAAAAGGCGGCGAGGCTTTTACAGAAGAATTCGGTTTCCCGGGGAAATTTTACTCCCGAAACATCACCCCTTTTGCCCTTTCTACTTGGTCCGACGCCGAAATATTCCGGGCGATCACGTGTGGTGTAAGCAAAGATGGGCATGCATTGTTTCCTGTGATGCCCTATTTAAATTATGGGCACATGGACGAACGGGATGTCATGGCAATCATCGCATACCTTCGTTCCTTGTCACCGATCGAATATGCCCCTTCCCCATCAGCGGCAGACTTTCCCATGAACATCATTTTAAATACCATCCCAAAGAAAGCGAGCCTTGGCAAACGGCCCGATACCTCCGAAGTGTTGAGGTACGGAGAATATATCACTAATATTGCTTCGTGCATCGAATGCCATACTAAACAAGAAAAAGGTGAAAAACTGAAAGGGATGGAATTTGCGGGAGGATTTGAATTCAAACTGCCACAAGGAACCGTACGTTCTGCCAACATTACGCCCGACGAAACAGGACTCAAGAATTGGTCCAAAAAGGCCTTCATCAACCGCTTCAAGGCGTATGCAGACAGCAATTATACACCGGCCAATGTTGGGGGTGGTTTCCAGACTGTGATGCCATGGATGATGTACAGTACGATGTCCGAACAGGATCTTGGGGCCATTTATGACTACTTGCGATCCGTCCCTCCCATTTCCAATACAGTCGAACGCTTCAGCAAAAACTAACCCTCCTTTTTGGGGTGGGTTGAGTTTGACAAAGGAGTGAGAAAATGTAGGACCTGCTTTTTTCCTTCCTTGTCAATCGCGAATTTACTTTCTTTGTCGGATGAATGCACCTGATGCGTACGCTTCACTCCGTCTGCCCGATTTCAGAAATTTCATTGCCTCCAAGGTCTTTATCACCATTGCCATCCAAATTCAGGCCGTCGCGGTAGGCTGGCATATTTACGAACTGACGCACGATCCTTTGTCATTGGGAATGATCGGATTGGCTGAAGCCATTCCTGCCATCGGGGTCGCGTTATTTGCCGGCCACCTTGCCGACATCCTCCCAAGAAAACGCATTGTGTTCGGGTGTTTTTTTGTGCTTTTGTTTGGCTCTACCTGCCTTGCCTTGTTTTCCTCAGGGATCTTCTTTATACCGGTCCACCTCGTCATATTCAATTTGTTTTTTATCATTTTCCTTACGGGGCTTGCCCGTGGCTTTTTGTCTCCGGCACAGTTTGGGTTGATGTCCCAATGCGTGCCGAAAGAATTGTATCCTAACTCTTCCGTTTGGAGCAGTTCCCTTTGGGAAATGGCTACTGTGGCGGGAGCTGGAACCGGAGGTTTGGTATATGCGGGTTTTGGCCCTTTTGTCACCTACCTTTTCGTGGGGGCCTTTTGCTTAGGTGCCGTCCTTTTCCTGACCTTTATTTCCCCAAAAGATCCACCCCTCAGAACCCAGCAAGTTCCTATCTTGGACAGCTTGCTCGTGGGTTTGAAGTTTGTGTTCAGCAAGCAGATTTTCTTGGCCGCCATGTCGTTGGATTTGTTTGCCGTTTTCTTTGGGGGAGCCGTTTCCATATTGCCCATTTTCGCCGATGAAATCTTGAAATGCGGACCGCAGGGATTAGGTTGGCTACGGGCCGCGCCATCTGTAGGCTCTTTTCTCATGGCCTTGTACCTCGCCCACCACCCTCCCTTACGAAATACCGGAAAATGGCTGTTTATCAGTGTTGCAGGTTTCGGTCTGTGCATGCTGCTATTTGGACTGTCTACACATTTCTGGCTTTCTCTTGCGTTATTGGTCGTAAGCGGGGCTTTTGACAATGTGAGTGTGGTAGTAAGGTCTACCATTATGCAAATGCTCACACCAGATGACATGAAAGGCCGTGTATCTTCTGTGCATTCCATTTTTGTGGGTTCTTCCAATGAAATAGGGGCATTTGAATCCGGTGTGGCCGCCAAATATCTGGGCACAGTACCCTCGGTGATCTTTGGTGCTACTGCCACTTTGCTGGTAGTAGGAATCGGGTATGTCCTTTCCCCAGAATTGCGCAAACTTCATTTAAAAAGACATTCCACGAATTGAACAATTTCTTTCCAGCAAAGGTTAAACAAATCAGTTTTATACTTTCATGAAAATTGTCATTGTTTCCGCCAGTACCCGTCATGGCAGGCTTACGCATCAGGCGGCCCTTGGTTTGCACCATGTCTTGGAAAAATCTCCCGATATTACCCTTGAAATTTTGGACCTAAAAGAGAAAGTACTTCCCCATTTTGACGAAGCTCTTTCCAAACAGGCACATCCCATGACTGTCGTAAATGAAGTATATACGATTTTACACGGAGCTGACGCGTTCCTTTTTGTCACGCCCGAATACAATGGTAGCTATTCTGCCGCCCTTAAAAACATGGTCGATTTTTTCCCTAAAACCACCTTTTCTAAAAAAGCGATCGGAATTGTCACCGTTTCGTCAGGAGCCATGGGAGGCATGCGGGCGGCCATGCAGTTACAGCAGTTAATTCTGGCCTTGTGGGCTATCCCAAGTCCGCAAATGTTGTTGATTTCGAATGTTCAGGAAAAGTTCAGCGAAAGCGGTCTTCTTCTCGACGCTTCTTTTGAAAAAACCATCACACATTTCCTCCATGAATTTATTTGGCTCGGAAAAGCGTTGAAAAATGCGCGCGTATAGCTCGGCAAAAAATATAAAAGTCCCAGCTTTTGACTGGGACTAAGGCCATTTTATATCGAATAGTACTACTCTCTGGGAAGTGCTTCTTTCACGACCAACGCCCTTCCAAAAGCCTCTTTATTGTTTAATTCAGAGATGGCTACTTTTGCTTCTGAGTCGTTCGGCATTTCTACAAAGCCAAAACCTTTTGAACGACCTGTCGTCTTATCCATTACCACTTTAGCGGAAGAAACTTCACCGAAAGACTCGAACAACTTTTTAAGGTTATCGTTTTGGACCTTGAAATTCAAATTTGCAACGAAAATATTCATAAAAAACAATAATTAATTACTGACTATCAGCGCATTAAGAGGAAAATATGTGAAGCATACGAGCATAGCCTAAAATACCCACCACCCCATAAAACCACTTTAATAGGAACAAAAGTAATATTTTGTACTTAAAAAAAAAGATAGGCTTTATTTTTTTTTCGAGATGGAGTATATTGCATAACAAAGAGGTAAAAAACATGAAATTGGCCGGAACAAGTGCAAAAACTCCTAAAGTAATGTTGGTAGATGACTCCGATACGGACTTGTTCATCAATGAAACAATGATCAAATATGCCCAATTGAGCGACGACATTATCAGCTTTAGCTCGTCTACCAAAGCCTTGGAGCACCTTAAATTAGTGAGCAAGGACGCTGAATCCACCCAAGATGTCCCCGACATTATCTTTTTGGATATCAACATGCCTCTTCTGAACGGATTCGAATTCATTCGAGAATACCAAGCCTTACCAACCCACGTCAAGGCCAAATGCCAAATTATCCTGCTGTCTTCGACCTTCAATTCCAATGACATCCAAAAAGGAGCGGACGACAGCCATGTGATCGGGTTGATCGCCAAACCGTTGACGATCGAAAGTTTGAACGAAATGTTGGGATCTGCCCAAGATTGACCCACGATGAGCCTTTTTCACGATGCGATAGAGGCCATTGATGCCTACAACAAAAAAGACCCTGTTATCGAGGAAGAACATGGGGTCGCCTATCCGAGAGAATTTTTAGAATCCCTTCGACAGACGAAATGGATGGAAAAAATAAAGCCAGATGCTGGCGAAGCCCTCCGATTGGCCGCTAGGTGCCAGCACATTGGCCGTTGGGAAATTCCGCGCGATTCGTATCCCCCTACAAGAACGGGCTACCTGAACTGGCGGTCTGACTTAGGCAAATTCCATGCAGAAAAATCGGCAGAGCTGTTAAAAAAAATCGGGTATGACGACGTCACTATTGAACGTGTAAAACAGCTTAATCTCAAGAAAAACATCAAACTCGACCCAGAATGCCAAGTCATTGAAGATATGCTTTGCCTGGTATTCTTAGAACATCACGTGGAGGCTTTTGCCAAAAAGCATGACAAGGACAAGCTGATCACAATCCTACAAAAAACATGGAAAAAAATGGGGGAAGCAGGTAAACGAGAAGCGTTGACGTTGCCTTATTCAGCTTCTGTGGCGACCCTACTAAAAGAGGCCTTGCAAGGTTGAATACCTATTCCGAGGAACTGGTGTCTTCTTCTAGGCTTTCTATCTTTTTATTTACTTGCGCAAATTTTTTATCTACTTCTTCGAAGCTTTCGTCCACATGTTCTTCTAAGTTGTTGAACTCGATCTTTACAGACGCTTCCACTGTCGATAATTGTTGCCGAAAGGATGCTTCCGATTCTTTTATTTGATTGCGTGTGTTATTTTCCGAATTCGCAATCGATTGCTTCAACGTATTGACCATTTTCACCAACACCTTGCTCAAACTGTCGTTTTGCTCTTTTAATAAATCATTGACGACGCTACTGGTGCTGTAATTGGCCGAAAGCAATTGCCCGGTAGTATTTTTCAGCTTTTCCGCGATGGCGATGCTGGTCGCATCGTTATTTTTCAACAAAGAGGTCGTAGCCTCGTCGATCTGTCCGTTCAAGGCAAGCATCTTTATCCGCATGTCGGAAACCTCTTGCTTAAACTTATCGCTTTCCTCATTGGACCTACGGAGTTTGTCCTTTTGGGACTGGACGTTGTGATAGGTGACAAAAACGGCACCGGCAGAAACAAGCAGCCCTACATAGACCAAATAGTTCCGCATGGCCCGCTGTTTGTCGCTTATAAGCCGGCTGACGGTAATGAGCGCAGTACTGAAAAAGGTGAGGATGATTCCGATAAAATCCATGCTAGGAAAAATTAATCAGCAGGCAGATAGTCATTTTTCAAGATCACATTTTTGCCATCCGACGACTTCACGAAATCTACGAAATGCTTCACTTTTTCCGCATCCTTCTTTTTGAAATAGAAGTGGTAAGTGCGGTAAATCGGATACGTCAAATTGGCGATGTTTTCGGCCGTGGGGGAATAATAATTGATCTCGTCCACTGAAATTTTCAACATTTTCACATTCTTGTCGATTCCTGCAAATCCCAAATAGGAAATTGCATTCTTATCTTTGTAAATCTCGTTTTTAAGTTGGGAATTGGTCCCCAACATCAAGGCCCTGGACGTATAGTTCATGTTTTCTAAAAACAATTCCTTGAATCCCAAATAACAGCCTGAAGTGTTGGATCGGATGTATACTTTGATCGGAGCATCCGGCCCTCCCACATCTTTCCAATTGGTGATATACCCGGCAAAAATATTGCCCACTTGCTTTTTGGTAAGTTTGGTAATCGGATTGGCCTTGTTTACGATCACGGTGAAGGCTTCCTTCGCAAAATTCACTTCCGTGATTTCCGTGTTGTCTTTTTGAAACTCCGCCAGTTCTTCGTCTGTCATTCTTCTGGAAGTGACCGCCACATCTGTTTGCCCATCCTTCAGATACACGATCCCCATCGTGCTTCCGTATCCGGCCAAATCGATCATCTTGTCTTTGTATTTGGTCACATAGGCCTCCCGCAATTTTGTCATGATCCGCAACCCGGATTCACTCCCCCTTATCACCAAGATCGGGTTAGCATTGGTTTGTGCATGCGAACTGACGACAATTGCCAAAAAAGCCAAAATAAATCCTACCTTCTTCATACACAGCATATTGAAATTATTTAATTATTCTTAGAAAGAATTGAACGATTTTAAAATTGCGCTAACCAAATGAAAATACCCTAAAAAGTCAAGCAGAATGGCCTTTCTTCGTCCCAATTTATATTTTACTAGCTTTTCTTTTTGGCGATTTTGATCACTTTAAATTCTGTTCTACGGTTCATTTGGTGTTCTTCTTCCGTCTTCGCGTCCTCCACCAAATGCTTCTCTTCCCCATAGCCGATCGCCGTCACTCTTTCTGAATCAATCTCTTTTGAAATGAGGTAATTCACCGCCGACTCTGCCCTTTTTTGGGACAATTTCAAATTGTATTCGTTATTTCCCCTGCTATCCGTATGGGAGCCCAACTCGATGGAAATCTCCGGATTATCCTTCAGCACTTGCACCAATTTGTCCAATTCTTTGGCCGCATCGGGGCGGATATCGGACTTGTTGTAATCGTAATAAATATTGTCGAGGACAATTTCCTTTTCCAACACAATGGAATCCAAGTCCAAGTCGACTTCGAATGTGATCGTATTGACGCTGTCTTTCAGCTGAAACTGCGGGACAGTCCTCCCAATGGTTGAAAATACTTCCCTTTTGGTAAAAAATCCATTTTTTGATCCTACAAATCGGTACACTTTTTCCGTTTTGATAGGGAACGTCATTTCTCCGGTCTCATTGGAGACAAATTCGTGCACCAAGGAATCCTTTTCATCGGTCATGCGCACTTTCACGCCCTTCAACGGGATGTCTTTGCCGCTTTCTTCATTTTTCTGGGTGTAGATCATGAGGTTGTAATTCACTTTCTTCCTCGCATCGGGAGAGATCGCAAAATAATAAATGTCGTCATTTCCCTTGCCTCCAGGCCTGTTGGAGCAGAAATATCCGATCTCGGGCGATGTGAATGTCAGTCCAAAATCGTCGTAGCTACTGTTTACCGGAAACCCGATGTTCTCAATTCCGATGTTCCGTGTCGAGTCTTTTGTGGCAATGAATACGTCCAACCCTCCCAAACTCGGATGACCATCCGAAGCGAAATACAGTTTGCCATCACCCGAGACATACGGGAACATTTCATTTCCCGATGTGTTTACGCGAGCTCCCAAGTTATAAGCAGTCCCAAATTTGCCATTATCGTATACCGAACACCGGTAAATGTCGATTCCTCCATACCCACCCGGCCTATTGGACGAAAAATACAGGACTTTGTCGTCCGCCGAGAAGCAGGGGGTGGATTCCCAGTAATTCGGCATCGAAGCGCTGACGATTTTTGGTTCCGTCCATTTTCCTTCTTCCAAATACGATACGTACAAGTCTGTTTCTTCCACCGTCCCGCCTATGCTGCCCTTTTTGCTGCCGTTATTGCTTTTCACGAATACCATGGTGGTTCCGTCCTTGGTGAACGTCGCGCAGGCGATGTGTGTCCCATCTTCTTCAAAAGCAGGGTCGAACTGCGTGACAGCCCCTGTGCCTTCGGCAAAACCGTCCGATTTAAACTGGTAGAGCTTGTAAAACCCGTCTCCTGTTGCACGGTAGATCCTGTCTAGGCCACGATCCGAAGAAAATACCAAATTTTGCTTGTATTTGGACGGGCTCATCTCCGAAAACTCTGTATTGAGGGAGCTTGCATTCTTTACCTTGAACGGTACGTCTTTCATCAACAGGGTGCGAATATTCTCTAAGAACGCGACTTCCCGTTTTGCCTTTCGTACATAATCGACCGTACTTCCCGTTTTTAGGTATTGGTTGAATGCTCCTTTTGCATTTTCATACTCTCCTAGGGTTTTGAGGTAGGTGGCGTAGAAGAATTGCGCAGTATCTTTTTTAATGCCCGCATCAATGGCCTGTTTGTAATAAGGGCCCGCCTCCAAGATCCGATTGGACTTGCGGTAGCTCTCCGCTACTTTAAAATATACATCGGCTGTATTTGCCCCCTTGCCTATGGCTGTTTTGTAATTTTCCGCCGCAAACTCGTATTCTCCTTTGGCAAATCTCTTATTTCCCTTCCTAATGTGCCGTTTGGCAGTATTACACGAAAAACAAAGGAAGACGAAAAGAAGAAAACACCCTATATAACGGAACATTGGCTAATTTTTCTCAAAAATAATTATTTCCCGTTTATAATAAATTCATAATTTAGCTTTCTCTAACGAAGCTAATTCAGCTACTATACGTACTTATACGTATTAGAAACAAACGGGAATACACTGAATTTCAGCCTAAAAGACGGGCCACTTTTGTATTTCTTCACAATTCCGTAAACTTGTAGCCTTATTTTATCGTAATTGCGACTTATAACCTTGCTCTAAAGAAATGATATTAGACGCGCTCACCGTATTCATCTACTGCATCGCTGCCTATGCCATTGGTTCTCTTCCAACAGCGATTTGGTTCGGACAAGCATTCTATGGAATCGATGTGCGGAGCTATGGAAGCGGCAACGCGGGAGCCACCAACACGTTTCGCGTACTTGGAACCAAACCGGGAGTTGTCGTCCTTTTTATTGATGCATTCAAAGGGTGGACCGCCACTGTGCTTGCCCATATTTTAATCCACAATACCAATATCCATGAGAAGTACATTCCCGCGTATGCCATGCTATTTGGCTGTATGTCGGTTGTAGGCCATATTTTGCCTTTGTTTGCTAATTTTAGAGGAGGAAAAGGAGTCGCCACGTCCTTGGGCGTTATTTTAGGGATCAATCCAGAACTTGCCCTTATTTGCCTCGCGATCTTCTTGGTAGTGTTCTTGACAACCAGCTACGTTTCTCTCGGTTCCATTATCGCTGCGTTTGCCTACCCTGTCTTGATGTTGTCCTCGCGTTTCTTGCCAGAACAACACTTCATGGTCCTATTTGGATTTGCTCTTTTTGCCGTCGTCATCCTGACGCATCAGAAAAATATCATGCGACTATTGCATGGGGAAGAAGGCAAAATCCGCCTCTTTAAGATCAAACGGAACAAGTGATCAATGCTTCACTAGTTTAAATACTTTTCCGCTTACTCTTAAAAAATAAAGCCCCGCTTTTAAATCCTGTATATCCAACCTTGCCGGATGAAAAGCATGGAAAGTTCCTTCCATCAACACGATGCCATTGATGTCCTGGATGCTGTAGGGGGCTTCGTTTTCCATGTCATACACATTCCGTACATAGACCACGTCTTCCACAGGATTGGGGTAAATATTCGGCTTGCAAGAGACCTCTTCTTGCCCCATCAATAGGGCGTAGGCTTTTTCAAAATTCGGGATCCCATATCCGGTTTTATTGTTCGCAAAGCAAAAAGAAGAACCAGAGCGGATCAAAAGGCTGCGTAGCTGTATATTTCCCAAGGTGCTATCGGCAGACCAGATCCCTGCCGCTAAGCCTGATACCAAAGGAGCCGCAAAAGAAGTGCCGTTCGCTCCTATGAAATTTACCCCGTCGTTATTTACTATTACTCCTATCCCGAGTGCCGCTACGTCCGGTTTTATTCTTCCGTCGAACGTAGGCCCCACTGCGCTAAAGGGAGCCTTTATGCCATTCGCATCCACCGCTGCTACCGCCAATACGGAATCTCCATCGGCCGGGAACACAATATTGCTCCAGGGCTCGGCATAGTTGTTCCCTGCGCTGTTTACCACCAAGATCCCCTTCCGCGCGGCCATTTCTGCTGCTTTCGTGATGACGGTGCTCTTGCCATCCAATTGGGATAAGGTATGATTCTCAGAAGCATCGTCAAATACATTGTATCCTAACGAAGACGAAATGATATCGGCCCCTAGGCTGTCTGCCATTTCGGCGGCACGCAGCCAATTGTACTCCTCGATCAGTCGTTCGCTGTTCACGTCTTCTGAGATAAACAAGGCAAAATCGGCCCCAAAACCGGTTCCGATCAGGTTGCCGGGAGAATTGGCCGCCAAACAAGACAGTACATTTGTTCCATGTACATGTCGGACATACACGTCGGACATCCCATCCACGATGTTATAGGTAAATTTCAGACGGCCATCCGAATAGATGTGCGACAAGGGAGCAATCGTATTGGCATTCAAAAACCCTCCGTCAAAGACTGCGATAAAAATGCCTTTTCCATTGAACCCTGCTTCGTGCATTTTATCCGCTCCAAGGTTGCTGACTTGGCGAAGGGAGTTTCCATAATTGAGCACTTGGGTCGTTTGAAATTGGGCCAAGCCATTTTTCGAAGAAGGTTTATGGAAGACTGGGCCCAACGGACATACTTCGGAAACAAAAGGAAGTTCCCTGATCTCCGAAGAAGCTGCCAAGGTACTGATAACAAGGATCCCATTTAACCACTTGCTTGGATACACGTGCCTAGCTCCACTGGCCAATACCTTCTGAATATAGGCACTAGAAACCGGATGGTCACTTTCGTGTATTTCTATTCCTTGCCGTATTCGCCGTTTGATCGACCGCCCAGTCAGTTGGACAGCTTCCGCTCTTTCTCCTTTATCTTTAAACCGTATAAAATAATACTGGTCTTGGGCCACTACCGAACAACAGAGTCCTATCGCTAGAATAAGAAAAATGCCTTTATTCTTTCCCATACTCGATCAATTGTTGTGTCAGGACCACCCCATCCGTGATAATGTATTTTTTGAAGTCCTGGAAATTCGAGGAGAAATTCACGACTTTGGATTCTTTATGGACTAATCCTACATTTTTCGCATACACTTCTGTCCTGTAGTTCCAATAGATGTAATTGGTATCTGCATGTTGTTGGACGGCCACTGTGTAGGGGTATCCGTATTGTGTCGTGCCATAACTCGTCACAAGGTATTGTTCGGCCGGGTATGCATTGTATGCATTTCCATTCCAGGCTTCCCACACATACAAAGAGGGCAGCAGTTTGGTATAGGGAACGTTGTTCTCTGTCACGATTACTTTCCCGTCGTCCTGCCTTCTGACGGTCCAGACGGAGTCCAGATGAAACGTATCCACTCCAAGCGGTTTCTTCCAACGAAGCAATTGATAGCTGATATGGCCTGTCTCGTCCTTAAAAGTATCGCCGATGGATTCCTTGAGCTGATAGGTGGAGTCGACTCCCTTGGCAAGCAGGTAGGTCGATTTTTTCACATTGTAGATGCGGTAATTGCCCGTTTCCAAGGGATAAAAATCCGCTTCTTGCGGCTTATCTACTTCCTCGTCCTTTCTTTTGCATGACACGAGCAATAAAAACAGAAGGAAAGGCAAACTCCAACCAAGGTGGCGCATAGGAAAAATTGAAACCAAAGGTAGTTAAAAACTCTTTTCGATCCATCCACCCCCTATTACGTCGTCTCCTTCATAAAAAACAGCCGCTTGCCCAGGCGAAATCGCTTCCACGTATTCATGGAAATTCACCTTCATTTTATCTCCCTCCTGGGTGATCAAGGCTTTTGTTCCTTCATGTTTGTACCGCACCTTGGTTACCGTCTCCAGTGGTGTCCCTTGCAAGGAATCATATTTCAGCATGTTGAGTTTCCCGACCTGCATCCCTTTCTTGCCGAGCTCTTCGATGGGGCCCAAGACCACTTCATTGGTCTCTTTTTTGATTTCAGTGACAAATACAGGATACCCTAGGGCTATTCCTAAGCCTTTCCGTTGGCCGATGGTATAAAAGGGATACCCTTCGTGTTTCCCCACTACCCGACCATCCGAGAGGACATAATTTCCGCCGTTGACTTGTTCTTCCAAGCCTGGCACCCTCCTTTTTAAAAACCCACGGTAATCATTGTCAGGAATAAAACATATTTCGTAAGACTCCGATTTGTTCACGAGGTCATAGAATCCTTTTTCGCTTGCCATTTCCCGGATCTCCGTTTTCTTCAATCCTCCCAAGGGCAACATCGTCCTGCTGAGGCTTTCTTGCGAAACGCCCCACAAAACGTACGATTGGTCTTTGTTGGCATCAATCCCCTTTGATACTACCCAGCGTTCATTTTCATTGCGAATTTTGGCATAATGCCCTGTGGCGATAAATTCACAACCTAGCTTGTCCGCTCTTCGCAAAAGCGCGTCCCATTTGATATGGGTATTGCAAAGTACGCAGGGGTTGGGCGTCCTCCCTGCCAAATATTCTCCAGTGAAATGGTCGATGACATAATCGCCGAATTCTTCCCGGATATCCAAGATGTAGTGGGGGAACCCAAGTTCCACTGCCACGTTACGTGCATCATTGATTGAATCGAGGCTGCAACATCCTGTTTCTTTTTTACTTCCTCCCGAACTTGCGTAATCCCATGTCTTCATGGTCATTCCGATCACTTCGTACCCTTGTTCATGAAGCAGTACTGCACAAAGGGAACTGTCGATCCCTCCGCTCATCGCCACTAAAACCCTGCCTTTTTTGCTCATAATTTCCTTTGAAACCTTTTCTGCCTTCCTTTCGAGATCTATTGCGCGAATTGAAACAGAGAATGTATCTTCTACGTTTGCAAAGTTACGCACAAAGAACATACTTTTGGGCCAGAAAGTTTGCGTTCTGTGCGTATCTAACTATTTCCTACTCAAATTGAATTGATGAATTGCCTATGCTTCGCCTTCCTGTTAAAATAAATGGTGTGAACAATCTTTCCGATGCCCGGTATTGCGCGGGGATGGGAGTAGACATGATCGGGTTCAGTGTTTCAGAAAATCATTCCCGCCACTTGGCTCCTGAAAAAATCAATGGGATTACAGGGTGGCTTTCTGGAATCCAAATCGTGGCTGAAGGCTATTTCGGCGAAAAAACGAACCTTCTTGCCACACGTTCCGAACTCATCCATGCCGATATTCTCGAAGTAGATGCGATCATGTACAAAAACATCCCGTTTTCTTCTCCTGTTATTTACCGATTGAATTTGAACGAATGGGAGACTCTTCATCCTATTCTGCCACAAGATGCCGTGCTCCATCTTCTGTTGGAGAGGCATGAGGTGGCCAATATGGCGTTTATCAAAGAAATCTGTGCCAGCAGGAAAAGCTTTCTAAACGGCAGCCTATTGGAACTTCCGCAGATCGAACATTTAATCTTGGAAACCAAGCCTTATGGCATCACATTGGATGGAGGCAATGAACTAAGCCCAGGAGTCCACGATTTTGAGCATCTTGCGGAAGTACTGGAATATTTAGAAGTATAAAATGAGACGAACCGTTTTTTGCTTGTCCTTCCTTTTCTGTTTTGAAGGCCTTTCACAACCCCCCAGCCAATCTTGTTACGAAGACCTTTTCCCGAAACAGGCAGAAAATAAATTTTGGGGATATGTAAACCTTTTTGACGAGTGGAAAGTAGAGCCTGTTTTCACAAAAATACTTCCCTTTGTAGGCAATAAGGCGATAGTTGAAAAATATGGCCGTTTCGGCGTCGTGGGATGCGATGGCAAGATGATCGTACCAGCCGACTTTGAAGAGGTTGGGACGTTGGCAAACGGAACTTCTTTTTGGGTAAAAAAAGGGGGGAAATGGAGCTTGGCCAACGAGAAAGGAGAACTTACCGCTGCCGGGAATATCATCGAAATCAAAGAAGTAGCCGGTGTCGAATTAACTTGGTTGAAAACAGCGGAAGAAACGTACGGCCTATATAGCAAGCAAAAGCATTCTTTCTTGGCAGCTCCGCGTTATTCTCTTTTTCAAATCCTGTCGGAAAAGGCCAGCATCGTCCAGTACAAGGAGAAATTCGGCGTGGTATCGCACGAGGACGGCAGCTATCTTTTCGAACCAGTCATCACTTCGCTCAAAAAGCTTTCCGCACAGGTGATCGCATTTGAAGAAAACGGAAAATGGGGAATATTGAACCCTAAAGGAGAAGTGGTAAGGACCGCAGATCTGGACAGTATCGGATTTATTCTCAACAACTTGTATTATGCTTCCAAAGAGGGAAAATGCGGCCTTATCGATGCCAAGAACCAACCTGTCCTCCCCATGGAATACGAAAAATTGGAGCCTTTCTATGAACACATGGCGCTGATAAAGCGAAACGGCTCATTTGGCTATACCAATCTGGCCGGCCGCGTAACGGTACCGCTCATGTACGAATGGGGCGACATCTTTCAAAACGGCCAAGCCATCGTGAAAACAAGTGCAGGATATTTCATCGTGGACAAGGCCAACAAAAGAGTCACACAGCAAAATTACAAGTGGTTGGTCAAAACCCCTGGCAAAGGATATTATGCCGCCTACCGGGACGGAAAATATTTGTTCTTGGATCTATTGGGCAAAGAAACGATCCCGCCTACCTATGCCCTTGTCATCGCTACAGATGATGATGCTTTTGTTCGCGTACAGGACAGCACCAAAAAATGGCACTATTTCGATGTCACGAAATTGGCACCTTCTTTTGAAGGCCAGTTTGAAGAAGCTTCCAAGTTTCAATATGGCTATGCATTTGTAAAGAAAAATGGGGCTTGGGGAATTATTGACCAGAAAGGGAAAGAACTGACCCCATTCCGATATACTTCAGCCCGCTACCTGAACAGCAAAAGCAGCCTCTATTTCTTGGTGGAAGAGAACCAACAGAAGGGGCTTTTGGCTGCTACAGGAGCCACTATTTTGCCCAGCGAGTATGCACTTATCTCTGTTACGGAAGACAATTTGTTCAAAGTGAAAAAGGACGGAAAATATGGTGTGTTGAATTCCCAAGGACAAGAAACAAGCAAAAACAAATATGACGTGCTGAGCAACTTGGAGGAGAACCCTACTTTGCCTGAATGGCCTGCCATTATCGCTAGAAAGAAAAAGTATGGCCTTCTGGCCCAAAACCAAACCGAGATCGTGGAACTGGAATATCAGGACATGGCCTATCTGGGCGACAATTTTTATGTATTTGAAAAAGAGGGCAAAAAAGGCATCCTCGCTGCCAACGGCAAGGTCGTTGTGCTTCCTTACATGGAAGAAGTGAGACCTCAATCGGAGAAACACTTCGCTTTCAAAAAAGAGGGAAAATGGGGGTATGTATTCAATACGGGCAAAGTGATGATCAACCCTCAATACGAGGAGGCGGGAGACTTTCACCAAAACCTTGCACTTGTAAAACTGGACGGAAAATGGGGCGTAATCAACAAACAAGGCAGATGGATACTTAAAAATGAATATACCAATGTCCAATATCTTCCCAACGGGAAACGTCAACTGCAATCGGCCCTCAAACAAATCGAGATCACGGAAAAAGGGATTCTCAAACAAGTGAATTAACCATTACGTAAGACACATGCTCTCACACCTGTTCCAATCCGTGCTAGATTGGCTGGAAGCCTTCTTAATGCACCATTGGGAGCGCAAAACAGTTCTTGTGTCCATTGCCAGTCTCCTGCTTTTTTCTTGTCCCTCCCCTTCCAAGCTTGCCATCTTTTCACAGACGAATCCCAATTATCCTTTTCTGACGGAACAAATCCAACACCCTCTCATTCCGCAAGCACATCCTCCGGCCTCTCATGTAGCCAAACGAACCTTTCGCCTTTTCATGCCTCTTATAGGGCATTTAACGGGCGTATCGGCCAAAGGGCTCATCGTCGTGCAATATGCATGGGGAATCCTTTTTTTTGTGTTTCTCCCCAAGCTCGTTTATCGCTATTCAAAAGACAAAATCAGCTCCTTCTTATTTACACTCGGTATGTCTGCCTTGTATGTGGGAAAAGCATTTATTTTGGACTACTGGGCCTTCTTCGACGGCACTGCATTCTTTTTTCTTTTGCTCTCTCTTTATTTCCGAACTCCTTGGATGCTCTTTGTATGCCTGAGTTGTGCCTTCTGGACAGATGAGCGCGCGTTGGCCGCTTCTGTGAGCATTGCAGCTTTTCATCTCCTCGTTTCCTATTTTGAATCGCGGGATAACAAAACAGCCTGGCGTATTTCTCCTATCGTCACGATTGTGGCGGCACTGTCCGTATATGCCGTCCTGCGCTGCTATCTTCACTCATCCTACGAACTTACCATGGGCACGGAGGCAATGGGTATTTCATGGGCGTTACAAAAGTATTACCGTTACATGCCTTTTGCGATTTTCCAATTTTTGGAATCCTATTGGTTCCTTGTCCTCTTCGCCTTTTTTTACCTTGCCTCTCTTCCCAAACGAAATGGTATTTTTTTAAGCGTTCTTTTTTTGATCGGCATCTGTATGCAATGCGGGGCGGCGCTGTCTGTCGGGGACATGATCCGGAGCGGGGCTTATCTGTTCATTGCCTGCCTCTCTGCATTTGTAGTGATCTCTTCGTTGGAGCCCAACCTTTTTTCTATAAGAAAACTGATGGTATCGATCTGTATTATGGCATTTCTGATCCCTACTTATTCCAATTTTGGGGGAAGGTTAATTTGGATGAAACCAGACCTGCTTCTTTATAATCTTTGGGGGACAGAATAATCCGTCATCCTAATATTTAGTATATTTGGCTACGTTCCGAATCTGATTTGAATAGAATATCCGACGACTTCCTACTCCATGAGAATCCTCGCCAGATGGGCTGGATAGAAGTGATTTGCGGCTCCATGTTTTCGGGCAAAACAGAAGAATTGATCCGACGGATCAACAGGGTCTTGATTGCCCAACAATCCGTTAAAATTTTCAAGCCCCGTATCGATACCCGGTACCATGCGTCGGACATCGTGTCCCATAGCGAGTTAAGCAAAAAAGGCATCGCCATCGAGTCTTCGTGGGAAATAGTTGACAAAATACAGCACAATGACGTGATTTGTGTGGACGAAGCGCAATTCTTTGGGCCGGATATCGTGGAAGTGGCACAGTTATTGGCTAACCGCCATCATCGGGTGATCGTAGCAGGCCTGGATACGGATTCCAAGGGCAGGCCTTTCGGCCCCATGCCCCAATTGATGGCAGTGGCCGAATTTGTAACAAAGCTCCACGCTATTTGTTCCGTATGTGGCAATATGGCCAATTACACCTTTCGGAAGGCCATGGACGAAAATGACATATTGATTGGGGCATCGGAACTGTATGAAGCCCGATGCCGCAATTGTTATAACGAAAAGAGGTAAAAATGAAGAAGGATATTGATTTCCCGAAAGTAAAAGGGGTTTCTGTTGCCATAGTAAAACGTCTTAACGAACAAAAGGCATACGAATGGGTGGTATACCTAATCAACGAAAACGACTATGCCCTTGAAAACGTCTTGGTGTGCTCGAAAGGATACGGCATTTTGGATGGGGAAAAGCGCCAATCGTCCACGTTGCGGCATGGGATCCCGATCGTAAATGCCCACGATTCCGCACTTATCGAGCCCATCTCCCCGGAAGTTTTTCAATTGACCAACGAATATTGGGTAAGCTATTATATCGGAAGCCAACTCTTTGACAAAAAATATGTGTTCGTGCCGGATACCATTATCGACGACAACCTCACCACTATTCCGTTTTTGAAAGAAAAAGGCATTTTTCACGGATAGTGGGGCAAAAAAAACTTATTACCAATCTCCGCTGGCACCGCCACCGCCAAAATCACCGCCACCGAAATCCCAACTGCTCCCACCTCCTGAATCACCGCCAGAATATCCTCCTCCCCAGCCACCTCCGCCTCCCCGATGGCGGTTGCCCATCGAATTGAGCAAGGATAAGATCGCCCAGAAACTTAGGTCGTGCCCGATATGGGACCTTTTGAGTTGGTTGTATTTGGAGAGAAACGAAAACACGAAGAGCAACAGGATGACAGCAAAGAAAGCAAGTACTACTCCTCCATTGGCTTTGGTCCCTTTCTCCGCCTTATATTCTCCCGAAGCCAGCGCGATCAACCTATCGACCGCTGCGTCAATGCCTTGATAGAAATTGCCCTGTTTGAAATACGGCTTCATGATGTCGCGTTCGATTTCCTTGCAGGCTGCATCCGGTATGGCGGCTTCCAACCCATACCCCACTTCGATGCGCATTTTGTGGTCTTCCTTTGCGATCAACATCAGAATGCCGTTGTTTTTGCCCTTCTCTCCTATGCCCCACTCTCTGGCCAGCGTATTCGCATAGCCTTCCACATCTGACCCTTCTAAACTTGCAACCGTCACCACCACGATTTGCGTGGAAGTAGTATCCCGGTACTGATGGAGTTTGCTTTCAAGGGCCACGATTTCCCCCTCTCCCAATAAATGGGCGTAATCATTCACAAAGAGGGCCGGGCTCGGTTTTTGCGGAATGTGTTGCGCGAACAGAGGCAGAAAAAGGAAGCCCAAGAATCCCAAAAGGAGGCACTTTTTCACCCCTCGCTTAGTTATCGTGAAAAGAAATTTCATCCGACAACTCGTTGGTATCGTTCGATTGGTAAGGGAAATGAACCTTCAATTGTTTGCCCGCCTTTTCGATGGCATCGGACAACCCTTCCGTAAATTTGCCTTCTTTGAACGAAAGGCTCATCTCTTTTTTGATCTCGTCCCAAAAGTCGTGTGCGACTTTCTGATCGATGCCCTTATCCCCGATAATGGAAAACTTCTTGTCCTTGACGGCCAAATAAAACAATACGCCATTGCGTTGGGCCGTAGAATGCATATTAAGTGTATGGAAAAGGGCCACGCCGCGTTGGAAAACGTCCCCGCTGCAATGATTTTCAATATGGATCCGTATTTCTCCGGAAGTATTCAATTCAGCTTCTTTTATTTTTTGAAGCAAGGAAGTCCTTTGTTCCTTTGAGAAAAACTGTGTAAACATTTCTTCTAAAATTGTACGGTGGGTGCCTTTTCGGCTGCTTTGTCTGCTTCAAAGTATCCCTTTTTCTCAAATCCGTACATGCCGGCTATGATGTTGTTGGGGAACTGGCGGATCAGCACATTGTATGCTTTCACCTCTTCGTTAAACTTTTTCCGCTCTACAGCAATACGGTTCTCTGTCCCTTCTAGTTGCGCTTGGAGGTTTAAAAATCCTTCGCTTTGACGCAATTGCGGATAATTTTCGCTCACGACCATCAACCGTCCCAAGGCGGTAGACAGCTCGCCCTGAGCAGCCTGAAACTTGCTGATCTGTTCAGGAGAAAGTTTGGAAGGGTCTACGTTGATCGAAGTAGCCTTCGCTCTCGCATTCATGACCGCCTCAAATGTTTCTTTTTCACTCGTCGCCATCCCCTTGACGGTATTTACCAAATTAGGAATGAGGTCCAATCTTCTTTGGTATACATTTTGAACTTGCGACCATGAACCTGATACCGATTCTTCCGCTTCTACCATATTATTGTAAGCACCCGCCGAAAGTCTGTACAAGATAAAAACCACGACCAGGATCCCTCCCACTACAATGAGTGTCTTTTTCATATTTTGCTTATTTTATGTCCTTACTGCCCGATCAAAGTTAATGTAATTTTACGCGTCATGGCACGGTTGCGGTGCTCACACAAATAAATCCCTTGCCAAGTCCCCAAATTCAATTTGCCGTTGGTCACGGGGATCATCAACGAAACCCCCATTACGGAAGACTTGATATGGCCTGGCATGTTATCAGGCTCCTCGTTTTGGTGTTTATAATACGGGGCATTTTCAGGGATCATGGTATTGAGATGAGACTCGAAATCTTCCCTTACAGTGGGATCCGTGTTCTCGTTGATTGTCAAAGAAGCAGTCGTATGGTGCAAAAACACGTTCAGCATCCCCACGCTGCATTGGGCCAATTCCGGTATTTCGTTTTTGATCTCTTTGGTGATTAGATGTACCCCTCTTTTGAATGACTGTAGACGGAATGTTTTTTGTATAATTTGCATATAGAAGCCCTTGAGATAATCGTTGATTTGTATATTTATTTCTTATCTATGTACAACAATAGCAAAAAAGTGAGAATCTAAAAAGAGGTGGGCAGTTGTTGTTGAATAACCATGAATCAATTCACATTTTGTGATCCGGAAGAAGTATTGTTCAAAACAAAGGCACATTTTTTAAATTCGATCAAAAATCGGAAAATAAGCCTAAAATATAAAGGCACATTGTTTGAAATGTTGTACTTTTTTTATTTTTTGCCCTAAATATTAAAGACCATGGAAGTAAAAGAAAAAAAAGGAGTGTTCTCTTCCTACAAGGTTGATGCCGCGCTTTGTGACGAGGTTTTTGTCGATGATGCATCGGCACGGACCCACTATAATAAATTGTTGAGTCAATTCAACAAGCTTACTCCTCAAGACTTCAAGGAGCTCAACGAATATGCCAAAATCTCCTTTTACAACCAGGGTATCACGTTCGCTGTATATTCAGACAAACAGCGCGGGGTAGAAAGGATCATGCCCTTCGACTTATTTCCGCGTATCATTCCTGCGAGCGAGTGGGACCTCCTGGAAAAAGGAATTATACAGCGAAACATGGCGATCAACCTGTTTCTGCATGATGTGTACAATGGACAAAAAATATTGAAGGATAAAATAGTCCCTGCCGAACTCGTGCTCACCGCCAAATATTATTTCAAAGCGATGGAGGGCGTGAAACCGGTAGGCGGGATTTATAACCACGTATCCGGAACCGATATTATCAAGCACAACGACGGGAAGTTTTATGTGCTGGAAGACAATGTCCGGTGCCCTTCCGGTGTCAGCTACGTGATCGCCAATCGGATCGCCATGAAAAAGACACTTCCCAATCTCCTCAAACATTACAAGGTGCATTCGGTGGAAGAATATCCTGAGCAACTCCTCTCTATCATGCAATCGGTGGCCGCCGAAGGACTCGACAATCCGAACTGCGTCGTGCTCACCCCCGGGATGTACAATTCTGCCTATTATGAACATTCCTTCTTAGCACTTAACATGGGCATCCAATTGGTAGAAGGACGCGATCTTTTCGTGGAGAAAAATTTCGTTTACATGAAAACGATCCATGGTCCTAAACGTGTGGACGTCATTTATCGCCGGGTTGACGATGATTTCTTGGACCCGCACGTATGGCGCAAGGACTCTGTATTGGGAGTCCCTGGCATCTTGCAAGCCTATAAAGAAGGAAATGTTTCTTTGTTGAATGCACCAGGCTGCGGTGCGGCAGACGACAAGGCGGTATATAGCTACATTCCCGATATTATCAAATATTACCTCGGGGAAGAGCCTATCCTGAACAATGTCCAAACCTATCGGTGCGAACTGGACGACGATTACAAGTTCGTAAAAGAGAACATCCAGAATCTCGTCATCAAACCGGTAGACGAGTCGGGAGGATATGGGATCCTCATCGGACCAAAAGCGACGAAACAGGAACTGGACGATTATAAAAAGCTGATTGCGGAGAATCGTAGAAAATACATCGCACAACCTGTACTTTCCCTTTCCGTCCACTCTACTTTCATAGACGAAACGGACATGTTCGAACCAAGGCACATTGACCTGCGCACCTATTGCTTAATGGGAAAAGACAAAAACTTCCTAGTAAAAGGAGGACTTTCCAGAGTGGCATTGAAGCGGGGAAGCCTGATCGTAAATTCCTCCCAAGGAGGGGGGGCAAAAGACACTTGGGTGCTGGAAGAATAGAGAACTAGATAGTCAACAGTTACATGGCCTCGCGACCTACATTGACCTTAACCTAAACCAAACTTTCATTTTACTTCAATAACTGTTAACTATAGAACGTATGCTATCACGTATCGCAAATAGTCTCTTTTGGATGGGAAGATACATCGAACGGGCTGAACACATGGCCCGTTACTCCCGGGTACAATATTTTTCCGCCTTGGATGCTCCCATCGCGCAAAACAAAGAAAAAGCCTTAGAATCGATCCTGAGCATGTCCGGTCTAGACAATATCTATAAAAAAGACCATAAGAAACTGGTAGACGAACAATTGCTGAAATACCTCACAATCGACATGAACAACCCCTTCTCGATTGTGTCCAACATCAATTACTTGAGGGAAAATGCCCGAGGTGCCCGCGATTCGCTCTCGACCGAACTTTGGGAATCCATCAACAAGTATTACCACTCCGTCAACGACTTTTCCATGAAAGCCAGCATTGACGAAGATATTTACGATTTCAGCATGTTGATCTTGGACAACAGCGCCATCGTGAAAGGTTATATAGACAATACGTTGTTCCGTAATTTGGAATGGTCCTCCATCAGTTTGGGAATCCACTTGGAAAGGGCCGTCCAAATCACGCGTGTGATCATTTCAAAATTGGAGGACATTGAAAGAATGGACAAGTCACAATTGAACACGTCCATGGAAAATTACCAATGGTCTACCTTGCTGAAAGCCTGCGAAAGTTTTGACATGTGCAGACGTCATTACAAAACCTCTCCCACACGAAAAACGTCCATCGAATTCATGTTGTTGAACCAGTTTTTCCCAAAGTCTCTGCATTTCAATCTTTCTGAAGTGCAGATGCACCTTCAAATCTTGGGACTGCACAACTCTGGCGATAAAAACACGATCGAATTTTATGTGGGTAAACTGCTGGCCCATTTCCAATACCTTCAATACGAAGAAATAGAGCACAAAACCATGGATTTCATGAACGAAACCATCAGCAAGCTCTATACGATCGGGGAAAGGCTCGACGCGGAATTTTTTGGGGTCTAACATAGAAAGGGAGTGAACATCCATCACTCCCTTTTTGCCCGGATTTTTCCTAGCTTTGAGCGATGCCCTCTCTCCCCTCTCCTTATTGCCCTCCTTTCTTGTTGCGAAATGGCCATTTCAATACGATAGGGTCCCATCTTTTCAGGAAGGTGCCCAAGCTCCCTTTTCAGCGCAGGCTCCTCCCTACTCCAGACGGCGACTTCCTACACATTGAGGAATTAAAAGTCGCCAATTCTTTTACTTGTGTAATATTGGTCCACGGCTTGGAAGGCTCTGCACATAGCAGCTATATCTCTACGTTGGCACATACTTTCTATACACAGAATTGGAATGTCGCCGCGCTTCACCTCCGAGGATGCAGCGGAACCCCCAATGCTCTCTACAGAGCCTACCACAGTGGAAGTACAGACGACCTTCAAACGGCCATTGCCTATTTAGCGGAAACCTATCACGCATTAAGTGTGGTAGGCTTCAGTCTTGGAGGAAACATCGTATTGAAATACATGGGAGAAAAGAACGTTTCTCCCCTTGTAAAAGCCGCGGTGGGCATTTCTGTTCCATGTCACCTCAGCGACGCGTGCAACGTGCTGGCTACACCACGGAACACTGTTTACCATCGTCGCTTCATGGCCTCGCTGAAGCGTAAATTGAAACAAAAAATGGCACTTTTTCCAGGCAAGGTATCTCCATCCGAATTTCGCAAAATAAAAACGATCCGCCAGTTCGATGAAAGCTATACGGCTCCTTCCAACGGATATGCAAGCGCGGAAGACTACTACACCCAATGTTCCTCTCTTTTTGGATTGTCTCGTATACATGTCCCTACGTTGCTCATCAATGCGCAGGACGACCCTTTTCTTAGCCCCAGCTGCTTTCCAACAAACATTGCCGAAACCAATCCACATTTTTATTTACGTATGCCAACATTCGGTGGGCATGTAGGCTATTGGCCAGAACATCCGAATGCCCGTTGGAAGCACGAAGACTGGACGTTAGATTTCTTAAAAAATTACTTGAAAAGGTAAAATTGGCAAATTTTTTCGCCGAGCACCTCACTTATTTTCCGATATGATTCGTGTGTCCAGCCCGCCACATGGGGGGTCAACACTACTTGTGGCATGGCAGCCAGTGCATCAAACCACTGGTTTTCCTTTTCCGTAAAAGCTTGTATCTTTTCGTTTTCAAGAACATCTAACCCTGCCCCTTTTATTTTTCCCGATTTTAAAGCCTCGATAAGGGCAGACGTTTCGATTACTTCTCCCCTAGCCGTATTGATCAGCCAAATGGGCTTTGCCAATTGATGTATAAACTGTGTGTCGATAAAATTTCGATTCCGATCGTCCAAAGGGATGTGGAGGGTAATGATATCCGACTCTCTTTGAATCTCCTCCAATGTGGCCACTTGTACGAACGGCAAAGGGTCTTGGATGCCATTGATGTCATACGCCAATGTGTGGCACCCAAAACCTGACAAGCACTTCGCGACGGCTTGGCCTGTATGGCCAAACCCTATGATCCCAATGGTTTGGTGCCCCAGTTCTACCCCTCTATTGGACTCGCGGTTCCACTGCCTTTTCTTTACTTCTTCATTGGCACTGGTAATCCTGTTCAACAAATTCAACATCAGGCCGATGGCATGTTCGGCCACGGCATTTCGATTTCCTTCCGGAGAATTCAAGACCGCAATCCCCCTTCTTTCTGCTTCTTCTACGTCAATATTGTCTTTTCCTGAACCTGCTCTGGCAACGAAACGCAGCTGGGATGCTCTTGCGAAAAATGCGTTGTCCAACCGCAATTTCCCACGTACAATTACTCCTTCATATTGGGAGATCGTTTCCAATACTTCTTCTTTCGTGATCAGTGGCTGATACTGATAGTGTATTCCCACCTCTTCCAACAAAGGGAAGATCGCAGGATGCATTTCGTCTATGATCAGACAATTGCGCATAATGGGAAAATACAGGTATCGTAAAAGGAATTTGCCACAGGATCAAATGGAGTATAACATGGAAGCCACAGAGAAATAGACTCCTAAGCCGATCAAATCATTGGCAGTGGTGATAAATGGACCAGAGGCGACGGCAGGATTGATATTGAAGCGGTCCAATACGAGAGGTGTGACTGTTCCTATTACAGAAGCAAGCAGTACCACACTCATCAATGCGATGGATACCACAATGGCCAGTTTGGTAGGCTGTCCGACGAATAGATTGATGCACATCACGAGCCCCGCCAGCACGGCCCCATTGACCAGTCCCACTAACAATACTTTTAGCAACCGATAGGCTAAGTTCTGGGAAAAGAAGGTCTTGTTGGCCAAACTCTGCACTACGATGGAAGACGACTGTACGCCCACATTTCCACCTGTCGCTGTAATAAGAGGGATGAAGAAGGCCATGGCAGGCACCAACACCAAGTTCTTTTCAAAGACCCCGATAAAAGAAGCCCCTAACATGCCCCCTAGCATCCCGATCAACAACCAAGGAAGACGGGCACGGGTAAGCATCCAAATAGAGTCGTCTTCCTCAATGTTTTCCGTGATCCCCGCCATGGCCTGAAGGTCGGCTTCTTGGCGTTCTTTGATGATGTCCAACACATCGTCGATGGTGATCATGCCCACCAGTTTCCGCTGTATGTTCACCACGGGAATCGAATCCAAGTCATATTTCTGCATGATGTCCGACACTTCTTCGCTGCTCATCCATGTCTCCACGAAAATGACGTCTTCGTCGTAAATCTCGGACAATTTGGTATAGTCGGTGGCAAGGATAATCTTTTTAGGCAAAACATGTCCTACTAACGCCTCGTTTTCGTCAATGACGTAGACCGTGTACAGCTTTTCTACATTCGACGTTTGATTCCGGATCTCATCAATGCAGTGTTTTACATTCCAATGGATATTGGCCTTCACATATTCTTTCGCCATGAGCGCACCTGCCGTGTCTTCTTCATAGCGCAAAAGATCCAGGATATTTTGGGATTTTTCTTTGTTTCCGATAAACCCGATCACTTCTTCCCGCGTACGGATGGGCTGTTCGTTCAATATATCGGCCGCATCGTCGGAGTCCACAAACTCCAACATTTCCGCTATTTCTTTCGATTCGAAATTTTTCAGGAATTTCGTACGTGTATCTTCATCAATATAGCTCAGGATTTGGGCATCGATGTCCTTATCGAGTACATCGAATATGTATTTACACTCTTCCGTGTCGAGTTCATACAAAACAGTCGTAATATCAGCCGGATAGAGCTCTTCCATCAAGGTGCGGATTTTTTCCACATCTTTTGACTCTATGGCTTCTCTGACTTCCTCCAGAAAGTCTATGGTAAGTTCGAACTGCACTGTTTTGCTTATTAAACTTCTATACGATTCTTTTGATGATTTCTTTTATTGCCCTTTTTATTCCTATTCCGCATTCTCAACCCATTTGTCTAAATGCGACGATTTGATTTGTCAGCGCAATGAATTCATCTACGCTCAATTCCTCCGCTCGCCGATTGAAAAAGGCTCCTTCCAAGAAATCGGCTGACAAATTTAGCCCCTTCAAATTGTTCCGCAAGGTTTTCCTTCTGTTTTGGAAGGCCGTTTTCACGATTGTCCTGAACATCTTCCCGTCACATCCCAGCTCTTGCCTTTCGTTCCGTGTCAGCCGCACGACGGCAGACATCACTTTGGGCGGAGGGTCGAACACATACTGTGGAACGGTGAACAGGTACTCTACGTTGTACCAAACATGTAAAAAAATGGTTAAAATTCCATTGTCCTTTTTCCCTACCAATCTTTCGGCCACCTCTTTTTGCAGCATGCATACCACTTCTGGCACTTTTTGATGAAATTCGAGTATGTGGAAAAAAATCTGGGAAGAAATATTATAGGGAAAATTTCCCGTCACCCCTACTAAGCCCGCATCCACCGATGCAAGATCCAACTGGAGAAAATCCCCATGGATTACTTTTAAGCGTTCATTTCCCCGGTACTTTTCATGCAAAAAAGGGATGGATTCTTTGTCCAGTTCGATGGCTGTGATCTGAAATGGTTGCTTTAAAAGAAAATCTGTCAATGCCCCTGTACCCGGACCTATTTCCAATACATGTGTATAGCCTCCATACGAGGTCAAAGAGCTTGCAATTCGTTCCGCAATGGCAAGATCGGTGAGGAAATGTTGGCCCAAGTGTTTCTTAGGACTTACTTTCAAGGAAGGAAAGGGTTTCGGTCTGGACATAGCTTACAGTTGCAGGATTAGAGCATGAAACCTACCCTCAGATTCCAAGGACTTGAATATACGGGATTTACCGGTGTCCAAGCCACGTTGTAGAGAAGGGAGAGCATAATCCCTCCCCTGTTCGAAAAACGGAGCAGATACCCACCTCCCACAAAGAAGGAGTTCACCCATACTCTTTCTGCAACAGCATAGTAATAGACTTGATAAGGAGGAGAGTTTAATAATTCATATTCCAGATAGGCAAAGAAGGCATTGGTCACCATGAATCGACCAAACACCCGTCCTCCATAAATATTGCTTTCGTAGGTATATCCTTGGTATTTTAGTCGGTAATACATATATGTAACACCCACTCCTACCATTAATCTGTTTTGGAAAAACTTGGCCGACGGCGTATACCCTATGGCTGGCGAAAGGATGATGTTGGTCGGATTCCCGAACTGTAATCCTATATTTCCTCCTATGCTCGTCCTTTTCCACACGTTGCCGCTGTCACGGGAAGCAACAGATGAGGAGGAGATCCGGAATGACGGATTGAAATGTAAAATACCGGTCCTGAAGCGACCTGCTTCCACTTTCCAAGAAAGTAAAATCAATACGAAAAAAACGACGTGCTTGAACATCCGAATGCGTTGTTACAAAGTAACGCATCCATGCTGTCGAAACCAAACCTGCCACAAGATGCCACGTCTATTTAAAGGCAAATACAATTCATTTCAAAATGAAACGGGTCTAACGCCTCGTAGATTTCTTGAATAAAGTCAGGGCGATTGATGTAAAAATTCAAAAAATTATCGTGGCGTTCTTGCAATTCTCCTTCGGGGAATAACTTTTTACGGATGTTCTGCAGCTTTTGGATATCCAGTTGATGCTTGTTTTCCAAGGCCTTGTCCAATCTTTTTTGAAAGTCCCCCAGCGATTTGGCAATTTTGGCCATTTCTGCCTCAGCCGCTTGAACCAACGTCTTGTCCGCTTTAAAAGCCTTGTCTTTCAAGTGCTGTTTTACCAACTCCAATCCTTTTTCTTCCTCCGAAAAATCGAACTGTTCTACGTGTAATTTTTCCAATAGCAACTGATGATAGGCTGCATCTTCTAAGAAAAGATGGCGAACCTCAAGCCCAGCCTCTTCCATTTTTTGTTTGATGTTCGTACCTATGAGCGTGATAAAATTGCGTGGAAAAAGGAGCGGTATTGGGACCTGTTCCGTATCAAAAACACCTTTCAATTGCAACCAATAGGCCAACTCACCAGGTCCTCCTATGTAGGCCAAATTGGGTAATACCATTTCTTGGTACAAGGGGCGTACTACTACATTCGGACTGAACACTTCTGGAGAAGTATCAATCGCTTGAGCAAGGTTTTCCTTGGAAATGCAGGTCCCGGAATTCACGAGCACATATTCTTCGCCTTTCTTTTCAATCCTCGACCGCTCGTTTTCTGCCAAAAAGAAGAAATTCTGATCCCGTACAAAGGCCTGTGATTTATATCCAGCACCCTGCAAGGACGCCGTTGTTTCCCGTAATAAAGGAGCATATTTCCCTTCCAACAGATCTCGGGCGATAACAGGTTGTAAACACTTCTTGAGATCTTTATCATCGCCATCCAACACCACGATGCCATATGGCCCAAACAAGTGATGGACTATTTTACGCGTCGCTTCCGCCAAATTTTGAGAACCCATATACGCTTCCCTTAGCCAAGACGGAAAATCCGGGACTTTTTCCAAGACTTCTCCCAACCCTTCCAAGGTCAGGTTGCCGACAGCTCCCCCTGCCTGCTTCTCCCAAGCATATTTCTTTCCAAACAGATGGAAATGATTGATTTCTTCAAAATCGTGGTCTTCCGTCGCCATCCAGAACACCGGAACAAATGCATGGGCCGGATAGGCTGCCTTCAATTTTTCCGACAATTTCAGGGTAGTCAAAATCTTGTACAGAAAATACAAGGGACCTGTCGCCAAAGCCAGTTGATGGCCCGTGGTCACTGTAAAACAATTGGTTTCGGCAAGCTTTGCAAGGTTTTCGCGTTGCCGATCGTGCAAAGGATATGCCGCATTTTGCTTATTCAGCACCTCTACCAAGACATCCCTGCAGGCATATGAATTCGCCTTTAATTCAATTTGGGCTTGAAAAGACTCAAGCGAGGGATATTGGGAATAAAAAGGAAAAAGAGCTTCCTTCTGGGCGACATAATCCAGAAACAAACTTGAAAACTGGTTTGTTTCGGATAATTCTAGTTTTGAATTTTCCACTTATCTTCTAAAGTCTATGGGCACCACGGCAGATTGGCTGCTTGCCGCAGATACACTAAACCACCCAACCGCTTTTTTCCCATTTGAGTTCACATTGAAAATATTGGTGGGGATGTTGGCAATGGGCGGAGAGAAGAGCGCTCCCAAAGCCCCCCCTTGTCCTATATTACTTTGTGTCGAAAGCTGGGAGAGAAACTGGGTAGTGGAATCCGTGATAGAAAACAACTCTACGCGTATCGTATCCCCATCTTCCCATTTATGATCCAGGTTATTGATATACCCTTGCCGTAATGGGAGGATAAACACTTCGTTGTCCGCGATGCCGTTGGGAAACGCATTGGCATCGTAGCCCAGTCCGATATACGAGATCGATGTGTCACGGACCCCATTGTGGTAATAACGGATCCAATAGCGGTCTCCCACACCGGGAGGATCCGTCGCAAAAAATTCCGCGATGTAGTCTTTCTGTTCGTCCCCGATGGCATTTTTTCGATGTTGGAATTTGATGGAATCGATCGGCACTACCCGTTTCATTTCGGAGTGGGCCGCATAATCCTCTCCTTGGTAATGGATTTCAAGCCGATAGGCATGCCCCAGGGAAAGCACAGTATCTTTGGATGGTTCCGGGGAGAAAGCAGGTGTTATTCGGTAAATGCCAGGATACGCTTCGGAGAAAGGGTAGGATTTGGAAGAAGTGAGATCTACCAACGTCACTACAGCTCCCGTAGCAGGTGCCGGAGCAGAGTTGTCATAGAAATACTGCGAAGTGGTCAGTTTGACCGTTGGGACGTTGACGCTGTCGTTGCCGTGAAGGAAAGCATCTACCACCAACTGTATCTGTCCCCCATTCAGCCGATTGTGAATGTCGATTTTGTCTTGGCAAGAGACAAAGCAAAAAACCAGAAGGGCAAAGAATATGTACTTTCTCATTTAGAACTTAAAGTTGAATGTAATACCAGGAATAGGATTTCCTACGATGGAAATCTTGTTTGCATACGTAGTGAATGGATCATCCGCACTTGTTTGCTGTGGCAAAATGGCAAAGGCATTTCTTCTTCCATACACATTGTAAATAGAAAAGACCAATTCCCAAGAGTAGTTCTTAAAAAAGCCCCAGTCACGGATCTTATTCTTGCTTTTCAGGGTAGCGGATAAATCCAAGCGGTTGTAAGCCGGCAAGCGCAGGTTGTTCCTTGGCGCATTCGGGTTATTATAGGCGGTGTATCCCTGCACTTGAAATTTGTCGATCGGGAAGTTGAACGGGGTACCTGAACCAAAGGTAAACGTGGCGGACAGATTCCACCGGGTGCTCAATTGGTACATGCCGATCACGCTCAGGTTGTGCCTGCGGTCGAACCGTGAAGCATACCATTGGCTATTGTTGATGCCCGGCACTTTTCTTTCCGACTTGGACAAGGTATAGCTGATCCAACCCGTCAATTTCCCGACATTCTTCTTCAAGAAAACTTCCATCCCAAATGCCCTTCCGGTACCTGGTATGATCACCCCTTCCAAATTGGGATTGAATCGGATGTCTGCCCCGTCCACATAGTCCAGTTGATGGAACATGTCTTTGTAGAAAAATTCGATGGAGGCCTCAAAGCCATTGTCTTTTCCAAAATTCCGGAAATACCCGACCGAATATTGGTCGGAAATTTGGGGTCGAATGGTATTGGTGCTCGGCAACCAGATGTCCAACGGAATAGAAGCAGTGGTGTTGGAGATCAGGTGCACATACTGGGCCATGCGGTTGTAGCTCATTTTCACGGAAGACCGCTCGTTCAGTGAAATATTGGCGGCCACACGGGGTTCTGGATTGAAATAGGCCTGAATAGTCTGCCAATCACTGTATTTCTGTTCAGAAATAGGATTGCGTGTATAATTGCCCAGCGAATCCGAATACGTAAGCGCCGTACCAGGCCCTAAGTAATTGAAAAATGAAAAC
>FTBA01000048.1_pt1 | contig 43782 bp, 36 predicted proteins | sample 1639221 | NCBI WGS metagenome assembly FTBA01 (sample SAMEA3914864, study PRJEB12502) | metagenome | biome: forest; material: soil | place: USA | collected 2012-03-12 | depth 0.3 m | reverse complement strand
TGGCAGACGCCGCAACAAATTTCCACACGGATCAATACCAAAGGAAATGAAGGGACGGCAAGTATTTCGGGCGACGGTAAAACCATGGTGTACACACATTGCATACCTCAAAACGGCTGTGACCTGTACATGACCACCAAGGTAGGGGAGGAGTGGATGCAGCCACGCAACTTGGGCAATAAGATAAATACGTCCGGATTTGAGTCGCAACCTTCTCTTTCGGCAGATGGCAGAACGCTTTATTTTACTTCTGACCGTAGAGGTAGCTTCGGGGCAGAAGACATTTGGGTCACGACCTTAGACAGTACAGACGCTTGGACGGTGCCTGCCAACCTTGGTACAGAGATCAATACCCCAGAGAGCGACTTTGCCCCTTTTATCCATGCCAATGGCGTGAGCCTTTATTTTGCCTCTCGCGGAAGGGTAGGAATGGGAGGTGCGGACCTTTACCAGACAGAAAAAAAAGACTCGGGTTGGACTTCTCCTAAAAATTTGGGGTACCCGCTCAATACCTTTGCGGATGAATCGGGCATCTTTGTCACATCTGACTTCTCTTTGGGGTATTTTTCAAAAGATTTTAAAGATAAGACAGGCGCATACGCTTCCCAGCTCTATTCCTTTTCCTTGAGCGATTCGTTGAAAAGCGGAGTTTCCTGCATCTATTTAAAAGGAAAAGTATTCGACGCCGAAACAAAGCGCCCCATCAACGCCAAGGTCGAATTGAGCAATTTGGAAAATGAAAAATTGGAACAGAGCGTGGTTTCCGACGGTAAAACCGGAGAATACCTTGTGGTGCTTCCTTTTGGGAAAAACTATGGGTTGTTTGCCTCCGCACCAGGGTATTTGTACAAAAGCCTCCACTTCAACACTGGCGACGAGAAATTCTCGAGTGCCGAGTCTTTCGATATGTACCTCCAGCCTATTCGTAAAAATTCCTTTGCCGTGTTGAACAACCTCTTTTTTGAATCTGGGAGTTATACGTTGGACAAAGCTTCCAAAACAGAGCTGCAAAAGCTGGCAAAGTTAATGACAGAAAGCAAAATTGGGCTGGAAGTGAGCGGCCATACAGATAATGTAGGAGGCATGGCCGACAATCAGCTCTTGTCTGAAAAAAGGGCGGAAGCCGTATGCCAGTACCTTATAAGCTTGGGAATTCCCAAAACAAAACTTCATGCAAAGGGCCTTGGGTCTAGCAAACCAATGGGCGATAACACGACAGAAGTAGGGAGGCAAGCCAACCGGAGAATCGAAATAAAAGTCCTAGAATAGGATAACTTTCCCCTCTTCCATTTCGTATAGCAAACCAAATGTTTTGTTATGAAAAGAACCTTTTTTACGCTCTTCTCCCTCTCTTTCGCCCTTCTTTCTTCCGCCCAAATTACCAGTACCGACGGGCTGTTAAAAGAGATGCATATACGCTATCACGGCAAATTTTATAAGCATATAACGTTTGTGCAACTCAATAAGTTATACCGCGAAGGAGATTTGACCGAATCGTCGGTTTGGTACGAAGCATTTGAGTTTCCAGGAAAGTTGCGTGTAGACTATGGGCCTACAGTAGGAAAGGATGGATATATTTATGTAAACGATTCGGTGTTTTATTTCAAAGAAGGGAAATTGGACTCCAAGGAGCGGAAAATCAACGAAACCATGTTGCTGCAAGGAGACATCTATTGTATTCCCATTCCCAATGTGATGGACAAATTGAAGCTTTTGGGATATGACATCACCAAATTTCGCGAAGACAAATGGAAAGGGAAGCCTGCTTACGTAGTAGGTGCCGAGGCAGGAAACGACACCTCTCGCCAATTCTGGATCGACAAACAGTTCTTGTACTTAGTGCGGCACATTGTAAATGATAGCGGGGTTGTACAAGAAGTACACTTCAGCGAGCACGAGGCCAAAGGCAAATTCTATATCGAAGACGAAGTAAAAATCATGGAAAACGGCAAAGTGGTCAAAACGGAACGATATGCGGAGGTAGATCCCAACATCGTATTGACAGATGCAGTCTTTGATCCCAAACAATGGGGGAAAGTCCATTGGAAAAAGTAAGGTAAATCAGAGAGGGGCCACAAAGCAATTTTCATGATGTCCCAATTCCGCAGGCAATATGTCAAGGATAGTGCCTGTCAACGCTTCGATCAGGTTTTTCTTCATGAATTGACGGTGCGTGACCAAAGAGATTTCCCGCACCGGGACAGGTTCCATGAATCGTTTTAGGAGGTGGCGTTGACTTGGCGGGACCTCCCTGATGGCAAGTTCCGGAAGGACTGTCATCCCTTTCCCCATTTCTACCAGTCTTTTTAGCGTTTCCAAGCTGCCTGATTCATAATGCAGGCCATTTGCTTCCTTCCGTTTTTGTTGGCATAAGCCCAGCACTTGATTTCGAAAACAATGCCCTTCATTCAGGAGCCAGGTATCTTGCAGATCGAGGTCTTGCACTTGGAGCGTCTTTTTAGGGAAGAGCGGATTTTTTTCAGAAACATAGGCGACAAAAGGTTCATGGAACAAAAATGTTTCATGAAGGGCGGGGTCTCCCAAAGGGGTGGCGAGGATGCCAGCGTCCAAAAGCCCTTTCTTTAGTTTAAACAAAATTTCTTCTGTCTCCAATTCCTGGATATGAAGTTCCACTTCTGGAAATTTCTCCAAAAACTGGTTCAAAAAAAGAGGGAGAAAATAAGGTGCCAACGTAGGAATGACGCCTAATTGAAGCTTTCCCGATACTTTGCCTTTTTGCTCTTTTACCAATTGAAGGATCTTCTTGGATTCCGCCAATGTGAGCCTGGCCTGTTGTACAATGGCCAATCCTACTTCTGTACATACGACTGGTTGTTTGCTCCGGTCAAAAATTTTAACCCCCAAATGCTCCTCTAATTTTTGGATCTGCATGCTCAAGGTAGGTTGGGTAACAAAACATTTTTCTGCTGCCTGTACAAAATTTTTGTAGGTATCTACCGCTACGATGTATTCTAACTGGCTGATTGTCATTTTTTATAGTTTATATCTATTTAGTTATAAATATAATCAATTTTATTTATAAAATACAATTACGGTAATTCGATCCATCAATGATCAAAATAATCACATTATGCAAAACAGAATTCTTTCCGTAGGTTCTCTTTTCCCTGCGTTCAAAAAAATAGCCGTTGTTTCCTTAGAGAAGGGGAACGAGTTTTATGAGATAAGCGCAGAAGACCACCGTAGTGCAAACAAATGGTTGGTGATGTTCTGGTGGCCAAAAGACTTCACGTTTGTATGCCCGACCGAGATCGCGGAATTCAATAAACGGGACGCTGATTTTGACGATCGGGATACCCAGTTGATCGGAGCTTCGACGGATTCGGAATTTGTGCATCTGGCATGGAGAAAAAGCCATGATGATTTGCGTGACTTGAAATTCCCGATGCTGGCCGATACGTCCAAATCCTTGGCGGAAGAGCTTGGCATTTTGGAAGCCAATGAGAAAGTGGCCTACCGTGTTACCTACATCGTAGATCCGCAGGGCATTGTCCGCTGGGTGTCGTTGAACGACCTGTCAGTAGGACGCAATGTGAACGAAGTGATCCGGGTGTTGGATGCCTTACAGACCGATGAGTTGTGTCCCTGCAATTGGACCAAAGGACAGGAGACGATCAAAGCATAAGGTTTAAAGAAATAGAAACATGAGCACTGTGAACACCTTGAATGAGACGTATGCCAATTTTCTTTCCCAACTGACGGTGGAAGAGGGGGCGATCAAAGGCGGGATCCGCGAAGTGGCGGAAACGAATCACCGTTATATGAAAGATCTCAAATTGAATTTGGGATATGCATTGGAATGTGAACATTTGGACAAAAAGGAATCGGTTCTCGTAGCCTTGGCCGCGGTACTCAACGACAAAAATGAAGTGCTCATCGGCGCATTCAAAAAGATGGCCAGGGAGCTTGGGGCCACAGAGGCCGAAATAGCGGAAGTCGCGGCGTGTGTTTCCTTGATGAACACGAACAATGTCCTGTATCGTTTCCGGCACTTTACCAAAAAAGAGTACTATGAGCAAACTCCTGCTAAAATCAAGATGAACATTATGGTGAGTCCGATCGTGGGTCACGAACTGTTCGAGTTGATCAGTTTGGCCGTTTCGGCTCTCAATGGATGCGAGATGTGCGTAAATGCCCACGAACATTCACTTCTAGCAAAACTGGGCAGTTCCCAGGCAAGAATCTACGATGTGGTGCGTGTTGCTTCTATCGTGAAGGGCATTTCCACGATTTGTTACTAGTACTCAGTGAATTTTAAGGCATAAAAAAAGGCAGTTTTTTAAACTGCCTTTTTTTGTTTTAGGATTCGTCTTGCTTATTGTACAGCCACAGGACCTTGTTCGGTGCGATTTTCCTGGCGGTCGATTTTTTTAGTTCTGGCAGGAAATTGTTGTTTGTAGTTCACCGAAGTATTGGCCAAGAAATATCCCCTGTCTTCAGAAGAATTGCTCACTGCAAATTTCCTTGTGTTGGATTTGCTCGCGCTCATTCCTTTATAATTGGCAGAAGCTGTCAAGCCAGTTTCTTCTTGCGCAGTTTGTGGCTTGATTTCTTGCAAATACCTTTCAGGTTGCGCGTCTGCGATGGCTTTCATTTTCGCCGCCTTGTTAGGGTGTTTGTAATTGTGGATAGAGTAAGAAGGATCGTTGCTGGATTGAGCATTTGCTACAGTGGCAGCCGAGATTCCTAGAACGACGGCAGCTATTTTTGCGATGTGTTTCATGGCGCTTTCTGTGTTTGATTTACATTACAAATGTACGCCCTTCCTGTGCCGCCGTTCTTCCTATCTTTTACTGGTTTTTTGCCGCCTTAACTACGTAGTAGGCCTACGTAAAAAGTGAGGAATTCTCTTTATTTGGTCCTTATCACGCTTATTTGGCTTCTTTTTACGTTTGAATTTTACTGTTTTCGGCACAGGACATTTTCTCCTAGGATGAATTGCCTACTTTTGTCCCAACGCACTATCACCATGTCCCTTCCTTTTTCGTCCCTCCAACAACCTTCTTTCTGGAAAGAATTGGATATGTTGGGTGAGGTGCGGTTCAAAGCTTCCCTGTCTGGGGGAAAAGGCGGGCAGCATACCAATAAAGTGAGCACACGCGTGGAACTTTACTGGACACCTGGTGCGTCCGAAGCATTGGAGAAAGAAGTCAAGGAACGTATCGTGGTCAAACTTTCCAAAAGATTGAATGGAGAAGGAGAACTTCGATTGGTATGCGACGAGGAGCGCAGTCAGTGGATGAACAAAGAGAGGGTGATCGAGAAATTTTATGCGCTCTTGGCCAGTTGTTTTAAGGAACCCAAAGCAAGAAGGCCTTCCAAACCTACCAAATCTTCTATCGCCGACCGATTGCTAGGGAAAAAAACTCGGAAAGAAATAAAAAAACGCCGAGGTAGAGTAGACCCAAATGAATAAAGGAGAGATGTTTCATATAAAGGAGGTCGTTGGCATTTCTTCTGAGAACATTTCATAGAGGCAAAAATGGGTATTGGTTCCTTTTTTTTGAGCTCTTGGTAACATTGAAGCCCAATTGCCGTTTCATAAAAGTAGAGATAATACCAAGCAGCAAGAGCGCATGAAAACGGCAGCCATTCAAACAGAAATCAGCAAAGAAGAATACATCTGTTATTTGTATCTCTCCATCGCAGATGCAGACATGCATATTTCGGATAAAGAAATAGTGGCCGTGCAATTGGGGATGAAGAGATTGCTTTCCAGGCATTGCCCCCCTTTGCGTATCGATGTGGAAGAAATGGTCCATTCGGTACAAAGCGCGATCCGTTTGCAATCTGAAGATGAAAAGAAGGAGGTGATCCTTCACTTGAGCAAAAGATACCCCCTTTCGATCGATATGAAGATGGACCTGATTAGCGATATCCATGAATTGATCCATGCAGATGAGTTCATCGCGCTGAGCGAATATAACATGTTGAACTTCATCCGGCTCTGCCTTATCAATAACAGTGTGCTTCCAAGCCCTACTGACGGTACTTTTTAAGGGCAGTTTTCTTAGACGCTATTTTTCCCCAATAATTAAGTGAGGCATTGCGGCCTGCATTTGCCTTTCACTCACCATATGAGTGTTGGTCTTTTCTGTTTATTCCTCCCCCAAATAGAAGAACACAACTGCGTATGGCAGTAGGACAAACATTTTGGCGCAGTGTAAGTAGGACTGCATAAATAAATGGTGCGTGCCAAATTGGTTTTGTTTTTATCCTTCTGTTCGATCGGGAAAACCCAATCTGCCTTCGGTCGATTTTTATGCAGCCGTTTGATTCCTTCAAGTATACCAAATCATACACCTGTTATAAATCGGGCCGAATTACTTGATCCAACAAATAAAGGGGGGCATCCAAGGGCGAAATTGATCGAAATAAGGCAAATAGCTGCATATTGCAAGGTTTATATTATTTTATATTCATGTAATTTCGTTTTTGAATTACACAGATTGAAGTGTAACGAAGGGCTCTTTTGTGTTTTTGGGCTGCATACTACAAGGAGAATTACGCAAAGTCTTACCCCTAGTTTCCCTATCCTGTCAAGTCTTCGTAATATTAACCTAAGCAAAGCCAAAAGGCATTTCTAAGCACGCATTAAAGAGTTCAAAAAAGTATAATTACAAGGGTTATGGAAAAAAAGATTCTACTTGTCGATGATTCAAAACCAATGCTGGCATTATTGTCTGGCGTGTTCAAAGGGGAATATGAAGTGGTGAGCAAATACAGTGCGATCGATGCATTGGAAAGCCTTCAGGAAGGGACGCTGCCAGACTTGATCATTACGGATCTCAACATGCCCATCATGGACGGAGTGGAATTTGTCCGGATTTTAAAGAATAACGACTATTTCCAACGTATCCCGATCATGGTATTGTCAGGAAACCATACCAGTGTGGACCGCCTCAATTTGTATAAAATGGGAATTGACGAATACCTTACCAAACCTTTCAACCCAGAAGAATTGTATATCCGGGCTGAAAAACTTATGCAACGTATAAAAAAGTATTCCCTGGTACTTCAGGCTTAAATGAATCCTGAGTTCCATTCAATAGCACTTGTTCCCTCTATTTCAATGAAGAAGAAGTACAAGGGTTTCTTATTCTAAGCTCGCTTGGAAACACTTGTTAACTAACAAAAAAGAAAAGGGCCCGTTCTGGGCCCTTTTGCATGATGAGAGAGATGGTAATTCACTGCCTTCTTATTTGTAAAGCACAGCTTTCGCTGCTTCTACGGTACGCTTCACGTTCGGTAAGATTTCTTCGATGAGCGTAGGGGCATAAGGCAAGGGCAGATCCTTGTTTGCCACACGGTAAATAGGAGCGTCCAAATAATCGAAGGCATATTTTTGCACGTGGTAGGCGATTTCAGAAGAAATACAGCCCAAATTCCACGCTTCTTCCACGCACACAAGGCGATTTGTTTTCTTGACAGACGTGACGATTGTTTCATAGTCGATCGGGCGTACGGAATACAAATCGATCACTTCGGCAGAGATTCCTTCTTTTGCGAGTTCTTCGGCTGCCGACAAGGCTATTTTCATGAATTTTCCGAACGATACGATGGTTACATCTTTGCCTTCTTTGGCAATGTGGGCTTTTCCAAGGGGAAGCAGGTATTCTTCTTCCGGCACCTCTCCTTTGTCACCATACATCAATTCAGATTCCATGAAAATGACCGGGTCATTGTCACGGATGGCCGATTTCAACAACCCTTTGGCATTGTAGGGATTGGAAGGAACCACCACTTTCAAGCCAGGCGTATTGGCATACCAGTTTTCAAAATTTTGGGAATGTTGCGAACCTAATTGACCTGCATTTCCAGTTGGTCCACGGAATACGATCGGCACAGTATATTGGCCACCTGACATGCTCATCATTTTGGCTGCGCCGTTGATGATCTGGTCGATGGCAACCAGCGAAAAGTTAAAGGTCATGAATTCAACGATGGGACGCAATCCATTCATCGCCGCTCCAATCCCGATTCCGGCAAATCCAAGTTCGGCAATGGGAGTATCGATGATCCGATCAGGACCAAATTCATCCAACATGCCTTGAGATACTTTGTATGCTCCGTTGTATTCAGCCACTTCTTCACCCATCATGAAAATGCTGCTGTCTTTGCGCATTTCTTCCGTAAGGGCTTCTCGTAATGCTTCGCGAAATTGGATTTGTCTCATTGTACAGGTTTAGAAATAATGCGTAAAATTAGGATGAATTGCAAAATAACCAATGTTTTTAGGGAAACTTCGTTTAAGTGCGCGAGAAAGCGGTCGTCGGGGCCGAGATTAGATCACTGCGTCGATATTTTGGCTGATCATTTGGAAAATCTCGGAAATTTCTCCTACTCCCATGATTTCGGCTGTCTTGCCTTGCTTCTTATAATATTCTTTGACCGGTGTGGTTTCGGACAAATAGACATCGATCCGTTTTTGGATCACATCGGGATCTACGTCGTCTGCACGGCCGGAAGTTTTGCCACGTTCCAGCAGCCTTCTTTTCAATTCTTCTTCTTCTACTTCCAACGAGATAAGAACATTCACTTCCTCTCCTTTGGTGGCCAAAAAAGTATCCAATGCTTCAGCTTGGGCGGCCGTGCGCGGAAAACCATCAAAGATGAACCCTTTCGCCTGGGGATTTTTTTCTACTTCAGATTCCAACATTTTGATGGTCACTTCGTCGGGCACTAATTTTCCTTTGTCAATATAGCTTTTCGCCAAATTGCCTAGTTCAGTGCCCCCTTTGATATTGGCACGGAAAATGTCCCCAGTGGAAAGATGCACTAAGCCATACTTTTCGATGATGTTCTGACTTTGTGTGCCTTTGCCTGCCCCTGGAGGCCCAAAAAGAATAATGTTGAGCATTGTAAACGATTCTAGCTAATTTTTTCTGGATGCTGTGGAAATGCCAAAAATAACAGAAACATCTCACAAATTCGCAATCTTGCATTTCACAATCGAAAACTTTTGGCTATGCGTTGGATAAAACTATTTGCAAGCAAGGAAGAAGCACTGGTACGTATCAAGGAAGGAATCCCGTTCACTGTGGCCATCGATGCGCACCGGATCTGCCTTGTACAGCGTCAACAGGATTTTTTTGCATTTAAGGCCTATTGCCCACATGCGGGCGCTTCTTTGTCCGAAGCATTCTGCAATGGGAAGGGCGAAGTCGTGTGCCCTCTTCACGGGTACAGGTTCGATCTAGTATCGGGGAGAGAAGCCAGCGGCTTAGCGTACGAATTGGCCATGTACCCCATCAAAATCCAAGAAGACGGCCTATTTATCGGATGGCGTTAGGAACCTTTTTCGACAGGAACGCCTTATATAGATGTAGGTACATGAATATGACACGCCAAGAATTTATTACCGGATTAGCTGCCCTTCCTTTGAGCTCCGTCGCCATGAACATCCAAGAGTTTTCCGCTTTGTCAAAACAAAATGCCCAAAAAGAACCGATGCCGGTACTTTTCATAGGACATGGGAATCCAATGCACGCCTTGTGGGACGATGCATTTGCCAGAAAACTTTCGGAGATAGGGACAAATTTGGAAAAACCGGCTGCTATTTTGGTTGTTTCTGCACATTGGCTTACGAAGGGTACGTTGGTGGCAGGCACGGCCAAGCCTGACACGATCCATGATTTTGGAGGATTCCCGAAAGAATTGTTCCAAGTACGCTATGAGGCGGCCGGGGCTCCGGAATTGGCCAAAGAAGTGGCTGTGCATGTGCCTGGCGCGAAGCTTGATGAAGAGTGGGGCCTAGACCATGGAGCATGGACGGTATTGCGGCATATGTATCCGAAAGCAGACATCCCTGTCTTCCAAATGAGTATCGACTATTCACAGCCTGAATCGTATCATCTGGCACTGGCCCAGTATCTTCAGTTCCTACGTACAAAAGGAGTCTTAGTGTTGGCAAGCGGCAACATCGTGCACAATTTGCGATTGGCAAGATGGCAAAACCCACAGGGAGGGCCATACGATTGGGCACTGGAATTTGACGCCAAGGTGAAGCAAGAACTCTTGAACGGCAATTTTCAAGAATTGGCCCGTTATAAGACGTGGGGAAAGTTTGCTGAACTCTCCGTCCCTACGAACGACCATTATCTCCCCATGATGTACGCGCTCGGGTTGGCCAACGCAAAAGAAGAAGTGAAATTTTTATTTGAAGGGTTTGAGATGGGCTCGATCAGCCAACGCTGTTTCATGATTTCCTAAATAAAGAATGGATGTTCCTTTAGGCAAAGGAACATCCATTCTTCCTTATTCAATCAGGTTGAACAGCCTGTTCCAACGTACTTTGTTGAGGAACTTCCCATCCTTGTCAAGCGACATCCATATAAGAAACCCTTTTCCTACCACATGGTCTTCCGGGACGAAGCCCCAGAAACGTGAATCGAGGGAATTATGGCGGTTGTCTCCCATCATAAAATAGTAATTTTGCTGGAATGTGTAGGTATCCGCTACTTTTCCGCCTATCCACAGTTTACCGTCCACGACTTTGACATCTTCTACTCCCTCGTAGCGGGCGATCGTAGTTTCGTATAGGATTACATTGTCAGGTGTCATTTGGATGGTCGCTCCTTTTTTAGGAATCCAAAGGGGGCCGAAAAAATCCAAATTCCAGTTGAATTTGGAATTATGCGGGAAGATCTGGGCTTCGCCGACACCCGCTTGTTGTTTGTCCATGATCACTTGCGAGATGAACGGCATGTGTTTCAGTTTTTCGGCAGTCTCGGGCAGCGTATGTACGACATAGCCTTCTGGAATAGGGTAGTAATCGGTGATATTGTTGGACCTGAAAATACGGTCGTTCAGACTTTCCTTGGTGATGAGATAATATTGGTACTGCATTTTGGGAGGGTCCTGGCCAAGCTTCCCATTGATATACACTTTGGTGTCTTTTATTTGAAGCGTATCCCCTGCGATGGCAATGCATCGTTTGATGTAATTGGTTTTCAGGTCCGTGGGGTAGCCTTCGTCTGCAGGCCAGTTGAATACGACCACATCATTGTTTTTGATCGACGTAAAACCAGGAAAACGGAAACTGGGGATTTGAACGGCGTCCGAATAGGAAGGAAGGTCCGTTCCCCATATTTTTTGATGGGTAAGCGGGACTTGCAAAGGCGTTTTGGGTGTTCTAGGGCCATAATGCAATTTGCTCACGAACAGGAAGTCCCCTACGAGGAGGGATTTTTCCATGGAAGGGGTGGGAATAGTGTACGCCTCGAAAAAGGCCCAACGGATCAGGGAAGCTGCTACGACTGCAAAGACGATGGCATCTACCCATTCCTTTACAAACCCTTTCTTAGGAGCGTTTGGGTCTTTTGGCTTGCCGATAAAAATAACGCGCAAATAATAGAGGATCTTTTTCCCGATTTCTTTTAAGGTCATGATTTTGAATTAAAAGCCTAACATGTCGTGCATTCCAAACAACCCGCTTTTGCCTTGCAAGAATTCTGCGGCCAATACGGCACCCAAGGCAAAGCCTTCCCTGTTGTATGCGGTATGGCGGAGCTCGATGCTGTCGACTGGAGAGTGGTAGACGATGGTATGCGTGCCCGGCACCGCCGCGATCCGTTTGTCCACGATCCGCAATTCTTCTTTAGAGGCGATTTCACGGTTCAATATCCATTTTTCCTTCCTATCCAGGTTTTCCAGAATTCCTTCTGCTGCCGTGATGGCGGTCCCGCTGGGTGCGTCTTTCTTGTAGATATGGTGTATTTCCTCCAGTTCTACTTCATAGCCGGGGAAATTGTTCATCATCTTGGCCATGATTTTGTTGAAGTGGAAAAAGAGGTTCACGCCTACGCTGTAATTGGAAGCATAGAAGAAAGCCCCTTCCGTTTTTTTCACCATGGCTTCTACCTCTCCTTTCCGTTGCAGCCATCCCGTGGTGCCGGAAACGACAGGGATCTTCTTTTCCAGGCAGGCCCGGATATTGTCATAGGCCGCATCCGGTTGGGTGAACTCGATGGCCACATCTGCCGACCCCATGATCAATTCACTCAGTCGGTACTTGTTGTCCATGTCGATACAGTACACGATTTCGTGCTTTCTGGACAAGGCGATCTTTTCGATTTCCTTTCCCATTTTTCCGTATCCAAGAAGAATTATTTTCATTTTAAGGACGTTTTTTCTCACAAAATTGTACAAAGATACACAAAGACTCCAACCCTTATTTAAAATGTAAACTGCAGGAAATTCCCATGGTCGGATGTGTTGTGCCGTAGGCAAATTTTATCTGGGGGTCAATTTTCATCGTAAGCTTATCGCTTACCTCAAATTCCCGCAAATGTGCGAATACGGTGGCGTCTATGATCGATAAGGTATAAGTAAGTGCCGTCATGATCACATAAAAATCCCGGTCTCTTCGGTAAGAATCGCGCAGTGTCTGAAGTTGGGTCCTGTCCATGACTCTGTCGGAAGTTTTGGGGTTTGTCGTATCTCTTATGTCGTAATAATCATACGTTAGGTGAAATGAGGAAGGGTTGGCTGCGTATGCTGACGCTGAAGCTTTTATAATGTTATCGTTGGTGACCCGTAAGTTCAAGTCGCGGTTGGCCTGCATCAGGTCGTAGTTGTTGGACACGATTTGGGTGATGAGGAACGCCCCGACTCCATATACGATCGGGAGTTTCCAATATTGCCTGTTGTAGGCTTGGCCTAATCCTGGCAGCACGATCGCGTAAATGGTCGCCTTGGTGGGAGAGTGTTTCTTGGATTTTATCTTTACCGTATCGGCATCGAGCCAGTCGGTACTGTCATTGGGAGCATGCGCGATGGTATCTGGTTTTGCCTTTTCTTGACAAAATGCAGGGGGGAGAATCCAATTGCAAAATAGAAAAAGCACCAAAAAGAATCTTCGGACCAGCATTAGGGATTGATTATTTCCAGGATTCTGTTGAGGTCATCTTTTGATACGAATGGGATTTTGATCTCTCCTTTCAGTTTTTCGTCGCTCAGGATAGTGATTTTGGTGCCAAAATGCGAGGAAAGCCTTCCTTGAAGTTGTTTTAATTCCACATTTTCGGCACTCTTTGGTTTGGCGTTTTCGGATTTACCGGGTCCCGTACGGACCCATTCTTCTACTTTGCGGACAGAAAGGTCTTCGTTTAGGATTTTTTGGAAGATGGCCAATTGATCTTCCACATTCTCGATGTTGATAATGGCACGTGCGTGGCCCATGCTCAATTTGGCATCCCGGATGGCCGCTTGGATGGCAGGGGGCAATTTGAGCAAACGGAGGTAATTATTCACCGTCGCGCGGTTTTTCCCCACGCGCTCCCCCAATTCTTCTTGCTTGAGATGGCACTCGGAAATGAGACGCTGGTAGCTGAGGGAAATTTCGATGGCATTTAGATTTTCCCGTTGGATATTTTCGATCAAGGCCATTTCCAACATTTGCTGGTCGTCGGCAGTGCGGACGTAGGCAGGAATGGCGGTGAGGCCTGCCAATTTGCTAGCCCTGTATCTTCTCTCTCCCGAAATGATCTGGTATTCCTTTTCGCTCAACCTTCGGACAGTGATCGGTTGTATGATCCCTTGAACACGGATGGATTCGGCCAGTTCCTGGAGGGCTTCTTCATCGAAATGTGTCCGTGGTTGATTCTTGTTGGCTTCGATCTGGTCGATCGGGATTTCATTTATCCCCTGAATAGCCTCTACTTTCTCCTCGGCAGCGACAACGGGGATTTTGTCTGCATCGGAGAGTAAGGCGCTCAGGCCCCTTCCTAACACTTGTTTCTTTTTATTGTCGGACATGCTTACAACTATGGAACGCAAAGTTAAACGAAAAAGTATTGTAGGAGGGTCAAAAATTGCGCAAAGAAAGAGGACGGGACCGGATCCTTTAAAAATCGTAGCCTAATGTGACATACCACCGTGGTTTCAATACGACATAATCCATGACACCCCACGCCAAATCCACTTTTACGTAATAGCCGAGCAACATGGTGCGCATCCCTCCTCCGAAGCCTTGAAGCCAAGGATTGCGGTAATTTATCACTGTGGCAGTGAAATTTCGCTGGCTTTGGTCGATAAACCGAGTGTTGAAGTTGTTTTCTTTGTCCCAAGGGCTAGTGCCTGTCCATGCGGTACCTAAATCGTAAAAAGTGCTCAATTGAAAATTTTTGAGGAAGTTGCTCCCGATGACTCCCCTGTAAAAATATTTGATGATAGGCCAGCGGACTTCCGCGTTGAAGAGGATAAAATTGTTGCCGTATTGCTGGTTATAGCTGAAGCCTCTCAGGTTCGTCACATATTTGTTGAACAGCCAGTCCCGTCGCTCGATGTTGTAGTCGATGTACATCGGGCTTTGAGGGTCACCGGTATTGGCCGTGTTTGCCCCCACCCAGTTGTCCATTCCTCCGAGTAAAAAATTCTTTTTAGCAGGCCCCAAAAAAGCGCCGCCTGCCAAACGGGTAGCCAAGATCAATTCTTGATGGACACGTTGGTACCTCCTCAGATCAAGGGAAACCCTTCCAAAGTCCTGTAGTTCGGCCCTTTGAAATTTCCCTTCCACAGTTTCCATGGCGTAGCTATACTCGTATAAGAGTTTGAACTTGGTACCTTCCTGCATGTTGTTCCCGACAATGAGTGTGTTGTCATAGACAGCTTCGGCCCGATAGCCGAAATAATGGGTAAGCGCGTCGGGGATGAAAGGGCTGGTGCCCATGGGGAAAGCCAATACGAAGTGATTGTTCATGTAATAAGGGATGAAGCTTATCCGAAAAGCATTGGTAAAAGGCAGGGAGGCCTCGATTTCCCACCTGTTCAACGTGTATTTGTGGGGTTCCCTCGTACTTTCGTTAAATACATACAAACGTTGCTTTTCAAACCGGAATTTAAAGTCGATCCTCTTTTTCAAGTACTGGTATTCGAGGTAAATATTGCTTGTCCGAAGATCTCGGCTTCCGTACACCCCTCCATAAAAGCGGTGGTCGTTGAACATGTCGGTCAGTGTGGCATTCAGCACCGCCCCGAATCCGCGAAGAGGATCAAAAACGAGCGAAGTGACTGTGTTTTCCACACCGAGTCGATGGCGTGCCTGCCAAAGGCCTCCTTTCGAAGCAAATGCCTGGAAATCGGATTTGTACAAATAATATTTGTCGGATTTTATCCCCAAGTCATTTCTATACACAGCTCCTTCGGTATTTCGCAAAGTGTTTTTTTCCGATTCAAAGACAAACGTTTGCGTTTGGACGGAATCTAAGTTCAAGACATTTACCGTGGTGTCTTTTGCGAGGCTGGCAATGGCAGAATCGGACATAGTGCCCTTCATGATGGCTTCTACCAAAGTTTCCAGTTTCTGTGATTCCTGCTCCGTTTTAAGTTTTTCTTCTACTACTTTGATGGCTTCTTGTCTGTTACGCGCCACCTTTTCTTCTTCCAATTGGAGCAGGCGTTCTATATGTTCCAAGCGGGCCGTTTTAGGCAGGTCAAAGTCATTGTTAAGCTTTAATGACTCGTAATGCAGCCGTTCTTTCCCTTGCTCCACGGCCACATAGGCAATGCTTTTTTTCGTGACACTGATGTCGTAATCACGGTAACTTTGTGCATTGTCCGTGATGTGTGTAGAAGAGAAAAGGGAATCTTGCAGATCCAATTTGTAGGTATTTTCGATCCCTGTCGCGTCGCTCAAATAGGTAATGTACTGGGAGTTGTAGCTCAAGGGCTTTATTTCATTGCTGGAAAAATTCGTAAGCCGAGTAAGTACCGTAGTGGAGTTTTCCGGTTCGTAACGGAACAAGTTGAGATTGCTTCCCAGCAATCGAAAACGGCCGGCGTCTACCCCCAATGTGTCATTGTGTCGATTGCTGCTCCATATCAGGTTTTTAGTTCCTTTTTGATAGATAGGATATAAGTCATCGTACATGTCGTTGGTGATCACTTTTGTCGTAGCCCTTCGGGTATCATAGACAAAAATGTCGCTCTGGCCATTCCGTTCGGCAGAAATCACGATAAAGTTATCGTCATGCGAATAGCTGAAGTCGAGGATTTGGTTGAAATTATAGATCTTGATCTTGCTCCTTCGAATCCCCCGTGTATTGTATGTTTTCAGGATATGCCTGTTTTTCTTCTTTACCATCACGGCCAAATGGTTGTTGTTTTTCCAGGCGATAAGGGGGATGTTGAAGTTTACCTTTTGCCCGACTAAATTTGTTCCTCCCCGTTTGACCGTCCGTTTTCTGCCAAACTTGGTGATTTCTTCTTTTTCCGGAAGCGGGGTCAGTCCTTTTGTTTCAGGGTGAGGTACAGAGTCATCCACGATGCCCAATTCCCGGTCTATGTCCGATATTTTAGGTTCTTCCACAGGGGCTGGCGGTTCGACTTTTACTTCCTTTGTAGAACCGATTTTAGTCAACTTCACGGCATACCTTCCTGTTTTATTCTGCGTATAGGCTACGAAATTGCCGTTGGGACTTATTTTTATTTTGTGGTAGTCCATTTTGCGGTAATTGTGCTTCTTGATGCGCGACCGCTTGGTGGGCATTTTATAATCTTCCAATGTTTTTTCCGCCATGTTTTTGTAATACTGTTTCCATTCTTTTATGAAAAGCCGGTATCGCACATTCAAGGTGGCTTCGATCGCTTCGCGGTCATTGCGCATGATGCGGGAAAGGGAGATAATGTTGGCGATCTGAGGTTCTCCATATTTTTCTGCCATGAAATTGAAGATCGATTGGCCCAGTAGTTCCGCATCTTTGCCACGGAATTTGGCAGGATTCCGTAGACGGTATTTGTACACGGCATCGCGCATGTAATCGTCCATTTCTTGGCTCCATCCACGGCCTACATAGGCTGCTGCACCGGAAATGAACCAGTCCGGCAAGTTTACCAAGATCCCGTTTTGATATACCTCACGGATATTTCCCCCATAAATAAGGTCGGTGATATAGATTCTGGCAATGGCAGTGCTGATATCGTTTTTGTATTCGATCAGGTTTCCGTTGAAGGCCAATTCGGCATTCAGTTTGATGAAGTTGGTTTGCCCTCCCACGAAGGCCATCTCGTCGTCTAATCCAATGTTGCTTTGCAACAGATCTGTGTGGGAATTGTACAAGAGCAATTTTGTTTTGCCGAAAGGGGCATACCCGATTGCCTTGCTGATCCTTTTGTATTCCTCTTCCGCATGTAATGCCGCAAAACGGGCTATTTCAGAACCCTCTTTGTAAAAATAGATTTCAAAATTGTCGGTTTTGTAATAGGTCCATGCAAAGGGCTTGGTTTGGATCCTGTTTTTGCCAAACCGATCCGAGGGGCTTTGGGCATAGGAACCCGTACAAGCAGCCAATATTACAAAAATTGTAAAAGGAACGCAGGCAAGGATACGGTATACGAAACGATGAATGGGCAATCTCAAACTATTTTGGCTGATAAAGGTAAACAAATCGTTGAATATCTGTTTCAGGCATAAAACTTCTGTTTTCTAGGAGACAGGTGACGAAATGATGGCTAAAATAAGGGGCTAACGAGACTCCTTTGGTCCCAAGTCCATTGAAAATAGTAAGTTGAGGGAATACAGGATGGCGTCCCAAAAGGAGACGGTGGTCTTTGACGGTAGGCCTCACGCCGGCACGCTGTCCTTTTATCTCATAGGGAACATGCAGCAATTTGGATAGTTTCGTTTCTATTTCTTCTTTTCCGATCAAAGAAGGCTGGTCGTCGTCGAACGTCCATTCATAATTGGATCCGATCATCTGAAAGCCTTCTTTGGGAAGAATGAAAACCCCTTTGTTCACGATATCGTCTAAGGTATATCCCGGTATAGCAACGTCCAATACTTGTCCTTTCGTACCGTTCAGTGGGAGATAACTAAAAAAAGGATTCTGAAAATTGCCCGTCCCTTGGCAAAACACCACGCAGTTGGCTTCGATACCGTTGTAATGCACCCCTTTTTCCCCTATTTCTACATGTTCATATTGGAAGACCTCCTCGCTCAATACATCTTGTTGTCGTAAGTAGGAAGAAAACGCCGTCAACAAGGAGACCGTGTCCACATAGCCGGATAAGTGGGCCAGCAGTCCTCCATGCGGGGCAACATAATAGCGTGTAAATTTCTCCTGGCTCCCAATCGCGCCAACGAACGATCGATAGCTAGGTTCTGCACTTTTGGCAAACCATTCGGTTTGTTCCGCAATGGAATCAAAGGGGCGGAAAATGGGTTTTTTATGGAGAATAGACACTTGAAGAAATGTTTCCAGCTCTTCGTAGGAAGTTTCCAAAAAAGGGAATATTTCGTCGGCCATCCAGGTTTTCACCATCCGAGGGCCAGTGAGCGGGTTGTAAATGCCTGCTGCGACCTTGGAGGAACTATTTGGTTTAGGCTGATCGACCACAAAGACCGTTTTTCCTTGTTTCAGGAACTGATAAGCTACCCAAGTACCGGCCAATCCTTGCCCTACCACGATCGCATGGACCCGCATCTTACTTGGTCGCCACTAAAAAGAGGTCGATACTGTCAGGGGCGTAAGGAGCGATGTGAAAATCTTCTTGGGAAATGCTTTTCACCAAGGTGTCGTTTTCATTGAGCAAAGTATTACGGTTGAAACGGTTGGCGAACTCATAAGGGATTCGGAGCAACCAAGCGGGAAGCCTGTACTGGAGGTTGAGTATATCCCAGCGCATGATCCGATTCACCGAAGCCCTGTTCCGGTCGTGATAGGAAATGAAGCGTGGGCTTCCGAAAATCCCATCTACCTGTACATGACTGAAATAGGGTGCTGCCAATTTTCCCAATTCCGGCCCGGTATATTCGCGGACGTGCCAAGGATTCCGTGACAAAGACATGGGGCGGTTTGGCGTAGTAATGTATGCTTTGCCATTGGGCTTAAGCACACGGGCAATTTCTTTGAGGTAATTTTTATCGTCTGCGATGTGCTCGATGACCTGGAAACTTACAATCGTGTCGAAACTATTGTCTGCCAATCCTTTTAAAGGAGGAAGGTTCATGGCCATGAAAGTACTGCCCGGATTTTCAGAGGCCAATTTGTCGATGACGGGCTGGATCTTGTCCACTGCCGTATAGGATGCCGCGAGTGGTTTCAAAAGCGGGATGCCGCGCCCTTCTCCGCAGCCTATTTCCAGCAAATGACCTTTCACTAAGGCAGAAGTGGCCGTATAGGCATAAAGCAAACGTTGGTGGATCGGATTGTCGGATACGATTTCTTCTGACGTGATTTCGGTCGTGTAAATTCCCATTTTTGCTAAATTTTGGCATGTTTGACAAGCAGGGCTCACCAAACACGTGCAAAAGTATAAAAAAACAAGGATTGACCAGCTTCTGACAGGCGGATCTTTACTTCCCCCATGTATCGGGAGAATCCCGCCAATCTTCCAACGTCTTGAGTTGCCCTTTGTTGATGTATTTATTTTCAAGGGCTAATTCTATGAGGGTAGAATAGCTGACGATGCTGGCTAAGCGCACCTCGGCCTGCTCGAAATTTTTACGGGCGAGGTCGAAGCCATAAGTGAAAATGGACACCATACCGACCACTTCTATCCCTGCCTTCCGCAATGCATCTACCGCTTCCAACGAACTTTTTCCGGTCGAAACCAAATCTTCGACGACCAACACACGGGAACCTTCGGGCAAGTGTCCTTCAATCTGGTTTCCCATCCCATGTTCTTTGGGTTTGGATCGCACATAGGCCAAGGGTAGATTCATTTTGTCTGCTAGCCATGCTGCTTGTGGAATGCCTGCTGTCGCCACGCCCACAATGGCACTTACGCCCGGGAAAAAATTACACACGAGGGTATAAAGCCCGCTGGTGATTTTTTTTCTGATCTTAGGGTAGGAAAGCGTCAAGCGGTTGTCGCAATAAATAGGAGACTTCCACCCAGAGGCCCACGTATAAGGAGCATCCGGGCTGAGCTTGACAGCTCCAATTTCCAAAAGATGCAATGCTAGTTCTTTGTCCATTTTTAATCTCTTCTATTTGATACCTAAACTCCATTACTTTCATGCCACAATTCGGCAAATAAGTGATGCAATATTTTAGGCAAAATTGGCTATAATTTAACAACAAACAATACATATCTTTGGATGTTGCATCGTGGCGCATTGTGAAAATATATATAAACGAAATTCCTCTCATTTTTCACAAAGTTTCTTCCTCGGAATTATCCAGTTTTGACACTTGTGTCCCCGAAATGGGAGAGATGACGCCTGCTATCTTGAAAGGAAATGTGCTGTTGGAAACTGCGAGCTTTGTGTTTTTGGGCAAGCTGTTGGACGTCCTTCAGGAGCACAAGCCCAAAGGCCTCAAAAGCGTCACCATCCCGATCGAGGATACGGAAACGGTGAAGAAATATGTGAAGAGCAGGTATTTTTTTGTGAAGGCAGCAGGTGGTTTGGTGCGGAAGGAAGGGAATTTCCTTTTTATTTTTCGTCTAAAGAAGTGGGACTTGCCCAAAGGGAAGTTAGAAAAAGGGGAAAGTATTCCCGAATGCGCCGTTCGGGAAGTAGAAGAGGAGTGCAGTATAGCGGTCAGAAATGGTCCCAAGATAGGGAGTACTTGGCATTGCTACGCCACCAAAAATGGCTGGTATGTAAAGAAATCTACCTGGTTCTTGATGGAGTGTTTGGATGATTCGCACATGCAGCCCCAGTACCAGGAGGACATCGAAGAAATCGCCTGGGTAGCTCCCGAAAGTGTAGGAAAATACCTCTCAAATAGCTACAGCACGATCCAGGACGTCTTCCGTAAGGCGAGAAAAAAGAAGCTCATTTAGCGTGATTCCGCATGTATGAAATCGTAAGAATTTGTATAAAAAAGAACAAGTAAAACCCTGTTAAAAGATTTTTTGTTTTTTTGATGACAGGTAGTTGTGTTCTTGGAATAGTTTAATTTTTACACCTTTCAATCCTTTTTAGTGCAAAAGGATAATTTTTTTTGTCACAGGAGGAAGGCCCAACGGCAAGTGGATTTCTTACTTGAGCACTACCCGGGTAGCTCCATAGCCGTATTTGTCTTTACGGGCGTCTTCGAAATGCTTTACAAAAATATTGGTGGAGAGCTTTTTGTGGATCTCGGTTTTCAGTACCCCGTTTCCTACGCCGTGAATGTAAAAGGTTTCTTTTAACCCGGCAGAAATAGATTTTTCCAAATGGTTTTCGAACGCACGCAATTGGTAGCGGAGCATTTCTTCCGGTTTTAACGTATGGTAGTCGGAAAACAATTTCTCGATGTGTAGGTCGATCTCGCTGGCAGGTTTGGGCAGAGCCGCTTTTGTGGGGGGCATATTGTCAGACATGGTAGTTCCTACGTTCTTCCATTCGTCGGAAGTAAGAGAGAGGTCCAATTGGATTTTGGTTCCTTTCTTCTCTAAAATAGGCAGTGTCTCGGCATCCCCTTTGAACCACTTGGCTTTTAGTTCGATCTCTTTTACCAAGGGTGGCCTTACCTCGCTTCGGCCGGGTGCAAAAAAGAGGATCTGGCAGAGCAATGAGGCGGAATCCAATAGAGAGGCCTGTTCGGTATGATACAGTTGGATAGAGGTTTTTTTGTTCAGTACGGTCGCCGCCAGTGTTTTGGTGTCTTGGTTAGGACGAAGTAGGAATGAGGTGAAGAGCAATTGAAAGTCGGTGTTGTTCAGCAAATGGAATGCATGAGTGCCCTCTTTGTCCAGTGTTTTGGCCAAGAAAATCCCTTTTTCAGAAAAAACGGTACGGGCCATAGGAGAACTTGGCCGCTCTGTCGGGATTTTGTCGGCATGGAATGCTTTGTCTTCCAGCGCGGAAACCACTACTAGGTCAGACTTCGAAAAAGGAATGCGAAAACCATCCCCCAACATTACCTCAATCAATCCTTTTGGAGTGAAACCGACTACGACTCCTTCTTCCTTGCCGTGTATGGCCCGTACTTTGTCCCCGATGTTCAATTTGAAAGAATAGAATGTGAGAAAGGCAAAGGTAGGAATAAGAAAGCCTTGTCAAAGTTCAAAACTTCCACAAAGTTGAAAGCGGGAGAAGAATTCATGGATATTCTGTTTTTATGTCGAGTTCTCCTTCGGTGCGCGCGATCACAGCAGTGGCTAGGCAATTGCCGATCACATTTACGGCGGTGCGGGCCATGTCCATCAGTTCGTCGATGCCCAAAATAAGGAAAATCGGTTCCACAGGAAGTCCGAAGGAGGCGGCAGTTCCCAATAAAATGACCAAGGAAGCCCGGGGAACGCCCGCTACTCCTTTGCTGGTCACCATCAATGTGAACACCATGACCAGTTGTTGGGACCAGGAAAGTTGGATGCCTGCTGCTTGGGCTACGAATATAGAAGCCAAAGAAAGGTAGAGGGTAGTTCCGTCCAGATTGAAACTATAGCCCAATGGCAAGACAAACGACACCACTTTGCGAGGTACCCCGAATTTTTCCAATGCTTCCATGGCTTTGGGCATGGCCGATTCCGAGCTGGTAGTGGCAAAGGCCAAAGCCACCGCGTCTGAAATAGCCTTCCAAAAGCGGATTACTGGGATCTTGAAAAACAGGGCAATGGGTACCAAGGCAAAAAGTAGGAAGAAAGCCAACGATACATAGAGCGTGGCCAATAGTTTAAAAAGAGGCAGCAAGATGCCCAAGCCCATTTTTCCTACGGTGTACGCGATGGCTGCTCCGACACCAAACGGGGCGATGTACATCACGAGCGAAGTGAATTTGAACATGACTTCCGCCAAGCTCTCGCAAAACTCCAACATGGGCTTCTTGCGCTTTTCATCCAATAGGGCCAAGGCTACCCCGAACAATAACGAAAAGACCACGATTTGCAGTACTTGCCCTTCAAATACGGCTTTGGCAATATTTTCTGGAAAAATATGTAGCAATACCTCGTCGAACGTTTGCTTCGGGACATTGGGCAAGGTTTCGTGGGCCTCTTTGGGCAAGGCAATTCCCGTACCTGCTTGGGTGAGGTTGATGGCGATCAACCCGATCGCCAAGGCAAAGGTCGTCACAATTTCGAAATAAAGAAGCGATTTCCAACCCAGTCTTCCCACCTGTTTCAGGTCGGAATGTCCGGCAATGCCCACCACCAAAGTGGCAAAAAGGAGCGGGGCGATTACTGTTTTGATAAGGCGTAGGAAAATTTGACTGACGACTTTTAAATGGGCAGCGAATTCGGGATAATCATATCCGATCTTGATCCCGATGAACATGGACACGATGATCCAAGTGGTGAGCGAGCGTTTTTGGAAGGCGTAAAGGGTGAGGGCTCCGATGAATAGCCATCCGGCAGAGGTGAGGGCCCAAGTGCCTATGGGCAATAGCGCGACCAAGGCAAGGAGCGCCCCACAGGCAAGGGCAATAAGAAGCGTGTTTTTTTCGTTCACTTTTGGTGATTTAAGGAATAGGATTCCTGATTTACTAAAAAAATGGGAACGGGCCAACGGTCGTGGGGACTCTTTTCCGAAATTTTCAAATTGCCGAGACAAACCCGCCCCGCACAACCTTGGAATCAAACTAATGCCTATATTTGTCCCCCACTATGAAGCGCCTTGTCCTTTATTTCGTTGTTCTGGTCGTTTTTGCTTCTTGCAGCAAATTCAACCGTGTCCAAAAACGGGGCACTACGGAGCAAAAATACCAAGCTGCGATTGGCTATTTCGAAAAGAAAGACTATTACCGGGCCAGTGTTTTATTCGAAGACGTTATTCCCGTCTTGAAAGGGACAGAGCAGTCGGAGAAAGCCAATTATTATTACGCCTATTCGCAATATTATCAGGGCAATCTGGTACTGGCTTCGGCCTATTTCAAACGGTTTTCCGAAACGTTTCCACGCAGCGAGTACAAAGAAGACGCCATGTACATGCATGCCCGGTCCTTGTTCGAAGATGTACCCAAGTATTCGCTGGACCAAACCAATGCCTTGGAAGCCATCCGCTCTATCCAGAACTTTCTGAATGCGTTTCCCAAAACCCAACATCTGGAGGACTGCAATTTCATGCTGGACAACATCACCATCAAACAAGAACTGAAGACCTACAATTTGGCGAAGACCTATTATAGGCAGCGCCATTACAAAGCCGCAGTCGTTGCTTTGGGCAATTTCTTGAAGGAATTTCCTAAATCGGAATATGCCGAGGAGTCAGTGTTTATGATTTTGGACTCCAAATATGAATACGCCAAAAACAGTTTGGAAGAAAAAAAGAAAGAGCGCTATACTGCCGCCATCGAATATTACCAGACCTATTTGGACGACTATCCCAATGGGAAATACCTCAAGAAGGCGGAAATCGTGTATGAGAATTGCCTGAAGGATTTGGATAAAATGCAATTGCTTTTGGCAAAGCAGCCAAAATAGGAAACTATTGGGCACTGCTTTTTGTTTTGAATTTGCCTCTTGTAAGAGGCGGACGTTCTTTTCTTTTGGGGCCGACCGGTTTTGACAGCGAGTGTAATAGTGGGCTTGCATGTCGGGTGTTGGGTGATATTCCCGTTAATCGAGTCATCCGAACTATAAGTGGCGAAGAATCTTACGCCATGGCTGCTTAATCTAGGTATTTAGCAAACGCCATTGTTCCTCCGTCCGATACCCTGTAGGGCGGGTTCAGGAGCATCGCAAATCGGGGTCTGTAAGGTGCGTGGTTACTGGCACCCGAACAGTATCAAGTAACTAAGGTGAATGTCGGCATGTTGCCTGCCAGCATTTTCCCTACAACCAATCGGTAACTATTCATGTAGACGGTACACGGATTATCTTGCCTGGACGAGGGTTCGACTCCCTCCGGCTCCACTGTTTTATTTCAATACTTAGAATTCTTAAGCTGGAATTTTGCGTCATACTCATGCGCCAAGCGGTCAGCACCGAAGATCAGACCGCGGATTTTGAAAGAGACACGCGCAAAGAAGGAAGGCATTAGGAACGCGTTTTGGCTTCCTTGGCGATTACGTTAAACAGGATCTCGAACCGCTGTCGACGTAAAAACGACATCGTCAACGGTTGCAAGTCTACGATTGTTTGTTCCGAAGTCGCTTATTAGTTGCGGATCTCTTTTCAAACAGATTTCTGGAATGGAAAATGAAACAAGTGAATTAGCGACAGACGCAGAAGAATTGGTCTTTTCTTCCACCACTTTTCAAGAAATCTGCGATGAGTTGGCTTCAAAAGACAAAGATCTTCAACTCGTCATTGAGACATATGGGTACCCGCCTATGTGGACTCGACCGAACAGTTTCGAGACGTTTGTCCATATTATCCTCGAACAGCAAGTGTCCTTGGCCTCCGCCTTGGCGGCATTGACAAAGTTACGGGTCCATACGAAACATGTTACGCCCGAAAATGTATTGCTGCTGACCGACGAGGAAATGAAAGCATGTTATTTCAGCAAGCAAAAAATGGGATATGCAAGAGGTCTGGCAAGTGCGATCGTGAAAAAAGACCTCGATCTCGATGAACTTGTAAAATTGCCGAACGACACCATACGCAAAGAACTTAAGAAGCTGAAAGGAATAGGAAACTGGACTGTCGATGTGTACCTCATGTTCGTTTTGCAGCGAGCCGATATTTTTCCAATTGGCGATCTCGCGGCCGTGAATGCATTGAAGAAGTTGAAAAAATTTTCCACAGAAATTTCTGCGGAAAAAATCCATGAGGTAACAGCTACTTGGAAGCCCTATAGAACAGTGGCTGCCATGATACTGTGGCACTACTATCTTTCGTCAAAAGCCAAATAAATAATAGTGATGCAATTCTCTCCTACCAATTCATATACGAAAGGCTCCGTCTGACCTTCGGTGCTGACGGAAACAGATCCTAAGACAGGACGAGAGAACTGGCAAACTAGAAGACGGTATCGAAATGGTTTTCGAACCCCTTAAACGATTGCTCAACCCACCTCAAGAATCCAGAGAACCCATTGGCCTCAAGTAATGCAAGGCTGACAAATGGAATATACCCACCGTATTCGCATTTCGGGCAGCCTTTGCCATTTTTTGGCGCAATCTCCGTAATTTTGTCTTTTTAGGTCCCGCTCTTGGCACACCGCATCCCAGCAAACGCCCTCTTTTTCACGATCATCATTTCTTTGGTGATCGGCTTGTTGTGCAGTTCGCTCATTTTCATGGCCTATTATTACAAAGTACAGATACAACGGAACCTGTTGCGGGAGCGGCTCATCCGCAACGCGGATTCGGCCATACAGCTCCTTTTGGCTTCCGCTACGGAGACCGATACGCTTCAAACGTCCGATCTGTATGGCAAAGGGGAAGATTCCGTGACTGTACGGAAGGGCAATTGGGGAATGTTCGAAGTGGCGGATGTTCGTGCTTTTTCGCACAGAGATACGGTACACAGGACGCTCATGTCAGGAGCGGTTGCCGATTCGCTTTGGAGTGCAGCTTTGTATCTTTTGGATCAGGGAAGGCCTATTACCTTGGCGGGATCTACGCTCATCAAGGGGACGGCCTATCTCCCGGAGGCCGGTCCCAAACGGGGTTGGGTAGATGCCAAAAATTATGACAAGGAAAAATTAGTGTACGGAGATATCAAAAAAAGTTCGAACCGAATGCCCTCTTTACGGGAAGAAAGATTGAAAAGATTGGCGCTGCAAGTAGATTATAATAAGGCAGCCTTTCAGTATACGGAAGACGCACTCCAGACCGACAGCCTTATCGCCCCTTTTGACCGGCCCTGTATGCAAATCGGGAGCAAGGGAAAGCCTCTTTCGATCGGAAACATCATTTTGAAAGGCAATATTTTACTCGTGTCGGATACACTTATCCTGGTTTCGGCTCAGGCAAAGTTGCAAAATGTCCTGCTTTCTGCCCCCGCGATCAAATTTGAAGCGGGTTTTCAGGGAAAGGTCCAAGCCTTTGCCACGGATTCTATCCTTACGGGAGAAAATTGCCAATTTCAATACCCCTCCTCTTTGGTTTTGTTGGAGATGGATTCTTCCGAAAACAAACCTCGGCTAGTGCTGGAAAAAGGCAGTCTCCTACAGGGAATCGCCATGGTATATGTCACGTTCTTGGACAGGAGCATGGCCACGCTTGCCGTCCGCAAAGGAGCGGAGGTCCAAGGCCAGATCTATTCCGACGGTCTTATGCAAATGGATGGTACCTTGTTTGGTACCCTCGTATGCAGTAAATTGCTGTTGTCCCTGCCTTCGGGGATCTACGAAAACCATTTGCTGGATTGTACCATCGACCGATCAAAGCTTTCTCCCTATTTTCTGGGTTCTTCTCTTTTTCCTTTCAAACGAAAAGGCATTGTGCAATGGTTGGAATAAGAAGAAGAACGCGACGAATAAAAGCTTCCTCCTTGTTGGAGGTGGTGGTGGCCCTAGTGGTCATTTTCATGGTGTTTGCCGTGGCCATGGGAATATATGCCAATGTGATGCGTGCTTCCTTAGGCATCCAAGAGGCTTTGGCGAAAGCTACGGTGGAACAACAAGCCTTCTTGACGAAACAAACACAGGCTTTTGTAGACCAAACGATCGTGGTGGGGCATTTTACCATCGAAAAAACCGTCAAGGCGTACGGAGGGCAAAGCGGAGTAGCGGAGGTGCATTTCGTGGCCAAAAATGAGGACAATAAAATTCTGGCAGAACAAACTGAAATTTTGTGGACGGACAAGTGAAAAGACTATATGCGTTTACCATTGTGGAATTGTGCATCGTGATGCTGCTTTCAACCATCGTGGTAGGCATGGTGTTTTTTACGCTCAATATTTTTCAAGGCTCCATCCTGCGCTATAAAAAAGAATCCGTGTCCATCGCGGGCATTTCGTTGCTGCATCGTCTCCTGCTTCAGGATATATGGCAGTCTTCCAAACTATATGCGGCATCGGAAGGGATTGTGGCAGAAGGAAAAGCCGGGAAGGCCATTTATGAGTTTTCTTCCAATTTTATCTTGCGGGAGAAAAATGGGCAAGCAGACACCTTTTATTTCCCTTCTTCCCCGGTGGAAAAGAAATTTCGGAACCAAGTCATCGAAGTGTCGGGCCTATTGGTGGATGAGGTCAATTTTCAATTGGAATACAAAGGAGAAACATTTCCATTTTCTTTTCAGAAAACATACGGGGCAGACATATTGATGCAGCAAGCGGCACTAAACGAATAGCGATGGCAGGGATCGACCTTAAAACGTTACAAAAAACAGCGGCCCCTCCTGCCAAAGAGGAGGGAGGAGGATTCTTGGATTTCCTGAACCGTGACATTTCCTTCACCGGCAATTCCCTCAGCGACAAAAAGAAGGAAGCCTTTTACCACGAATTGGGCATCCTCTTCTCTGCAGGCGTAGACATCAAATCGTCCATGGAACTTATCGAAGAGGAACAGGTCAAGGCCAAAGAAAAAGCACTTTTTTGTACTATCAGGGAGCAAATCATTTCTGGGGGTTCCTTGTCCCAAGCATTGTTGTCCACCGGAAAATTTTCCCAATACGAATACCACAGCATCCAGATCGGGGAAGAGACGGGGAAATTGTCCTTGGTGTTGAAAGAATTGGCCCGATTTTACCAAAATAAGATCAAGCAGCAGCGGCAGATCGTGAGTGCCCTTTCCTATCCGGTATTGGTCCTCAGCACTTCTTTGGGAGCCATTTTTTTCATGATAAATTACATCGTGCCCATGTTTGCCGATATTTTCAAGCGTTTTGGGGGCGACCTGCCTTGGATCACTGCCTTTATCCTGTCCATTTCCCAGGCTATTTCGTCCTATTTCTACCTGTTTCTCCTAATACTTGCCTCCTGTGCCGTCGTTTTTTATACCCAGAGAGAAAAAGATTGGTTTCGGCGCCTTGTCTCCATGGCCATTTTGAAGATTCCCTTCATCGGGGAAATGGTGCGCAAGATTTATTTGGCCCGGTTTTGCCATTCCATGACCCTGCTCATCGGATCCAAGATTCCCTTGGTGCGTGCCTTGTCGCTCGTGAAGCAGATGATCGGCTTTTATCCTTTGGAAGAATCGATTTCCCAGATCGAGCACGACATCCTTCATGGCGGCGCACTGCACCAGAGTATGGCCCATTTCCCCATCTATCACAAGCGTATGGTGTCATTGGTCAAAGTAGGAGAAGAGGTGAACCAATTGGAAATGTTCTTTGATAAGATAGGGAAACAGTATACCGAAGATGTGGAACACCAGACCAGCGTGATCTCCAGTTTGATGGAACCGCTGATGATCATTTTTCTAGGCCTCATCGTGGGCGTCATCTTGATCGCCATGTACTTGCCTTTGTTCAAACTGAGCAGCACATTCGGATAGGAAGAAGTTGAAAGATTCGGCACCGTAAAAAAGTGGGGAATCAGCAAGGCAAAAACGTGGAGAAGGGTAAGTGGGGCATGAATTGAAAGAGCAAAAAATGCTTGATTTGCCTGTTTTATTTATATGTACGTAATAAATCTTAAGTATTTGCTTGTAATATGATTATAAATAAATTAAAATAGATGTATTTATTGGATTTTTAACAAAAGTAATTGTACTATTTAATTATTTTTTTGTTTAACCATGTAATATTAAAGTGATTTTCGGAGGAAAAAGAGGTATAAACAAGCCTTCAAATTATAAAAAATGTTCATTGTTAACGAGTTGGTAGATTTTTATAAAAATAACCTCATGCATAAGGGCGAGGTTAAATCGTTTTTTATTTACTGCCGATCCTGCCTATGTTTGAACTTGTATTTGAAAGTATACAAAGATTCGATTCTGTGTTGCGTTCTTTCATACACAAGAAAATTTGAAACGGCTTGAAGTTGGATAACAACCTCAAGTCAGAAACGAAAAGACTATAGGGAAAGTCCCCACCTCCAAAGAGGGACGGTATGTAACTAAGCAAAAATTTCGTGGCTGAAAAGTGTATTCCTATTCCTAGGAGTAGCAGCTAAAAGTATGTCTTTTCGGAGTCGGATAATAAAAACAAGAAAGTTAAACGAGAGAAATGAAAAATATTAGAAAGAAGCTGAAGTCGTGGTCGTTCTTTTTGCTTGTTCACTTGTCTGCCCAGCTTTTAGCACCTTCCATTTCATGGGCCATTACGGGAGGACCTTCCCAGCCGGAAGTACAAGGGTTCACACCTGCCGACAATACCAATTTGGTAGATCCTTTTACAGGGGATTTTAGTTACAACATCCCTTTGTTGGACGTGGGAGGTTATCCCGTCAATCTAAGTTATAGCTCTGGAGTTTCCATGGACCAAGAAGCCAGCTGGGTAGGTTTGGGCTGGAACCTTTCGCCAGGTGTCATCAACCGAACCGTTCGGGGCATTCCGGACGATTTTAGCGGGGAGCAAGTGCACCAAGCAGTAAACATGAAGACACAACGGAGCTATGGAGCTACTGTTTCGCCGGGAGTAGAGCTGTTCGGATTTCTCAACCTTTCGGCAGGCATCGGGCTCACGTACAACAATTATACAGGCTACGATGGTTCTTTTTCCTTTAATCCCTCCCTTGCCTTTTCGGCGAGTTCTTCTTCTTCCCTAAACGTGGGATTAGGGATTACAAGCTCTTCGAAATCGGGCATCTCATTATCGCCCGAGGTTTCTTTTAGCAAAAAACAAAAAGATGCCAGCGGACGCAACCAAAATGCCAGTTTGGGATTCTCGTTTCCCTACAACACCAGTACAGGTTTGCAAGGCGTAAGTTTCAATGCTTCTACATCTACCACGCAACAGCAGGCCACCGCGGCTTCTGCCACGAAGGGAAGTACCGGAAAGGTAACGGCATCAGGATCTACAGGAAGCAGCATTTCTTTTGCAAAACCTACGTATGTCCCCAAAGTAGATTTCCCTACCTATACGGCAGGTGTTTCTGTGGCACCCAAATTGGGAGGCGAAGTATTTGGTACGTACCTCAACGTAGGCATAAGCGGGTTTTATAACCAAACAGGGTATTCTGTCACTTCAAAAGATACCCGTGCTTACGGATACTTGTACGAACACAACCAAGATTTTGGGAACAGCATGCTGGATTTTAACCGGGAAAACGACGGTTCTTATTCTCCGAATCGGCCTACCTTGCCCCTTGCGGCCCACACTTTCGACATTTACAACGTATCCGGTCAAGGGGTGGCAGGTTCTTTTCGGCCCTTCCGTCACGACGTAGGGGTCACCTATGATCCAGAACAAGCTTCGGTAGGAAGCGGGGAAGTGGATGTGTCCGGCATAGAGCTTGGTTTGGGTGACTTGGACGAGGCAGGTTTGAACGTCAACTTGAATGCCACCTATACGCATTCGGGTGTGTGGAACAATTCCTTGCTTGACAATTACAAAACCTATCAAAGCCAAGGTGTGACATCGGAACCGGCCTATTTTGCCCAAGTAGGCGAAAAGGGTGCGGACGATCTGACACTCTATAACTATACCTACGGAAATACACCTGTGCGCCCAGAGCATTCGACCTCTGCCTTGTCTTCCCCACAAACCTCGGATTTCCTTCGGAAGGACAATGGCCAAGTAGTGGCGGTTCCCCAACAGAAACATGTGCGCGCCAAACGGAAACCTCGCAATCTGGTATGGCAACACCTGCCCGCCTCCGCAAGTGACAGTGCTTTTTTTGAAAAGAACCTCTCTAACTATCCATTGAATACCTTTTCTATTGCCAGTACAAATGGTATGTTGGATCCAGGAGCATCAAGCAAAATCCAACGGACGGATGTTTCCAATGGGAAAAACGGAAACCATATGTCCGAAATTTCTATCCAATCGGCTGATGGCTCACGTTATGTCTATGGTCTCCCAGTGTACAATACTTCTAAACGGGAGATCACGTTCGCGGTGAAAAGCACGCACCAAGCCAGCGGCGATAGAATGACCTACAACGAATCGTTGAACAATGCAGATTCGCGCGATAACGCAAAGATTGCTGGAGGAGAGGATAATTTTTACCAAGAAACGCGAACTCCTTCCTATGCCTATTCCTACTTGTTGACTTCGGTGGTGTCGGCAGACTATGTGGACGTCACCCAAGATGGGTTGACCCCTGACGATTTGGGGACATGGACCAAGTTTAATTACACCAAGACCAGCGGCAATTACAAGTGGAGGGCTCCCTATGGCAAGCGTTCGGCGAGCTACAACCAAGGAGCCTTGCCCTACGACTATAATCAAGGAATTCCCGAGAAGTCCGATGACAAAGGAAGCGTCGTCTATGGAACCAAAGAGATCTATTACATGCATTCCATCGAGACCAAAACGCATATCGCAAAGTTTACGATCGCCAACCGGAACGACGGGTGGGGAGTGCAAGATGCCGATGGGGGGCTGGACAACTCCGGCAACGACAATGCCCAATACAAACTCACGCAGATTGACCTCTATACCCGGGACGATTTTGCTAAGGAGAGTAATCCCTTGCCCATCAAATCAGTACATTTTGTTTACGACTACAGTTTGTGTAACCAAGTGGAGAACAACCAAAATTACAACAAGGGCTCCTATGGTATGACCACCGGAAAATTGACCTTGAGGCAGGTGAATTTTACCTATCAGAATTCATTAAAGGGACAGCAGAACTCGTACATTTTTAAATATGACATCGACGCTGCGAACGTATTCGAAAATCCATCTTACAACACGTCCAATAACGACCGTTGGGGAAATTTCAAACTTTCCGATCCCAACCTACCTAATTCAAGGTTCCCTTATTGCGATCAGACTAAGACCACAAAAAGTGATGGAAGTGTCGACCGGGTCACGGACAAATACGCTTCCGCTTGGAACTTGAAACAAATCGACCTGCCCTCGGGAGGGAGCATCCAAGTACACTACGAAAGTGATGACTATGCCTTTGTGCAGAATAAGGCGGCCATGCAGATGTTTAAGGTCAAAGGATGTAGCAATGACGGCAACGGACCTTCTTCCACCTCCTTAAACGGGAACTATTATCTCTATTTTGATTTAACAGACGATACCGACACACCTGCCGAATTTGCCAACCGCTATCTGCGTGACCTGCCTAACAATGGCTACCTGTATTTCCGTTTCCTCGTTTCGCTCAAAGACGGGTTTCGGGATTTTATCCAAGGGTATGCGCACATCACGGGAGGAGGTATTAAGGCAAAAGGAGATGGGACCTATTATGGCTACGTAATCCTGAAAGACGTGCCCTTGAGCTTTCTTCAGGGAGGAGGCAATCTCAATCCGATTCAAAAATCGGGCCTTCAATCCCTTCAAGTGAATTACCCGGATATTGCACACAATTATTTGGGCGGCGATCCGGATGGAAAAGGGCCTTTGGATGCCGTAAAGGCCATGGCAGGAGCTTTATTAGGACTATTGGGCGCTCCATGGCTCGCCGCACGCGACATCAACTCGCAACTGGCTGGCCAAAGTTATGCCAACGATTTTGTCGCGAACGAATCGTTTATCCGCCTCTACAATCCGGATGGCGCGAAAATGGGAGGAGGAACCCGGGTGAAACAAATCGTCACTACCGACGCTTGGGACCTGATGACAGGACAGCCCGCCGCGTCCTACACACAACAGTATACTTATACCACCACGGAAGACCTAGGTCCTGAAAAGGGAAGAACCATCAGCAGTGGTGTAGCAGCCTATGAGGCCACCATGGGGGGGGAGGAAAATCCTTGGAAACAGCCCATCTGGATCGAAGACGACCGGTTACTGGCCCCTACGTTGGAAAGCTATATCGAACAACCACTGGGCGAGGTATTTTTCCCTGCGCCTACCGTAGGCTATAGCAAGGTAACGGTGGAAACGGTAGTGCCCACCACGGCCGCGACCCATGGGACAGGAAGTGTGGTGCATACGTTTTACACTGCAAAGGATTTCCCTACTATCGTCCGTTATACCTCGCCCGATCCCCAACGAAAAAGCAATAAGTCGAGTCTCGCCAACATCCTGAAGTTTTACAGTTATGACCGTATGTCGGTTACCCAAGGATTTTCGGTAGAGTTGAACGACATGCACGGCAAACCGAAATCTCAAGAGATTTATTCGGAGAACAATACCTTGGTATCCAGTGTGGAATACAAATACAAACAGAACGACGATGGTTCTCTCAATCATACCTGCAACACCCTGTCGTCAGATGGCAAGATTTCCCAAACTACCTTGGGCCTTGAGTATGACGTGCTGGCCGATTTTCGCCATTCGTTCAATTCCAATACCAGCATTGGGGTCAACGGCAATTTGAACGGGTTTTTGATCTTGATTGCTCCCATTGAAGTACCTAGTTTATTTCCAAAGTTCAATTACGAAGAAACCGAGTTTTGTTCCGGTACCGTGACCAAAGTGGTCCACCACTACGGCATTTTGGAAGAAACCATCGCCACGGAAAACAGCTCCGTCATCAGCACCGACAATTTACTGTACGACGAAGCAACGGGTGATGTGGTCCTAACACAAACCAGCAATGAATATTCGGATCCTATTTTTCATTTTACCTATCCTGCCCACTGGGCCTACGACGGCATGGGCCTCTCGTATCAAAACGTAGGGGCTACGGTAAAATCTTCGGATGGAACCAATTATTTCTCGGAAGGCGATGAGGTGATTGACAATACGGGAAAACTGTTTTGGGTAGAGAAGAGCGGTTCCGGCCTCAGTTTTGTGAACAAAAAAGGAGGATTGTCGAATCCTGCTATTCCCACGAGTTGTACGATTTTGCGCAGTGGGCGGCGCAACATGGCCACAATGTCCATTGGGGCGGTAACCAGCATGAAAAACCCCATGATCGACACCGACTTGGACGGCCAAGTAGACAAACTGGCTTTTGACAAAGTGGTAAATGCCTCTGCGACAGAATACGACCAAAATTGGAAAGCCTTCTGCCAATGCGGGATAGACCCTGCCACAGTGACCAACCTAAATCCCCATATTTTAGGCAAAAAGGGCAATTGGAAACCCGTGCGAAACTTTGCCTATTTGGCCAACCGCACCCAAACCCATTTGAACGACAACGTCAATGCCAGAAAAGACGGCTTGTTGAATTATTTCAATCCTTTTTGGATAACACCCGCGACAACAGGCGGCAGTTGGACGAAGACGGCCAATGCTTCCACCGGACTGGCGACAACAGGATCTACCGTCGAATGGCAATCGACCACGGAAATCACCAATTACAGCCCCTTTGGATTTGAACTCGAAAACCGGGATGCTTTGAACCGGTATTCGGCGGCCTTGTATGGGTATCAAAACACCTTGCCCATTGCCGTATCCAACAACAGCCAATACCAAGAGGCCGCCTACGACGGGATGGAAGACTATGAAACCGGTGAGTGCGCCGACGACCATTTTAGTTACCGTAACAATTCCAGCAGCGTAGTCGAAGCACAATCGCACACGGGTAGAAAAAGCATCATGGTTCCCGCAGGGGGAAATGTAAGCGTGAAGAAGACGATTGTAGTGTGTCCAGCAGACGCGAAATAAATTGAATTTAAACTTGATTGCAGAAAATAAATAAGAATCATGAAACCAACGATGATCCGAATTATAGTGATGACACTAGTTGTTTTTTCTAATGAATTAGTGAAAGCACAGGTTATTAAATCATTGACTATAGACTCTCTTTATTCTACAGTGATAAATACATCAAATGGGAAAAATAAAGCTAACATTTCATTTTATATATCTAAGGATATATTAGATAGTATTTCTGTAGTCAAAGTAGCTTTTGGAACATTAGGCAAAGTTCAAGCAAGTTTTTATAAGTCAGATACAAATTATTTTCTGTCTATACCGAACGTTCCAACATTCCCGATTATTAAAATTGGGAATAGATATAAAATATCGTTTAGTAAAAACTTAAATTTTAACCCATCTTCTTTTAATATGGTTTTTTATGATAGAAAGTTTTTGAATTCTTCAAGGACTTTTAATTATAATTATTAAATCACCAAGTGATTTATGCTTAACATGTGTGACACTACTTTGAAGGTTTTAAAAAGTAAATTAAATACTAGATAAAAGGCAATGAGAATTATTCTGTATGTAATTATTATATTATTAAGCATTGTAGCAAGGGCACAAATTATTAAATACCCTTCATGCAGTCCGTATCCAAACTGCTTTTCAGAAGCCTTTTTGCAAGGGAAGCACATGGAGGTGGGGATATCAAGTTGCGGTACTTTTGGTACAATCAATGATTTTAAATCGAATGGATCACATGCAAGGACAGCTAATAATAGTTTTGGGTTGGGATTTGTAGCAGATCCAGATAAAGACGGTTGGGATGTAGGAACCCCGAATTATTATGGCGATTATTTTATACCTGGTACACCCTCTGAAGGATGGGGAGTCCAGGCCATTATACAAGGAGTTAGCGAAGATTATATAAACGGGAATGCGACAGCAGGCCACTACCCAGGTAGTATATGCGATGCGACAAACACTATTCCCGGTAGCTTGAATTCATATAAAAATGATGGAAAATCAATTAGTTGTAATTGGCAGAGCGATGTAAATTTTACTGGAAAACTTGATGTTTGCCAAAATGTATCTTTCGATGTTGAAGATGTTTCGTTCATAGTAAAAGTCAAAATTTGCAACAACAAAGATACAGATATTGATGAGCTTTATTATTTCCGAAGTGTTGATCCAGATAATGAAGCAACGCTTACAGATCTTTATGAAACAGATAATAAAATTGTAGCCCAAGGTGATATTAATGGAAAGGCTATTGTCACCGCTAACGGTACTACTTTAAAACAAATTTTTCTTGGCTTAGGAACAAATTATTCAAATGCAAGGGTTGCTATTAACCAAAATGGACTTGCTTTGCCAACCGACATTAGAGAGGTATGGAATGGAAATGGAAATTATATAACCACCAATTTAAATGATGATAGAAGTATTGCTTTAGCATTTAAGTTTGAAAATGTAAAGTCTACGCATTGTGTAAATTTTTCATATGCGTATGTGTTGGATATCAAAGATTTGGACAAAGCTATCAATTCAACCAACAGTTTTACCATAAAAGCAAACAGCCAAGATATTACTTCCACAGGAGAGGTGACAGTGACAGCTGGCCAAAAAGTAGATTTAGAGATTGTTGGAAATGCCACCTACGATTGGCAATGGGTGCCAGATGATGGTACGGCCAATTTAACAGGATCTAGTCAAGAGGTTACACCAAGTAAATCAGTCTCTTACAAAGTGACCGGCACCTCAACTGCTGGTTGTGGAGGAGACCCTCAAAATTATGTGATAAAAATCAACGTGGGCAGTACCAATTCCTGCAGCGACTGTATCACCTCCTTTTCTCCCATCCCCGACAGCACCTATTACCTCTCCGCTTGGGTGAAGGAATCTAGTTTGCCTGCCATTGGCACCCAAAGCTATACCTCCGGCGTTACCTTGGTGTACACGGGCAATGTCACGCCGACTTCCGACCTTACGGTCAGTTTTTCCCCTGTAGGGGCCATCATCGACGGCTGGCAGCGCATCGAGGGTACCTTCAAGGTGCCTCACAACGCAGCATCCATCTCGGTGCAATTGGTCAACAATAGCACGGGAAATGCCTTCTTTGACGACATCCGCATCCATCCCCGCGATGCGAGCATGAAAAGCTTCGTGTACGACCCCGCCTCCCGCCGCCTCACGGCAGAGCTGGACGGCAACAACTACGCCACGTTTTATGATTACGACGAGGAAGGAGCTTTGATTCGGGTGCGAAAGGAGACAGAACGGGGCATCATGACCGTACAGGAAAGCCGCAGCCGGCAGTATAAAAAACCTGTCCTTCCCGACCAACAATAAGCCATGACCTTAGGACTAACCCAGATATGCTGGCTGGCACTTTTGTGCTGGCAGACCGGAATAGGGTCGCAAGAGCCCATTGCGGTGTTGAAAGAAATCAACAAGGTGTATGCCAAGCAAAAAAACATCTACATGAAAGTGCAGTATCGCTTGTATCCTACGAAAAAAAGCTTGGCTCCTTCGGAGACTCTAGTGATGGAAACGTACCGAATGGGAAACGACAAGTTTTTGTACAAAAACAAGGCGTGGGAATACATCCAGAATGGGGAATTGGTGCTCCGCATCGACCGCGAAGCCAAGGTGCTGCACCTGATCCAGACTAAGGTCATCGACAAGCCCGCCCAAGACCCCATGGCCGCCTTCCAACAATTTGCCGACCGCTGTCCACATATCATCTCCCTTCCTGACGAAGCGGGTGCGCCGGGCCTCTTGTTCGAGTGTCCTGCAACCGGCTACCAAGAGGCCGAACTGCGTTATTCCAAGGATTATCATATCAAAGGGATACACCTCTTGGCTTCTCCCGGAAAGGCTTTAGGAGAAGGAGGGGGCTATTTGAAATTGGATGTGTTGCAAGAATCCCCTTTTCAGGATGCCAACAAATTTACGTTTGGCGGCTACTTGAAAAAAACGGCCAAAGGGTATGTTCCCTTGGCCGCATATGCCCAGTACCGGTTCATAGATCAATCGCATTTGTATTCAAAATAACATGAAGAATCGCCTTTTATCATTCTTGAAATCATGGACTGTCCTCGCAGGGATGGCCGTGGGATGTTTGGGGTTCTCGGCGTCCCACGCCAAGGAATTTCCCTATTCGGCCACACTTAAAGGAAGTGACATTGTCACCAACCAAAACATGGCCACATTGACCGACAATGATTTTGCTGCTTGGTATGCTGCGGCTACGGCAGGAGGAAGCCTTCCGGCCAATTGGGCCTTGTCGGTCAACCATCAATACATGAAAGGAAGTGTCACCTTTCGGGTAGTCGGAGAAACCGTGAATGGACCGAAGCTCGCAAGTGCTATCAACGAAACCATTCAAGTGAGCATCGGCGGTACCCAGTGGCTAAACGGACAAAAAGTGACCATGCCTTCCAAAACAGTCTCTTTGACGATTCAGTATGGACCTTCTGGGCAGTCGTTCAATACCCAATATTATGCCCGTTACGATGTGGACAATGTGATCGAATTGAGCGTTTCGGTGGTAAAAGGATTGACCAACACGGCCGCAGCCCCTTTTGTGGAACTGGTGAGCGAGATCCAAAGTGCCCGTATTCGGGAGATTCCCAGAGGAAGCGCGGGAATGGTTTCCATGGTAAAAATAGACGACAATAACCTGATGGCCCACAACCTGCTGAATGTAAGCTGGGCGGCCCAAGACGCCGCGGAAGCATACGATTTGGAATGGATCCATGTAGATGGCGACAACGTCACGGACGGCCAAGGCGTGAACAACGCCAGCGATCCCAGCCAAGTATCCATCACAGAGGACTTATTTCGGACCTCTACTCGCGTGACGGTCACAAGTACCAGCTATAGCGTCCCGGTCATTTATGAAAAAGGGTGGCTGGTGTTTCGGGTCCGGGCAGTGGGACGTATGGCCGTGAATCCAGCCATCGGGACGTATGGAATATGGTCTACAGACGGGCTGCTTCCCAAAAACTTGGTGGACTTTGACGAGAACAACCGATTCACCGTTACAAAGGATTTTCAAGACGGGTTGAACTGGCAATACAGCGTCAATTATGCAGAGGAAGGGAAAAACAAGGTCGTGATCAGCTACCACGATGGCACCATGCGCAACCGGCAATCGGCCACCAAGATGAACAGCAACACCGATGTCATCAACGGGGAAGCCATTGTGGGGGAAACCATTTACGATTACGAAGGCAGGGGAGCGGTCAATATTTTGCCTGTTCCTACGGGTACCGCCAGCATTGGATATCAAGCCGGCTTAAATAAAAATTCGGCGAATAAACCCTACAACCGGGACAATTTTGATTTGACAGGCACAGATGCCTGTCACCCAAGTCCAGATGCCTTGCCCACTACAGGGACAGGAGCCAGCAATTATTATTCCAAAAGCAACCAAAACACTACTGGGAAGAATGCCTACATCCCCGATGCCCAAGGATATCCGATGACCCAAGTAGAATACACGCCCGACAACACGGGCAAAATCAAGCGTCAGTCGGGCGTTGGGAAGGACCATCAATTAGGAAGCGGGCATGAAACGAAGTATTTCTATGGCACGCCCAACTCACAGGAAGAACTGGACCGTTTGTTTGGTTCAGACGCGGGTTATGTGAAGCATTACAAGAAAAACGCCACTGTAGATCCCAATGGACAAGTCACCGTGACGTACCTGGACATGGAAAATAGGGTCGTGGCTACGGCACTTTCCGGCGATGCTCCCAAGACCTTGGATCCTTTGTCTTCCAAAGGAACCAGTCCTATTACCTCTATCCTGTTCGACGGAAACAATGCAGATGTAAATACAAGGATCGACAAGACGGACATCCCAAGCAAGGGCAATACGATCGAAAAGGAGCTGTTGATTACGAGCAATGCCAATTACAGTTTCAACTACACCGTGATTCCAGAATACCTGCTCACAGATTGCATCGGTCGGGATGCAGAAACTGGTACCAACTCCAACGATTGCTACAACTGCGTGGTGGAAGCGACTGTTTTGGTCACGGATGCCTGCAATGTCCAATACCTGATGGACTTGGACACCGATGCGTCCAATGGAAAAACCATGGTCCTCAATCAGGCGATTTTGACCAATATCCAAAACCAAAATTACACCATTCCCAGCACTCCTTCCGGCGTAAGTTTCGACAGCAAAAATGTTTCCAATTGGGACAATGCCAAGGCCCTTACCGTGGGAGAATATACCTTAAAACGGGTATTCAAAGTCAATAAGGAAGCATTGGATTATTACACGAAAAAATATCTTTTGTCGCCCTGCGTACGCAAATTCGAAGGATTTTTGACGGAAGAACAAAACAAAGTAGATACCACAGGCTGTAATGTGGGCTGTGACAAATGCCTCACCAAATTGGGCGATTATTCCCAATACGACCCCGTGAAAACCAAGAACACCTGTGCCCCCTGCTATACCTACGACGAATACAAAAAGATGCAGGACCTCTGTACCGCCATGTGCGACCAACGCGACCTCACCTGCGATGCCGCCTACAGCCAAATGTTGGGAGACGTGACCATTGGCGGGCAATACGGGCAAATATTCAAAGATGTCACCCGTTGCTCGAACGAACAATACAACCCTCAAACCCAACAATACGACTGTATTAAAACCTATCAAGACAAAGTGATAGATCCGAGCGGTTTTCCGTTGTCCTTGTACAACGAAAATAATGCGTTGCCTTCACAACCCACGTGGAGAAATCCAAAGCGAGTGGACTTGACGACCGATGCCAACTTTTATTACGAGGAAGATGGGACAAAAAGTATTGTTCAAATCTTGATTTCCGCAGACAAAGACAACCATACAGTTTATACACCTGACGTGGTTCAGAACGATGCAGCGCACCTTTTTCCGGCCTACGACGAAGCCGGCAACCTTCTTTCCAATGTAGTGACTACCTATCCTCAAAATCTAAAAAACTTTACGGATTTCATGCTTTTGTGGAGAAAGAGCTGGGCGGCTTCCTTGGTAGGATACCATCCCGAATTCCCAAACTATGCTTCTTGCCTTGCCTTACAGACCAGTCGGGATTTTGACCAAGCCTTGTTGGAATTGACCTTTGACAATGCCACTTCGTCCAACGGGAAGTACATCTTGGATTTCCTTCAACACCCGGAAACCAAAGACCCCTTCCTGACCCTTTCCGGATTTACCAAAGAGATCGCGCAATTGAAAAACCTGTTGAAAAACTATGGACCCCAGAGTAACGATCCGCACGCCACGCCTCTTTCCATGTACCAATATGCTTATGTCATCTCTGTATGTCCTTATTACAACACGCATAAAAAATGTCCGACCAATTGTATCCCTTCGGCAGCGGACGATTATACGGGTTTAACCCAAGACATCTGGAACAACTTCTTGAGTCTGTATCGCGGAGCCAAAACCAAGATTTACGATGCGTGGATGACCCATCAAGCCATTACGGTTACGAACAGCTACAATGGATGTATCGGCAATAAAAATTGGACGTCTTTTTCCGACAATTTCATCAATTACGGGTATGCCGAGGTGCACGTCACAAGCCCACGTTACAATTGGTGCTACGGATATGCACAGCCTTGGGGCACCAGTTATTATGGCAGTGGATTCCCTTGCTTTTATACCCCTGTCCGTACGTATTACACCTTCCACAGCCAGTACTACAATGGTCTGCAACCCTGCGCAGAATGGACGGCCAAAAATTATGTGAACGGCCAAAAGGTGTTCTTGACTGCCAGCGATTTGCAACCTGATGCGGCTTCCCAAACCGGAAGTACTTGCTACGCTTCCCCCAGTTTGGATCCGAGCAATGCCGCAGCCTTCGACAACAGCTTGTACGACCAATCCTTGGCCCAAACCCAGGACTGCAGCGATTGGACCCAAAAAATCAGTTCGGGTACCCAAACACAGGCAGAAATGGCCTACTTACAGGAATGCAAGCAGTGTCCCGTCAGCAAAAGCCTTACCGATCTGATGACGGCCATGATCGGCAAGGGGGGCTATACCTCTACTACTCCGATCCAACTAAGCTGTTCGGTGGGGCAATTTACGGACACGCTGGAGGCACGCCTGAAATTGAACTATGACCTAGTCCCAGATGTGATCGATTGGAAATACAAGGAAACGAAATCCTATACCGGCTATTCGGAATTGGTCATCGAAATAGGGCCAAACCCTCCCCAAACAGGCAACCCTACCCTGCACTTGTATGTACCCAATACGTTGGATTTCTCGAAAGTAACGTCCTTCTGCTGCTTGAATTATTTGGCGAATCCAAGCGATGCGACCATGATTCCCGCTTCAGCTTTTACGGACCATCCGGGAGGGACCTTCAAGATCGGGGCCGTGATTCCGGCCACCACTGCGGGTACCGGTACCTATGCCTTGACCCAAACCATCGTCATGGAAGGTTATGTGGACCTCATCCACTTGAACAGTTGCGATTTCAGGGTGTGCCAGCCTACAGCCGCTTCCCAAGGATGGAGCAATTTCATTAATGCCTTGCTCTTCCAGCGGCCTGCCATTGGGACCGATTACCAAGAAATTGACCCCAAGACCGTACCGGGCACCAACTTCGTTATTTACAACGATTATTTGGATGTATCGACTTCTGGGATTACCCAAGCGACTTTAGACGGGAACAGCGCCAATCAAGGGTATTTGGATCTGATCACTGATTCCATGATTGTCCAATATTTTCCTAAAACAGTCACGCCTAGCACGGTCAAAGACTGGAAGGTCCGGTTTGATCAAGCGGCAGGTAGCACGGTGTTCACTATCTACCTAGATGCGTACAACATAAGCGATGCCCTTATCGGAACTACTTCCTTGGCCCTCACCTTGCCTGCCAATGTGGACATTAGTTCCGTTCTCTCTTTCCGGTATTCGGGCGGGAACAAAGACGCGAAGTCCAATGAGGCCAACTATAAGTTCAAGGCCAGCATTTTAGTCAAAGCAGCAGACAACAGCCGTCATTGGCAGGAAATAGACGCAGTGGCCAGTTTCGCATTCTGCGATTGCCAAGTATATGGCTATGACCATTTGCCCTCCAGCGCCGGAAAATAAAGAATTATCAAAGAGATCATGAGAAAAGAGATGAACTACATGAAATGGAATTGGGTCTTGTTGCTGTCCTGCTTCGCCTATTTGGCACAGGCGCAAACCTGTCCTTTTACGGTGACCCCGCAAGTGACACCTCCCACATGTCCGGGCGGAACAGACGGAAGTGCCACCCTTCAGGTAACCTCGGGCTATCCGCAAAACCCTGCGACCCCTGCCACATGTCAGGCGACTCCTAGTGCGCCTTTGTCGGGGGAAGATTGCACGTCGCCCACCCTCACTGTGACGGCTTCGATGACCGACATCACGATGTCCAGTGGAAAAGTCGTCATTCCTGCGGGCGTGTCCTATACGGGTACCTTGAAC
>FTBA01000051.1_pt1 | contig 48631 bp, 42 predicted proteins | sample 1639221 | NCBI WGS metagenome assembly FTBA01 (sample SAMEA3914864, study PRJEB12502) | metagenome | biome: forest; material: soil | place: USA | collected 2012-03-12 | depth 0.3 m | reverse complement strand
GGCAGTGCCGGAACCATCGTCACCGACTCTTCCTTGCTGATGAAATCCCTTCTTTTCAATGTTTATCTCATGATGCAAGGCGAATTGTTGAAACCCCAAATCAGTTTCCGGCTCGATATGCCGGAAGACGAACGTGCCACCGCAGGAGGGGCCATTTATGCCAAGGTAAATGAGGTAAATCAAGATCAGGCAGAGCTGAACAAACAGGTATTTGCCTTGCTTGTGCTGAGCAAATTCATTCCCGCCACGGCCACAGGAGGAAGCGGGACTTCGGCATCGAGCTTCGCCCGGAGCAGCGTGAGCAAAATTATGACCGACCAGCTCAACCAGCTTTCGGGACGGTATTTAAAAGGAGCTGAAATAAACGTAGACCTGCAATCGTACAATTACAGCCAGAATGGAAGGTCACAAAGCAGCACCCAGCTCAACTTAGGGGTGAAGAAAGATTTCAACCGATTTACTGTTCAAGTCGGGAGCAACGTGCAATTGGAGGGGCAACAGGCAGCCCAACAAAACAATGTACAAAATTTCACTGGTGACATTCAGGTAGGCTACAAATTGACGACAGACGGCCGGTACCAAGCCAAAGCATTTCGTCAGAACGAGGTAGATGGGTTGGTGAACGGAGTGATCACGGAAACAGGGGCGGGTATCATGTACCGGAGGGATTATAACTCCCTCAAAGAATTACTGTCATCACCGAAAAAGAAGCAGAAGAAATAAGGCATGCGGTGGGGCATACACATGTTGGCTTGTTTGGTGGGGACGGTGTTTCTGCAAAGTTGTTCTACCACCAAATTTGTCCCGGAAGGAGACAGCCTTTACCTAGGGGCAGAAGTGGAAATCCAAACCGACGTAAACAAGCGGACACAAAAAAAAATAAAAAGTGTTTTACAAAAACAGATCAAGCCGAACCCGAACAAACGGTTTTTAGGGTTGCCCCTTAAACTTGCCCTCTACGATGCGGTCGTCCCCAAAAAGAGCAAAGGGCTAAGGGCCACTATCCGGAGGAAATTTGGGGAAGCACCTGTGCTCTATTCAACAGTGACTCCTTCTTTTATCACACGGGTACTTTCTGCCAGCATGTTTAACCAAGGGTTTTACCATGCCCAAACCAGCTTCCGCGTAGAAACAAAAAATAAAAAGACGAAGGTACTTTACCATGTCGTATCCGGTCCTGTTTTCAGGATCAGAGAATACAATGATACCATCTTGGATACCGCGATCAACACGGTCATTCAAAAAGCGGCTTCTAAACCGGAGCTTCGGGTGCATCGCCGCTATGTATTGGACAATGTGATGGAAGAAAGGGCCAGAATAGACATTGAATTGAAGAACCATGGCTACTACTATTTCAATCCGGATTATTTAGAGTTTGTACTGGACAGCTCCGAAAATGACCATGACCTTGCCGTCATGCTTCGGATCAAGGAAGGGACGCCCGCCAAAGCCTTGCGAAAATACACCATCGCCAACACCTTGTTGGTCATTGACAGTACTTCCCGTTATGACTCTCTAAACGTGGGGCATGATACCGTGATGGTAGACCAAGTACATGTCAATGTAGGGGAGCATTTCAAGCCCGTCACGTTGGCGCACTATGTTTTTCTGAAAGAAGGCCATTACTATGCGCGCGAGGACCATCAGCTTACCATTAACCGACTGATGGGGATGGGCGTATTTAAATACGTCAACGTGAAAATAGAGGACGTGGATTCTTCGCATCTTCGGGTCTTGATCAATCTGGCTCCCTTGGCCAAAAAATCTGTTTCGGTGGAAATTCAGGCGGTGACCAAATCCAACAACTTTGTAGGCCCGAGGCTCAATACCAGTTTTACGGACCGCAATTTGTTGAAAGGGGCAGAGAAACTGACGCTCAACTTCCATGGCAGCGTGGAAACACAGTTCTACGGACAGTACAAGGGATTATACACGTTTGAAATAGGTCCCCAAGTTCAATTGAACATACCGCATTTCATTCTTCCTTTTCGGGCAAAAGTTCCCCGGTTGTATACGCCTAGCACCATTTTTTCAGCGGATTATGACTTCACGCGGCGCGTAGGGTATTTTGACATGAACTCGCTCAAGTTCTCTTACATGTACAAATGGAAGACAAATCTGGCTACCGACCATGAGCTTACCCCCGCTTATATCAACCTGTTCAGCCTGCGCAATATCAGCGAAATGTTCAATGCGCAATTGCAAAGTGACCTAAGTCTGAAAAAGCGCTACGAAGACCAGCTGATCCCAGGTTTCCTGTATTCTTATACGTACAACGAGCAAGTAATTCCCACCAAAAGAATCCCAGTGTACTTCAATGGCACAGTGGATGTTGCCGGAAATATCGCCGATTTGCTAAGCAAAACGCAGAATAAGTACAATGAAGAGGGCGTCCGGACTTTATTTGGCATTGCGTATGCCCAATATGCCAAATTCAGCTTCGATCTTCGGGGCTATTTGCCTTTGACAAGACGGAAGAAAAGTCAGTTGGTGGGAAGGATGTTTGTGGGCATCGGACTTCCTTATGGCAATTCTTCCGCACTTCCCTATATCAAAAGCTTTTTCTCAGGGGGAACAAACAGCGTGCGGGCATTTCCGGTGAACTCTTTAGGGCCCGGCACCTACCGGAACGACACCTTGCAAAACCTATATTTTGCCCAACAAGGGGGCGATATCAAACTGGAATGGAATCTGGAATATCGTTTCCCGATCATTTCCTTGTTAAAAGGAGCCTTGTTTTCAGATGCAGGCAATACGTGGCTGTACCATCGGAATCCGCAGACACCTGGAGGGGAGTTCGTATACAAAAATGCCCCCTCGCAATTGGGCATAGGAATCGGGGCGGGCCTGCGCCTAGACTTAAGTTTTTTTGTGGTCAGATTGGACGTGGCCACTCCCATACGCAAGCCTTGGCTACAGGAAGACCAGCGGTGGACGATCGACAATCTGGCATTTGGGAGTAGCTCTTGGCGCAAACAGAATATCGTGTACAACATCGCGATCGGGTATCCTTTCTAACACAATAAATTAAGGTCTTCCATGATGCGATAAAGGCAAGGATGCGTAGATTTGAAAGTCAAATCATGCTGGTATGCTAGAAAGTTCGCTGGGCCGTTTCCGTATCATCGCATTGTTGGAAGGACTTTCCTTCCTCTTGCTCCTGTTCGTCGCGATGCCCTTGAAGTACATGATGGGAATGCCTTTGTATGTCAAATACGTAGGATGGGCACATGGAGGACTCTTCATTTTGTTTATCCTATTGCTGATGCAGGTGAGCATCGAGCATACGTGGTCTTTCAAAAAAATAGCATGGAGCTTTTTGGCTTCTCTCTTGCCTTTTGGGACATTTGTATTGGATGCCAAACTCTTGAGAAAAGAAAAAGAATAAGACGTGACGCAGGTTTCCGAACATGCCCCGTTCATTTCCCGTAAAACATTTTCGGATAGGATTTTTCCATCTGCACGTAAGTAATCAGAAAAAAAACCTATGGATCGAAATAGGATTATCAATCCAAGGCCGTAATTTAGTCTATTCTAAATGTAGTCGAAGCATACAATGGTGCCAAATTTTATTGTAGTGGACGATGATCCCGTGAATAATTTGATCTGTGAAAGGACGATCAAATTGCTGTTGCCGGAAGCAGATGTAATGACCTTCCTTCATCCTGAAGTAGCGCTAGCCCATATCAAAACGGCCTATGCTAAACCGGACTCGGTGCATGCCGTCGTTTTTTTAGACATCAACATGCCTGCCCTCAATGGATGGGAATTTTTGGACACATTTGAAAAATTTGACCCAAGTGTTCGCGAGAAAGTCAGGATTCATTTGCTTACCTCTTCCACCGACAAGCGCGACCGGGAACAGGCAGCCAACAGCAAAATAGTGCTGGACTACTGGGAAAAACCCTTGGTAAGGGAAATTGTGGAAGAGGTGTTGATCAAATTATAAAAGACTCATCCTTCTAGGATCGCCTTCAATTTCGATTCCGAAAGAGGCCGTTCGATGGTTCCTGCAATGTATTTGGAAAGATCGGATTTCATGTCCTCCTGTACTTCTGTAGAAAGCATCAGTACAATCTTTGTCTGAGATAAATCGGCACCCTCCTTTTCCATCATGCGCAACATTTCTAAGCCAGAAAGGACGGGCATATTCAGGTCGAGCAAAATGAGGGAAGGCAGTTTCTTTTTATCGCGCCCTTTCCACCATTCGATCGCTTCTTCTCCATTTTCTGCGAAGTGTACAACGGATTCCATCCCTAGTTTCTTGAAAATCCTGCCCGCCATCATCAAATTGAACGAATCGTCGTCAACAAATAAGATTTCCGAAGGAAAAGTCATGTGGCCAGCAGTAATTAATTAAGATTTTGGAAAGGCAATATCCGAATAATCCTGAAACTTGGCATGCTGGCACGAATATTTAATGTGCTTTGGACGTAAAGGAACTATTTTTCTTGTTTCATACACTTGCAAATAAACCGACAGCATATGCACACAGACACACTGCGAAATGAAGAGGTAGCATTTCACGAAATAGGCAACAGGGAGATCATAGACCAATTGCTCAAATTATTGGGAGAAAATCAGGTTTTCCTCAATAAAATCCAACACGGGCAATGGAACTTTAATTTGTTTGCACCTGAAGAATATTCCACCATCGTCAACCTGCTTTTTAACTGCGGGGAAAAAATAGCGGCCCAGTTAAAGCTTTACAATGGCTTTGTGCCTGCCTATATGGAAGTATATTTGGGCGTTTCCGAAATCACGGAAGAGTTGGAGCGGCATTCAAAAGCGCATGTCATCCAAGGCATCCTATTTTCGCATCGTTCGCTCATGAATTACCTCATTTCCTTTTTCAACGACGGCATCCAAGAAGAAGGAAGCGACCAGGCAATGTTGATCGATTTTCTATACACGACACATTCCACCATCTTCCAAATTCTGCAGGATTGGTGTTCCTAAAAAGAGCTTTGCGCGTAGTTTTACTATAAAAAAGGGGAGGAATGTTCGTCATTCCTCCCCTTTTTTGTGCCATTGGATAGGCGACTAAGCATCGATCTGGTTCCGTAAGTGCCAAAGCTCGTCTTCGTGCAACGTCAATTGTTCTTTTAGGAAATGGAACACTTCCTTAAACTCACTTTCTGGGAAATTGACGAAAATATCTACGATTTGTTGTTTAACCCTCAAGTGGATGGCGATTTGCTCTTTTACCCGGTCTACCCAGCCTACATAGGAAATAGGTTCGCATTGCGTCACGATAGACGGCAGGTTGATGGCCGAATTTTCTAGGTGCTTGATGTGATAGACATAGTGGTTCAACGAAGCCATGAGCTTGTCTGAGAAATAATCCGCGCTTTCGATGATGTCTGTAAAAGCAGGTTTTTTCAACGTATTGGCCAAGACTTTTATTTTTACCATCAATTGATACTCTTCATTGGCGAGCCGTTTTAGCCTGGTCGCCAATTGTTGTCTTTGCAAATTTCGCAAGGCGACACCGCTTTCGATTCCCTCTTTCAACAAGGGGGCGACGGCATATGGGTTGGAGGTGATTCTCATTTTCATATTTTTATTTTTTTATATACCTGATTAATTAGTACCATCTTTTTCTTCCTTACTGTTTTTCTTGTCCGATTCTTTTTGTTCGTCCTTGTCGTCCGATTTCTTGTCCTTTTCCCTTTGTTTTTTCTTAAAGTATCCTTTCAGCAGAAAGCTGTGTTTGGCCGCCTCCATGTTTTGGGAAAGTCCGGAGGAAGCGTGTTCCAAGTGGCGTACTGTCTTGGTCATATGGTCTGCAAAAGCGGAGTCGTTGAGCAGACGGCCGATGGTTCCTTTTGAGCTGTTGATCTGTTTGCTGATCTTGGCAAATTCGCCCGAGATCACTTCCGCATTGGCCGCGGTGTGTTGAAGGCTGGCTAACAATTTGCCTGTGTCGAAGGGACGCACGGTACCCAAAATGGCCCCATCTTTTACCGTAGTTGAATCTGGGCTCCCTTTTAGGATGTTGATAATCTTGTCTCCCATCAAGCCGTCGGACCCGATCGACATTTTGGAATCCGTCTTGATGTATTTCTGCGACTTTTTTTCTACGATGGTGTACACCCTGACGAGGCTGTCATTCACGAATTCGATGTCCGTCACGGTGCCTATTTTTATCCCTGCGAGCCGCACATTGTTGCCTGGGGCCAAGCCGCTGACATCGTCGAATAATCCGGTGACCGTAATGGTAGAAGAAAATATGTTCTTGTTCTTGCCGATATAAAAGACGAAGAAAATGAGGATCGCCAATCCGACGGCGACAAAAGCACCCAATTTCCAATTTGTTTTTAGTGTGTTTTCCATGATGGGAGTTGGTTTATGAAGCTGCGAAAAAAGCCTTTACTAATTCGTTTTTAGAGTCTTTGAGTTCGTCATATGTCCCTTCGGCAATTTCTTTTCCCTCGTGCAGCACCACGACACGGTTGGCTGTCATCTTCGCACATTCCATGTCGTGCGTGATGATGATGGAAGACGTATGGAATTTCTTCTGAAGGGAAATGATCAGTTGGCTGATCTCTCGTGAAGTGATCGTATCGAGACCAGTGGTGGGTTCATCGTAGAGGATAATATCTGGTTTCATGATGATGGTACGGGCCAATCCGATCCGTTTCCTCATCCCGCCCGACAATTCCGAAGGCATTTTGTCGATGGCGTCGATCAAGCCCACATTTTCCAAGGCTTCCTTGATCCTGGCCTCCAATTCTTTTGCTTTCAAATTCGGTTCCAAACGGCGGAGCGGGAATTTTAGATTTTCCCGAACACTCATCGAATCGTACAATGCAGCACTTTGGAACAGGAAGCCTACCTTTTTCCGAATTTCATCCACTTCCTCTTCCTTTGCTTGGTCCATTTCTTTTCCGAATAGTTTAATAGTTCCTTTGTCAATAGGGAGCAAGGCCACCAGGCACTTGATCAAAACCGACTTTCCAGTACCTGATTTTCCGAGGACGACCAGGTTTTCCCCCCTGAACACTTCGATGGACGCTCCATCCAATACTTTGTGGCTTCCAAATGATTTGTATATTTTATCGATCTCTACCACCTTTTCTCCTTTTTCCATTGGGTATCGGGATTAATTGGTGGTCAACAGATTTGTTACTTGCACTACCAAAAGGTCTACAAAGAAGATAAGGAGCGAAGCGATGACCACTGCACTGTTGGCCGCCATTCCCACACTTTCCGTCCCTCTTCCCGCATTCATTCCCCGGTAACATCCTACCGTGCCGATCACAAAGCCAAACAAGAATGTTTTGATCAAGGCAGGGAAAAAGTCTTGAAACTCCAATGTACTAAAGGATTGATGAAGGTAGAGTTGGACGTCTACTTGCGCGAACAAATTGACCCCTAAGAAGGAGCCCAGCATCCCAAAGGCATCCGAGAACATGGCCAAAAGAGGGACCATAAATGAGGTAGCGACAATGCGGGTGGCAACAATGAATTTGAACGGATTGGTCGCGGAAACTTCCATGGCATCGATTTGTTCCGTTACTTTCATGGAACCCACTTCTGCCCCTATGCCCGAACCGATCTTTCCGGCACAAATGAGTGCTGTAACGACCGGGCCTATCTCCCGGATAAACGAAATGCTCACCATAGAAGGAAGCCAGGACTCGGCTCCAAATTCGGCTAGAACAGGCCTCGATTGCAAGGTCATGACCAGTCCCATGATGAATCCTGTAATGGCAACCAAGGTCAAGGATTTATACCCGACTTTGTAACACTGGTACAGGACTTCTTCCCATTCGTAAGGAGGCCGCACCAGCAACCCAATTTCCACGAGTGCTTTTTTAACGAAAAGGACAGCATCCGACAAATTGCATAATTGATTTTTTATGGTATCCGAAATAGACAATGAGCTGGTTTGTTTCATTTAGTAGGCATATTTTTGGCTTTTTCTTAAATAAAAAAGTCATGCCATCTTCTATTTTGGTGTACAGATCGCCTATGGTCGTTTTAGGTCAAATCAAGCGGACGATGGCATGGTTATTTAATCCCCCTTACGAACTAAAATTTTTACAAACCATGTCAAACAATAGCAAAGTAATTGGCGCCTTGCTAGTAGGGGCCGCCGCAGGAGCAGTATTGGGAATATTGTTCGCACCTGAAAAAGGAGAGGATACAAGGAAAAAAATCATGACAAATGCCAACGACTTGGCAGATGGCTTAAAGGACAGGATCGTGCAGGGCAAAGACCTGATCGACGATTTGGTGTCCCGGCTTTCTTCGAAAGGAGAGGAGTTTGCCAACGCCGCGAAAGAGCAAGCACGTACCATGTAATCGAAAAGGAAGCGCAAGGTCTTTAACAAATGCAAAGATGACGGAACAATCCAATTCGACCTTTTCCCTGCTTTTGGAAGATGTCAAAATGTTGGTCGAAAAGAAGGCGGAGCTCATCAAGCTCAACATTGCCGACAAAGTAGCCAACATGACATCTTCTGTGGCATGGGGAGTAATGACTTTTCTCCTCTTCCTTATTTCCATTCTGTTCGCCAGCATTTCATGTGCCTGGTGGTTGGGAGAAAAGTTGGGAAGCATTCCTCTGGGTTTTTGCATCCTGACTTTGTTCTACATCGTGTTGTCCATAGGTGTCGTGTCGTTTGGGAAAAAGGCCATTCAAGAGCTCATTTCGAACTTCATCATAAAGAAAATAGTCCAAGACAATGAATAGCACGATCCAAACGAGAGAAGACTTGCGAAGAGAAAAACTGCGCCTTAAACAAGAGATCGCAGCATATGAGCAACGGATTCAGCAACGGATCCAGGCCATCGAAAACAGCTTGACGCCTTCCCATATGGCCATGAACGTGCTCAAAAAGGTCACTTCTCCCCCAGATGGGATGTTGGGGAACAGCATTCGGAACATGGTCGGCCATTTGGCGTACAACAGTGTTTTTTCCGGCTATTCCTGGCCAGTGCGCATGTTGTTTACCTTTTTGTCAAAAAATGTGGTAGGCAATTTCGTACAGGACAAAGGACCTGGCTATGTATCCAAAATAGCAGAATGGTGGCAAAACAGGAAAAAAGAAAAGGCCGCCGCCCTGGAGAAGGCAACAAGTTGAGCATGCTTTTGCAAGCCGAAGTGTGGAAGTGGGGAAATTTTTCCTCACTTTTTTTGTTTTTGGCCGGATAAGATAACGAGGGAGTAGAAATTAATTTTTAGTTAAAAATCTGTTTTTTAGAATTTTAAAATTGAAAAATATTTTATTTATTTAGTATGGCATAGTTTGGCGCATTTGTTGGACAGGTAGGGAGCAGAAGAGGCTTGACCAAAATTTTATTCAGATGATACAACAAACCCAACAACAACGCCAAGTGCTGAAATTTACCCCTCAGCAAATCCAAATGTTGAATCTTCTTCTTCTGAACTCCTATGAGCTCGAACAGAAAATAAAAGACGAGATCGAAGAAAATCCTGCTTTAGAATCTTCCGAATTTGAAGAAGGGGAAGGAAGCGAGGAGGCTGCGGGAGAAGAAACGGATACGGCAGATTCCATGGAAGAACTGGGCACCGAATTTTTACAGGAGTATGACGACGACATGCCGAATTACAAAGAGAAATCGGAAATGGATTATAGCACACAGGAGTTTTTTGAAACCCCAGTCGTGAGCATGGATTCTTTCCACGATAGGATAAAAGCCCAGATAAATCTCGTCCCTATTTCGGAAGAAGTATTGGACATGGCCCATTTTCTGATCGACTCATTGGACGATGATGGTTTTTTGAGAGAGGATTTGGAAGAATTGGCCTATCAATATTCTTTTAGCAATGGGATCACCTGTGAAAAGGAAGATTTGTTGCACGTACTGGGATATATCCAAGAGTGTGAACCTGCCGGCATCGGTGCGAGAAGCTTGCAAGAGTGCCTTATCATCCAATTGGATAGGACCAAGCAACACGAAGAATATTATAAAATTGCCCGCTTGATGCTGAGCAACCATATTTTTGAGTTGGAGAACCGCAATTTCGAAAAAATACAACGAAGCTTGTCGCTAGGTGGGGAGGAACTCAAACGTGCGATCACCTTGATAGGCAAGCTTAACCCAAAACCGAACATTTACCAGGAAAGTGCTGTCAATTCCAACCAAGTGATCCCAGAATATGCCATTCGGAATGAAAATGGAGTCCTTTCTGTTTCATTGATCAATAAAAATTTGCCCGAATTACGGCTCAATGAATCCATTGTGCAAATGGTGGGAAGCGCGGGGGAAATGGCACCCGCCGTGAAAAAGAAAAACAAGACGGCTATTACCTTTTACAAGAACAAATTAAGTTCTGCCCAATGGTTCATCGATGCGATCAAGCAAAGGGAAGAATCCATGATGCAGGTGATGAAGGCCATTGTCAAGTTTCAATATGAATTTTTTCAAACGGGAGACTTTAAGACACTAAAACCCATGGTGCTTCGGAATATCTCCGAGTTGGTAGGATTGGATGTTTCCACCATATCACGGGTGACCAGTACCAAGTATGTCCAGACAGATTTTGGAACCGTGCATTTGAAAGAGCTTTTCACTGAAGCAATGTCAAAGGAAAACGGAGAAGTCGTATCGAATAAAGAGATCCAGGATATTATCAAAGAGATGCTGGGCAAGGAAAACAAATCCCAACCGCTCACAGACCAAGAAATCTCGGAGGTTTTGAAGAAGGAGGGCTATATGGTAGCGCGACGCACCGTGGCCAAATACAGAGAATGCATCGGATTGCCCATCGCTAAAATGAGAAGGAGCGTGGCATAAAGTTGACACGGAGATGTTTTTTCTGGCCCTTTCAGACAAAGAAAAAGGCTCGGGAAATGGACAATTTCGTGGCACGGTGTTTTAATATTCTTATCAAAATGGTTAAATAAAGTTATGGAAAACACACCTTATTACACATCGCTTGTAGAAGCGCATCAGGACCTTTTGACAAAAGGATATGATAAAAACTACAAAGTGACCGAAGCAATGACGATGGAAGATGGGGAAGGACATAAATATTCGCCTAACCAATTGTCAATTGACGAGTTCCACCGTTTTGAAGGGGACACAGATCCGGCAGACAACAGTATTTTATATGCCGTGTCGGCCAACGATGGACGGAGAGGAACGTTGGTGGATGCTTTCGGAGCGCAAGGATCCATGAAAACTGCCAAATTCATTTTGGAAGTGGAGCATAAGATGCAGAACGCCCTTATCAAACGATACAATTGGGTAAAGGCAAACATGATAAACGGGATGAAAAAAGAAGAGAAACTGCTGATTGGTTTAGCGGTAGGGGCTGTTGTGGGTACTGTTGTCGGGGTGCTATTGGCTCCCAGAAATAGGAATATCACCCAACATATCTACCCTCAATTGAAAGACTTCGCAAGAAGCCTCGGCAATAGAAAAAGCCATTTGGTGGATTCTTTGACAGATAAAATCGGATTATAACAAGACTTATGCACATGGGCGGAAGGACGTCACACTCTTTTCGCCCATGACAAAAACGAAGAAAATGAAAGTAAACGTCAGCGGAGAATCCTTCCTGATTATCGGGTTTGCCCTTGTTAGCTTTTTTGTGCTTTCAGGGGCTTTTTTGATGGTCGAATATTTCCCTGAAACAACCTTGAGCGGAACATTTACCTCGAACGTACGGAATATATTATGTGTGGTATTCCTTGTCTTGATCGTTTTCTCCTGCATCATTGTCTATGATGCCTTTTTGAATTGGCGATACAGGACAGAATTGGCCGAATACAGGGAAAAAACAAAGAACTTGGTGGACGCGAAACATCGTTTCATCTCCCACATGAGCCATGAAATGAAAACACCCCTCCATGCCATCGTAGGAATAGCTCGGCAAATGAAGCAGATGGGAGATTTAGGTATGAGCCGTCCGGACATGCTGGACAAATTGGAAACAAGTTCTGTGCATTTGCAAAAGATGGTGGAAAATCTGTTGATGTTTTCGGAAGAGAATTTGGAGGTAAATGAGGGAGACGAATCGTTCGACCCAGGTCAAATCATTGAAGATGTGGCTGAAACATACCGTACAGAGGCCGAGAAAAAGCAATTGGGTTTTGCGGTCGTCTCCAAAATCAATCATAATAAGAGACTAAAAGGAAATTATGTAGAGATCCAACAAATCTTGGGGTACCTTTTGGACAACAGTATCAAATTTACGCAAGATGGGAAAATCGAACTTTCTTATTGGGTAAAAGAGCTCGGGAAAAAACAGGGAATGTTGTACTTGTCTATCTTGGACACAGGAGTCGGGATTTCCAGTGAGCGCCTTCCCTATATTTTTGAAGGGGGAGAGCACGGGAATTATCAGGCGGTCCTCACCAAGGAGCACGTGGGGATGGGCTTGGGGCTTGCCTTGTGTAAAAGGTTGGTGGGTTCAAAAGGAGGCACAATCAAAGTGGAAAGCAAGGAAGGCGTTTATACGAAATTTGAAGTGTCCATTCCCTTTCAATATGGGGCAGAAGGGGTTTCGGCTTCCACTCCTTCTTGGAACATCAATGAAAATACAGCTCTTTCCGTTCTAGTGGTGGACGATGACGAATTCAATGTATTGCTGGCCTCCTCATTTTTGAAAAAGAAGCAATGCCGGGTCACGACCGCGCTGGACGGGCAAAAAGCCTTGGAATACCTGGAATATTGTTCGTTCGATATCATCCTGCTCGACATCCATATGCCGAGGATGAGCGGGTTGGAAGTAGCAGAAACTTTGCGGAAATCCAATGGGATTAACCAAAATACCCCTATATTGGCAGTAACGGCAACTTCTCTAAACGAAGTCTTGCTCAAACAGTTCAAGAGAGTAGGGATAGACGATTTTTTACCAAAGCCTTATACCACGGAAGTGCTTTGGCAAAAGATGCACGCCTTGATGGATCGGAAAATAATTCCATTCGAACAAAGTAAAATGGCTTAATGAAAGATCGTTTGTACAATTTAGATGTTTTGAAGGCCACCACCGACGGAGACAATGAGTTCTTTATAAAGATATTGTCTACGTTTTTAGCAAACAACAAAGATTCGCTTTCCAAAATGCAAGAAGCAGTCAAAACAAAAAAAACAGAAGACGTAGGAAATTTTGCGCATAAAATGTTGAGTTCGTACAAGCATTTGGAAGTACATTTACTGACCGATGTGCTTGCTAGATTGGAAGGACTTTCCTTAGGATTAGGACAAGAGCTGAGTCTGAAAGAGGTGGAAGGAATGGTGGCATACCTGTCCGTGCATTCTGTAGAATTATTTGGTGAAATAGAAAAGGAAATTGAAAAAGTAGCTGTTTAAAAAATAGTAGAAGTGTCAAACTGGTTGTTAGAAGGAAGATGAAGAAAATTCTGCTTGTAGACGACGATACGTATATCTGTACGTTGCTGGAGAAGTACTTAAAAAAGAATGGTTTCGAGGTAGAGATTGCCTACACGGGAAAATCAGGTATTGCCAAAATTAAAAAGGAGACGTTCGAGGTCGTGCTCTGCGACTTTCGGTTGCCAGATGTGGACGGAAAGCACATGTTGTCCGAGATCAAGGAGTTGAGCCCTGCTTCTCAAGTCATTATCATAACCGGCTATTCAGATGTACGCATGGCCGTGCAATTGATCAAAGCGGGTGCTTTCGAATACGTCACCAAACCGATTTATCCAGAGGAAATCCTAAATATTATCCATGCGGCCCTTGGCGCAGATAAAAGTGCTTCTCCCGTTCAGGCCAGCGCAAGCGGGTCGAGCAGTTTTGACGAGAAATTTGTAAAAGGCCAAAGCGATACGTTCAAAGAAGTGATGCGATTGGCCAATATCGTGGCTCCAACAGATATGTCGGTGCTTATATTGGGAGAAACGGGCGTCGGGAAAGAATACATTGCGCGTGCCATCCATGAAAACAGCCTACGGAAGGACAAACCCTTTGTCGCTGTCGACTGTGGTGCCATCCCAAAAGACATTGCAAACAGCGAATTGTTCGGACACGTCAAAGGGGCGTTTACAAGTGCCATCAACAACAAGGAAGGGTTTTTCGAAACAGCAGAAGGAGGTACCTTGTTTTTGGATGAAATTGGAAACCTCTCGTATGAGATCCAGGTGAAGTTATTGCGCGCCATTCAGGACAAGGTCATCAGCAAAGTAGGAGATAATAAATCCATCAAAGTAGACGTGCGGATTTTGGCGGCGACCAACGAGGACTTGCAGACGCACATTGCGAATGCCTCCTTCCGGGAAGACCTCTATCATCGGATCAACGAATTCTTGATCCGCATGCCCCCTCTCAGGGAAAGGAAAGAGGATATCCTTTCCTTTGCGCACTATTTCTTGCAAAAGTCGAATGCAGAATTAAACAAGCAGGTGAAAGGCTTTGATGAAGATACGCTCGCCATTTTTCAACGTTATCCTTGGTTTGGGAATTTGAGGGAGCTGAAAAACGTAGTGAAAAGATCTGTCTTGCTTTGTCCTTCGGAATATATCAGTCCTTCTGTACTTCCGGATGAGATCAAGAAAATCCCTGCGGAAACCACCAACAAAGAAGCCATCGGCCTAAAAGGAGCTTCTTGGGAAGCAGAAAAGGACGCTGTGCTTCAAGCTTTGGAAGACGCGCAGTACAATAAATCGAAAGCTGCAGAATTGCTGAACGTGGACAGGAAAACCCTATACAATAAAATCAAGCAATTCGATATCGAGATTTAAAGGGGGAGGGGTACTCTCCCTTTCATTTTTAGATACAGGCGGGTTCTGCGATTTCTTCGTAACGAACTGTCACCACTACCTGTAACGTAGTACGTGCCTGTCCGGTAAATTCCCCTTTTATAGGTGCGATGTCCTTATAATCCCGTCCTACTGCTACGCTCACATATTTTTCTTCGGCACAGCAATTATTAGTAGGGTCTACGCCCAGCCAGCCATATTGTGGAATATACACTTCCACCCAGGCATGTGTTGCCCCGTCCCCGATCAGGCCGTCCGCGTTGGGGCAAATATACCCACTTACATAACGGGCCGGCAATTGGGCAAGGCGAAGCAGGTAGATCAACACGTGTGCAAAATCTTGGCAAACACCGGCTTTTAATTTCCAGACATCCAAAGTTTCCGTGTGTACGTTGGTACTGCCTGGTCGGTACGCAAAGTGGGTATATACATATGTTGTCATGTCCATAGCCACTTCAAAAGGAGTCTTTCCTTGCGGCATAAGATGTTCCACTGCCTCTTTTATTTCAGGGATGGGAGCAAATTCACGTGGATTTAAAAAGAGTTGAAAGGTCGTGTCCCTTGCCAATAAGGAAAGGTCTTCCCACGATTTGCTTGCCTTTTCCGCAGTAGCACGTTTGTTGCATGCCTGATTCTGAATTTGTATTTCCGATTCGATGATAAGTTCAGTGTGCGGAGAGTGCAAAGTAAACATGCCCATCCTGTTGCCAAAACTGTCCTTTGTCTCTATTACAGACGGATTCCCGCTGATACGGACCGTTTGGTCTAGCACATGTTGGCATTCCGTTTGGTAAGGATAAATGCGAAGGATATTTTTATTTTCAGTGACGGCCTGGTCGTAGTGATAAGAAGTACGGTGTACGATGTGGAATTGTACCATGATCTTTTCTCTTGTTTGGTCAAAAATGGGAAAGAATGGTGCCACGGAGGAAGAGAAAAACGAAAAGGGAAAATAAGGCAAAATCTCGCGCACAAGGGATGATCCTGCACGGAATGAATATGTTGCACTGTCCATAGAACAGTTTCAATTTATTCTTAGTTTTGCGAAAGGCCTTTTTTAGGAGAGACCCTTGCTCAGTTTTTTATAACGAAGAAGCACGTAATGCGCAGAATTTTTAATACTTCCGTATTCCTTTTCTTCTGTGTTGTTCAGGCTTGGACTCAAACAGCCCACATTCCGGCTACTTCGAAGGTATGTGCAAAGGGAGCCGATGCCAAGGCCTACATTTCATGGAGCAGCGTGCCTACAGCCACTGCGGGTTTTCGTGTCATTTACACAACTGTGGCAGCCGATACTTCTAATGCGAAGGCCAGTTTCAGCGCTTCATCCTTGGTAGCTTCGGGAAATACTTCTCTTGTCTTCTCCGGTTTAACGAACAATATTCTGTACTATTTTGCCGTCGTGTCCGTAGGCGGAGATACGTCAAACTGGGCAGCGGCTGTCCCTGTGATGCAATCGGGAAAAGCCATCGCATTGAGCGGAACGCAGTATTTACATGCCGCAAATGCGAGTGTCGGCAATTTTGGTACAGCCGATTTTACCGTAGAAGCGTGGTTTCGGACCACCTCTGCCTCCGGCATTTTGATTTCAAATCGGTTTGTGGCCAGCCACGGGAGGTTTTTTCATATGGGCATTGCAAATAATGGAGTGCTTGCGGTCGAAATAGACGGAGCACCGTCCAATATTTCGACTTCAAGTTATAATGCCTTCTCTGGCAAAACGGTCGTAACAGACGGACTCTGGCACCATGTAGCCCTCACGAGGGTAGGGAGTACGGCTACCTTGTATTTGGATGGACAGGTAGACATGGCGTCCACTGTCCAGCAATCTGCCGACGTGTCCTCCGGGTATAGCCTTGACATCGGGGCAAGAAACTTAGAAGGCACCGGATATGCCTTCTATTTTACTGGGGAGATAGACGAGGTAAGGGTCTGGAACGAGGCTTTGGGGCAAACGCAACTTAATATTTCAAAAGACAAACCGCTCCAAGGGACGGAACCTGGCTTATTGAGCCTTTGGCATTTCGACGAACCTTCCGGAAACATTGCCTACGACGCCACGTGTCAAGACAATTATTTTACGTTAAACAATGCTCCCTCCTTTGTGGTGTCCAAGGCGATGTACCCGTATAAGCCACTTGCCTTGACTTTGTCAGGTACAGACTTGACTTGGGAGTCTCCCAATACCGCAACAGATGTCAAATCCTATACCCTTTTTGAGCAGGTCGGCAATGTATGGGATTCTATTGGGACGACGCCTGTCGACGCACCTAATTTCACGTTTGCTTCCGCCTGTACAACTGCCTATTTCAAAGTGGCAGGAGTAGACAGTGCCGGACAAGTAGGCACGTTGTCAGATAGTTTGGCGGTATTGCCTTTCAGCAATTTGGACAGCGTGCTCATTGCCCATTACAAACTCGACAATTCAGTGCAGGACGCAGTTTCTGGAACGGTAGGGTCGATAGTGGGTGCAGTGAGTGCTACGACGGACAGGATGGGCAATGCGAACAGTGCTTACCATTTGGAAGGCGGCTATATCGACACAGGCCAAAATCTCAAATTTACAAATACACAATCACACTCTATTTCCCTTTGGATTAAAACAGATCCTGCCCTTACTTCCGGTTCTTATTCGATATTAGGCCGCCCAAGCGGCAACTGGGACAATAACATCAATATAAATTTCAATTCGAAAAAGGTCATTTTCCGAAATTGGAGAGAAGGAGGAGCGCAGGGAAATGTAAACATCGCATATGATTTCGATCCTCTTGCGTACAGTACGAAATGGCACAACATCACGGTGACCTATGATGCTTCTACCCGTTATTTTACCCTGTACGAAGATGGGCTAGCCAAGGCCCAAGCCCAATCGATCAACGACGTTTTCGGGGCAAGCGGCGACCTATTGATCGGATCGGGGTATACAGATGGAGCCACTACCGAGCCCACCAATTTCGCCGGTTCGATAGACGATCTTCGGATTTACAACAGGGCATTGAAAAGCAAAGAATTGGATTTGCTTTCTGAAAACATAGTCCCCGACACATTTACCATTTGCCACGAGATAGGAAGTGTGTATACGTTCAACGCCGCAAAAATAGATGGGGCAAGTTATGTTTGGCAAAATCCGGATAAATCTGTGCGGAAGGAAAAAGGAGATTCCATCATGTTTTCACCGCTCAAAGCTTCCAATGCTGGGAAATACGTGGTGAGCGTCACATCGGGTTGCTCTGTAGTGAAAGATTCGGTGTTGTTGCGCATCCCTGTGATCGATACGGCCATGGGAATCACAGGATCCCGCATCCTTTGTTCCAAGTCGAGTGTCACCTTGACATCCAAGACACCTGCGGATTCTGTACGCTGGTTTAAAATCGGTACCAATGGCCCCCAAAAGCTGACGAGCAACGCTTCCTTGGTCGTTTCCGAAGAAGGGAGCTACTATTTCCGGAATTATCAGGGCATCTGTTACGATTCGTCCAGAGTCATCCAGGCTGTCAGATGCCTGGCTGCGCCGCAAAAAGTATATGCGATTGCGGGTAACAAGAAAACGGAAGTACACTGGTCCAAGGTTCCTGCTGCAACGGGCTATACGGTTTTCTATGGCACAGACAGTACAAAAGGATTGAGTACCTTGGCACTTGCTGCCACTGACACCAGTGTTGTCATTTCAAATTTGAATAACAATACACTGTATTTTGTGGCCGTCTCTGGGGGTGGGGACACTTCCGTATTTGACGGTGTAGTGCCCGTCGTGCAAAGCGGGGGGTGGTATAGTTTTTCTTCCCCTGACAATGGAAACAGTAAAACGGAAGTAACTGTCCCATATTCCAGTGTATTTAATTTTGGCACCCAAGATTTTACCCTCGAAACATGGTATCAGTACAACGCCTCCAGCACCCAAATGGGTACAAATCCTGTCCTTGTCAGCTACAATGACGATACTAAAGGAGACGCTGGCTACGTTCTGGGATTCAAAGGAAACACGCTTTGGGTACGAATCGCCGGGAATGATTTTTATCCTGCGATTCCTTCCAAAGTGAGCCCCTTTGATGGCCAGCCTCATCACTATGCCATCAGTCGGATCAATGGGCAAGTGCTGGTCTATGTGGATGGGTTTACTTCCAGTACGACCCTCACCGCGGCCCAAGCCGTGGGATATACGGCCCCTAGTGCCAATGGATTTGTGGGGCTCACCATCGGGAACGGACAATTTTCTTCCAACTTGAAATTTGATGGAAAAATAGACGAAGTACGGATCTGGTCAGGTGGAAGAAGTGCCACACAACTGAACAACTCGAAGGACACTACCATGCGTGGAGACGAACTAGGGCTTATCGCACTCTACCATTTTGATGAAGTGGCAGGTGGGCGCGCCTATGACGCGACTCCTCATGCTTTGAATGGTATTTGGAACAGTGTCCAGGGGGCCATCGGATCGAAGGCTTTGTTCCCCTATAAACCACTTAATTTTAAGGCGACAGCTTCTGTTAATCAAGTTTCTTTTACATGGGACGCCAATACCGCGACCGATATAGCCAGGTATAAGATACTTATGTACAATTCTTCAAAAAAAGGTTGGGACACGGTGGCAGTGGCCAATGCAACGAGCAATGCAGCAAGTTATGCGGCAAGCGCCAGCTCTTGCGATACCCTAAAATTCAAAGTAGTCGCGATAGACAAAGTGGGCCAAATTGGGATACCTTCGGATAGCGCAGTGGTCATTTTTAAAGGGACGTCCCGAAGAAAATTATCCTATAGTGGGGACACAACATTTTGTATGGGCAGTTCTTTGGTACTGACGGCGAAGCCCAATGCAACTTCTTACAGATGGTATTATGGGACCCAATTGTTAAAAAGTGGTCCAGACTCCACATATACTGCCACCTTGTCTGGGGCATATTGTGCGATAGTGGTGCGAGGAACGTGCCTGGACACATCGCAATTTGTCTATGTAAAAGCTATTTCACCCATTACCACCACTTTCAAAACCTCTGCGTCTATCCTTTGTCCTGCAGATACGGCGACTATTTCGGTGACATCCATGAACGGGAATTCTTTTCAGTTCAAAGGGTCGAAAACTTCTTACCTTGTCAGGAACAATGCCGTATTACAATATGATGGAAAGTTGACGACAGAACTTTGGATGAAAGCGGACGCCACGAATACAACCGATGGCTACATTGCTTCTTATTCCAGTCCTTTGGCACAGGGAAATATTTTCGCCATCCATGATCCGACAAGTTTAAAAATTGAAATCGTCACCTCGTTCTCCTTCCCGACATTCAACACAGAAACGTTCGACACAAAATACAATGTGGCCGACGGGAAGTGGCACCACGTCGTTTTTTCCTTCAATGCGGGCGAATGTTCCTTTTATATGGATGGCAAGTTTTATTCCAAGACTACGTTTGTCAACTCGGGAAATTTTAGCAACAACAATGTAACAGCAGATTTGTACATCGGGCAAAATAGGGTGTCTGGGACAAATGTCGGGTCGTTTGAAGGGGAACTTGACGAATTGCGCTTTTGGACCGTCGCGTTGGATTCGAACACCATCAAAAACAATTACAATGTGCGTTTGAAAGGCACGGAACCGGGTCTGTTTGTCTTGGCTCATTTAAACGACTCGGTAGGCAGCACACTGGCCAAGGAAGAGGTCCAAGGCTTCAACATGAGTATTTTTGATGTGCAAATTGTAGAAGGGGGAGGAATTGCCGATAAATTAGTGACCCCTGTGTATACGTGGATGAAAGACGGGGACGCCACTGCTTCCGCCAATGCAAACACCCTGCAAGTGACAGAAAAAGGGAATTATTCCTTGCACCTGTCCAATGGATTTTGTTCCGACACGACGAAAATAATTGCGATCCAGAAATACGATTTCAGGGCATACAGTGCTTTAGGGAAGGATACCTTGAGTTGTTCCGGGGATTCTGTCAAATTATTTGTGGACAATGTTCCGGGAGTCCGGTATTTGTGGAGCGATAGTGCCAAAACCTACGCCACGAAAGTAGGCGCGGGTGCCTATGGGTTACAGGTAGACAGTGCCGGACTGTGTCCTGTCCGCGATACCATCCATGTGTACTTGGCCCATTTGTCAAAAGTGGCAATTTCGGATACATTCCTCTGCAACCAAAGGCCCATCACGCTCACACAAGGTATTCGGCAAGAAGATACACTGACGTGGTATGAAGATGGGAAAGCCACGAAAGGGACAACGTTCCTCATCTCTTCTCCAGGCGTCCATTTCCTTCAAGTTGATTCAGGGAATTGTTCGTTGAAAGACACGTTTATGGTAGTGGCCGTCACGGTAAATGCCACGATCAAGAACCTTTCCACAGATTCTACCTTGTGCGGCCTTTCTTCTTTCCCGCTTCATACCTTAAGCGGTCCCTATACATATCAATGGAGGGAAAATAGCGCTCCCGTCTCTTCTGCTCAGGATTCTCTGTTTACGGCGATAGAAGATGGGGTGTATGATGTGATCGTGCGTGATTTCCAAGCCTGTGCGGACACCAGTTCGCAAGTGATGCTCCACTTTGTGCCAAAACCGGACAGTGTGCAGCTTCCCACTGCTCTGTCTATCTGTGCCGAAGATACGTTGCCTGTCCTCGTCCTACAGGGATTGGCCGATGCCACTTTTAAAATATTCCTGGACGATGCGTATGTGCTGGATTTGCCACAGTTACCCCTTCGGTTGGCGGCTCTCGGAATCGACAATACGGTGGCCAAAACATACAAGTTAGGAGTTCAGCAATGGGATGGGACGTGTCCTGGAGATACGGCCAATATGTCCTTTACCATCTTGCCATTGCCGGAAGCTCCCGTGTTTGACAGCACGCTCATAAAAGCGTGTCAAGGAGAGACTTTGGCAAATGTTCAACTCCATGGCACAGCAGTAGCAGATTCATTTTATGTGGTGGATACTTCGATCGCCAAACAATATGTGAATGCGACAGGAATATTCAGCCCTTCCGACATAGGCCTCGATTCGAATGTTCCTTTTGTAAAAACACTATTTGGAAGGCAAAAAGTACGAGGCTGCCTAGGAGACAGTAGTCAAGTCACAGTGATCGTGTATAAAAGACCTGACCAACCGAACATTTTCTTTGTCAATCCCAATAAAAACACGATTTGTGAAGATGGAGCACTTGTTTTAGGGACAAATAACATAGATTCCTGCCAATGGTACCGTGAAGGATTTAAAATAGCAGGAGCTACGGGACCTCGTTACAATGCCGTGGTGGATGGAATGTATTGGGTCGTATCTACCACGGTTGAAGCGACCCGGTGTCCTGTAAAATCCGAAAACTTGGAGGTAGGACTTTCGTCCAATTATCAGAAGCCTGCCATTTCGATGTCCAAATCCGGAAGTGTGACCCAATTGCTCACGAATGTGACAGCAGAGTCTTACCAATGGTATGTCAACGGAAGAATATTGGTAGGGGCCAAAGGTACTTCCTTCCTGACGCAATACAACGGCACCTATATGCTTCAAGTGCACTATGGAGAATATTGCACTTCTTTTTCCGATGGCGCAGAGGTGGCCGATCCTTCTTATTTGTCGGCCGAACGGGTAGGCACTTTACTGGGAGATTCCGCCTTATGGTTGCCAGAGGTAGGAGTAGCGGTGGTGGCATATCCGAATCCTTTCCAGACAGATTTTCATTTGGCTATTCCATTGTTGACAGGGGAGGCATCGGTCGCGCTCTTGGATATGTATGGACGGGAAGTATGGGAGAAAAAATCCACAGATTCCTTTATGACGATAGAATCGAAAGGGCTGTCTTCGGGAATGTATCTGTTAAAAGTAATCGCCAATGGAAGTGCCCACATGTATGTAGTGGAAAAGGTAAAATAGGATGTTGAAAAAAAGGATAAAAAATTCTCTTCTTCACTTCTTGGCGATAAGCCTGGTTGTTCTGTTGTTTTCTTGCAAAAAGAAGACAGCGGAAACGTTGTTGCCTTATGCAAAGGTGACATTTACTCTCTCTTCAAATAATGTGGCATTGGATTCCGGTGAAGTGGACTATTATGTGTTCGATACGGAGCAGGCATTTCAAACTGCGACACAGGCCACGACTCCTTCTGGCTATGTACTTTCCGGTACGGTCACAGATGAGAAGATCGTGCTTTCCCAACTTCCTTCGGGAGTAGACCATTTCGTACTTGTTCGGTACTATGACACAAAAACATTCCCAGGTTTCAGCCTTTTATATACCAATGAAGAAAGCACCTATCGGATTCCTGCTTTGGGAGACCAAACTGAAGCGGTCGGAGAGCTTTCGTTAAAACCGCAAGAAGGCCTGCTCACTTTTTATAGCAAGGAAGGCAATTCGGGCATTCTTCCTATCCAGATTACCATAGGGAGCGATCAAACAGCCTCCGTTAGCGCAGTGAATACGACGGCTTTGGCTTCTCCACAGACCATCAAATTCAGAAAAGGCAATTATACCGCCAAGGGCAAGAGTACATCTGTGACAGTATGTGAATGGATAAAAAACGTAGACGTGCTCCCGGGCCAGAATACGATGGTGGAATTGGAGGAATGTGAATATGGGCATGTTTCGTTTTACAGTGAATCAGGAAATCTCTTTCCAATCGTGGTAACATTGGGAATCGGCGATACATTGGGCAATCTGCAACAGGCCACTATTCCTTCCTCCTGTGAGGATCCTGCCGGATTGCCTACTCTTCTTATGCCGGGGAAATACAGCTATTATGCCTATTCGGAAAAGTCGGCATGTGCTTGGTCCGACACGTTTACCGTCGCGAAAGGAGATTGTAAGCTTATTGGACTTGAATTCTGTCAAAAATAGTGAGCGTGAAGCAGACCCATCGGACATATTACCTAGTTTGTGCCATCTGGTTGTTGGGGATTCTCTCTGTGCATGCCCAAACCCATAAGCTCACCGTTCAGGCCTTGGGCGGGATGATGGCTGTTCCGGGCAAGGAACAGTTCAACACGCTAGGGCAAAATGAACGGGTGTTCGCTGGGTTCAAGACGGGGTTGCTATTTGAAGTGGGAGGTTATTACCATTTTCGTCGGCATTTTCTTTTAGGCATCGCAGGAGGGCATTGGGGGACAACAAAACCAAATTATTCGCTGTCTTCTACCGATTATAAAATCAGGTTCGGATACATGTTCAACCCGAATCCAAAGTTTTTTTATCCCTATTTCTTCGGGGGGGTCGGACTGGCTGAGCTCAAATTGGCTAGGTCGCATTATACCCAGGTACTTTTTCCCAATGGACAAAGTACGGATGGAAAAGACGTAGCGATCCATAAAATTACCAATACCTATAGCTCCCTTACATTGCAAGTGCCTGTTCCGGTCGTTGAGCTTGGACTTGGCTTTACCTTGGTACTCAACCGCAGATGGAACTTGGGCGTGACGGCCAATATGGGCTATTATTTAGCAAAAGGAAACAGCGAGATAAAGAACGAATATACCCAGAACAAAGGAGCATTGCTCTCTTTCTCAGGCTCGATGGGCATAGGGTATACGATCCTCTACCGGGACAAACCAAAGGACATCAACAATTTCTATGCGAAAAGCAGGTACAACAAAGGATTCAAAAAGCGTCAAAAGCAAGGAGAAATTGCGGCCAAGCACAACGCAAAATTGAAAGAGCTTGCCCATACCCACTTCCCACATACTGCGCCAGGTGCCAGCGCGAAACACAAAGAAGTCACCCTTTCGGAGCCACGGGACGTGCATACCATAGACAAGGCAACCTTAAACCCGAATAAAAACATCTCGGTACTCGGAAAAGTGAAAGGTTCGGGCACCGAAGAAGTGGTTGTGCTCTCGGACACGAAAAGTGGCCAAGAACGGAAGGTAAACTCCAAACACGGGTATTTTGCCTATACCAATTTGAAACCTGACAACTACAACCTGAAAGTTCAAAATGCAGGTCCCCATGTGAAATCTGAAATAAAGGTCGCAGAAGAAGACGCGAGTCAAAAGATCCTTGTCGATGACTTTAAAAAGTATGAATACAAGAAAGTCGCAGGAGATCCTTTTGACCACATGGTACAAGGACAGGTAAAAGATATTCAATCGGGTAAGGTAGCCAATAAAGATGTGCCGGTGCTGCTTGTGAACGATAAAAATGAAGTAGTAGCAAGAACCCAGGCGAATGCAAAAGGCAATTTTGCTTTTCAAAAAATGCGGCCGGACAATTACACCGCGTTGGTAGAATCTCCAGATAATGCGTTGCGGCCCGAAATAAAAGTAGGAGATGACGACCCTGCCTTGAACATTACGGCAGCACAGCTTAAAAGCTATCGTTTCCACGCCTTGAACCAGGAATTGGTGGATGGGGCGATTGTGGTAGGAAATGTGAAAAGTACTGTATCCACTCTCCCGATACAAGACCAAACTGTGTTTATCGTAGACGGGAAAGGCAACGTAGAGCAGACAAAGACCAATGCCAAAGGACAGTTCGCATTTAAAAACCTTACGGTCGACAACCATCAGGTATATTTAGAAAACCCGGATCCCAATTTGAAAGTGACTGTGCATCCCGTAGACGAATCACCAGAAATGATGGTGGGGAAGGAAAGGCTGTTAAAATACAATTTCAATAAGCTGAAGGGAGATTCCATTGGCAATAATGTCCTGCTGGGAAGCGTCAACTTGAAAGGGTTGGCAAAAGAGGCGGAGAATGTGGAAATACTATTGCTTGACGATGCAGGCAATGTGGTAAATTCCACGGTTGTCAATAAAAATGGCCATTTCTCATTCCATCATCTCAACGCGGACAACTACAAGGCAGTAGTCAACTCGAAGGAATTGAGGGTACAAGCCCAATTGCACGCTCCTGTCAACGATCCACTTTTGGCCATCAAGGGCGATGATTTGGCATCTTACAATGCCACCACCCATCGGTATGAAAGATTGGGCTCCGATGCCGCTCTTATAGCGAAAGGAGAAATAGTGGAGCGTGGATCTAAGTTGCCTGTGGAAGATCATTCGGTTTTTCTTGTCGACGAGGCAGGGACTATCCAAGAAGTGGTGCATACCAATAAAGAAGGAGGCTTCCTATTTTCAGAAATGAAACAAGGCAATTACCAGGTATTGTATGAAACAAAAGGAGAGAAGGAATACCAACACACGCTTCAGCTTTATAAAGGAGGCCGAGGGACCTCCAACAAGGGACCTTCCTACATGGGAACAAAAAAGGAACATTTCTCGCTTCACTATGCGAATGGCACCGACCACATGGAACAAGCCGATACAAGCAAGTTCAATCGTCTTATCCGCCAGTTCAAGGCCAATCCCAAAGCCCATCTTTCATTGAAAGCCTACGCGTCTAACAATGAAAGCGATAAAACCAACCTTTCTCAATTGAATCTAAAACGGATGGAGTCGATTAAGAAGAGACTGGTTTCGGAAGGGATAACACCCGATAGATTGGAAATCCAAGACATGGGACTGCCTTTGCAAAAGCTTAATCAACCTTCTACAAACGATGAAGGGATGAGCAAGATAGAAGCAGAAGTAATGGAATAGCGCTTCGCTCTGTCCGAAAACTTACTATAGCTGGTTAATCTGTCTGGCTAGAGACGATCGGTCCTAAGCATGCGGGCTTTTAGAAGGAAATTCTAAAATAAAGGTGGTGCCTACATTATACACAGAATGTGCTTGGATCCTGCCACCCATTTGTTCGATCATGGATTTCACGATATACAAGCCCAAGCCGGAGCCATCGTGGTGTTTGCTCGCCCGATAAAACATGTCGAAGATGCGGGGAAGGTGTTTTTCCTCGATCCCCTGGCCCGTGTCCGAAATCTCGATCCGGGTCACATTGTGTTCTACAAGAAAAGAGATCCGGATATGATGGTGGGGCTGGTTCGGCTTGCGGTATTTGATGGCATTAGAGAAGAGATTGTTGAGGATAATACGCAACCTCACAGTGTCTGTATACAATTCCGTTTTTTTGATAATGTCCTTTTCCACATTCACGTTCATGAACGCATCGGAATGACGCAATAATTGAAGCGTGCTTTCCAGTTCTTGTTCTATATCAAAAGAGGAGATGTTCTCTTCTACTTTATTGTTCCTGGCGAGCAGCAAAAGATCGTTGACGAGCAATTCCAATTTGTTTGCACAGTGTTCGAACATGCCGATGAACGCAATGCATTCGTCCAAGCTTTGCGATTCACGTGCCGCTTCCACCAATCCTTGGATCGACTTCAGAGGAGATTTGAGGTCATGGGAAGCATGGTATACAAACCGCTCCAGTTCGTAATTGACCTTTTGGAGGCCAATAATGCTTTCTTTGCTGGACGAAATATCCATTAACACGCCCTCTACCTCCCGGAGGTCAGCAAATAATTTGGCAGAAAGGCTGAGCCACTTGGAAGGAGTGCTCTTGCTTCTTACTTGGAATTCGATGTTTTCAACAGTACCGTGTTCTTGTAAAGAGGTTACCAATTGATGATAATCCTCTTCGTTTAAAAAGCAATCGTGGAACAGATTCTTGTCATCGCAGAATAATTCGATGAACTCGGCCGCTTTATGATTATGTTCCAGGATCGTACCATGCTCTAAGTTCCAGCGCAACATGCCGACGAGGGAATTTTCGAACAGGTGCCTGTATTTTGCTTCCCGTACTTCCAAGGTCTCCAATGCCTTTTTTTTATCGCGGCGCGATTCGGCTGTTTTAAGCACGTTAATCACTGAAGTGGGCAGCCGGGTAAGGCTCGATTTCAAGATATAATCGTCCGCGCCTTCTTTGATGCAGGTGACCGCGATTTCTTCCGATTGCGCTCCCGTGACCAGAATAAAGGGAATTTCTGGATCGAGGTCCTTTTTGATTCGGAGCGCCTCGACTGCGTTGAATCGTGGGAGGGAATAGTCGGAAAGAATCAGGTCGGGCTTCTCCGATTGGATAGCCTGGATCAATTCTTCCGCTGTTTCCACAACTTTGGCCACAAATGGGATCTCTGCCTTGCGCAAGGTACGCTGAATCAATTCGGCGTCCGTTTCAAGGTCTTCGATAAGAAGTATGTGGAGGGATTTTGTCGTCATTTTAAAATCGGAGCCTGATTGACCCACATCCAATAATGGCCCAGTGTTTTCAACGCGTCTTGGAATTTTTCAAATTCGACGGGCTTTACAATATAACTGTTCGCACCGAGCGCATAGGCATCTTGGATGTCTGCCAATTCCTTGGAGGATGTAAGCATGATAACGGGAATGGAATGGATCGAAGTACTTTTTTTAATTGCTTTCAATACTTCTAGCCCATTCACTTTAGGGAGTTTGATGTCTAACAAAATAAGCTTCGGAAGAGTGCCCGCAGCCTCCTTTTCTGTTTTGGGAAAAAGATAGTCCAAGGCTTCGGCACCATCTTCCAAATGCGTGATGTGGTGGTTGGCATCGACTTTCCTCAACGCTCTGATCGCTAATTCTGCATCGGTCTCGTTGTCTTCGATCAACAGAATTTCCTTGTATCCCATCTGTTACCGTGTCCTATTTTTGGTGAAATTTACGCAATAATATTTCTAGCACAAAAGTAGTAAGGCTCTTCGTGGGCTCTACATAAAGATTCCCTGTTTTTAGGGAGGTATGCACCCCAAGACATGTTTACGTGAGAGGGGGAGGATGTGGAAGCGGCAGGGAAAAAGTAAACCGGGCACCTGCCCCTACGATGCCATATGCATCCACTTTTCCGCCATGCCGGTGTACGATCCGGTGCACGATGGCCAAGCCTACTCCCGTACCTTCGAATTCTTTATAGGAGTGGAGTCGCTGGAAGATGCCGAAAAGCTTGTTTTTGTATTGCATGTCGAATCCTTCTCCGTTGTCTTCTACAAAGTATTCGATCTCTTCTCCTTTCACAATGCTCCCGATTTCGATTTTGGAACTTGGTTTCCGGCTGCAGTACTTGAATGAATTGGAAAGTAAGTTGGCCCATACTTGGTGCAATAAAGAAGGGTCGGAAGGGGCGTTCGCGATTTCCCGGATCACCACTTCGGAATTCCAACTAAGATTGGCTTGTCGCATTTCCTGTACTACCTCTTGGACGAGTTCGCGCATGTCATAGTCCGTTTTCACGATTTCTTTTCTGTTTAATCGGGAGAAATCCAGCAAATCGTCAATAAGGGTGCCCATTTTGACAGCATTCTGCTGGATAATGTTCAGGATCCTTTTCCCTTCCTCGTCGAAATCCTTGGCATATTCCTCTTTCAGTATTTTGCCAAATCCATCAATGGCCCTCAAGGGAGAGCGTAGGTCGTGGGAGATCGTATACGAAAAAGCTTCCAATTCACGATTGACTTGCTCTAGTTCCGTTTGGCGGTTCTTCAAGGCCTCTTCGGCTTCTTTTCGTTTCGTGATATCGACATTGATGAAGTAAATGGCCAATAAAATGGCCGAAATGGCAAGAATATTGCCCAAGCTGATAATAAGATAGGTGAAAATGGTAGAAGTCTTACTGCTTTGCTGTCGTTGAAAAAGAAGCTGGTTTTCGGTTTCCTTCATAACGGAAATCGTTTGGCGGATTTGTTCCATAAGTTTACGTCCCTTCCCGGCTTTGGTCATGTTCGCCACAATCTCTTTTTGACCTGTTTCGAAATAAAACAGAAACACCTTCATCGCATGCAAGCGCTTGTCGATGAGCAATCGTAAGTTTTTGAAATGGGCCATTTGGACAGGATTGTCGACCACTAGTTTGCGTAATTCGTCCAATTGGGGATCAAGATTTCGCAGAGAAGTTTCGTAAACATGGAGATATTCCGGGTTTTGGCTCAAAGCATAGCCCCGCATGCTGGTTTCTGCATCTTTTAATATAGAAAAAACCTCCTCCATTTTAATCAGGACTGTGAACGTATGGCCGACATTCCGTTCTTTTTGATTGAGTCTGAAAATACTTCCGATGGAAAAAAAAGAGATAAAAATCATCAGCAGGATTGCAGCCGCGAATCCAACGCGTATTTTTTGATTTAAGCTAAGTTGCATACGGGAGGTGCATTCATCTTGTGCAAACAAGGAAAGGATTGCCATTTTTCCTAAAGAATCGTACCATCATCTTTCGGTGGCATGCTTTTTTCTGAGACGACGGTTTATTCAGACACATAACACTAACACAATCGTTTCAAATCGTATGGAAATACAAGAAGAAGAAGTGGGTCGAGTGGAGGGGATGGGAGCTATACTAAAAGAAGGAGGAGTTTTTTTCAGGGTGTGGGCACCCGATGTGGAACATGTTTTTGTGATAGGGGATTTCAATGACTGGTCAAAAACAGCCAATGAACTGAACCATGAAGGAGAAGGGTATTGGGGAGGAGAGGTACAAGGAGCGAAACCAGGCCAACAATACAAATTTTTGTTGCAAACCAAGCAGGGAGAATTGCAAAAGAACGATCCGTATGCACGGGAAGTCACGGCTTCCAATGGAAATTCCGTCGTCTCGGACCCTGCATTCGAATGGACGGACGCCGATTTTCAAACCCCGGCTTGGAATACTATGGTGATTTATGAAATGCACGTGGGGACTTTTTATGCCAAGGAAGCGGGGAAACCTGGCACATTTCAAGCCGTCCGCGAACGGCTTCCTTATCTAAAAGCCTTGGGGATAAATGCCATCGAAATCATGCCTCCCACGGAGTTTCCGGGCGGCTATTCGTGGGGCTACAATCCTTCCCATCCTTTTGCCTTGGAAACGGCCTATGGCGGTGTGCAGGATTTTAAGTCCTTGATCAATGCAGCCCATCAACATGGCATCGCCGTCTTGATGGACATTGTCAACAACCATTTTGGCCCCGACGACCTTGATTTATGGCAATTTACCGGCTGGAACGAAAATGGGGGAGGAGGAATTTATTTTTACCAAGATTGGAGGGCGGAAACACCTTGGGGCAATACGCGCCCTGATTATGGGAGAAAAGAGGTGAGGCAATACATCCGTGACAATTCGCTCATGTGGTTGGAGGAGTACCACATCGATGGGCTCCGGACAGATGCCCTTGCATTTGTCCGCAATGTAAAAGGAGAAAATGATCCTTCCATGGATCTTCCGGACGGTTGGAGTCTGATGAAGTGGATCAATGAGGAGGTAAAAAAGCGGTTTCCATGGAAAATCACCATTGCTGAAGATTTGCGGAACAACGAATGGATCACGAAACCGGAAGGAGAGGGCGGGCAAGGGTACGGCGCACAATGGGACAATGAATTTGTCCATGTCCTTCGCAGGTCACTGATTTCTGTAGATGACAAGGACCGCAACATACAAGAAATAGAAAACGTGGTGATGAAAACATACAATGGCAATGCGTTCCAACGCGTCATTTATACCGAATCGCATGACGAGGTGTCCCATGGCCAAGCCCGTATACCGTACGAAATAGCCCCCGGAGAAAATGACAATTGGTTTGCCAAAAAGCGGTCTGTCTTAGGTGCCGTGGCGACCCTTACCTCGCCAGGAATTCCCTTGCTGTTCCAAGGGCAGGAAATGCTGGAAGGAGGGTGGTTTGAAGATACGAAACCCTTGAACTGGGACAATTTTTCCCAATTTAAAGGCATCACAAAGTTGTACCGCGACCTGATCAAGCTTCGGTCCGACCAGATGGGCACGACCAAGGGTTTGACGGGTAACAACACGCAGATTCTCCATGTGAACGAATCGGAAAAGATCTTGGCGTTCCATCGTTGGGAAAATGGAGGACCAAAAGACAGCGTCGTCATCGTGCTCAATTTTGCCAACAAAGAACACCGCGATTACAATATCGGGATGCCGGAGGGTGGCCTCTGGAAAATACGGTTCAACAGCGATTGGAAGGGATATAGCCCAGAATTTGGCGAGGTGGACGTATTTGACACGGAAGCATACGAAAGCATGAAAGATGGGCAAGGCTATAATGCCAATTTCACCATCGCACCTTATGGCGCCCTCCTCTTGTCGAGAGATTGAGTATTCGTATTAAATTTTATTGTTTTTGGTCCCGTTTGCGCGCTTGGCATGGAATTTTAACCTAAGGCCCACAACATTGTGCATTATGGAAATTATCAACGCACTCAAAAAGGAAGCCGGGCAATTTAGAATTGGCTGGGAGAACATGTGTGATTTTCTTTCGAAAGGCATAGTAAAAAGCTCCTATAAGAAAACAGGGGAAACGTTCGCCAAATCGAAGAAGGAAGAGGGCACCAAAAAAGGCTTGGAAGACTATTTCAGCGGAACGATAGAAGCCTCCCGCAAGATCAGATTATATCAGTAGGTGTAGTATGGAAACACAGTCAAGGTTAAGTGCTTTTTTTGAAGACGAAATCAAAGACATCTATTGGGCGGAAAGACATTTGCTGAAGGCCCTTCCCAAAATGGTAAAAGCAGCCACTTCCGATGAATTGGCAGAAGCCTTTGCAGCTCACCTGAGAGAAACAGAAGGCCATATCATACGCTTGGAAGAGATATTCGATGCGTTAGGTAAAATGCCGGTAGCGATAAAATGCCACGCCATGGAAGGGCTTTTGCAGGAAGCGGAATCGATCATCCATGACACTGCAACAGACACCATGACCCGCGATTGTGCCCTGATTTTTGCCTCGCAAAAAGTGGAGCATTATGAAATCGCCACGTATGGCTCCCTGCGTTCGGTCGCCAAACTATTGGGTTACAAGGAAGTGGAAGAATTGCTGCAGCTTACGCTAAATGAAGAAAAAGAAATGGACCGGCACTTGACCGAAATTGCAGAATCATTCGTGAACGAGGAGGCAAATAAAGAATAACATAGGCCAACAGCTCAAAAATAAAATTTAAAAATGTAAAGGTATGAAAGCGAAATTTGAAAAACGTATTTGGTTTGAAGCAAAACACAGACTATGTCAATTGTACTCGTTTCTGAGCGAGAATGATTTCCAATATGAACCCGGAAAAGAACACCGGATGTTGGAAAGAATTCGCACGAAGATCAACATTCCACAACGGGAATTTTATCATTTCATCGGATTAGAAAGTTAAGAGGAAGGCCCGTGCGCTTCGGGCGGTCGTAACGAAAGCGTGAAAGCAGTGTGTCACATGTAATGTCAATGTCATGGGAAAGACGAATCGAATCATGACGATAGGGGCAGGGGTACTTTTAAGTATTACCTTGTCTAATGCGGAACCTTTTCAGAGCCAACAAAGGGAGGAAGGGCCTTTCGGGGGTGTACTCGATTCCATTCAACAGAAAAAGGTGCTCTTTCGAAAGGAATACAAAGAGCGATTGGACCTTTTGGAAGGGAAAATCGCAGAAACAAGGGCGCAGATCAAAACCCAGAAACCGTCGTTACAAGCGCAGTTAGACAAGGATTTGAATATGTTGGATCAATCCAGAAAAAATTTGCTCGCCAAATTGGAGTCACTGGAAACAGAAGAAGACGGCAATTGGGAACGATTTGCCCAAGAAGTGCGGGAAGAGTACGATGAGACAGAAAGCAAATTGCGGAATTTCTTTAAAAACAATCATCAAGTGAAATAGGGGCTAGGAGGTACTCCAGTCATTCTTGTTTTAATCACTAAGGAACATCCATGAGAAGTAAAGCACAGGTAAAAGGACATCCTCTTCACCCTATTTTTGTCAATTTCCCGATCGCCTTCTTTCTAGGGACTTGGTTGTTCGATGGCTTGGCCTATGCCACCCCTTCTCTGTACCTCTCTTTCTCTACGACAGCACTGTACATACAGATAGCGGGCATCGGCTTTTCCCTCGTGGCTGCCATTCCAGGCATCATCGATTACGTGTATACGGTTCCTCCCGAGAGTACAGCCAAGTCGCGTGCGGCACAACATGGCTTGCTCAATGTGACGACTGTCGCACTGTTTTCCATTTCATTGTTTTATAAGCTAATATCCAAGGAGGCGCAACCCCTCATTTTAATAGGGCTAGAAACGATTGCTATTGTCCTGATGGCGATTGCAGGTTGGCTAGGGGGTACTTTGGTGAACCGTAATCAAATTGGGATCGATATCCGGTATGCAGGAGCCGGAAAGTGGAAAGAACTGCATGCGAAGGCACAGAATGGAAAAGTGAGATTGGAAGGAATGGACCGTGTTCAGCCGGGCCAAATGGTCTTGTTGCACGTGGCTTCCAAAAGGATCGTCTTGGCCAATGCTGAAGGGAAATTATTGGCTTTCGAAGACAGATGTACGCATCGGGGAGGTTCGCTGGCAGCTGGGGCCTTGGTGTGCGGCACTGTGCAATGTCCGTGGCACGGTTCCCAATTTGATGTCGCTACCGGAGAGGTGAAAGCAGGGCCGGCCACTAAAAAGATAGACACCTTTGTGATCACACAAGAAAAGGACCAGTATTATTTGATTTTATGAACAGGTCGTTTCCCTGCTATGGATATCGGAAAATAATCTGTCAAGACAAGGAGATTTCGTTTTTTAAGAAGGAGACAAACTGGAGGAAATATTCCGGAGATGGCTTTTTCTTGAGCGTGGCGATATAATGCTTTCGTTTCAATCCACCCTTGCCAATTTTTATAGTACGTAGTTGAGGATGGTTCAAATAGGGTTTCAAGGCCCATTTGGACATGACCATGATGCCCATTTCCGCTTTGACCATTTCGATCGAGGCTTCGGTAAGGGGCAGGACAATGATTTTCTTGGGACGTATGTTGGCCGGTTCCAGAAAGAACTGATGCACGGTGACCGTTTCCATGGGCAATGAATGGATGATCAGGTGTTGGTCTTGGAAATCTTCCGGTGTCACGAATTTCTTCGTTGACCATGGATGCCCATCATGTACTACTGCCAACATTTCATCTTGAAAAAGTTCGGAATATGCCAAATGAGGGTCTTGGATAGGATCGCTCGTCACGGCGATGTCCAATTCCCCGGCCAAGAGCTTTTGCAAAGGTTGGTGGGTCGCTTCCATGACGATTTTCAATTCCACATGCGGATAGCGTTGATGGAATTGTTTCATCAAGCTGGGCAACCAATGATAGCTGGTATAACATTCTGTACTGATGCGGATTTCGCCCGTTTCCCCTTGCATCAGCTTTTTGGTGTGCAATTGCGTTTCCTGAAATTTTTCCAGGATCTCATTGGCCAGCGCATACCATTTTTCTCCTGCCTGTGTAAGCACCATTTTTTTGTTGATCCGGTAAAAAAGAGGCGTGCCGAGTTGGTATTCCGCTTCTTTTAATTGATGGCTGAGCGCTGACTGCGTCAAATGTAATTTTTTGATCGCTTGGGTAAGGCCGCCCTCTTCCACGATGGCTTTGATCAATTTTAAATGCCGTATCTCCATTCCTCTTGAAACAAGCCTCCAAAATACGGAGAATTCTTGTGGAGAGAGGATGAAATTCCCTCATGATCAGGATGAAATCTTTGCGTTTTTGACACAGGATCCCTTGCCGTACTTTTGGGATATATAAAAATATGAGCACGATGAATGAACAAATCAACCATTACGCGGACAAATTGGCCTATGAGATAGATGCCTGGGATGCACAGCAAGCGGTAGCACAAAACGAAAAAGTCGTGATATTGGATGTAAGGGCGCCGGATGCATTTGCCAAGGAACATATTCCGGGTGCCCAAAATTTTCACCACCGCCTCATGACGGAAGAAACGACCAAAGAATTGGACCGTGCCTACACCTATTTCACCTATTGTGACGGCATCGGCTGCAACGCGTCTACCAAAGGCGCTTATAAACTTTCCTTGCTAGGATTTAAAGTCAAAGAATTGATAGGCGGCTTGGATTGGTGGAAACGGGACGGATATGCAACAGAAGGGACACATAGCCAAGAGGGAATTTCCTGTGGATGCGCATAACACAAATTTATGATGTGGCAGGGGCACTGGAAAGTGCCTTCCCTTCCAAGACAGCGTGCACTGTTTCCTTGGTGACAGGGTGTACATCGGGGGACACATAGTGAGCCCGTCCCATTTCAGACAGGACGGTTTCCCTTGAATAAAATAGAAAAGGAAGGTGTTTGTTCGCCAAAGGTGAATGCACGAAAGCATTCACTGTCTCGGCTTCCGTGAAAGAAGGATGGCGTTCAATAAAAAGGGAAATGACAGAAATCCAAAACAATGTGAGGGTTTCGTGATAGCCGCCTTCAGCCGTGTTGGCAGTACCATGTGCGGCATTTAGTGTCATAATGCCTGCTTTGAGCCGGCAAATGGCGTCGTAATGACGGTATTTTTTTAAAAAAAGAATGGCCACGGCCAGATGCGCCTCGTGTGTCCAATGCTCTTTGGGCAACGCATGGGACTCAAAAAGAGACATGAGCTCCTGAATAGGGACAGGCGTTTTCAACGGAAAAAGAAAAAGTGGCCAGATTTGAATGCAAAGGTAGTATTCGGATTTCGAAAGGGCAATTGTTCTCCGATGTATGCCTTCTGTTCAGGCCCGCATATTCGCGCTGAAACAAGTAAATGGCGTCTTTGGAGGGATTAATCGAACATTAATACACAAATTATAGGTGGTTTTATTCGAAATCCTACTTTTGAATCATAATCCATCTTTCACCTAAAACAACTAACGCTATGAAACATTTCATTGTGGGTACCTTCTTTTTGCTTGCCAGTGCCGCTAGTCACGCACAAACCTCCTCGGATACTTTGAAACCTAAAAAAGGAGACAAACAGGTTGTCTTTGCCGGAAATTCCAACTCAGGATATATCGCGGTAAGGTCATACCTTTCGTCAAAATGGGCACTGCGCTATGGGCTTGATGGAAATTACAGCGCAACAAGGCATGAATATTCTTCTGCGAACTTCTCAGGTGCCGCTATTACGTACAACAATTATAAAATATCGAATTCAAATCTTACGTTAAATCTTTTTGTCGGAGTTCAAAAAAATATGGGGAATTTCAAGCACATAGAACCATATATAGGGATGGATTTACGTGTTGGAAATACCTTTCGGCGGTCGGTAGAAGATGATGAATATAATTATTCATCACTTGCGTACTTTCAAAAATATAAATCCGTGACAAAAGGAGCATTTAATCCCACTTTGGGTTTGGTCCCCTTTATAGGATTCAACTATTACGTAGCAAAAAGCATTGCCCTTGGGCTTGAGTACCGGATTTCGGCACTTACTATCACCTTGCCTGGAAACACCAAATCCACTTCTACTATGACAAATCCAGATGGGACTTCCTATACTTCCAATGCCAAACCAGACCATACGTTAGGCGTTAGCGGAGGCTTTTCGGGAACCGCCTACCTTACCTTGACGTTTGCGCTTCCATGTAAAAGATAGCTCAAGCGGATAGGAGAGCCTTTTATGCCTCTCCTATCTGCTTACTCTGAGTTTATGCTGTATGTCAGCAAAAGGAGGGCCAATCTTAGGGATAGGTGAACAAGACAAGACCTTTTCGTTGTGATTCAGGGACTTTCGTCTTCGAATGCAAATTATCCCTATCTTCGGTTCAGAAAACCCGACATGGCCTTTAAAAGAAAACATGTAAAGCATAGCGTGATTTTTTTGCTCGTGCTAGGGGTATGTATATTAGGAGGAGCCGTTTTTGCCTACAAAAAATTAGCGGATGTCAAGAAAAATCTGGCTCTTTTGGTAGAGTTGGAAACCGACGGGGAATACCGGTTGGAAATAGGCAAAGACCGTTTCGATTGGAGGTACCTGTTACTGGAACTTTATGACGTTTCCTTGGTCAATGTAAATGATACGAACGACAGAAGCGTTCAATCGGTAGAAATTCCGTATGTGCAGTTAAACGTCGGGGATCTGCGCTCTTTGATCTGGGACGACCAACTCGTCATCGACCGTTTGATCATTGACGAACCTTTGGTGCACATCGCCACCCATCAGCAACACATCCATAAAATCCATTTGGCCCAAACCTTGGTAAAGATCTACCCGGCCGTGGAGACTGTACTCAAACATTTCTCGGTCCGTTCTTTTGTCATCAACCGGGGGAATCTGAAAATCAAGAAAGAAGGCAGCGATCCTTTGCATTTCAAGTTCATCGACTTTTTGGTGCATGAGTGGAACATGGAACACCTTACTAAAGACAGTCACATCCGCCTCTCCATCGATGGGCAGAAACTCAAGCGGGGGGCTTCCGCTTTTGAGTTTTCCTCGATCGAGTTCAACTATCCGGCCCACGAACTCTCCTTTCGCGATTTCAGCTTTGAATCGGAAGACAGTGTGACACATTCTAAGTTGAAAGTAGAAGGGAAGGCGGTTTTTATCCAAGGGTTGGATTATTTGGAACTCTACCATCACCAACGGTACAAATTGAGGAAAATCGAAATTCAAAAACCGACCATCACCGGCAATTTTATCATAGGCAAAGGCAAAACAAAGAAGGAAGTGTATCCCTTGGCGACCATTTTGCACCAAACGTTTGGAGAAGTGCACTTGGATACTGCCTTGATCCAAAAGGCAAGCGTTCATTTGCAACTTCAACATGGGAAAAATGTGATCAAGACCAGCTTTCCTCAGATTGATTTTAACTTGAACCACTTTGGTGTGATGAAGGACAGTGCCGACCTGCAAATAGGCGCACTGCAAGTATTTTTGGATAATACAGCTATCCGCTTGAATCAAGAGGTAGAATTGCGGTGCGCGGAATTGAACTTTATCCGTGGCCAATACCTTGAAATTCAGAAGGCCCAGTTTTTTGAAATAAAAGGAAAAAAACCTTTTGTCGAATGTGGGAAGATCTATTTCCACCGTTTTAAACTGCTGGAGTTCCTTTTTACCCAGAATTTTGTGGCAGCGTCTGCCGTATTGGAAAATGCTTCCATCTTTATTACCCCAAGGCTCTTGGATCTTTTCCCTTTGCACTCCGGCGATTCTTCCTTCACAAAACAAAAGAAACCACAACAAGTGGAATTGGGGCTTTTATCCTTGCAAAATGTGTCGTTCCATTATCAGGCGAAACAAAAATCGTTTCAAGTGAAAGGGGTCACGGCACGTGTAAAAAAGATCCGTTCATTTTCGCCAGAGGCGATCGCCTCGCGTTTGGAATGGCTGGAAATCCAACAGATTGCCGTGCAAGACCAAGCACGGTTGTTGAAAGGGGAGATTCAAGCAGTGCGGCTGGACCAGCGGTATCTCAACATTCAAAAACTGGCCGTATCCTATGCGCAGATGAAAATCCAAGGCAATGGGATTCTCATGGAACGAAGCCTTTCGCAAGATCCGTTCAATTACACGCATTGGGAGAAGGTTGCGTGGAAATCGATCTCTGTCAAAGGCGAAATTCCCATCCGGAAAGAAGAGGAAAATAGCGACACGGTCGCTTTGCCATCCTTCGTGCTCCATCAACTCAACGTTCACAAATTGGCGGCAGATGTGAAGGTCCAAGGCAAAAAGCTTTCCTTTTCTGCCGAGAATTTCAAAGGGCAAGAACTGCGCAACAAAGAAAACGTGTTTCCCTATGGACAATACACAGGGAAAATATACGACTTCCACTTGGAGGATTCCCTCGCTTCTACCATAATAGATTCCTTGCTTTTTGATAGCCACAAGCATTCGCGCGTGTTTCAGGTCCATGTGAAAAACAAGGAAACGGAAGTTAAATGCAAGGAGCTCTTGCTTGGAAAGTGGAAAGTCGTCGAAGGGAACACGGAGATGGAAGCCATACACGCGAGCGGGATCGATATCCGTCGTCACCAGCTTCCATTTCTGAAAATGGACAGCCTTATCGCACGGACCTTGCATTTTCAAGGAGGAAAAAAACCACACGTTGGGGAAATAATGGCCTACCATCCCGTCGTGCAGCTTGCCAAGCCCAATAAAGAGGCAAAGCATACTTCTTTTCATTTTCCTTTGGAGGAATTTCCTGCTATTTCGCTCTACAAAACGGAACTTCTCCTGCCAAACAAGCAAAAAGTCCGGATCCATAAAGTAAAAGGCAAAGGCTCGATCCATCATCCTACACTGTCGATGGATTCCGTTTTCATAGAAGGAGAGAAAGCTACCTTGCAAGTGACCGACTTTTCCATTCAAGACAAGCAATTGTCCATCCGATCCCTGCACGTGACGCCGACATCCTGGTTCTTAGGACATCAATTAGAAGAGGGGGACATTGCAAAAGGCACATTTGAACACATCTCCTTTACAGATTTTAAATTTGACAGCCTATTAGAAGAACATGTCTTGGCAGCCCATGAATTGAAAATAGGCCAATTCTTTCTGGATGTACAACGTGACAAACGCCTGCCCAACCCGGGCAAGACGGAAAAACCGTTTCAATTGCATGAATTGATTCCGCCTATGCTCCACTTACAGCAAATAAGATTGGAAAAGGGGAGTATCCGCTATCAAGAAATATCGGACAAAACGGAAAAGCAGGGTGAAATCGAACTGGACAATATCTATGCATTTGCAAGGGGAAAACATCCGGGACAGCCCTTGTCGAAAGGGGTGTTATTGGACGCGACCACCCGGCTGTATAATCAGGCACCTATCAGGATCCGGTATGAATACAAAACGCCGAGCCAGTTTCAATTGCAAATAGAAGCCTCTCGGTTAGAGTTGCCCTTGTTGAACCGCATTGCCGTTCCCTTGCAGGCCGTAGAAATAAAATCCGGGTACCTAGACACGCTTTACCTCGACGTGTTAGCGGACAAAGAACACGCTATGGGCCATTCGACCATCACCTATCGGGGGCTGCACCTGGAGATCATGAAACGCAACGACCCAGGGAAAAAGAACTTTAAAAGCGAATTTTTGACCTTTCTTGCCGATGGGTTCATCTTGAAGAATGGAAAGGAAAAAGCATCGGTGGCGATCAAGCAGGCCCGTAGGCCCGAAAAATCGATCTTCAACTATTGGGTGAAAATTGCTTCCCATGGTGCGCTGAATGCAGTGCTGCATGGGAAGCAAGAAAAAACAGAGAAGTTAGCCAAGAAATAATCCAACTCCAGAAAAAGAGGTTTTAGAAGTTGCCCTTTTTCCCGATAGTTCCTCCGCTGGCGGTGTGGATCTCTCCCAGTTTTGGATTTCCCAGGTATTCCAAAAAAGCACCGGACGAAAGATCTGCCGTCAGTTCGTCCGCCACTTGTATTTCGGCAGATCCTCCGGAAGATCCTTCCACTTTGGCACGTTGGGCCTGTAATTGAAGCGCATCGATTGATCCCCCGGAAGAAAAATGGAACAAGCAATTGCCTGCAGTGCCTCCAAGGAGCAGCCTAGCTCCCGAACTTGATTCACATATAAGGTCATCATAGGCCAGTTGCACAATGCCGGAAGCCCCAGATGTGCCTTCAATTTTCAATCGCGCGCCACGCAGGCCATTGGGAGTTTCCAGATGAGCTGCCGCTGCCAAGGCAATGTATTGCAGCGAGTCGACCGTGATAAAGACATCGACCTGGGTATTGGGTGCGACCTTCCGCTGAAGGGTCACTTTCAAAACCCCTTCTTTTTCCGAAAGCGCAATGGCAGGATGGATGTTTTCATCGGCTTGAATGCGCAAAGCAGGTGTCTGCCCTTGCACGAGAAATAGGCGCAAATGTCCAGAAGCCTCTATTTTCCGAATGGAAGGGAGGGCCATGTTTTTGGGGATGGAATTTCCGTTCCCTATCAGAAATTCTTCTTTATAATGACGGAAAGCAGCCGCCAAAAAGAGAAAAAGGCACAAAAAGAAGAGGCTAAAAAAGCCGACTAGGAGCTTATTGCTTGTTTTCATTTTCTGTTGGGTTATTCAAGTGATCCATATAGTGCTGCAAATCTTCCAGTCCGATGTTCAAAAGCCGCATGGTTTTGAGAAAAGCGGGAAGCTCTTCGGAAAAAAACTTTTCACGTTTTAGGAGCAAGGTCTTTTCGTATCCCTCTTCCGAAACGAAATAGCCGACACCCCGCTTGTTGTAAATGATTTCTTTCTCCTGCAAAAAGTTAAATGTGCGCATGGTTGTATTGGGGTTTACTTCAAACTCTACCGAAATATCCCGGATAGAGGCGATCTTGTCTCCTTTGGCCCATTTTCCCTGAAGGATATTCTCAAGGAATTGGTCGGCAATCTGAAGATAAATGGCTTGCTTGCTTTTGAATTCCATGTTATACCTCTCTTTCTTTTAATTTGAAATAGGATACTAAAAGCATAAAGGGTCCCAAAAGGGCAAGGAAAAGGCGGTGGATAATTTTGGCGGGCCCGAAATCTATGTCTTCGGAATTGAAGGAGAAATCAAAACTGATCCCGCGGGCAAGCAGCAAAGAGCTTGTCAACACAAACACCATCACACATACACCAAATAGGAACAATGCCAAAAGTGTCTTCAAGAGGTTGTTTTTCTTGAAGGTACAAGCCCCCAGAAAAAAGATCGTTTGAACGACAAGGTAAATCCCGATGCTACGAAGGGTGTGCGCATTACACAAAGCGCCGAGTGCGTCCGGATTCCGCGCGACCAATACGGCGAGGCCGTATACCAACAAGGTGAAGAGGCCGTACGTGAAAATAAAAAGGGGAGAGGACAATAACCAAGAGCCGAGCATTTTTTCCAATGTGGAGGCGGGCAAGGTTAAAAAAGAATATGCCTTTTCCTGGGAATTCAATTCTTGGAATGTCCGACTTGTATGTACGATGCCCGAAAGGAAAAATACGATCAGATATAGGATAGGCAATCCTGAGATTCCTTGAGGCCGCCAATAAGCCGTGAGGAGAGAAATCAGCAAGAGGATGCCAAAAATAGCGGCAATACCGACTAGGAAGGTGGACATGTTCAAGGAAGCTTGGCGTAGCACAAAATGAGCCAAGCGTTTGGGTTGAAAGGGAATGGGTTTCATGGATGCTTAATGGGAAGAGGGTGAGAATAAGGCAGTAAGACGGGCGGGATGTTGGATCACCCCATTGAACAAAACTTCCAAGTCAACACGCATCTCCATGCCGGATAGATTGCGGGTGATCCCGGCCCTTTTCCCTGCGATTTCTTCCGAATATAGGATTTCGGATTCGGGAATTCCCGTTAAATCCGGTTCAAACGAGATCGTAGAGGCAATTTCCCCGATGTTTTGATGGAAAAGGATCTGTCCTTTTTCCAATACTACCACAGTGTCGATGAGATTTTCCAAATCGCGGACTTGATGGGTGGAGATAATCATGAGACGTTCGGCATCCAAGGCCGATGCCATGATTCTCCTAAATTGGCTCTTGGAGGGAATGTCTAAGCCATTGGTAGGTTCGTCCAAGATAAGGAGGCGGCAATTCGTCGCCAAGCCAAAGGAGATCAAGAATTTCTTTTTTTGTCCATACGATAGGTTGGACAGTTTGACGTCCTCCGATAATTCAAATTCTCGCAGGTAGGTGTGGAAACGCAGGTGATCGAATTTAGGGTAAAATACCGCCGTCCGCTTTACATAGAGAGAAAGTGGGATCTCTGGAAGATGGAATTCCTCTGGAATCATATACAAGTTCTCCAGCATTTCCGGACGTCTTTCGCTCGTGTCAAGTCCAAATGCATTGGATTCGCCGGAAGTGGGAAAGAGCAATCCCGACATAAGTTTCAAGAGGGTGGATTTTCCTGCCCCGTTTTTCCCGAGTAATCCATAGATGAACCCCGGAGCCAAGCGAAGCGTGAGGTGTTGGAAAATAGGCTTCCCTCTTTTGTATCCAAATCCCAGTTGGTTTAGTTCAATCATGTTGTAATTTATTAGTGTACTACTTCTCTAGTACACTACAAATGTAAAAGGCTATTTTGGAATTGCAAAAAATACACGCAAAAAAAATCCCACTGTTTCGAGTGTCTTTTCAGAATGTAAAGTATTTTCGGAAGAAAGAGGAAATGACGCAATTTATAAAGTACACGATGGTGACATTAATAGGAGTACTGGTCGTATTTAGTATAGGCATCGCCTTGTTTATGCAACAACCACAGTTCGGGAAAACACCTGCAGGAGCACGATTGGAAAAAATAAAACAATCGTCCCACTTTCACGATGGAAAATTCGTAAATGAGGAAGTGACGCCTGATTTGACAGAGGGAGTGAGTTATTATCAAGTGCTGAAAGAATTCATTTTTCAGAAAAGTGCCCGAAGCCAACCCCAAGATAGTTTACCTGCCCGAAAGATTGATTTACACTCCATCGCCCCTGAAAAAAACATTCTGGTTTGGTTTGGCCATTCCTCGTATTTCATTCAATTAGATGGAAAGAAAATGTTGGTCGATCCTGTATTGAGCGGGGCCGCCTCTCCTATTCAATTTACTACACCGAGTTATAAAGGAAGCGATGTATATACGCTGGAGGATTTACCCGAAATGGATTATCTCTTTATTTCACATGACCATTACGATCATTTGGATTATGCTACATTAAAAGGATTAAAAGGGAAAGTAAAAAAAGTCATCACGGGATTAGGGACCGGTGCACACTTAGAACATTGGGGATATGACAGCCGGCAGATAGTGGAAAAAGACTGGGACGAGGAAGTGCACCTGGATTCCGGTTTTTCGGTGGTGACGACGACAGCGCGGCATTTTTCGGGACGGACATTTTCCCGCAACAGGTCCCTTTGGGTTTCTTTTGTACTTAAAACGCCGTCCAAAACGCTCTTTTTAGGAGGCGATTCTGGGTATGGGCGCCATTTTGCCAAGATCGGGGAAAAATATGGCCCGTTTGACCTGGCCATATTAGAGTGTGGGCAATACGATAAAAATTGGAAATACATCCATATGATGCCGGAAGAAGTGGTACAGGCCGCGCAAGACCTGCACGCTAACATATTGCTGCCCGTACATTGGGCAAAATTTACATTAGGGGCGCATGCTTGGGACGATCCGATTCTGAGAGTGACAAAGGAAGCGGCCAAAAGGAAGCAAGCTCTTGTGACTCCTTTCATAGGAGAAGCCGTGCAATTGGGGGATAGTACATTTGAAAATGTTGCCTGGTGGGAAAATGTGCGATGATGGAGAAGAAAAAGCAAATTGAATGACAAGGTCCCAAGAGTGGAAGAATTTTGTCAGTGAAAATAAGGATAGTACAGAAAGGCGTGAAAAAGGAGGAGAAACACGGAGAAAGAGGTGTTTTTGAATTTGTTAAAAGTAAAAGCTGGATTTAGTTACAAGTGCAGAATTAAAAAATGCTCTGCCTATAAAGTGAAATGCTTGCAATGAAAGAACTGAAACCTAGTGAACATTGCATAATCTTGTTATTATTGCATTTTAAAATGCACGTTTAAAAAATTGAGCAATGAGTGTTAAAGAAAAATTAGCCACGTTAAAAGCTTCTTTTCCAAAGTCGGAAGCAGCCGTCAAAATTGTAGAGAAGGTACTGCCTGCAGAACCGATGGATTTCCCAAAAGAGTTTGTTAAGATATTTTCTCAAGACTCGGAAGCACTGCCTGAATTTGAAAACGTATTCGAGAAACTTTCTACTGCCAAAAAGAAAAACATGTTGGCAAACTTGGAATATTATTTCCTCTTGGCAAAGTCATTGAAAGGGGAGACGACAGGTTCGTCCCGCTCAAAGGTAGATATCCAAGAATTGTTGAACCATGTACAGCACAGTGGAAAGGAAGGCTACAAACAGTCTGAAGTGGCCGCCATGCTGAATGTCACGCCGTCCGCTGTAGCAAGCTATGTAAAAGGTGGAAAATTGAAATTAGACGCGAAAGTGGTTTCTAAGCAGAGCTTGATCAGCTTCTTGCAGTCGAAATAAATAGAGGCCTAAAATGTCATCAAAAGGCGGATCTTGCATAGGCGGGATTCGCCTTTTTCCGTCAAATGGGGAAGTCTATGTATTGGTTGGCTTGGGACCTTTTCTTGCGCCTCCTTTGTGACGGGTTCCCCACTTCTTTTTCCCACCGGGTTTCGGTCTTTTTATTTCAGGCTGGTACAAAGGACCTTCCCCCAATGCCTCTGGAAGGGCGACTTTCGGGACTTCTTTTTCTATAAGAGTCTCGATGTGGGAAAACCGGCGTTGGTCGCGTTCATTGACGAAGGTAATCGCGGTTCCTGTCGTATCCGCCCTGGCCGTACGCCCTATTCGGTGCACATAATCTTCCGGGTCTGGCGGTACATCATAATTGATGACCAACTGGATGCCTTCCACGTCGATGCCTCTGGAGAGAATATCAGTTCCGATGAGGATGCGCAACTGTTTGCTTTTGAATTCTCGCAAAATCATTTCACGTTCCCCCTGTTCCAAATCGGAATGAAATCCTTTGGCAGCAAAACCCGCCTTTCGCATTTCACGGTCCAATTCCTTGACCTTTTCTTTGGTGGAAGCAAACATGACCACGCTTCCATACTGTTCGTTTCCTAAAATATGTTTGACGAGGTCCGATTTTTGTGTATCGTATACCACATAGGCCTGCTGCAAAATCCCTTCGGCAGGTTTGGAAATAGCGATGTTAAGTTGGACGGGATTTTGGAGGATCTTGTTGGCAAAGGTCCTTATTTTTGGCGGCATGGTCGCCGAAAACAGGATGGTTTGCCTTTTGGCAGGAAGGTATGTGATGATTTTGTTGATATCGTCAATAAAACCCATGTCCAGCATCCGGTCCGCTTCGTCCAACACCAAATGCTGCAAATGCGTCATTTTGATTTGTCCTGATTGCAACAGTGCCAATAAACGGCCCGGGGTGGCAATGACGATATCGGCACCTTGCCGCAAGGCTTTCGATTGCTGGTCCCAAACCGTTCCGCTACCCCCTCCATATACCGGGATAGAACTTACGTCAATGAAATAAGAGAATCCTTCCACTTGTTGGTCGATCTGCAAGGCCAATTCGCGTGTAGGCGACAACACCAAAGTGTTCAAATGCCTGATTTCGGCATGCAGGATCTTATGTAAGATCGGCAACATGAAGGCTGCCGTCTTCCCTGTCCCCGTTTGGGCACAGGCGATGAGGTCGTGTCCTTCTAGAATAATGGGAATCGCTTGTTCTTGGATGGGGGTCGGCTTTTTGAAGCCCATAGACAAAAGCCCTTCCAAGAGCTTTTCGTCCAAATGAAAATCATGAAATGTCAACTGCAGCGTCGGATAAAGACGAAAGGTAACCACAATAAAGACGAAATCCTAGTGCAGGAAAGGAGAGAAGGGCGATGTGAAATGTGCGCTTGGTCCTAGAATGAAAAATTTATGCAAAGTGATTACATATCACACTCAAAGGATGTATTTATCGATACGAAAATACGTTAGGTTTCATTTATGCAGAAATTAATTCTTTTCTCGCTCCTTGTCTGTATTTGTTTGTTGGCAAATCATTCTTCTCAGGCTTCTACAGTAGCCGTACACGACCCTTCTGTCGTCATTGCATACAAAGATGCTGCCGGCAATTCCTATCCCGTCAATGATGCAGGAGGCACCCGCACGAAATATTATTATGTGTTTGGCACCCAAGTAGGGGCAGCCTATTCGAAAGACATGATCGACTGGACGGCATTTACGCCCACATTTTCCATCAACGGTACGGTCACGACCAATTATTACCAATTGGTGAAATCGGAGGCGGATTATGCCGCCCACACGACTTCGGACGACGTGAAAGGCAATCTCTGGGCACCTGACATCCTTTACAACAAGGCCTTGGGGAAGTGGACCTTGTATTTTGCACTGTCGGGGGCTGATTTTAAATCTTCCGTTATTCTTTTCACATCCAGCAAAATCGAAGGGCCCTATGAAAAAGCGGGGGTAGTAGTCTATGGAGGATTTACCAACAGTGCCACGAGCAATGCGCGCACTGATTATGCGAAAGTGACAGGTTCGTCCACCGTAAACGGGCGCTACCTCGACGATGCCGGAAAATGGGACAACACCTATGCCGTCAGTTGCATCGACCCTTGTGTGCTCTACGATGAAAGCGGGAAACTTTGGATGACATACGGCTCTTGGTCCGGAGGCATTTTCTTGCTAAAACTCAACGAGCAGACTGGGCTCCGTGATTATTCTTACAATTATGGCTTTACCAGTTTTTCAAGCGACGGGGCTGTATGGAATGGAACAAGGCTCCGTTTTGATCCCTATATGGGCGTACACATAGGAGGCGGATATTACGTATCAGGCGAGGGATCCTATATCAAATACTTAAAAGATCCGAATGGAGCAGGGTACTATTATCTTTTCATGTCTTTGGGCTTTTATTCTCCTGATGGCGGATATACTATGCGCGTCTTCCGTTCCAGCACCATCGATGGGACCTACACCGACATTACAGGCGACAATGCGGTATTTCCAAGTTATATTTTCAACTATGGGGACAATGTACAATATGGGATGCCTATCATGCAAAACTACAGGTACAGTTGGTGGAGCAAAGGAGATGTGGCCCAAGGACACAACTCGGTGTGTAAGGAAGAAGATGGCAGTGCTTACCTTGTGTACCATACTAAATACGACGATGGGACTATCTTTCACAACGTCGAGGTACATTCCCTTTTATTCAACGAAAGTGGCTGGCCCACTGCCTCCCCTTTCGAATACCGAGTAGGTTTTGGACGCGTGAAAAAGCAGCATGCCACAGAAGAAATCACGGGCCGCTACAGTGTGATCACGCACAATGCGGTAGATTATGCCAACTTGGCCACCAACAAAGAAGCGGAAATGTACCTCAATGCAGACGGGACCATCACGGGAGCTTACACGGGCACTTGGCAATATGATTTCGCCAATGGGAAGCAGTATCTCACCTTGACAACTTCCTCGGGCACGTTTAAAACGGTCGTTTGCGAACAATTGATGGACGGCCTTTCTACCCGTACCTTGGGCTTTACAGGAGTGAACACGGCCAATGAACGCAACCTTTGGGGATATAGAAGAACCAATACCGCCACCGCCGCGACGACGGTCTACCGGGGGCAATCGCTGTTGATTGGGGACAAACAGTATTCTTTGGTATGGAACGACTATGCCAAGTTTAACAAGCAAAGCGTTTCAGGCGATTTCGAAATCGAATACCTATTTGATAATTACACGCCTGCTACGCAAAATTGGGACAACTGGGCCATTGCCTTCAAGACCAGTACGGAAACATGGCATTTACGCGCCGATGCCTATTCGGTGGGCACGTTTACAGGATCC